>Ga0307507_10000951_pt1 | contig 64534 bp, 93 predicted proteins | sample 7_EM_MG_FD_207223 | JGI IMG/M metagenome (GOLD analysis project Ga0307507, IMG submission 207223) | Populus trichocarpa ectomycorrhiza microbial communities from riparian zone in the Pacific Northwest, United States - 7_EM | ecosystem: Host-associated > Plants > Roots > Unclassified | place...
AGGAGATATTGCGAGCGAATGCATCAGTGAAGACGGCGGCGGATTTAGCAACTAAATATAGGAAAAATGTACAATACAATCTGGAAGCAACGAAGGGCAGTTGAGGCATGTCGTCGTGATTCCCCAGCGACGGCAAGCTGCCTAAACATTAGTGTGTGGTGAGATTCCTTCAATCTACCGATTGCTTCAAGTTCGGTGGCGCAGATGGGTAATTGGGCTGTGTTTGGTGCTACTAGTGGCTTGTCAGGATCTATCATCTCATGGAATTGGAACATATCAAGAATGTCGTGTATCCAGGTACTCCAAGTGCTACAACTTGTGGATATTGCTCGCTTCCTGGCCAGCGGAGTCAAGAAGCGACAAGCTATCACAGTGCAAATCTGCAAGCTTTCAAGTTGTCTTGTTCAGTACGAACGATTCTCATGACTTAACTATTGAATTCACCTTTCAATGTTTTTAGGCCTATCAAGCCATGATTGATCGCGGATGGCGTCGGTCTGGTACATTCATCGCAATACCTTACTGATCCAAGGTCTCATATTCAGCACAGGTGACTATTGTTACAAACCTGATCTCAGGACATCTTGCTGTCCGCAATACACGATAAAGTAAGTGTGGCTTATCCTAGATTTGAAATCTTCTCATAAGTGCCCAAGGCTGGATGCAATGGAATTCAAACCTTCAAGGAGCCATAGACAACTACTCAATCGGTGAATCCTTTCAATGCAGTGTTTTCCGTCATTCTGAATACTCATGTATGTGCAGCTGGAATCGATGTATTTTGTATGGTGCACCGGATAGTTCCATGAATGTAGAGGTCGCTTCGAGGTTTCTTTGACGCCCCCTATCTAGACACGAATTTGAATGGCTTTATTTAGGTGTCTTGACGAGCAGAAATCTATACCAAAAAAGACTGCTGTACCTAAAATGCCACCTTTTACGACACTGGCAGATGCAGTCCATCTGGCTGAGAGCGATATGCAAGCCGACCCTGATTCGGTTCATTCTTTCGAAGTTCGTTTACAATCTCCAGCTATCACATTTCTCATGTTTCATTCCAGGTTGTTCTGGAGCCTGCCTCCTATACCCCTCAAAAGTTCGCACTGTTCAACGAATATCAAAGGGAAATACACCACGATGTGGGAAACTCCCCTTCATCTTTCAAACGTTTTCTTGTGGATTCTCCTCTGCAGGTTATTCGCTGTACTCTTGCTGTACCGTACTTCCATGTTGACTTTCTTAGACAGAGCCTATTCCGTATTCGACTACACCAGGGCATCATTTGCCGAAAAATTACGGATCTTACCACCAGCTTTACAAGGTTGATGGAACATTAATAGCGATGGCCGTTTTAGACATCTTGCCAAAATGTGTTTCCAGCGTTTACTTCATTTACGATAATGCTTGGGAGCGGTTCTCAATGGGCAAAGTGGGTCTTTGCATTTGGAGGATGGCTGAGTGAACTGATGTTAACTTATTTGTGTGTTTTCAGCTAAGTGCTTTGCGAGAAGTTTCATTGGCTCGAGAAATTAGAGAAGCTGGGGTTCGCTCGATGGAGGCTTTGTACATGGGTAAGTGGCCTGCTTACTCGTATCAATCTAGTTGACCTCCGTTTTTATCTTAGGTTTCTACATTCATTCCTGTCAAAAAATGAGGTATAAGGGGGAGTATTCACCTTCCTTCCTGGCAGATCCGGTAAGAGTTCATCCTCGGTATTTTGTCTTCATGGTGACTGATGATGTGCAGGAAACATATGCGTGGTACCCTCTCCAAAGTTGCCTACCATTATTAGAAAAAAATCGCTATGCTTGCTTCTCTGATCCTTCACATTCGAGCAGCAATGCTTCGCAACCTAATTCAGCGTCTGGTGAGTAAATGCTCCGCACAATCTATCATCTGAGGTGATGATTCTTTTCCAACAGGGCTTGATGGATTCGAAGTATCACCGACTTCAGAGGAATTGGATGGTATCAGAATAGTTGCTAAAAACTCTTCTGGGGATATTATCACGGTGCCTATCAAGGTTTGTCTTCTGAAATTCGTCTTCCTTCAAATGTTAATTTTTGCACATTACAGCGCACGGGATATTTATCTTCCGCACGAGTGAGATCGGAATTGGGATCCTGCATTCGAGGTTTAGGTCGTAATTTGGCTACGGAAATCTACTATACTCTGTAGTTAATTAACTCTTAGCTTTTTGTAAAGTTGTCACAAGTGTGACAGATTAGACGAGCTAAAAATAGGGCTGAATTTTCTTGAGTCTGCACTTCAGCATGGTGTGTTGTTCATTCTGTGCAAAGATAGAAGCCAAGATTTTAATTGTTTAGCTTCGGCGGCAAATACGGGAGCGTCGTGAATATGTCTATGCAAAATCTTTAGAGGCACAAGAACGACAGACCTATGAGCGGAAGCAACAACTCAAGGAGAGTCTGGCAACGAATAAGGCCCTCCCCACTGAGCTAAAGAAAGTTGCGAAGGATCTTGGAAAGGATTTAGCATACGATGAAGCTCAAGCTGGTATGGCGTCGGTATGATTCTGTTTCTTGATATCTGACAGAACTCGTCAGAACCAAAAACACATATCGATAACGAGTACGCGCGAGCTAGTATACAGGACCCCAAGATTGTGATAACTACATCCAGGGATCCGAGCTCGAAACTATTGCAGTTTTCAAAGGTACGCGAAATACAAAACTACTTCTCATATTATTTTTCACCAGCATGCATCCAGGAAATGAGACTCGTCTTTCCAAACTCACATCGAATAAACAGAGGAAATTATGTCATAAAGGAGCTGGCCGAGGCATGCAGAGCCAACGACGTTACCGATCTTATCGTGCTCCATGAACACCGTGGCGTTCCAGATGCACTCATTGTTTCTCATTTTCCTCATGGACCGACGGTCTATTTCACCCTCAGCAATGTCATTTTGCGACATGATATCCCTGGATATAATAAGTCAACGGTATCTGAGCAGTATCCACACTTAATCTTTGAAAACTTCACCTCCAAGCTTGGGAATCGTGTCATGGACGTTCTCAAATTCCTTTTCCCCGTTCCGAAGGAAGACAGCAAGCGGGTCATGACTTTTGCCAACGAAGATGATTTTATTTCTTTCAGGTATGTTATCTTACGCTCTGGCCTATCTCCGTCTCATAGCTTGTCACAGGCACCATGTTTTTGTTACAACTGGTCGAGAAGTGCAATTGGCAGAAGTGGGACCCCGGTTTGAAATGAAACGTAAATTTTTAACAATCCCGAAAGATTTCCCACTTATTCAAACTTTTTTCAATAAGCATATGAAATTCGTCAAGGCACAATTGAACAAACAGAAGCAGAAAGAGAATGGGTCCTGACACATTACACTCGAACTGCTAGAAAACGCACTGCACTTTCCCAAGCCCGATTTGCAGAACCTCCATCCGCAAAAAGGGCCAGGCCTTAGGGACATAATGAATATCTAGATTTCCTTCTATAAGGATCGAAAACTTGTTTGCAGGTGAGATCCTCTAGTCTACATTGAGTGATTGATCAAGTTCGTTGAATCCCTCGAAAAAGGAAGTGAAAAGGTCTATGGCATGTTGAACATCATGGGAACCAGCTGTCTCCCGGATCGAATGCATTGACAACATGGGATTCCCAACGTCTACGGTTCGGATACCGATCTTTGATAACATTGGTCCGACAGTGGATCCACAACGCCTAGGAAGTGATGAGTTGGGTCGAGTAGTTATCAAGTAATTGTTACTTACATGTCATTGCGAACTTCAAATTCCTGGACTTTACTGCCTTTGCGCTCCACGAGTTGTTTGATTAGGAAGGAACCGATGGAATCTGAAGCATATCTCTGCTTTGCATTGGTTTTAATGATTATCCCAGCGTTCATCAGAGGTTTGTGATTAACTTCATGCTTATCCGCGTAACTAGGATGAACTGCGTGGCCCATATCCGCAGAGATGATGAAAGAGCGGGAAATGGACTGTGCAAAGGAAGCTGGCGTTGGGGACAGCCGGTTCAAGAGGGTTGGAATCAAACTTGATTCAGCTCCCGATGTTGATACACTGCCAATTTCTTCGTGATTGAAGAGAGCGATACAGTTGACATTCCCTTCAACGGAGGGACTCTGAGAAGAAACGCTTTCAGCTAAGGCTTCCACCGCGCAAAATCTAAGATATGCTTAGCATGCGATAGCAAGGATAAAACATTCCTTACGAAGAAACTAGGTTGTCCAGGCGTGGGCTGAAAATGAACTCATTGTTTATTCCTCCCAAGACAGATGGTTGAGTATCATAAAGACACCTGGACGTGGATCAGGGATGATCCTAGAATCGTGAATCCCGTACTTACAATTCAAAGTCGTGTATTTCTTCTGGTGACAAGGACAATTCATCTGCTAAGAGTCGGAGGAGTGCTGGGTGGTGGTATTCCTGCACACTAGCTGGGACCTTGTTTGAATTTTCTTCCTTCTCATCTTGATTTACCAGAGGTGCATTCAGCTTGGATTCGATTATCCCAAGAATGGGGATGAATTCCGTTTCCTGGTTGAACTTGAAGTTGTCATTGGCAGACCTATCCACTGCAAAACAGGGAAACTTGTCGGAATATCAATGATCTGAGAAAGCGATCCTTACAATGAATTGCGAGTGTAGGGATGCGTAGGATGGGCCGGTCAACTTTGATGAGTTTAGTGGTAAAGTTGCCAGCCTGTTCGGTGATGACAATTCTTCCAGCAATACTGAGATCCCGATCAAACCAGGAGTGCCATATTCCCCCTCCGTACGTTTCCACGCCAACAAGAAGGTAAGATGAATTCGTGCGTTTTGAAATGGGACGAATCTACACAAGATCAATACAACAGATCATGGCAAATGCTTGCGACGGACCCTCAAGTTTGGACTGTCCACATGAGTTGCAACTATGCTGAGTCCATCGCCCTGTTTCCATTTTCGAGGCAAAGTGAAAGCAACTAATGCTGCCTGATTCCTGCAATCCTGTCAAGCGAAGATGAGTCAGAGGAAAGTGAATCTGACCGAGTGAAATAATATTTCTCCCCAGGTTGAATCATCTTCTCCCACTCATCTTTCTCCCGAATCTGCAGAACACAAGATGAGAAGGTGGGAGGAAATCATCCGATCGGAACCCACTTTCTGGAAACCAGCCTTCTCAAGACGGAGTGCAGCATTATGAACAGCATGAAATGGTGTCGGTGATGCATTTACAAACTTGAGAAAACGGGTTGCAGCTTCTGGGGCAACTGGGCACAGCATCTTGATAGAAACCGATTTGGATGTTGAACTTGGGGTAAGAGCAATATGATGGCATCAAAAACATACGAATTTGTGTGGTTCTCAATTCTCCCTCCTTGTTAAATAATGTTGCCACCAATCTCATTGAACAATATAGTGAGTTTGGATACTGTACCTCACATATAGACAGTGGTCTCTTATAGCTGCACTATTTCTTCCTTCCAAACTAGCACCATTCTTCATCATTTACACTACTAGTATGAAGGCCCACTGCGACTGGTACTATTGAATATAAGTAGTTCATTTTTTTTACAATGCAATAATGAACAAGAAGACTGCTGGAAACCAACCGCTGCTGTTGTGGCAATTGCCATTGAAATGTCGCAGTCGTATCTGACTGGATTACATAGACCCACATAGACGCAGTGCATTTTACAATGCCATGATCGACAACGTGCGACTAGAGAATCCAACTCCCATACCCTGTTCTTTATACCGATACTTAGAATTTTAGAAATGAGATTCCAGGAGACGAGGACACACCGATAACAAGGCAGGATCATCCAACTTTTCATGAGCATACATACGATTTATCATTTCGGTGCAAAGCAAAAACCGAGTAACCAGCTGGATCATTGTCGAATTTTTTGAGGGAATTTAGAAATTGCCTCCCACAAGCCTCCCATGATCGAGTTATAGCTCGCGTGACGGTGACGGTGACGGTCTATTTTTCGTCTTCGCAAGTTCGCAATCATATTTGAGGATGGTTCAGAGCTATCTCAGACATGGACCGACACAGGTGTGTGCACTTTTGTTATTATTTTATGTATTAATTGTATTGGTCAGGCTTTTGGATTGATTTGCAGTTCATCCTCGAACTCAGTGTTCGATGGAAGGTTGGCCTATGTTCCTGCACTGGAAGATGTTCTTATATGGGACGTCAAAAAGGGAGAAATGGTGAGTACAACACCGTACAATTATAGCATACACTCATTACCCATTTAGACGGCTATGTGGCATGAAACTGGACACAGAGAAGAGGTTACTTGCATTACCCAGTCTCCTCAGCCGCAGTTCTTTGCGGTTGGTTACGCCGACGGCTCCATTCGATTATGGAACGCATCGATTGGGTCTGTTGTAACCACATTTAATGGGCATAAAAAAGCAATTACAGCTCTGGCTTTTGACGCTGCCGGAGTCCGCCTTGCTTCTGGCTCCCAGGACACCGACCTTATTCTTTGGGACATAATTGGCGAGGCTGGCCTTTATCGGTATGAACCAATAGATTTATTAATACGTGATACTTATAATGGATTAGACTCCGGGGTCACCGTGACCAAATTACAGAAATTCGATTTCTTTCTTTTACCGATGATCAACCTTCAACCTCGGCTGCTGTAGCAGGAATTCTTCTTACCACTTCAAAAGACACCTTCATGAAGCTTTGGGACCTTTCAACGCAACATTGTGTCCAAACTGTTGTTGCTCACCGTTCCGAAATCTGGTCACTAGATATCAATTTGGATAAGGATACCCTATTTACAGGTAGTGGGGAAGGTGAACTCAAAGCTTGGAAAATAGATCGCGAAGCTATAACAAAGGGCCTCAATCAAGCAGAGACAGGAGAGGTAAATTATACGAAATATCTTATAACATGTTTCTTACTCTTTTGGCCAGATCACAAAGATGATACATCCCATGTCAGGACTCCCATTGGCATCCAAGCATCGGGTATCACAGATAAAATTTCATCCTTTTCTCCCCTACCTTGCCATTCAGTCTCACGAACGTTCTGTGGAGATATTCCGAATTAGGTCAGAGGAGGAAGTGAGAAAAAAAATGGAGAGACGAAGAAAACGCGCAAAGGAGAAAATGGAGCACGACAGGAATAAGAAAAAAGATAATAACGAAGATTCCCATGCCATAACCGAGGTACCCATTGACACGGAACCTCAACTCGTTGACTACTTTACACCTCATGTTGTTGTCCGCGCCAGTGGAAAAGTCAGATCATTTGACTTTGACCCGAAGGAGTCGAACTTGAGGGGTGGATTTAAGGTATAGAGACAATCCTCAATATGGATTTTCTTCTCTGATTTGTCTTATCCAAAAGCTGTTCGTTGCTCTGTCGAACAACGCCATTGAGGTTTACAATATTCCTCCACCAACGAAATCTAAGAATGACCCCGCGGAGGCAACACTATATCATGCGGTTAGCCTTCCTGGACACAGGACGGATATTCGTACTTTGTGCCTCAGTTCTGATGACCAACTACTTGCCTCTGCCTCTAATGGTTAGTCTTCATTAGATGTCATGAGAATAACCTATAATACCTGTCATTAGGTTCCGTCAAGCTGTGGAATATGAAGACGACGCAATGTATTCGTACTATGGAGTGTGGTTATGCTATTTGCAGCACATTCCTACCTGGGGACAGACACGTCAGTAATTTAGATGGATATTTTCCACTTTTAACCAGTTGACGGACAACGTTTAGATCGTTATTGGAACCAAGTCTGGGGAACTTCTCCTCTTCGACATCGCATCTTCAATGCTCACAGAAACGATTAAGGCACACTCTGGTGCAGTCTGGTCGATGCAAGTCAGCCCAGACCACAACGCATTAGTCACCGGAAGTGCAGATCGAGATGTCAAGTTCTGGGAATTTGAGTTTAAAGATGCCCCCGCAGTAAGTGCAATTGATTCAGCAGCGACTTGGTTAAGTCGTGTTCTAGATTCAGTATGGAAAGACACTCTCCCTTCTTCATGCGAGGACTTTGAAGATGTCAGATGAAGTTCTAGCCGTCAAGTACAGCCCCAATGGAAAGCTTCTCGCTGTCTCCCTCCTCGATTCGACTGTGAAAGTCTTTTATCAAGATAGTCTAAAATTTTTCTTATCATTATACGGTCATAAGGTCAATTGCCTTGGTTGCCTTCTGTTCACGTCCAGAACACTAACCACCTCACAGTTGCCGGTTCTGGGTATGGATATCTCGGATGATTCAAAATTGATCGTGACCTGCTCTGCGGATAAAAACGTGAAAATTTGGGGTCTCGACTTTGGCGATTGTCACAAATCTATTTTTGCGCACAGCGAGAGTGTTATGCAAGTAGCATTCGAGAAAGGCTCGCACTATTTCTGGACTGTGGGGAAAGACAAGATGCTAAAATATTGGGATGGCGATAAAGTTGGTATTCCGTATTTGTATTATCCCCCTGCTAATAGTATCGATAGTTTGAAGGGATCCAAAAGCTTGAGGGGCATCATGGCGAGATATGGGCATTGGCGTTGAGCCATCATGGAAAGTTCGTCGTGACTGGCTCTCATGATAAGTCTATCCGAGTTTGGGAAAAACTTGACGAGCCGGTAAGAGCTGGATTTGAACTACAGCGGCTGTGCTCATTTCATCATTCAGCTGTTCCTCGAAGAAGAACGTGAGCTGGAGCTGGAGACACTGTACGAGTCCGACATTGCTCATGCCACGAACAAAACCGAAGTTCCCAATCAGGGCGGAATCACAGGTGGCCCAGCGAATGGCTCTTCGGAAACCGAAGTTGGGGCCGTAACCAAACAAACTACTGAGACCCTGATGGCTGGGGAACGGATCATGGAGGCTCTGGATATAGCCGACAAGGAACGCGAGGCTGTCAGAGATTATGAAGAAACATTGGCTCGGTTATCAGAAACGGATGCAATGCGAATGCAACCTCCTGCAAGAAACCCCATACTTGCAGCGTATGACTTGGACCCGGAGGCCTATGTCTTGACTGTGGTAGCCAAAGTCCCTAGTACGGCATTACAAGATGCTCTGTTGGTGCTCCCTTTCAACAAAGTTGTGTCTCTAATGTATTATCTTAATATCTGGGCGCAGAAGGTACCGCATCTTTCCTCTATTTATGTTCAAAACTTTAGAGTTTCTGTAGGGATTGGAAATCACACTCACCTCAAGAATCATATTTTTCCTTGTGAAGATACATCATCACCAGATTGTTGCGAACGGCGTCATGCGGAACACCTTGATTGATCTTCGCAGACACTTACGCTCTTCATTAGAGGCTCATAAAGACACCATCAGATACAATCTAGCGGCAATGCAATTTATAAGACGAAAAAACGATTCAGAAAGAGTAGCTCAATTTTACGACGAGGAAGGTTTAGACGAAGAAATTGTCAAATCCAAAATAGCGGAAGGGAAAAAACGCAAGAGAGTCAATCTCAAGGTATGAGTAGTGTAGAAGCTACATACAAATCGAGTCATTCAGTGAGTGAATATAACACGTTTAACGAAATGAACAGATTTCATTGAGATTTTAGGCTTGTGATACTCTTCATTCATTCTTGCCCTTTTCTGCGCCTACGTGGTGGATTTCAGGTCCCCAGAGTTTTTCAAACCTGTCCTCAAAAATGATATACACTTTCCAAAAAGATGATGAAATACCGACCAGGTGTCTGGCTCTGTTGCCTGTCGATATCTAACCGGCAGGCGACCGTCATCCAATTTCCCCAACTGACCAAATGCCGCTTTTGTCAGGTCAATATGTCTCGTTCCTGGCGCACAACCGGCACATGTATCGACAACGCGGACAAAAACGCACTTTTGAGGTGTGTGGCAAACTGCATTTAATGTGAGTTTTACGACACTTGCAGTCGTTCTGGTAGCCGACCTTCCAAAAATTTAAAACACTGTGGGCGGTCCTTCCAACCTTCCATCGTGAGTGCGCAGGCGAAGGAGGCGTCCTACGGTTCTGTGAATTCCTGTCTATTATATATTGAATCTTGCTCGTACCGTTGGTGCCCACTTTCCCTTTGACCAGCAACTCGGATTTAACAAATCGTTCCCTGTGTACCTGGACTGACATCAGCTCAATCGTTTTGGACAACGCTGGTCGACTTCACCAGGTTATCACGGCGTCCTCTGGCTTTCCTAGTCCCTTGAGCCCCTCAAGGGCCTTCTTCAATGATTCAGCCACGATTGAAATGGGGTCACCAAGTGTTGACGATTTCCTGTGCGTTCTGGCGACCTTTTCCTCCGGTCTCTCGGCGCCCATACTTCGCCCATACTTATACTGGAGATTCGTAACATTGGCCGTCTGCCATCCATCCCGCGGGTCGAAAGTGTAGTTGTCCCCTAGAGAATGAGCCGTGCTGTACCTGCTTTCTGTGATGGTTCGAGGCAACGTTGGGGCGGGGTGGTTTGCAACCACCATAGAGCCGAGGATTGCTACTAAAATTGCAAGGCGGAACACCATCTTTGAAGCACGATGTACAGAAGACTGGAATGACGAATTTTAAACTTCAGGTAAGTGGGAGGTAGCAAGTGATTCAGAGGATTGATGATCCTCATAAGAAAACAAACCAGAAGCGATCACTTGTATAAAATTCCTTCAATTTGGTTATGTATGCGTTCAAGTAAACTCGCCTAGGATTAATTCAGCATTTCTGCCAGGCGAGATACTCTGTATACCAGTAACAGGTGTGGACAAATGTGTCGATCGAATGACATAAGCACGATTAGCCATCATGAAAGGATCAAATCAACTTTGAAGAAGGAACCCGACATCCAAGAAGTCACCCATGTTCTCAAGGGGTTAAATAAAAAAACCTCGCAAAGAGTATTTGTGGAAAATGGAAGATGTCTCGTTCAGGCTCTCACTGCAATTGGTCACGCAACCACCGTCAACGGCCGAGTGGATGATGGTGTCGGTATTGTTTCGTTCGGTCCAAGGACACTTTCACTCAGTCCTGATCGCCCTCTGCTCGGTTTACGGCGTTATTTCGGATGGATATTCCTTATGCTTTGTAACGATTGCGCATGAGGGGGTTGTCAAGGTCAGCAAGACTTTACATCTCCAGACGATCAAGGGGTGCATAACGTACATATCGCGGACGACAATGGAGAGGAGCCCGACTGTTACGCCGGAGAAGACCAGAAACTAGAGCAGTGCCGATGAAATCAGCTACCATGATGATGCCATGGAACTCCGAGAAACCAAATCACACCCGAAGACGAATGAAGATGAGGATGAGTAAGTGTATAGATGGCTGAATGTTAGATGTACCTAGGGCCTCAACCGCACAGAACCTTACTCTGTTACGGTCCAGCTGCGGTTCGAATTGATAGTCAGATTATTGTGGCCCGATAGTGTCTGCATACTAAAACCGAAAATTAAAGAAATCAAGAAATAGAAGACGATTTGAAGTCGAGATCTCTTGCAAATCTGATTTAGTGGTCCCGGGCCATAATAATATCACAAAAACTATGTCGGAAAACTCCCAGTTTGCCTAACACTCTTACCGGTCGCGGGAATTAAGTAATTAGAACCTTGCGTCCTATACAGAGAACAGTGTCCGTGACCAGTCTGAGGAATGGTTCACCGAAACTTGTATGCTGCCCGGGCCGACCTTGTACATCATTCCTTGATGTCGGCAATGAGCATGACATATATATAATATATGTATATATCATTTCCAGCGCCCATAGAACCAGAATTTGTGACTTGTCTTCAACTATACCAAGTCGCTTGGCTAGTATGCCTGCAGATCCAACTCATTATCCCACTTTTCGAAGAGCAAACCGGAAGCAGGAGGATGATATTGAGACCAGAAGGGCAAGAGGAGAGGTATGTGAAAGTTAACAAGTTTTGGGGCGGGTGATGCTGAGCTTCCAAAGGTGTCTTGTGCAGAATGTCGGCGGTAGGTCAACTCAATGTGCCTACAATTTTCATTCAACTTTCCACTCAGATTGAAGTTGAAATGTGATCGCAAGCTCCCTTGTGGCTCATGTAGTGCGTCTGATCTCACCATTTCGGAAGCAACCCTAAATTTGTCACAGCTAGGCGAGGTTGTCCATCATTATGTCCCAATGGTATGCTTGCTACGGGCTACGGTGTCAGGTAAGTTCGAAGGTGAATCCCTTCAACCCCCGAGTCCCACACATCCGCATAGATCCGCTCTGGCTGATTCTGCACATCTGCACACTAAAATTAACGAGATGGCAGAACGGATACGGCGGCTTGAGGGTGCTCTTGCGTCTTCTCACTCGGTAATCTCCAATGAAGTTCATCCGTTGTTAAAAGAAGACCTTCTATCTATTGGCAAGTATAATTCTGAAAGTGCAAACGTTCCAGCACTTCCCAAGCAATCCCCCGAACAAATAATTGACGCTCTCGGCACAATGTCTATCGGCGAACATGGAGAAGGGAAATACTTCGGGCGATCCGCAGGGACAGAGGCAAGTTCCATCCCAAAAGTTGTGGAAATTTGGACTTAGCCCAATTACGACGTTTCAGATGCTAGTCTTGGTGTGCCCTGGTCCCTGTATATCCTCTGCGCTGCTCATTAACCCGACAACTTAGGCAGGAGCGGAAATTGAACAGTCGGGTGTTCCGACCCAAGAGCTCCCACCTGAACTCGCCTCTGCTGCTGCTACATTTCCCTTTTCATCAGGTGACCTCGAAATTCCATGGGATGTTCTGTTCAGACACTTACCAACCGAGCCACGGGCTTGGACGCTTTGCGAGACATATATGGAACACTCTGCTTGGAAATTCGATCCCATCAGGCGAGACCAACTCGTCGACGAAGTCCTATCGCCAATTTATAGAGCACTGAAGGAACATAAGTCCACTGGAGTTTACAATACCACTCGTCTTTCTGCCCACCACTTTGCGGCACTGTATTTTGTATTTGCAATTGGCGCTACATTGGATCTGACAATGGAACCAGGTTAGTTCCTTACCCACTGAGAATCTGCTGGTTATTTTGATGCCTTTGTAGTCAATGACGAAGCAACTAGATATTATGATTTTGGTCACTGCGCTTTAGGACTTCGTCCCATATTCGATTCGCAAGATATCATTTGCGTTCAAGCGGTGTTACTGATGGCGCATTATAAGCTTGGCAGCAAACGTTATACGATGGACGGTTCGGTATGACTATGAATCCTATACCCACAAACTATCTCACTGCTATCTCACATAGTGGTATCTGGTCTCTGTAGCAGCAAAATTGGCGCAAGGAGTACGTTTTGTTTGCTTTCTCGCGTGTTTTACCTTGAATCAAAGGTGTATTAGTTAGGACTGCGTGAGCACTTGCTTTAAAGCCTTCTCTTCCATGACCTTATTGTTGCCAGACCGCGACAGTTCGAGATTTCGGATGGACCCGAAGACAATCCAACGGAGAAGACATCTGTTTTGGGAGCTGTTTTCCATGGATCTCTTTTCTGTGATTCCCATTTCATTAAGAATTTTTGCCTGGTTTCTCAAACAGCAGACAGAGTGTTTGGCTTGGGCGACCTCCAACATTACGACTCGCTGACACTGATTGTGACTTCCCTGATGACGATGAAGCTACAGTTGATGAACATGGGAACACTTTAATGGGCTGTGAGTCATGCGTCACTAACTTCAAATTCAAGTTGCTCAGGATCACATTAGTCTCACGCTGGAAATTCGAATTCACTAAGGAAGTTTTCGCAGTGATAGCTGAACGCACGACAACTGCAGAAGCTCCAAGTTATCAAACGATCCTAGAACTTGATCGCAAGTTGCGGGAGAAGGTACTTCCACCTCACCTCAGCTATTTCCTTGACCCTCGGGTTCAAGGGTTTTCACCATCCAAGTATTTGAAACGGTGTCTCCTAGGCATGTACCGCTCCCATGGTAGGTCCTTCAAGCCTTTGCGCTAAAGACCATCTGACAAAAGAAAAGTTGCGATATACCTGCACCGAAGCTTTTGTATACAAGCGATGGTTGATCACCCAAAAAACCCGCTGCAGAGTCCCTTTGCACCCTCCTACTTAGCTACCTACCACTGTGCTTCCAATTTTGTGAAGGCAGTCATAAACCATTTCGAGACGATACCTGAGCTATGTTCGAGAATCTGGTCAATCTGGACCACTAGTGGGTGTTTATACAGGGATTAAGTTTTGAAATGCTGACATACCTTGGACAGCCTTTTCCGCTGCGGTATGAATTCAATTTCACTTCGTCTTCGTGTCTCATATCTTTTAGGTTATAATCGGAGCAATCATTATTCGCACACCAACATCATCAATGGCATCCCATGGTTTCAATGAATTGGGCCTTGCTTGTGATATATTTGAAAATGGCGTCAAGAAGGGACTGCTCCAATCCGAGAAAGGGAGGGACGCCCTGGTAAGAACTTCTGAAACTCGTCATATCCCATCCATGACTAGCTTCCCAGGCTATTTTGAATAATTTGCGTGTCAAGGCGTTACAGGCCTATTCCAAGATTCGGTCCGGCAGACCAGAAACCGGTCATTATCCAGAAACCGAGAAGCTCGATGAAGACTTTGATGAATTAGCACTATGTGGTGGTCGAACCAAAATTCTTGTCTGTCAGTGGATGGCAAGCCCCTCCAAGACAGAGGAATTGGTACAACTACCAACCCCGCCATCGCAACCATCTCCCAGCATAGATTTAACTCCTTCCCCTCCTTCGTCTGGTGAAGAACTCAGCACAATTGTAGATGATACGAACCAGATGCATCCAGGGCTTTTTCACTTCATCTCAGCAATCTCTCCTCCAGATATTAATTCACTTCAACAATCAATTGGTGTCGACCCAATTCCAACTTTCAATTACTCCGACCAATCTGTTCTGCAAAACGGCCCTTCGTGGGCAAATTGCATTGCCCTGTGTAACACCGATTCTCATCCACCTATATTTCCCCAACCACCCGCAATTCCTCTGGCAGACGTAGGTACGGAACTGGGACAATTCTTCGACGAGCCATGGAAAGCCCTTTTTCATCCTGGCATCTTCCAGATGGACCTCTCCCATCCATGTTTCACGACTGATGAATATAATGAGAGATATTAAGGTGGGGCACATCCTTGCAATTATAAACGCTTCCCTTTCAGAACTATAAATTATTTGTATCCGATTATTTTGTTTCGTATTGTTATGTTACAAAAACTGAAATACATAAACGTATTTATAAGAGGTTCCTTCTAATATCACGATGCCTGACGACTCATGTCGTTCCCCGACATTGATAGGTACAGAGTTGATTCATTGCGATGATGGATTGAGTGGACCGGAGGTAGCGCCATCGATAGCCGTCTCGACAAGTACGTCTAAATTGAACAATTGTTGACCCAACTGACGAATACTCACGTCCTGTTAGTATTCAAGTCCCAGCAGCCTACACAGGGAACTAGAGACATCGACAGCATTGATTGGCGCAACCCGCCTCACCATATCTATTCAAGGTGGACCCAACAAGTGAACACACGAGCTGAACATGTTTTGAGTCGCATTAATGCAAGTGATGTGCTTATTCCCGTCCAATACCTCCGTGACGATAGTTATCGAACAGGAAGGGTTTGCGATAACCTATTCCTCTGGCCTCGCTGCTGTTTATGCTGTGCGTATGGATTCAGGAATGGGCTCTAAATCGCATATTGAAAAACATCCAGGCTCTCGTCTTTTATCAACCGAAGAGAATTGCCATCAAAAGAGGATATTTTGGCTCTCTATACACCATCGATGTGTTCAGGAAAAATAAAGGATCGCAGATTGAGATGATTGATTTGGATGATGAATACCGGGAAGGAGATCTATGTTGGCTTGAAACACCTATTAACCCAACTGGAGACTCTAGGTAGACCTTTTGACTTGACGTCCCTTCGAAACTCTGCTGAGAATCGCTTAGGTCTATTCAGTATTACGCTGACAAGGTTAGGATTCGCATAAATGAGCACCCAATATTGACATTTTTTCAGATTCATAAAGTAGGAGGCAAACTCGTAGTTGACTCTACGTTTGCCCCTCCTCCTCTACAATACCCATTTAGATTCGGAGCAGACGGGTATGAAATTTTCCTCTCGCATTTCTTGCTTCTGTTAACATACGAGCATAGCGTCCTCCACTCTGGTTCGAGTCTTTATTCACTCCCTCGATCGATAAGAAGCTGAACCCGCTAGGTAGGGTCAAAATATTTTGGGGGTCACTCCGACCTTCTGGCAGGTGTCTTGGTAGTTAAGACTGCAGAGGAGTGGAACCAGGTTTGGTCAACCTTCTCGTCACTTCTCTGCACGTCTGATGATTACAACGCAGCTGCACGTAGAGAGAACGTACCTTGGAAGCATGGTCGGTTCTCTTGAGTCATGGTTGTTACTTCGATCTTTGAGGACTCTCCACCTGAGGGTTCCTCGACAATCTGCCACCGCAACCCACTTAGCTCAGTGGCTCGATTCGATTGCAAAGACCAAACGAGGACAATGTTTCGATGGGGTCCCAGGAGGTATTTTAGCTCGGGTTACTCATTCCAGCTTACAGGGAACGGACCATCGCGGCTTTAACCCACGAGACCAGATGCAGGGTGGCTGGAACGCTACATTTTCCATCCATGTTAGGTTTCCATTTCTATACACCCGACTAATTTATTTATTATGCCATCATTAACAGTTTACCAACCCAGAATATGCGCGTCAGCTGCCTCATAGCTTGGAGTATTTTGTTGTATGTATCTGTTTTTCTGGATGTGCCGGAAGATTTACAATGTGCAGGCTGCAACCAGCCTGGGAGGAGTAGAATCTCTTATTGAATATAGGCATGAAACAGATTCATCGGCTGATCCATGCCTTGTTCGATTAAGCGTTGGGCTCGAAGAGGTCGAAGTAAGTCAAATAGCAACTCACTTCTTGGTATTCAAGGACGGAGATATTTCAATACAGGATCTAAAAGCTGATATGCGGCAAGCCTTTCAGAAGTTGGAAGATGTATGTATTTTAACCTCAACCTCAATAACACGTCCTCACACAGGAGCCCAGGTTAAAGCCAAGTTGTAAATTTATACACGTATGGCAAAGCTTCCAGTTGAAACTGTAATTGTATTCAAGCCGTGGCGCATAGATCCTATGTCTAGTGATGTCTGCTAGGAATTTGTCGGGTGAGAGAAGGAGAAATGCCCGATTTGTTCCGGGATAACGTGTCCCCTTCGGGAAATGTTCGGAGGATTTGCAGGCGCTAACAAGGCGCTTACATACCTTCCTAGCTAGTTAAATCTCCTCAAAAGCAACCAGTATTCGATGTGATAGTCTGCTGAAATACAGGGTGGATTCCATGAACCAACAACCGCCAACTGGGAGATTTTGACGTTGACAGTCGAAGAGTTGGCATCGAAGCTTCTCTGCCACAGCAGCCATAAATTCTCCGACCACCCGATTTTCCGCTTATCTTGCTCTCGACTATCCTATGTCCTCCGTAAACTCAAGGCGACTGTATTTACGAGGCCAGTACCCCACAGCATCCAGTGTAAAACTCTCCTGACCACCTTGCTGTTTGTCACAGGTCTCCACCGGGATGTGACGGAGGAGGAATTGCATAAGGTGTGCCCTGTAATACAGGAAAATTTAACGCATATTAATGTGGTGTCATAGTTTCTATCAGCTTATGGCAGAATAACTGAGGTCAAAGTGCTCGCAAGTGAGTATTCGGACCTCTTGGCCCGTCAAAATTCGTGGCTGAGGCATTCCTACATAGACTATGCCTTTGTGCAGTTTGAAACGGAAATCGTAAACCCTCGTATCATATACTGGCTCTTCATTTACCAACTTTAAAGGACGCGTCCCTTGTCCTGGAAACATATCAGAGGACACCCCTCCTTGGAAAGAGTAAGGGACTTTTTGTCTTACCAATCCGCACTTCTAAAGATAGTCGCAGGGGTTGTGGTAGAATACTCCCACCCGTTGAGAAAAGATATGCGCTCGTTTTCAAGCAGCAACACCGATAATAAGTACTTCACATCCATTTTTAGTCTAAAATGTCGTTAATTCTTCTTCTCTGGAAGTCCATCTCCATCAATTCGAATGGTAGATCGATACCCCGTGATTGTGACTGGCATTCCACCCGGAGTAGGTTGGCAGGTATAGAAGCAATTTATGCCATTCGTTAATATACTTACTCACTATTTCATTTCCCTAGGAACTTAAGGATTTTGGGAGGCTTTCTGGTCGGATGGTGGCTTTCTGTGACATTGATAGAACCCAGCAGGGACGTGGGTAAGTGGATTTGGAAGTCTAAGCTTCGAGGTGACTCATTCACCGGGCGGTACATCAGTTTCATTGAGTACTTTTCGGGCAAGGACGCCATGAGGGCCGCAAGATCTCTGGACGGAAAATATCTGGGCGGCAAACCTGTCCGCGTTATCGAACATGAGGCAAGGGTTCAACTGTATTTCTGTAATCAAAAAAAGTGTTATTAAAACTTGTCATTTCATTTTAGGCGATACGGAACCTGCCGCGTGGGCGCCTACTTGGTTCGCGGATGGCGGAAAGTCACAGACTGCAACACCGAAGTAACGCCACTCGATACGAGAATGCGGAGAATATGGCACAAACGTGGCCAGTGTACCATCCAACACGAATGCCCGAACCCCATGACAGTGACAGAATTTGGGACTCGTATGATCCTCGTCGGGCCCCTAGTCCGAAGGTCACAACGCGACACCGCTCCACGATTCTTCACGACGCTATCGCAGAGTCGACCTATGAAAGAGTATCCAGCTGGGCCACTAAATGCAGGTCGCACCCCTATACGCCAATCCACCTCGAAAATGAATATTCTTACCAACCATGTGCTTACGATTAATCCACATTTGGTGGTCAGGGTTCTACAAAACTACAACAGGAAACGAAGAAGCAGGGGTCCGAAAATAATTCCCATTCTGAAGGACTTACGAAAGCGTACAAAGATACTCATGTGCTTCCCATTGTATCACGCACTGTCCGCGCATTCACCGCAAGTAATCATCTGATCATAGCCTTCATTACATCCAGATCCAGTCAGCATACTGTATTAACTTATCACAGCTTCATACTTACAATCAATACATCACTCGTGCTCTTTGTAGAAGTTAAGGAAAAGACTCTTATCTTCCCAACCCAATCCAATCCGTTTCATCTTGCCCATTTGAGCAATGAGAATGGCACAAGCCTCTGAGAGCTGATCATCGCCTATATAGTCCGAAAGAATTTCGCTTGCCATGAATAGTTGAGATCCTGGGGATTCTGATGGTGCTAGAAGCTTAATCGTGATTTGAGCCGGCACCAACGACGAGGCTACTGAAAACAAGTGAGATAATGGATTCAACACGTTGGAAGGCAAAGAATGGGATAAGGTTGGTGCAAGCGCTTTGGGAGGGTCGTGTCTATCGGCGGACATAAGCCAAAGCAGATAATGAATGTCATAATTTACCTGACACTCATAACAAAAACTTGATGCTTCTTTACGGGCACATTCTGTTGGAACACGTTGGCAAAACGAAGAATCCCCCTGCCATTGCTGGTCGTGCACTCTGGAAAGATGGCGAGTGGTCTTGATGCGCTTTGTCGTATCTCTTCCAGGGACAGTGCATCGCTGGGGATAGATCTTCCGAAAGGGGGAACCAAACCAGTCATACAGATTAACCTGAGAAAAGAGACCTGTCTGAATCCACGAATGGGAATGCGAGGCGGTGTGGTTGTCGTTGGTTGATGTTTAGCAGGAATGAAACCAGGACGGCGACCCGCTGTACGCACAATAGGCGTCGCCTCTTGGAGATTCCGGATGGGGGATTCTGGAATGGACTCCGGAATAGGAATAACAAAAATAGGATTGAATCTGGGGCATGATAAGTAGAGATGTCATGGATTAAGATATGTAAAACAAATTTACTTGTGAGTTATCCATATGATTTCGAGCCAAGAAACCCAATTTGAGACGATTATATCACCTGCTTTAGGTTTCCAGTTTTCGGTCAATTTCGGACCTCTCCTATAAGTCGTTCAATAGGTGGTTACGTGCATATGGTGTCAGCAGATTTACGATCGTTTTCTGGTAAACTGTTCCACGGAGATCCAATAAACACCAACGATGAAGAGGGCAACGCGACCGAGAGCATACGTGATAAAATTGTCGAGTGCCCGGTATACCGGTGAAACGGGATACTGTCGGAAGTCAGCCAGCAGAACAACTCACTGGATAGATACCTTACAAAAATCATAGAAAGCAACTGAGCGACGACATAGAAAAGTGCTATAGCGAGCAAGAGTGCTGTTCGAAAAATAGCAAGAGTGTATCGCAGAGGTAATGTCGCGGTTGCCACCAAGTCTCGTTCTGCTGGCGGCAATGGTGTCAGAAAGGGCTGGAATGTATGAAGTAAAATCTCAGAAGAGAGGAGAAATAAAATATACCTGTATTCCTGTCCCTGGATCCTTTGCAGTGTGATTGCAATCTTTGGTATACGATGAAACTGGGACTTACTCTGTAGGCACTGTATTTTTCCATAGAGAGAGCGGCGCGACAGGCGTGCGCGTGACACAGACGCGTCAAACGTTTCGTAACAAAGGTCACGCTTGTAATGTTAATGATGCAACAGGTTTACATGGCAGCAGATCTGGTGAAAACAAAAGCAAGATATGTCGTAGAGAGATATCACAAGTTACGTTTTGTTTACAAGGTATGCTCTCTTTTGTTTCGGCCCATTCAATTTGACCGAACCACCCCTCCTTTAGCTGGTTCTGTGGCTTTTGGTCTTGTTCTACATTTTACTTGGTCTGTACCCGATTACTCCCCCAAGGGACATACTCTCATTTGTTTCATATGGGCTGTAGCTGCCATAATCGTTATTGTCTCACCTGCGCGGATTGCTCAGGCGATATATGATCAAGCCGACTTCCTCGCCTCAAGTCGCTATGGTTGGCTGCTACTTGGAATTGCAATTGGTTCTTTTTTCCCCTAGGTTCATCGGATATTCGTTATCTTATTTTATTCCAGTCATAGTTTCATTCCCCCCAGCGGTTGGACACACCACTCTATGTACCTTAGCCGGATTCGCTTACGGAATAAATGGATTCTTCATCAGCGGAACCGCGTCTATCATTGCTTCTGCTATTTCGTTTACTGTTCTCCGATTCCTTTTCAGGAAAAGGCTGCATGACTGGTCGTCCAAGAATGAGAAATGGCAAGCTCTAGAATCTGTGGTCGTAGGTGGCAACGTATGGCTTGGAGAGTATCTGCTTACGTCGTATCTTAGGAAGCCAAGGGCCTCCCACTCATTATCCTCATTCGGGCGTCCCCTTTCCCTCCTTGGGCCTATTCCATTTCCCTCTTTGCAGTGAGTCCAATCACATAAATACTGCTCGAGTTCCCTTATCTTTTCCCAGTCGATCCGAGCTGTGAAATTATGGCAATTTGTCATTGCCTCTTTCTTTGTTCTTCCCAAGATATTGCTGGAGACATTCATTGGATCCAAGATGGGCGAATTATCCGATGGTAAACAACGTGGTCATATGGATACCAGTAAGGTCTTCGTAATTATAAGCTTGTTCAACAGTTATGATTCTTCTCCCAATAGCCACGAAGATTATCAACGTCGGCCTAATTGTTGGCGGCATCTTTATCACCATCTTGGCCAGTTGGTAAGGTAGTCCTGGGCCAGGCTATGCCAGTTTCGCTGATTGGGCCACTTTATAGGACTGTCTACTACCTTGTTCAAAGCCATATTCGCACTTTGGAGGGCCTTCCTAGGGAAGTGGACCAGTTGGCTGCTGAGGCAATTGAACACTATGATGAAGAAGCTCCATTATTGTCCAGGACCCGCGGAGAGAGTGATTAATTTGGAGATCGTTTGAACATTGGCTATAGATATTTTCTATTCTCAATAATAATGCAAGAAAAGCAAAGAGAAACTGGCTCCAAGGAAAAAAACTAAGATGAAAAGTCGGCTATCCTTCGCTCGCCTTTTAGCCTCCTTGAGTTGCTCATTTCCTTTCTCCACTGTGGAAGTTGCTGTCAGGGCATCTTCGTACAATTGGTCCGTCAGTTCTGTTTGTTGGGTTAACCGGGTGACGAGTTCCATCTGAAGGGCACTGATGTCCATCAGACGGGTCTCTGCTTGTTGCACGGATTCAAGCGTATCCTGCACGCTTTTCAAAATATTCGCGTTCTCGGCTTCAAACTGCATGATCTGGGAAGCCGACAGTTCTATCTCGTCGTCCTCGTCGTCCGAGATCATGCGGGATTCCAGAGTAAATGCAGGAGAACCACGTTGTGAATCTTGTTGGGAAGTGGCGCCAATAGCCGCCCCAATTGTATTTTCTAACCATCCTCCAGGTCCCCGCGTTGTGCTCGAGGCGCTCGACGAATGACTAGACGTCCGTTTCAAAGGTCGACCGTGCATGCTGAGCACTTCCTGTGCTGCTCCAGAACCCAACGTCCTTGTCCTCTCTAATTGGCGCTCAATACGCTCTTCCTGGAGCTCCTTCTGCGTTTGACTGGCCTCCGTTAATCGTCTACTCAGGTACCATGTAATGCTTGCATGGTGAGCAGCTATGACGCCCGATGACAGACTAGCCTCGTCTTGCCGTAAACGTACAGGCAGGAGGCGTGTCAATGGATTTGTTCTGCTCGCCACTAATTCCGCACGACCTAATACAGACGTAAGTTCCTGTTCCACGCGCCAATTAGAAAGGACATACGTTGTTCGAGAGCTTCCATGTCCTTAATTCGGTCTGAGCAGCGTGTAAGGATCACACGGGCTTGTAAATCTATCTGATCTCTTTCTTCGTTCGACAGGTGGCGGATATTGGCCCATGACGATGAGCCCTCGCCTAGGTCAATGTTTCTCGAGGGTTGACGGGAGAGAGATGAGCCACGTGGGTCTATATTCAGGTAGGCTGTTCGAATGGTTCCAAGCATTCTCGTCAACGTGTGTATATGATTGAGCTGAAAAGTCATCACGTTAATCATGTCCCCAGGAAAGAGCTGAAAGAATATACAATATTCTGAGCCTCGGCAACATAGTTTCTCTCTATCGTGGGGCTGCCATTCTGCGAAGCATTTGGGCGAACGAATTTCTTCTTCTTCGATTCAGGAATTGTGCTCGACTTGTCGTGTACAATTTCCAAAAATTCCTTTGTGACGTTTCTAAAAGGCATGGTTACAAGACTCTATAGGTTCTAATAGTAAGGGAACTTGGGGAGTGTCAACTTTTGAAGGAATGAGTGACAAGAGTCACGTCACGACGCCTTTTATTGAAAATGATTTCCTTGATGGTTGCTCAACCATATCCAACATCTCATTATGGCTAAAGTTCTGCTACCACGACTCGAGCCAATGTGCGTTTGCTACATGGAAGAACAAGCGTCCTTGTTTGAGGTGGATGGTGTCCTCACCCACCGCTATCTGCCATAGTCTGCGACCAACATAACACACTGTTCAATGTCGAATCTTCGAATGATGTCTACCTACACTCTATGGAATTAATGAAAACGAAATGATGTTCCTGTTGGCAATCTCTGTTTGAGTCGCTTCCGTCGTCATCGTCAGCACTATTGAAGAGAGATAGGCATCAAGGCTTACAGCGGAAGTCTTCTGGTCCCGTATGAATGAGTCGGCAGTTAGTCAACCTTGACAGGATATCTTCGAAAGAGCGTCTCGTCAACGTACTGTCGGAAATGTCATTGTCGTGCAGTCGAGGCTCCTTCACTGTTGCCAGGAACGGTAAAATTCTTTAGTACACTGAAGGGTCCAAAGCGATATCGCGAAACGTAGGGGAGGATCAGAAATTCCAAGACTCTATCACGTTTTCAGCCTGGCAGTCGAGATAAGATCGAAGGCGTAACACTGTTAAATTACGGCTTCTGAGTCCGAAGATACTGTTGAGCCCTATGAGGATAAGTGGTCTCAAGTGAGGGAGTTGAACTTGCATCCAGATTGAAAGATGGCCACTTGGTACCCCGATGAACAGGAAATTGAGAAACGGTAACCCCTCCAAAGGCGCGACATGGAAGTGATGGGCTGACGGATATTCGAAGCACTCGAAAGGACCAAGGTCAAGTGGTTGGTGAAAGAGGGGACAATATTGGGCCCAGGAACGAAATTCCGGTCAATGCGCAGACGTCGTGACCGGGCTGTATCCCTGTGTGAAACTAATTCAGAACTATCCCCTCATTATATCGAACTGGATATCAACGACTCACCCTCAAAATGCACTATCTGAGGCCAGACCTTGGACAGAATTCACCATTAAATATGTAAACTTGAATCCAGGCCATACTGTTGGAATTCTTGCAGCTTGAATAAACTTGGAAGACGATGAGGTCCTCGTCCAATCAGTCTTTATGCACTCCTCAAAGGTGGAGGACAAGATTTCTGGGGACAGGCACTTGGCATGCCCTTGCACTTCCTTATTTCTGCCACTGTGCCAGATGTTGTACAGCATGACCATGTTCCTCGATCTCGAATCGCCCGTTTAATGAATTGGCGGACTGCTCCAATATTCACATCGAAATATAAGATAAGTGATTCCCTGGTGGTCGCGCATTGGTAGACGAGATCGACATTGGCCGCAAGTACAGTGTGTGAGTTTTCTCGATTAGGTAACGCCCAGAGTGAGCGCTTCACCTCCCTTTACCAGTTACCTTCAACGACTTCCTACTTTTTTCCCAAGGTGAATATTGTCCTATTGTCCTCACAAGCCAATGATGACTCAGAGTGGAAGCTGTATTGACCCTTTCTTTGAAATGCAATCATATTCTGAATGCTGAATTGGGTCACTTTGCTGACTGCCAATGTTCGAGATACTGCTGAGGCTTGGCCCGAATCTCGAGCAATAACACCAATGCTAACGTTTTTCTGTATTTTAGCAATAATATTGCCTCGATGGATCCACGAAGAGGTCGCGACCCACGTCTGGCTCACGCCGATCCTCGTCTGCAGACTACACCTTCGCCAGACATTATGGCACGGAGCACGACTCCTGAAGGGTCTCCTCCCTCGCAGTTAGTTATTCAAACATCGGTATCTCAAGATGCGGATACATCCACGTCGGTCGACCAAGGGACTTTTTATCGGCAACGCCCACTATTCTGTGTCGTTTGCGCAAGCAATCAAGCAAGTAACTATTGCTGATAACTTTCTTCGTAGCAATTTTTGACAAATATGACTTTAGAATCGATCAATGGAAGGGCATTGTGTCCTTGCGTCAGTGAACGTTGCTAATCTTATATTCCAGCCAGCTAAAACGCGCCTTTCTGTAGGAAAGCTGGATATCATGTAATCTCTTCTGGGACCGGCTCCGCTGTCAGATTGCCTGGTCCTTCCATCGATAAGCCAAATATATACCCGTTTGGTACACCTTACAATCAAATATACGAAGAGCTCAGCACCAAAGATTCTCGATTGTGAGCAATTTAATTATGCTATTTACATTATTCCTTATATCGGGGTATAGGTACTCGGCCAACGGGTTGCTACAAATGCTTGACCGTAACAGACAAATCAAAGTGGCACCAGAGCGATGGCAGGAGACGAAAACTGTAGTGGATATTGTCATTACTTGCGAAGAACGGTGCTTTGATGCCGTATGCGATGGTAAGTGTCTGACGGAGATAAAGACGACAGATGAGTCATGACGCATGACGTTCCTTAGATCTACTGGCACGGGGCGGAGAGTTCAATAAGCCCGTTCATATCATCAACATCGAAATCAAAGACAATCACGAAGAAGCCCAGATAGCTGGGAGAGCTATGCTCGATTTGGCGGCGGCGGCGAGTGGTTTTTCATCGTCATTGGGTGAAAATACTGACATATTGACTCCAGATCGAAGCGACAGATGACATTGATCAGAATATAGACAAAATTCTGGGAGTTCAACAAGAAAATCATCCACACAACTTACTCCACGCGGTAGCCTACTACTAGTAAAAAGATTTTTTATTTCTTTTTCTCTCAGTTTGTTGGTTGTGCATGTGCTGGGCGAAGTCGGGTGTCCAACCGGTAGTCTACCAGCTGGGGGGTACCTTGTAAGTCTTGTACCAACTGCCTTATGTCCATGTACCTTAAAGTTCAAAGGCTGCGCAAATGGGAAGAGTTACTTGTATTGAATGCGAGCACGCAATGATGGCTCACTATTGTCTCTAGAGGCGTGAGAAATGAAGACGCGATTATCGAAAAGCAATTTATATGCAATCAGAACTGGTTTGCAAGCGATCTCACAGATTATGCCTCTCCGACTTGGAAACGTTGCTCCTGACTTCGAGGCTGAGACCACTGCTGGAAAAATCAAATTCCACGAATGGATCGGCGATTCGTGGGTGAGTATCATTCACGATTCTCATTGCTTCATTTGTTATCTTTCTGGTTTCAGGCCGTCCTCTTCTCTCATCCAGGAGATTTCACCCCTGTCTGTACCACCGAACTTGGTGAAGTCGCTCGTCGCGCAGATGACTTTGCCAAACGTAATTGTAAGGTAATTGGCATTTCTGCCAATGGCCTCTGCGACCACGAAAACTGGATCAAGGACATAAATCAATATGGAGCAAAGGTTGGACCCACAGATGTCCGATTCCCCATCGTAGGTTACCAGTTTCACACCGATGAGTGTATAGCCTGATCCTGGAAAGATCGCGGACCCAGAGCGAAAAATCTGTGTTCTTTATGACATGTTGGATGAGCAAGACGCCACCAACCGCGATGCCAAAGGACTCCCATTCACTGTATGTAAACTTTGGAAACGTGTTTCCGGCGATTAAACTCAAAGACTGGTGTTGTTTACTCATAGGTCCGCACGGTATTCGTAATAGACCCCAAAAAGACCATCCGGCTTACTATCTCGTATCCCGCTTCGACCGGGCGTAATTTCGATGAAGTTATTCGGTGAGCTTATTTCCAAGCAAGGAATGTCTGGTACTAAATCTTGTCTGCCCGCAGTGTTATTGATTGTAAGGAATTGTTTCACGACCGATCATCGTTACCTTACCTCGATAACAGCCCTCCAAACCGGTGATAAATACCGGGTCACCACGCCTGTGAACTGGAAAAAGGGCGATGATGTCATTGTCCATCCTACTGTAACTAACGATGAAGCAAAGACCTTGTTCCCTCAGCACGAGAAACATCTTGTAAGTCTCCAGATCTATAGTATGCTGTTATGGTTGCTCTAATTTCTCGCCTTGTGTAGCCTTACTTAAGAACCACGCCCCTCAAGGTTGAGTAGAACAAATCTGGAAATATGAAAGGTCGATACGCTGTATAATAAATACATGAGTTGCTCCCGAGAGACTGTAAATCGGAATGTGTCAATCAATATGTGCAAATAGATCTCGATATGACGCGCGTCGTCGATTTGATGGCTTCAAATCTCTACTCTTGAACATGGCGAGTGCAGACGGTGGTGCATACAGGTAACCAGAATTCACGACAGACGCGTGTTGAACTCATAGATTTTGTCTAGCTACTCTTTAACGGTCTTTTCTCCTAGCGGCAAGCTTGTTCAGATCGAACATGCCCTAGCCGCAGTTGCTCAGGGTACAACCAGCCTAGGAATCAAAGGTATGCCGAACTCCTACACGATGTGAGGCATTCAATGAGGAAATCATACAGCCACAAATGGAATTGTTATTGCGACAGAGAAAAAGACATCCTCTATCTTGATCGATGACTCTGTCATCGAGAAGGTCGCCATCGTATGCCCAAACATCGGAATCGTTTACTCTGGTATGGGACCTGACTTCCGTGTACTCATCACGAAAGCTCGGAAGACTGCACAGGCCTACTGGTTGATGTATGGCGAATACCCTCCAACAAGAGTGCTTACACAAGACATAGCAAACGTCATGCAACAAGCAACTCAATCTGGGTATGGTCTTCGTTAAATCGGAAAATACTTGGAGCATGTCTGACAGCTAGCCTAGAGGGGTCAGGCCTTACGGCGTTTCATTGTTGGTTGCTGGTTGGGATCGCCATCGTGGTCCATCTCTTTATCAAGTTGATCCTTCCGGGTCATTTTGGGCATGGAAGGCGAGCGCTATCGGGAAAAACATGATCAATGCAAAAACATTCTTGGAGAAGAGGTACTTACAATTTTGTTAATTTGGCTTATCTATCCTCATTCGTGTGCAGATATAATGATGACATCAGCCTTGAGGATGCAATCCACACGGCTCTCCTGACACTCAAGGAGGGCTTTGAAGGACAAATGACCGAGAAGACCATCGAAATCGGCGTTGTTACTGTTCCCTCACCTGCAGAATTAGAACAGGGCAACCTGAGTCGGCCGAAGCCCACGTTCAGGAAGTTGACTGAAGAAGAAGTCCGTGACTACCTTGCTCTTTAATTGAGGGGTCAGCTGTCTTTAAATGTGTATGTCTGTTTTCGTCCTTGCGAGCGCCGGCCGAATGTATCCACCTCGTTATTTGATGCGCAACGTAACAATACTCGAATATCATGGGTGAATCCCGTTAGTTGGCAAGTTTGACAAGCGGTACACGCGAATCCTCGATCGAAATTCTGACAGGTTTTTCTGAACATGAGTCCTGGTGAGTCTCTTACTTCCTGTTTCGACACGATGCGAGATCGGAAGTCGGAATGCTGCTCTTTCTGGATCAGAAACGTTAAAATTATTATCTAGCTTTGGCCGTTCATTCCGGCTCCTTAGAAATCCGTGACACCCTCCTTTAGTTATGGCATGTCCAACAAGAGGTCTTATTCCTAGAGATGCTGAGCGCCATTGCGCAGCATCCGAGACCGGTGTTTTTTCCAAATAGATCTGCCATTGACTGACGGCGCCTAACCCTTGTCATCAACCACCATGAGTTCTAGGAGCAGCACGTAACGTGCACCACGCGTTCAGATCTCAGACTGTGAATTGGGAAATACCCTTTTATAGAACCTTGGTGGTGAACTGAACAGCAGATATAAAGTCCGGTTTGCCAATCCTCTCGACCTCGCCTCTTCGTCATGAATATCCCACCTACGAAACCGAAACGTTCCACGATGGCTTGCATCCATTGTCGGGAACGTAAAGTCAAAGTTAGACTCATCCGTATCTCATGAATTTCTAACCTTAAATGATTCCAGTGCGACAATAACAATGATGGGCTGGCATGCGAACGATGCAGGAAGACCAAGAAGGACTGTCGCTTCGAGCCTGTCACCGCAGCCACCGACCCGCAGCTATCGCCATCTCTTCAGCTTGAGCCACCGATGACTGGAGATAAGCCCATAATGACCGTCTACCAAGAGTCGTCGCCTTCGATTTCACCTCCACCGCCGGCGGTTCAGCAGTGGGATCCGCGAAACACTTATCCAGTTGATGCTCACGGGCGGCAATTGCATCTACCCTATGATTCAATGCACGCACCGCCGCTCAATTATCAGCCTCCTCAAGCCTATCCTCAGTTTCCGGGGGGACCCTGGCAACAGCATTACCAGTCACCCCCAACTCAATCGCAATTTCATTATGGTCACCAGGGTGAGAACCCTTACCCTGCCACAAGTCATGCATATTGGACTGGACCCAGGGCCTCGAACGTGTCGTACGTCAGCAATGATATTTTCTGAGTTTTTGACTGACTCCACGGACAGGGATGATAATTCCGGAGATCGACCCGAAGACAGTGCTGCAGAGCCATCAGGAAGCTCATAATGTGTTGACTGCCCATGCCCATTTCGTTCTGTGAAGTTGTGTACCCCCCATCAATCTTAATGCTTGACCTTAATGCCACATGTCCTATCTCGATCGAAATAGCGCATATCCGACACCAACTACTAGGTATGAAATGGAGTAGCCCTGGTGACAACTTCCGAACATTGGCAAACATCGAGATAGATGATTGTCGGATTCTTTGAGCCATTCATGGGCGATTACGGATGCTGGCCGAAAATATGATGTGAAATCGAGTCATGTCAAGGTTTAACTGTCTTTCTACAGAAAAGACCTCTGCCGTCTGGCCGAAGCTTAGATACAATCAGGCAAGGTGCTAGTTGGAAACAAGTGCTATCTCCGTGACTCAATTCGCTCTGAGTGTTCATATAACTATATCTTGATTAAACAGTACAGATCATGCGCAGTGCTTCCGAATAACAGAAGGCCTTCAAAGCGGTCAATCAAACCCTCTCGCCGAAATTCCAATGTACAGCCTTGACGGAACTATATTCCTCAAGGGCATAGCTACCAAGTTCACGACCTGAAGAGGTAATCAGTGATCTATTGATCAAACTTCCCTTAAGGGCATAAAGACTGACCGATCCCAGATCGTTTTTTCCCACCAAACGGAACATTGTTGCATACTGTACCGTACTGATTAATCCAAACCTAAGATGCGAGATTGTGAATTCCATCACTGAGAGAACGACAACGGCCGTCTCACCGTGCCGGCCTCGAGAGCCGAGGAAACTCTCATGCACTGATTCGCATCGGCTAAATCAAGTATGAGATGCAAAGTAAGGCAGTCTTCCCAAGCAATATTACGTACTGGAATGCAAACCAGCTCCAAGACCATATGTAGTGTCATTTGCCAGTGCGATAGCTTCCTCTTCAGTCTTAAATTTTCCAACCGAAAGGACGGGTCCGAAGATCTGGATACATGTCATAAAATGTCAGGTTAAATGGAAAGTGGGCATTCACTTCTTCCTTGACCTACGAGAATCGTCAGATTATTAATTGCGTGAGAGTCATAATTTAAAGGGATGAATTTACAATTTTCATATTTGGGTGGATGTTAGTGAAAACTATGTGCAAATCAAAGTTATTTGGCGTTGTGTGTTGTTTGAATAGACTCACTTGTCGGATCTACATAGTAGCCTTTTCCTTGTCTCTTCTCACCACCTATGATGACTTCAGCGCCTTCCTGTTTTCCGGATTCGATGTAGCCCCAAACGCGGTCATATTGTCCCTTCGATACCTGTCAAACATTGTAAATGTAGCGAGCCAACGACAATGGAATTAACAAACCACTGGGCCACCACTAGAATTTTCATCGAAACCATCCCCAATAACCTGTTCCTTAACCTTTGAAACAAGCAATTTCAAAAATTTATCATAAATGGATTCCTGAACGTAGACCCGGGAACCGGCCGTGCAATCCTGGCCAGAATTGTAGCAAATACCGAGCGCTGCCCAACTAGCCGCTGCATAGATCAAAGGAAGTAAGTAATTATGTCCAGGGAGGAGAGAAATTGAGAAATTGAGCAGAAATCAGGTGTCGACAACTAGCACAAATGACTTGTAAAGCAGGTGAGGCATTACCACGCCTCCGTATATCATCCATACATTCACGACGTCAACAGATGAGAATGGAAGAAACTCCTAGAAACTTTGAAACGCTTCACCGTGTCTCAGGAGCCCAAGGTGGAAAGAAGGTTTATTCACGAAATATGCGGCCTAGAAAAAACACAAGAAAGACAAAAATGGCTTACCCTGTTCTAAATCCGCAGATTCAAAAACGAGATGGGGCGATTTCCCTCCGAGTTCCAGGGAAACCTGCATTAGAATATTCCAGACGAATGTTTATCTTGTTTGAAAGAAAGCCTGCCTTTTTCAGATTGCTTTTCGCAGCGGCTTCCATAACCTTACGACCGGTGAAGGTGGAGCCTGTGAAGGCAACTTTATCAACGTCAATATGGCCTGCAAGTGCAGCCCCGCCGACAGGTCCCAAGGAAGGAACTGTGTTCACAACTCCAGGGGGAAATCTGATACAAAGATCGGTTGACGGGAATGCTTCCGAACGGACGTGACGCACCCTGCCTCCTTGATAATTTCAGACAATTTCTGAAAACCTTATGAATAACCGCATTAGAACAGCCAGGAGACATACAAGCGCAGTCAAAGGAGTTAATTCTGATGGTTTCATTACGATAGTGCATCCCACAGCAAGTGCAGGCGCCACCTTCCAGGTCCTATGCAAGCGATTAAGAAAGAGGAATGCCTAAATGGACCACTTACCACATGTTGATAGGATAGTTCCAGGGGATTCTGTGTGTCAATATTACCAAACGAAATATCCAGTAATTTCTTGGACTGACATCTGGCCACAAACTCCAATGGGGTCGTGTCTTGTGAATGCAAGTTTAGTTTTATTATCCACCTCGATCGTCTGGCGAGTGTCAGGGAGTGCGGTCAGAAGGTGGAAGAATATAAAATATACCTGGCCCGTGATCTTATCAGCCCAGCCTGCATAATAGCGGAGGCATTGAATACTATCCCCGATGTCGGAGTCCCTGGAGACGAGATGTAGTTGTGTGTCGAAATACGTCAATCAATAATACCTAGCGATTTTGACAGGCTTTCCATTGTTCAGTGATTCAAGTGCTGCTAATTCCTCAGCATCGCGTTCGATTAGATCAGCAAGCTTGTTCAGCAAACGGGAGCGTTCGAATCCTGTAACATTTTTTCCCCAGGAAGTGTTGAAAGCCTTTCGGGCAGCTGCGACAGCAGCATCGATATCCTTCTCGGAAGCTCACAACCTCCATTAATCCCAACTCCTTGATGAAGGGATTTAGCTCACCAGCAACGACAGAGCAAATTATCTCTTCAGTAGATGGGTTGACCGCGCTGCGGAAAGATCAGGAAGTCATCTGAAGAATTGCATTCAAACAAACTGTATGAGCTCCGTGGAATCAATCGACGCTACAAATTCATTGTTTATGAACAATCCAGTTGGAACTGTTATGTTTTTTTTAATGGAAGGGATATTGATTGTTGCAAATTGTGCCATCGTATCAGACCAGGAGTAATGAGACGACTCGAAGGAGTAGACAGAAATAGATCATTAGTCGGATCCACGTGCCAATCCATCCGCGGGAAGGTTGTCCATTGCCAGAACCCAGGCTGGGGAATAATAGTTGACAGTGAATTATCTTGGGCACCCCCCGCTCTCATAATCACAAGTGTACGAGATAACCAAATACGGAAATAACTGGCAGCAATTGCCATATATAGCTTTTCTCAGTGGGTGTTGATCCTGTTGTTTTGGACCGCATAAAAATCTATGATAATCATCGCGTGAAGACCTTTGACTTGCGTGTTCGAGTCGTGAAAAAATAATCATTTACATATCCTTATAGTCCACGATAAGATCCCTTTTTGATCCTCTAAAGTGCTTCAAGGACATCGACTTTTCTGATCTTACTAGTTTGGCCATACAAATATGGCAAGTTGAAGGCTCTGAAGACAAGAACCTCGTGTTTCAAACTTCGATTTGAACCCTTTAACACAAGCCACAATCACAATAAGTCATGCCGTCAAAACAAAAAAAACCTATGTCGATGAGATATTCGGTGTTACACTAACACATTCAGAATTGGAATTAGACTATTACAGATAGGCCACCTAGTAGACGACAAGATTCCACGTCACGTGAAAATTGAGCAAAGTGGGAAAACCCGGAAGAAACGTACTATCAACCAACAAGTCATGTCCTTAGCTGTAGCTGCTCGTTCTGTCCTTCGGTCTCAACAGATTGGGGTTCGTGGTTTCAAGTCATCGGCCCCATCCCATTCAGGAGGTCATGGAGATTACCATGTATGTTCATCCGAGATGTATTCTCGACGCAGTTCAAATGAAACCTTGTACAGCATCTCCCTTTTCAATTTCCTGGAAATAAGAAGCTGTCGTTTGGAGTAAAACTTACTGTCTTCCTCCTTACTGGATTTTCTATTCCCTTCGCAGCGTCATACTACCAAATGTCAGTCCGGTGTCAAATTTTTCAACTTGCTGCTGACAGTCGCACACAGTCAAAAGAGTAAAGGTGCCTAGTATAAGAAGGAAAGGTGGAGGTGTATTGCATCGGTCTGCCGTGTCTATCAACTTGTCCACTGGCATTAGTTAAATATTTATGGCCCCAATGCTTTGTTCACCATCTTCCTCCAACGTCACTTCTGCACCATCGCGAATACCCTCCTCGTTCGGTTTAGACATGGCTTTCTCTAATGCCTTTTCGAATTCGGTCTTTTTGCGAGGCTTTTTATGGGATTGATGTGTGCGACAATCACATGTTCGTGTCATGAACTCAGGATCGCCTTCCAAGGCATCCAAAGCGAAGAAGGAGGCCCTCCTAGCTGCGGTCGATGGATTGACATCATCCCCACTTGCCAAAATCACGTCATGAACCACCACTACACGCGGCATCAGTAGGAACTTATAAATTCTTTCCTCACTTACCATGGCAGCGAGTAATGCTATCATCTTTGTCTTTGGCAATTTCAAATATCTGGCATCCTTGTGCCTGCAGCAATTCAAAGAGAATCTTAGTCGGGTGGTGGGACAGCGTTTGCAACGTGATATGAGTGTCAAAAAATGGTTTCAACACATTGTCGAATAACGATTCGGCGCCGACGGGCGAAAAGTTATCAGAAATATAGATGGCACCGATAATGGATTCTACAACATCTGATAGAGCCTGAATATTGAAATTTCCATAAGCACCAATGCTGTCAAACAGAGTTTCTTACCTTTGGAGGCTCGATCTCCAACCAATACTGTCCAGGTGACCTTCCTTCTTGTTTTGCTAATTCATATTCTTTGTCCCTTTTAACCTTTAAGTCGGCAACGTAGCTGCGAATTCCGTACTCCAACTGAGATGACTCAAAAAGAAGGTATTCATGCAACCCTGAGCACACGGAAACAGCTGCCAGTGCCGAGTTTGACACCATTGCACCCTAAATCGTGGCAACCACGTTTAGTTCAGCCAAATACGGGATACCGCGAATAAAATACCTTCAACATCGTCAAAGCCCCGGGCGAAAGTTGTTGGTCTCGATCATAGATGTGCCGGATTACCACTGAAAAAATTATCAACAGAACCCGAGCAAATTAAGTACGACGCACTGAAATCAAGAATGGCATCTCCAATAAATTCAAGACGTTCATAGGAGGTGATCTCATACCCCTGGATGGATGAGTGAGTCTATCGAAAAAGGACTCGATGAGTACCGTCGTGAACAACATCAGGGCTCATGCCTACCATAGCCTGGGCCAAAAGATGTGGTCTATTAAACTTGTGGCCGATTATTTGTTCTATCGCAGCAATAGACCCTGGGCGGAGTTTCGCAGTAAAGTTCGGCGGTGGTGTTAGAACTTTTCGACCAAAGTCCGACCAACGGTCGATGTGAGAAAGAGGGAGTGTCATGGATTTTGTAACCTGCAGGGCGGCCTCGCGTCCGCCAGAGATGTAAGCTGCCCCTATGATCGCTTCTGCTACATCTGCGATTGCCTAAAGAAGTAGTTAGCCCCCATCGAGTGGAAAATCTCATTACGAAACCTTATCACCGAGAGATTGCGACCCCTCTTCTGGTGCAGATTTTTTCTTTTTTGGCTTTGACTTTTTCTTTGCAGTCTCCGTCCTGTCAGTAGACACTTTCTCGCGAGTCTCCTCTCCGTCCATTCTTTCCTCGGCTCCAATGCCTTTGTCTGCCCTCTCCCCAAGTGGCTCCTCTTCTGTATCGCCTGTGTGATGCACATCCCCCTCATTTATCGTCGTCTTCACTGATTCCAAAAGCGGAAGGTCTTCATTTGTGTCCAGCTCGACAAAAGCTTCCTCCAATTCTCCTGGTTCCAGTTCCCTTGGTTCCAGTTCCCCTGGTTCCAGTTCCCCTGGTTCCAGTGAGCACGGCAAGAGTTGTTCCTGAATCGTGTCTTCATCAATATGCGCATCCTCTTCGACGTCTTCCATCGTTTGTTCACCTTCGCTTGAGGGCTCTAGATTTGCGTTCTGTGGAGCCGTCGGGTTGTCGCCTTCTTTCTGTTGTTGAGCCTCTTTCTCCGACTCTTTGGATGCCTTAGGCGGAACGTAAACACGGAAATTCGGGGGATGCCACCCTTTGTAAGCAAAGACCTTGGACTGGATATACACAGGCATTCCAATGCGACTTGCATGAAACAACAGGGACCGATTACTGATTATTTTTTGTCTGGAGACATGGAGTGCGCCTTCCGTCAGAGAAGGGTTCGTAACAAAGACATAGACAGATGCAAGATACTTTAGAAATGCATCACCTATAGGGCGTCAGCATCAAACAGAACTCACAGCAAATTCGATATACCTAGAAGTTCAAGCCGCTCATAATCGTATTCGAGCCCAGCAGCCGGGGTGCAAAGAGCATTATGCAGAAGATCTTCTCGAATTACGTGGTCAAAGAACCTGGCATTCATATCTTTGACAAGCAGAAGGTCGTCCACTCGCCTCATGATGGAAGGTAGTAACATCGCTGTCTTCATCGTACTGACAAATAATTAGCCATGTATAATTGTTCCCTGGAGGCTACACACCTCGCTGGTACTGTGAACTTGGCGCACAATTCAGGAATGAGATCTTGAAGATAACATGAAAGGTAAGCAATTGCTTCGAAGTGGAATGAGGAAGCGAAATACATTTGGCCGGAAATTTTGAGGACGCAGATGGTGGTTTACATGTAGGGTTGAGGTGATTTAAAACTGCATTGATCTTTGCAACCTCGATAATTGGCTGTTTGTAATTTTTCAAATCCTCCAAACCCTTACGTTTGGATTTACAGAACTGCCAAAGACTTTCATAATTGACTTCTCTCTGTAGGAGGTCTGAAATTGGTTCTACAATGAAGTGCACATGAACTTACGATGCTATCGTCTGGTTTGCTAAGTGGTGTAAGGTCCTTACGGACTTTGACCACCTTGTAACGCCTTGTGAATTCGATCCATCTGTCTTGAACAATTGCGTCTTCTAAATCAGCCTCCGTGTCTTCAGATGAGTCGTTCCTGATGACGACCGCCCACTGTTTGGAAGCCAGGGAAACGACATCCCAGGGTACAATCTCTGAAATGTTCGGGACATAGAGTCCAGTGTTGACGGGAGGTCGCCAATCCCTCGGGAGGGGAAGTAGGAAATATGCCATATCCTCGAGCTTGCAAACCAATGCCTTGTTCATAATGGCACGACAAAGCCGAACAGAAAAGGCGTGAATCTCCTTCATGCGTTCCTCGTCAACACAGATTGGAGCTGCCCTCTGCGAACGTACTGGGATTGTGGATCCTGAAGAAAACAAGCGTATAAGATAGAAGTCTGGAAGAGGTTCACGTGTGAGAAGAACCAGGGGACCAAACGGATCGGTATCATCGATTTTTCCATCCACGTAAAAAACAAGAGGGTAAAGTGTTGTGGGAAAGCCTTTCTGGACATTGGACCAGAAATTCGGTTGTTTACGAGGATAAGACCGAGTACCGCCTGACCTAATGTCAGATGTGAAGTCTTTGGTGGACGGCCTTTGAGCCTCGTGTTCGTACTGGGCACGCAAGTGGGATGGGAGAGGAACCAGACGGAAATCTAGCAGATTTGAGTGGTATAAGCTTTCGCATGCTTTGAAACACGCGGATCGACGCGCTTCCGCCCTTGAAGAAGCAGTCCCGGATATCCTGTGGATAGGTGTACCAGGGAAATCGATTGTGCATCGGTAAGCCTTGGGCACCCCAAAAACCTTGTTGATGTCCTCAAAATCGAATAGTTTGTGGTTCTCGGAAATTTCATCTGCTAGTGATCTGACGGAAGCCGCATAGCGGTATAAGACGGTAGTAGCATCCTGGATATAAATCCGACCACTAGTCGTCGGTTCCTTGACGAAGTGTTTGGCTCCATCCTCATCTTCTTCGCTGTCCGAATGATATGGGTTGATAGTTTCTTGCAAACTATCAGGAGGGATGGCACTCTCTTGCCCATTGCATATTGCTTCTGTCCATTGAAGCATGTGAGCGTCGATATTTGTAATGCGAGATAAAATGCGTCGATGAATGTCGTTGCCACGCTCTGCCATATGTACGAGGTGGCTCTCTCTCCCTCTCGTCCTGGCGCGAACGTAGGCGTGAGATGTCTGGCTTTCGAACAAGTCATACCTTGTTCATCTTAGTAACTCGGATATAGCGATAGTTAACAATCTAAGTCTCACCGAATTACGACGGAAGCTTTAGGTATGTCCAAATCCTCTACAGATTTGGTTGCTATGAGGAGATTGAAAACACCAATAGCAAAATTATCAAATATGTCTTGCTATTGCGGAGATCAGGTCATGGCTGCAGAGGATGGGAAGATAACTCAACGTAATATATGGGATTGGTCGATTGATCGGAACCGACGACCGCTTGTGGTCTCAAGAAGCCAAGTCGATCATAAAGGTTACGGAGAAGATCAGCCAGAACGAGGGCGATAGCTCTCCGGTGCACTACACCTCGTTAGTGCGAACGGAAATTCAATAGCGGTGATCTCACCAAATATTATTCCACGGAAACTGTCGCCATACGACTTGAAAGTCATGAGGACTTGAACTAATCTCAAGAACTTGTGGGAAACGTTAAATCCCTTCGATGAAGCGTCAAGATTGGGCATCATAAATGGCCAGTTCCGGACGATATTCCGCATCTTTAATTTGATACTCTCGTCGGAAAGATTCTCGTCATCGTCGTCGTCACTGTCGGCAAACCAATGCAAGTTGCCGTCCATCTCTTTCAGGGCATGACGCCAAACCAAATCAGAAGCGCATGGCCCGATTTCATCATGAGCCAGTCGCGCTGCAAGAAAATGGCGATGGTATAGTGTCTCGGAAGGGTCTAACAAGCGAAGTTGTTTTAGCAGGCGAGTCTCGGTTGAACGCTGAAGATTATCATAGAGAATGACAACTTCATCTGGACGGTCTGGAAGAGCTAGGATTTCAGCTCGTTTCTCGTCGGTGACACCGAAGACCTTTGCATCAAGCGTCTGTTCTAGCTTCAGCATCTCTGAATCAAAATATAATCTTCTGTCAACCGACAGAAATGCAAGAGAAAAAACACGGGGTCTCATAGATGAAGCAGTTGAACGATAAAAATCGCTCATAATGCGTACGACAGGCATTGAATTGTGCGAGTCTTGGTTTTTAATGACCTGAGCATCGCAGATTACCAGAAGGTGGGCTTGGGTTACGGAAAAGCTTCCCCTAAGGAGGGACTGCAGTAGAAACTATCAAATAAGTCAGTGCTTCTGTATCATGGATATAAATGGTGAATCACATTTGGGGTAATGAGGACAAGATCCTTTTTGAGAGCCTCGACCCAGGATTGGTTTTCAGACACATGATTATCGTCAGTAGCTTTTGAAACAGTAAGGGTTGGAGCAACTTCGTCAAACACAGCCGAATATTTGTCGATAGATGTGTCTCTTGAGTAATAGATCATAGCTCAGACCATCAAGCATGATATATAAACCGAACTTACTCAACAACGACAACCGCAATCCGGGGATTCAGCGAGACACGTTTCTCGCGTTCTTCGTCAACAGACCACGAGACAATCTCAACTAGAAGATGGAAAGAGGCTGGAATAGAGGGTGAGAGGCACGATTAGGCCGTAATAAATTGTCGCGCACGTTTCGTTGATGGAAGAACTGCGATAGCTTTACGAGATTCAAATTACACCATTTTATCATGAAGTGAGGGCTCACTGTTTTGGTGCTTTGCACTTTCGGAAATCTGTTCCTTCAATAAAGATAACGACAAAGGAGCGACGGCGTCGTCTCGATGTCTGGAATCGACGATCTCCGGAAGATGATTGCGAATTGAATCGTGAGTCCAAGTCTTCGTGGCTTTGGAAGGGCGCTCTGCAGAACTAGGCTGAGGTTCTGGGTCGAATTCCTCTCGCGATCGCTTGCTGCCTGGCTTCCATGGGATGTCTTCACCCGGCTGGCTCGGGGTTTGATCCAACACCGATTCCGCGTCTTCTGCAGAGGGAACCGAGCTCTGAGGTGTCTCCTCCTCTTGTCTCCATGTCTTCTTAAGAAAATTGAACATCAGGAGGTCAATGTTCAAATGGCCATCATTGTTCAGAAAGAAAGTTCTCGGGCCGCCGGGATGCCTTCTCTTGCAGCTCCCAACATTCTTGCTCATGTTCCAAGTCTCTTCTCGTAGCGCAGCCCTTCGATGAGCTTCAACAATGCAGCAGTAGTTTCCACCATAGGATATGCCTTTGACTCTGGACCGTCTAGTTCTCAAAGTCGTCATCCTAGAAGACGTGTCTCTTCTGACCCTTGTCTGCCTGAACGTCTTCCGACGAGTGGTAAATATATGTGTGCTATCCTTGATGCACACTTTAATTCTTTACAGGTTTCATACAGCGGGAAGCAGAGAGGCTAGCACCTCAGGAGTTAACCAGGCAATTACTCAGGGATTCCATGAAAGAAACCGTGGACACACCAGATATTACACAAGATGCTCAACCAGAGGTCAACCCTCCAACACATTCACCTTCTTATATTCGGTCTCTTGTCAAATCAATGGTCAATCTTCACTTAGTTCGTCCGTCATCAACCGATTTCTCAAAAATCCAGGTGAGTTCCAGTGATTCCTATATGTGGTTGAATCCCCTGAATACACCAGCCATTTGAAGTTATGAAAGCTGTTGAAGACAGAAATATCATGTTTTTGATGGAAGTGAGAGATAAAGCTTTCCCAGTAAGCATTTCTGTGCTGCCTGGTCGCTTTGATGACTATGATCAACAGCTTCTCCTTCAAAGTTCAGGAGGGGAGACACCCCTCGTCCACGCCATGCGTATAGGACACAAAGACGTTGCCATCATTCTCCTAGGAGCCTTCTCACGATGGGTCAACCATCTTGAAGATGATGATGTGCAGAAGCCCCAGATTCAGACTCTTTTGAAAGCATTACGTGTGTTGCCCGCTTATCACGCATATAATTCTCATTGTATGATCCAGGCGTCGGCTTGAAAATAGCTATCAACGAAGGACTTGCCAAGTCGCAGAGTGATCTTATTGCTTCATTTCTGCAGACCTTAATCATGAGTGAAGGTGATAAATGGGTTTTTGCACAGGTCGCAACGGTTTCCCGCGCTCTGAATTCAGGTAGCGAGGGTAAACCCGTTCAGGTTGCTGGAGAAGCTGTCCGAAAGTTTACCACTAGGGAACTAGGAAAGGCTGGGTTGATTGCATCTCTCGAGGATTAGTAAGTTCGTCGCTCTCTGAGCCTCCTTTTGCTGAAGAGAATTGGATAGCATCGCGAATGCAACTGCGTAAGCAACATTGTAAAGCTTGGGTGTAATAACTGACGTGCGTCTCTTCAAGCGATCTTTTGTTGCTTGGCGCTTGGTCTAATGTACTCCAAACCATCATGGACAAGCAACAAATTCCAGTGGGTCATCACTTCTCGGGTTGGGGGAAATGCTGATGATCTCTAGTCTTCGTATTTTGCCCGTGATGATCGCATATACAAAGCATTTGTTGAAAAGGTAGAACGCAGAAAATCGGAGATTGAGAGTAGATGCAGTCGACGGCTGTGTTGGCAATTGACCGTCCTCAGAGATTTTTTAGATGGCCGAACTCTAACCTTCCGCGTAAGTCTTCTATATCATTCGTTTGTTTTAATATTTCATTTGTCTAACTCTGCGATACAGAGAAAGATCGAATTACTTACGGAGCAGCTCGATAATCAAGACTGTTGAGCTTCTGATTTAGGCAGGAATGAATTATGACGACCGACACACTGCTTGCACCAAGGTGCCACATCGGGAGAAGTTCCATCCGAACTTGTGGCGTATTGTCAAGCAAAAATTGAAACTATCATACGGCCTTGTAGTCGTCCAATTGCAAAGGCGATGAGCCTGAAGTCACAATTTGGCACGATATCTGGCTTGTCGATTATTGCCTCTTGAGAGGTACATTTTGTCAATAAGTAGCAATTAAATTCCATGTAATTACGTGATCTCAATGCCTTTCCACCAGACAAAACTGGCAACTGTGAAAAGGCTGAGTACTGCTGGGCCAAGGTCGAGCTGAAGAATGGTATAGATCCACACGGTGACTAGAGGTGGACACTGGAAATGGATATTGAGAACGACATGCAGATTCGGAGACTGGTGGATTACCTGTTTCATGTTAACCAACCATGAAGCTCTTTTGTATTGATATATCAATCGGCTGCCAACCACACAAGACAAGATGAAAAGGAAATATTGCATCCTGCGATGATGTTTGTAACGCATAGCTTAGAGGGAAAATGAGATAAACTGGAGGGATGTAGCACATGTAAACGCACTGTAGAATATGAAGATGGATATGACTAACAAAGTTACGTTAACTTATGGCAAGGTAGGTTTTGACTAGACTGACTAGGAATTCCAGAAACCATCCTATCCACGAGGTCCTCCATATCAGCGTGTTTGCCATATTGATGTCGGATGAGGCTATTATACGGTTAAAGCAGTGGTAGGCAATAAAGTCCACATTATGCCTTACATTTCCATGAGCAGCAATAGCGATGAGAAAGGTATAATCAGTAGGACTGCGTTGAAAATTTCATCTCCAAGCGATATTTCTTCCACCACACGTTGGTCTTGCAGCTTGGCAGCATCCAGAATGCCAGTTTGCTTGATGATGCGCCATTGCTCTTGCTCCGGAATTTCGATGAGGGGCTTGGAATAGGCAGTAGCTTCTGAAGGAAGTTCTTCGGGGATTGTGTTGGAATTAGGGTTACTACCATGCTTACGCGCCATTACGAGCGACAAGAAAAGTTCAAGTTGGGTACGTCGGGCCGATCATTGCCGCCGCTTTTCAACTTTTCCCCACTATAGAAAATGTCAGACTCTGAGAATGAACACCTGTTGAGGTTACTTGAAGTCCATGGTCAAGCCTTCTTAAAGTCAACAAATATCGATCTCAAGAACTATCCTGCTTCCAGTCACAAACGAAGAAAGCTATCTGAGGAACCTTATGACGATGCAAACGAAGAAGAGTGGCATGGGATTAACACACATTTTCATTCACACCAGTACAGCGAAGGTGTGGAATCAGAAATTGGTACGGATTGTCACATTGCAGTCGGCTTGAGCTCATTCTTTATCAGGGAGTTACGAATCTGATGATGAATTCATTGCCGACAGTTCTCCCGCAAATGTCGTTGTTTTCTCCGACGTTGCTTCAAGAATGCAAGAAACTTCAAAGTCACAAATGGGAACATTCATGGTTCGTCATATAGTAGTACCCTTGACGACAAGTCTTTACTTGGATTTCCAGTCATCCAAAATAAGTAAATTAAGAGATTCCCATTCAGACACCCCTCAACATCGAAAGGCCTTGACAGACAGGGAGGGAGACTGGTGAGCTTACCTTACCCTTCATTTTCAATGTATTATATCCATCTGCTATCTAGGTCCAATGCACAAAATGATGCATTACTTCACAAACTCATTCACACAAAATTGCTGTCCGGGTCCCTAAATCAAGATCTGAGATTACCACCAGGGCAGAAGCTGAAAGCTCTGGAAGGTCGAATATTGGAGCTTACAGCTGACGCGAAACTCGGAAAGGGAGAAAGGCAGGTACGGGATGCTGAACGAAATAAAGCAGCAAAGCGCGTTCGCGAAGGGATTGCACGGAAACAAAAAGAGAGAAAAAGGCAGGAGCTCGAAGAGGTAACCCCTTCATTTCAACTCTACTGAACTGCCCAGCTGAGCCAAAAACAGGCCAAAAACCTCGGTAATTACCACCCAACTTTGAAAAAGATTTTTGAAGCCTCTACTACTTCAAACTCTCGAAAAAGATCACAGGGTCTTAGAATGGGTGTCGGAAAATTCAGCCATGGATCCCTTCGTCTCAGCAGGGATGATATCAACTCAGTCATGCATGGAGCACCGAATCCCTCCCGAAGACACAGGTAAACTTCAATTGGCTCCTTTCAGGAGTCGTATTAGAATTGCTATCTTTCACCATGTGTTGATAAATTTGTTGATTTACTTCGTTTCACGAGTCAGCTATGAAGACAAACATCCAGCATATATCCCTTACTTCAGAAAGGTCTGGTTCCCCTGCTGGTCAATCTTGATGATTTTCGACCTCGGCGACAAACTGGCAGGCGATGAGAGGATCCAAGGTGGAAGACTTTATGTAACTTTCAGTTATGAGCACATCTTTCAGATTCAGGGCTTACCCTGTTTCCGTGCCAATTCTTCCCTGAAGTCCTTTGTCCCTTGACGATGAATCTTCATTTCTGGTAACCCTTGTGCTAAAGAGGAAAAGCAAACCTGGCAGAATGGATCCGATTGTCTCTATCTTGTTCCCCGGAACTGCCCTTTGGTGCAGATGTATCCCTAAAGAAGGCTGTATTTCAGCTGAGAGGCTGGCTCTTGGCAGATACGTACCGATACAAAAAGGTGCCGAATTCGTCATGGACAATAATTGGGGCACTTTTGAGAGGACGATTGCGGCCAGGCGTCTTGATGGTTTTCCCAGTTCTTTCAACCAACTCTCAGCCGAATATACATCACTATTTCTGCTTTGAGTCTCACCTCGTTATCTCATTCCCGTCTTCATCTTGAAATATGACATCGACACCCGCTGGCACGATGTAATGGTATACCTCAGGATCAGAATCCATTTCATCCCTGTAGCCCATGCTAGTGTCTCGCTGGATTATCGGCTGATGAATTCTACTTTGCCGTATCGGCTCAGACACATACCTGGGTGGCCACAGTATTGGCTCGTCGTAGCGAAGTACTTTTCGCCGAATGTGTCTAGCTCGTTCCTGTAGCCAAGACAGAACCCTTTGAAAGCGATACACTTACCAGGTTCGCTCGTTTAGCAGAAGGAGTACTAGGGTATTCTATGAAGCGGCGTTCGTGTTCGAAGTCGCTAGGCTGCTGTCCCACAGTAAGTAGAGACAACCGTTCAGAATTCGCACTTTGGTGGAATGGGGTGCTTTGGTCTCTTGCAACTGACGGAGCAAAACTGGCATGGGCAGTATCTCGTCGTACATGGGAGGATTCTCTTTGAACAGAGGGGATAGTACTCCAGGTCCGAGATGGAGGTAATGGTTGTGGAACGTGTGCCGGCGGATTTGGAGTCTGGCTCGTAGTGTAGTAATGACTTACAATTGGATTTTCGGAAAGTTCTTCAGGGTGTCGAGGCTGGGGTGATGCTGGACCTCCACCGGAACCCTTCATCATGACAGTATCTACTCTGTGTGGTGGAGGAAAACTCCGCCAACCATCCACTGAACCATTTGGGATCGAGGAATGGAATGGAACTTCAAAGACTCCATCATCCTGTAAAGAGGTTAAAAGGAAGAAAACTAGAAACAAAATTTCAAATCTACCTCTCGTACACGTTCATCCGTATCATTCTTTTCTAGGTCAGCGTGCTGGCCCTTATCAGCAGGGGGATGACGAATAGTGGCCTTCTTCAATTTCGCTGGACTCCTTCGAAGAATGCCTTTCCTTGGAGTAGCCTTTGGCTCTTCATTATGATGAGTAAGGCTTTTCAAAAAGGTCAGCGGAGATGGCATAACATCCAATCGCAGGTGGTGGTTGTATGGGAATGGCGAGACCAACCCTGCAGTGCCTAAATATGAAATGTACTATCAGACATGAGGCTAACGGCCATTCTTAGAAGTTCCGAAGTTAGGATATCGCGGAACAACCCAACCGGAGACAACTCAATTCGCAATTTCACTACGGACAGGGTGAACTAGTACTCTGTTGTTTGTGTCTAAGTTGCAATTGAATTGAACATTTGCCGTACCTGGCCTAGGGCTTGGGTAGTTTTACCAATCGCGTCAGCTGTCATGCCAATCGAATTTACATCTAGGTTGGCGGAAGAGGACAGCCTGCGAAGTTGCGATGAGAGGGCTTGCAACGATACCTGGAGCGCTTCGGAAACTTCGTCCAATATATCACTCGTCGCTGTTAGTCGCGGCTAAAAAACGAATTAGCAAAAGCAATTAAAAACGAAGGATACCATCAATCACCTTTCTCTCTGTACTTCGGTTCTTGTCTCTAATTGGAATATCCAGATTCTGGAAATGTATGAAAGCTCGGAAGCATAAAATTTGTGAAAATGCTCACAGAATCAAGGGAATGTGTAAGCGGGGAAAAAGTTCTTCGTTGTTGTGTTAGAGGAGCGGAGGACAAAACAGGAACTTGTAACACTTCATTCAGCCTCTGAGCCAGGGATGCAAACCATGTATACACACCAGTATTATCATTGTAAGGAATCAAAATTTCTTCCCCAGCCCAATTGATTTCCGTCTTGTATGTCGTTCCGCAAACAACACATTCCTATGTTGATGGTGAGACAAGCCGAGGGAATATACCGGATTACCTTTCTAGCTGCACCTGTGGCCCTAGATGGGCAAACCAGAGGGACTCCGTAGCAACCTTCGTTGGGGCATTCATCGCCAAGCATGGTCCATCCCTGCAGAAGTCGTTTTCCAATCTCTGAGGAAGCTCGGTCGGACTGCTCACGACGCTGCCTCATGTCGTCCGTTTCTGGGGGAAGCTCAAAGTCACTGTGGGTCGAGACCAGGGCTTCTGAAACGTCTGTTGGAGCAGTGGAACTGCGGGATGGACGAGACGATTCCGATGATACAGGAGTTTTAGGAGAAGCCGCTAGATGGGCTATAAGCATGAATTAAAACGACACAGAAGTTTCTGCTACTTGAAGATCCTCCATCGCTACATTTGACGCAAAATGTCACTGGAATGTTATCCGGGCCTTTCGGAGTCCTCAACATCGGAATGGCACATCCGCGAGTAGGACACGACTGGTCTGTTAACACCTAACGAGGATCGTTAATGTCACTGAAATACGCGAAACGCCCATATATACATAGCCCTTGAGCATGAAATCACCGAGCGCTTGTGATATATCAGCCATGGTTTTGGTTTGGTTCTTCGATGGCGGGTCACGTGTGACTCCTGCAACATATCCCATGCCAATTATATACGCGCCCGATCTTTCTCCAGGGCCTGTCACCGTTAATACCCTTCATGAACTGGGGCCGGTATTGGCGGGAACTCACATTGGCTGTTGTCGTTCTTGCCAGCGGTTTTCGTTGGTTCCATGCAACAAATGCCGTTAATCCACTCACTGCCACATCCACTTGGACGCCTCAACGTAAGCTGGCGGCAAGGTGAGTTTTGGATTTTAACATAGACCGCTGGTTATAGTTCCAATTCAGAGAGAAAACCCGCGAGCTCTGGTACCATGGCTTCGATAATTACATGACTTACGGTGTGCTTGATCACCACCGCCGACCTATACTTCCTTACTTTCATTTCCAGCATTTCCACTAGACGAGGTTTGCCTTTGAATTGATCATAGAAAGCACGACTGATGTGGTCATACAAAGTTAGCGCCTCTTTCCTGCACAGGTCAGGGACCTGATTGGAGCCACCCGTTTGTTCCTTTACAATTCCCGGTATATGAATGACTTTGACCGTTCCTATTTCAGAGAAAATGTGGCATCCAACGACGTCGCAGGCAACTACTCCCTGACTCTTATCGACGTACTGGACACTTTTATTGTACTCGATGATCGACTTGGCTTTGAAAGGGCAGTTCGTCACGTCATTGACTGGGTGACTTTCGACGTGGACACTAAACCACAAGTATTCGAAAGTACAATAAGGGTTCTCGGCGGTCTCTTGTCGGCACATATTTTTGCTAATCGAACTGGACAACCATTCTATCTACCTTGGTATAGAGGGGAATTACTTTCTCTAGCACATGATTTAGGCAGGCGACTGCTTCCCGCTTTCTCAACACCTACTGGATTGCCGTACGCTAGGGTAAGCATTGCTTTGTTGCTGGAATATCGACGCCGATGTTGCTATAGGTAAACCTTCGTCGTGGTGTTGCGAAAGGGGAGTCCACCGAAACATGTGAGTCTACGATTCCTATTTGTTACATCCCCAGAAAACAAAGTATTCGAATAGGTACAGCCGGAGCGGGTTCCTTGATCCTGGAATTTGCCACATTGAGTCGACTTACTGGGGATGATAAATTTGAGAAGGCTGCATATAAGGTATTGACTGCGCTAAATAACGTATAATTATGTTGATATCATTTTACAGGCCTTTTTTGGAATTTGGAACCGCAAATCGGACATAGGTCTCGTTGGTAATACAATAGATATTCGGACGGGGGTCAGCGACCACTATAATTGTTTATTTCCCATTCTAACCATTTCTCAGCGATGGACACATCCTGAAACCACAGGTATCGGGGCAGGAATCGACTCTTTCTATGAATACGCTCTCAAATGGTACATCCTGAGCGGTAAATTCTGAACCTGCTGGCATTTTCACAAATTTATTTATAATTTGGATAGGGGAGCTGGAATTTCTTGACGTATGGGACGATGCCTACGCCGCAATTATGCGTCACGTTAGAGCACAGGACGGTTACTGGGTAAAATGGTTTAATTCCCCATTTAATTTCCGCTTTAACTGTTGTGAGGCTAGTATCGAACTGTCAATATGCATTCCGGAGATGTTGCATATAACACGATAGATTCTCTCTCGGCATTCTGGCCAGGACTCCAAGTTCTGGCGGGAGATGTCCAAAGTGCAATCAAATTACACATGATTTGTTGGTTCATCCACCGCTTCTAGTCCCCTCCGGAGCTAATTGTTTTGTATAGACTATAATCTATGGAAACAGCATTCCGGGCTACCCGAAGTGTACGATGCAGGCTTCAAACAGGCCACATCTCACCACTATCCATTACGACCAGGTAGTTGCGCTGTAACCTATTTCCATATCTTACTCATCGTTCTCCAGAATTCATCGAGTCCACTTGGTATCTATATAGAGTAATGAACCATCCACAGGTTATGACGTCCACTAAATGCTCCATAGGCAACTCGCGATCCCTTCTACTTGGATGTCGGGGAAAGGGTTCTTTTCGATCTGACAACTCGTGCGAGGGTCGAATGCGGCCTAACCGGCATAAAAGATCTCCGAACCAACAAACTTGAGGATCGCATGGAATCCTTTGCTTTATCAGAAACACTTAAGGTAAACAAGGATTATGACTGTTGGTCAAATATTTGAATCTTTCGGCAGTATTTATTTCTTCTTTTCGACGAAGAAAACCCGCTACACAACAATGATTCGAACTACGTCTTTACGACGGAGGGACACATCCTTTCTCTTGATCCGGAGTATTTGCGCCCCATCTCCCCAGCCCGAAAACGAATGCGAACCCTTGAGGAACACCAGTGTCCTAGTTATTCACCATTCACACTTCCAGTCGATCACCAGAAAGACTCGGGTCTAACGGTAGGGGTTCGTTCCCGTCCGGATGTCGAATATACACGACATTTGATTGGATTAATGCCATCTCGAAGCGACGAGCGTCATTGGTTTAGAGATGGTTGGTGTGAAAGACCGAATGTCGAACCCTATGTAAGCAAATCAATACCATCGTTGGCAAAATCTGCTGATAGCAGCTGTAGACCTTCGAGTTCATCCTTGCTCCTGGTGGAAAACTAGTGCCGGAAGACTTGAGCCCAAGTTATGTCAAACTAGCACCACTTCCAGACGGATTTATCATCCATAATGTTACTGGGATCCGGACTCTTATGGTACAACGGTTGGATGGCAAGGGCTACGATATCCGAAAACGTAAGTGCTTGCATTGCCAGCTTCTTTTCGTTGCCTTATCGTTTCAGTGGGCCATTACTCCGTTAGACCGGGGCACACAGTCTATATCAATGACTCTAACATCTTTCTCAAGCCGGAGGAGGATGCTAACCTTGCACAGAGCGAACTCCAACGTGAACGACAAGTGCAAGTCAGGATTTTCTCTTCTGACACCGAATCAACTCGAGCAAGTGAAAGTATTTCAGGCGACATCATGGACTTATCGGTTACTGGTTATACTGCATTGTTCGGCGCAGATCTTTCATTATCGCATATTTTGAATGCCTCATCAACACCACAACCGCCAATCGTTCGACCTGAAGGCGTTCCGATTCGACGCGATGACCTTAACCAGCATGGTTGCTTTCCTTTTGAACACAGCTACCCTGATAGTGCACTGATAGTCCACCGTGGTCAGTGTACATTCCTGGAAAAACTCCTCAACGCTCGTGCTGCGTCGGCATCTGCAGTAATCGTCATCAATGATGACAACTCTGCTATCAATCCTACAGCAAATTCGGACGAATTGGAGGTTGCAGGGGATCTGAGTGATGCGGCAGTTATCGTGCTACCAAGGAAAACCGGCGAAGTGTTGGAAGACATGCTCTTTGCTATTGGCAGATTGGGAGCAACAGAAATCAGAATATCAGTGGACACTGAAAGGCCGGAAGGGCATGGTGAGGAGTTGGAGCGTCCGCAGCCTGTGGGGAAGGATGAAAAAGATAAAGAAACAACACGCGTCCTATATATCAATGGCCATCCGCTATTAAACACGAGGCTTTTGGTTTGATATCTATGACTTGGACGTTGTTCATCCATCAATCTGAGTGACAGAGTACACGGGTGCGTCCAACTTCGAAGCTCCTTTGAGAAAAGGAATTTCCGCGATGAAAAGATATTCGAGCGTCTTTCCTCCAAGTTTAGCCACAAGGTCGCCTGCGGCTTTCGCAGACCCTCCTGCAGGTGAAATCAGGCAAGTGCCTAACAAAAAGCAATTATTGCGTACCTGACGCCAGGATATCATCAATGACTACTACATTATGACCAGGCTTGATAGACTCAGTCTGTATCTCAAATACGTCCTGAATTTTCCTCATTGAGCAACTTGCCTTGTGGGATGCACGAGGATCGCACTCACCGGGCCATATTCCTTCTCAAAACTGGCATTTATGCATTCTCCAGGCAGCTTGCCTGTCTTTCTGACTGGGATGAACGCAGCACCCAATCTAAGTGCAATAATTGGCCCTAGTAAAAAGCCTCTAGCGTCCAAGCCCACAACAGCATCAATTTTCTCGGAGAGACCAAGTGTGTGCGATGTTAAATGGTGAACGAAACGCGTAATTAACGCTTCGAACAAGAGGGGATTCCGAAAGATTGGAAAGATATCGAGAAAGACCATTCCCTGATAACACTTTATGAGAATTGGATCGTCAAGGACAATTAGATGCATACCTTTCTCGGAAAATCAGAGTAATACTTGAAGTGATTCTTGAGCAGCTCTAAATCGGCCATTTCTACTGCTGGTAGTTAAGAGATAGAATCAATCACTCCGGATATCTCCGATGATGTGTTCCATCTACCATTGTATTTCTACTCACGACGATGAAGGTCTAAACGCATCACCATTATTTTTATCAACTTAAGCGTTCAAATTTATCGCCAGTAATCAGAATCAATCCATGTTTTGAGGTAAAATAATGAAATGTAATCATAACTCTACACAGATTCGAGAATTTCAGGCTCCTTGAAGTCCTTTGCTACTCGTGTGCCCGTTTCCTAAGACAAGCTCGTCAGTCCAAGTGGTAACACATTCTGAAAATTAAACTTACATCCATAGATTCGCCATGGAGCTCCAGCAGTTTCGAGACATCGAATTTTGGCGACTTCAAGATCTTGGCCTTCCGGACGTAAACATTCTGCAGCGGGTAGATGCTTCGGCAAGCTTTCTCAATTTCACGTCCAATGGCCTCCGGAATAAACTTCTGCACAAGCTCCTTCAAGTCGCATGTCGAAGCCTCACGGGTCATGATCTCGAACATTTTCTTTCGAATCTCACGTATCTGACCTGTTTGGGCATAGGTGGTTTTCCGTACTTGTGAGAGTCGACGTTTCGTGAAGCCAATTGCAAAGAGGCGGATAAGGTAACCATCGGTTGTCTTTACATCGACATGGGCTTCAATCAGGGTTTGCCATTTGCGAACGAGAGACCGCAGTTTGTCTGACGTGAAGTCCATCCCGTGGAAATTAGTGAGACAGTTCTTGCCCTGGATTTCGTCGATCCGAAGCTTGATTTTGCGAAAGGATTGCTCTTCATCCTTAGTCAGATCAGCGAGGGAAACTTCGATGACTCGTCCCTTGAGAGAATCGTTCGCGTTTTCTATTCGGATTATATAAGTCGAAATTTTTGTTGGTAAGGTTGGGCTTACTCAATCCAACAGAACGGTTGACTAAGGTCTTCCCAACATTCCTGATCTCAAATATTGAGGGAGCCTTGATGTCGTACCAATCTGATGAATCGTCAGAGCGATTTCGTCTTCAATTGGAGAAATGATGCAGACCTTTGCGAGTGAAAGGGTCGACAACCTTCTTCTTAATACCCTTCTTGCCTTTTGATAGGCGTTTATTCTGCAAAATGAGAGTTAGGATAGCCTTATACAAAAGAAAGAGACCTCACCTTCCCAACGGCCATGCTTGAAGTGCTACAGAACTCTACTTTCAAAAAGTTGGTTGTGTTGGGCGAGTGGCTTGAAACCTTAATTTGGAACTGCAAAGGACATTCACACGTATCGTCACACGTGACATAATGCTTTCTCGAGACCAGTTCCAGCTTGGTTGTCACACTTTTACCAGCCTCCATCCTCAATGGTCCTGGATTCCTGGTGATCGCCCTGGTTATGGATTTCTAACGCGAACAAGATACCTTCAGTGGAAGTCTCCACTTGATCCACATTCTTATGTCAACTCAACCGATCTGGAGGAGGTGGAAGAATGGGAAGAAGAGGAAGATATTGCTACTGCGCAAGCATCAGAGCTTCCGTCTTTGTCAGTTCACGAGTATATCGTTTTCTCGGCCTCGTTCAGCGTCCCGGCATTCTATTTTACTATGCAGGACTCAAGTGTGTGTTCCGATTCTGTATTAAAATCGATCTGGATATTTTTCATTAACAGACGGGAGTCACTTGTCTCTGCAAGAAATAATGCAGACATCGTTGTTTAAACTGAAACCTCCTGATGGGTCGGAGTCGACCAAGTATTCTCTGACACTGCCCTCGACGTCGTTTCCTGTTATTTCGCATGGTGAGCATCCAACCACTGGTCTCCCTTGCTGGTATTTCCACCCGTGCGAATCCGAGAAAGCTGTAAATGAATTCATGCAGGAGGAAGAGGAATGTGGTCAGTGGAGTGAAGCAACACGTCTGGGACGGTGGTTGGAGATCTGGTTAATGATTGTTGGCAGCATTCTCAATGTATAGAAGTTCTACAACGGATCAATTGGCAAGTGCGCCCATCGTTTGTTTTATTAGACCCCTGTTCGGTCCAGCACCTGTCTTTCGACTTTGAGTTATTATTATTATCGGCTGATCGCTTTTCCATTGGGTCGCAATTCTCCGAAAGTGATCTAACATAATACATAAGTCGCCTTATTGTAAAAAACATGCTTTTGTCGCGCCTCGCATCCACGTCGCATCGTGTATCTTCTCATCTCGCCCGTGCAATGGTGTGCCCTTCTTTATTGCGTCTCTTGGGTTGCTCATCATGTTAAACCAGTCCAACGAAGTTGTCATCGTATCTGCCTCTCGCACTCCTGTGGGTTCCTTCAATGGCGCATTGAAGTCTTTCACTGCACCCCAGCTGGGTGTTGTTGCCCTGAAGGATGCTCTTGCAAAGTCTAAAGTAGATCCTGCACTCGTAGAAGAGGTTTACTTCGGCAACGTTGTTCAGGCCGGTGTTGGTCAGTCGCCCGCTCGTCAAGTCGCCCTTAGTGCTGGTTTGAAGGCAAGCTCCGATGCCACTACAATCAATAAGGTATGTGCTAGCGGTATGAAATCAGTCATACTTGCAGCACAGAGTATCAAACTCGGTGATCGCACCGTTGTTGCTGCTGGAGGTATGGAAAGCATGAGCAATGCACCGTAAGTTCCGGCTTCGTTCGACCAATACCGATTCCTCTGATTATTCTCCTAGCTTCTTACTTCCCCGTCAGAACCCTCTATTCGGAAAGTTTACCACAAGGGACTCACTCGAGACTGATGGTCTTTGGGATGTATACAATGACTTTGCTATGGGGAACTGTGCTGAGACTGCAGCCGAGAAGCACGGTATCACTCGTCAAGCTCTCGACCAGCATGCCCTGGAGTCATATGCTCGCGCTGCTCGGGCATGGAAAGAAGGTGCTTTTGATGCAGAAATTGTTCCAATTATTATCAAAGGCAAGAAGGGCGACACCTTAGTCAGGGAAGACGAAGAATACAAAAAGGTCATCCCCGACAAGGTCCCTACCCTGCGGTCGGCGTTCAAGCAGGGTGGCATGATCACGGCTGCCAACTCCTCCCCTCTCAGCGATGGGGCCTCCGCCTTGATCCTCACATCTGCCCATAAAGCAGAAGAGCTCGGCTTGAAACCTCTGGCAAAGATTCTATGTACGCCTTCAGGATCATTTACATCCTTACCCTTCTGAATGTTTTCCAGCCTGGGCGGACGTTGGTGTTGATCCGATCGATTTCCCAGAGGCACCTACAAAGGCACTCCCTATCGCCCTTCAAAAGGCAAACCTAACAATCAACGACATTGCTCAATTTGAATTCAATGAGGCATTTTCCGTCGTTATTCGCATTGCGGAAAAAGTATGCGGTATCGACGGATCAAAAATCAATGTTAATGGGTTTGCAAATTTGCTGTTTCAGGTGTTCTAATCCTCATTTCCATTCTCTATTCTTAGTGGTGCTGTTGCCCTCGGCCATGCCATCGGCAACTCTGGTTCACGTATCATTGTTTCCTTGGTTCATTCACTCAAGAGTGGAGAATACGGTGCCGCAGGAGTCTGCAATGGAGTAGGTGTTCTGTAACTCAGGTTTTAATTGAACTGAGCATGATTCCATTATAGGGTGGTGCTGCATCGGCTATTGTCATTCAGAAACTCTAATGATTGAAATTTACTTTGTTGAATTTATCATCCTAAATATTATAATTTGCCTATCAATAGAACTGTTACTGTGGGCAGCACTTGTACATCCGAATATGGCATGACGCCATCATAATTGACTCTGAACTACAACTAGTACCAGTCCACTATCCTTTGTTCTGCATGTCATATGGCCAAGAACGGAACCTCAAATCATGGAACTGGACTCGATGCACAACGACTGACAACCGCCAACCTATCGAACATTCCAAGAAGGAATAACATTCTATTTCTCTCGGACTACTTGCAGGAACAGCATTCATATGCGAATGGGTATGCTTCTGAAGGCCTCACGACGTTTTCCTCTTGGCCAAAAACAACCCTGGCAAAAACATCAACCGATCTGGAGGAGTTCCTGCTTGGAACACCTGTGCTAAAAGCGAGGGTCCCTGCTGTTCCTGTCGTTGAAATATCATCTACTATTTTGAAGGCCCTTGATTCTACTGGTGGTCCCACACCAATTATTGAAAACCAGGCGAGTCGGAAATGTACCACAGGGAGCCGAACTCGGGCCAAGGAGAAGTTTCCTGGACTGAATGTAGTTTCTGCTGAAGGTAATTCAATTGGAGGGAATGTGGATACGAAAAAGACCCTCGGTTGTAAAGAGAAACCCAAGGAGTACAAGAAGCGAACGAAAGATGAACTGGGGGATTCCGATGAGGAACGTCTCAAACGTCAGTATCGATCCTTTTCGCACATGTGTACAGACTTATTTTTCTTTCAAAGGTCTCCGGGAACGACGTGAACGCAAGAGACTGAAGAAGAGCATCATGATGAAATCACCCTCCAAGGCGAGTGAGAGCGAGAATCATGCTCAAAGAATAAAGAAGAAAGCTTCCAAAAAAGAGAAAACTAAATCACCGATGTTTGCTCTGATGCACGGCTTTACGGCAACAAACGTCGGGAAGAGTCGTATTACTGTGTGTGACCGGAGTCAAATAATTCCGTTGGAAATGCTGAGTGTCTCACAGCTAGGGCCTCTCTTCCGAAATGTTGGTGTTTTCAAGAAAGGGAGGGCATCCTCCACTTCTAAAACCGGGATATCAACTTCAAAGAAATGGAGCAAGTTCCTTTCTATGAATCTTGAATATCGCTGATGTCTCTCTCAGGTGATCACGATGTTTATTTCTCCGAAGCTCGGTTTCTGGGGAGTGCCAGGGCAAAAGCAATTAAAAATATTGATTTCAAGTCTTCGGCTTCTTCGTCCTCTTCTGGCGGGGTTCACAAAATGAAGGTTGCCGTGAAGCGCAAGGAAAAACTGACCGTTCCCAAGAGGAACAAAAGAATTGACGAGGAATCTGTCGAAGTCTCGGACTGCCACGATATTGATGACCAAAAAAAGACTCCTGAAGAGGATCACCTCGCATATGATCCTGCCAATTCTATCTCATGGGACATCGAGAGAGAGAGCTACGTCGAGGAGTCTGAAGTGGGCTGCCGTCAGGGCACAATTGTCCTGAGTTTCCCCCGCGATGCAGTAGCCTGTGAAAAAAGTCCAGACGTATATGAAGAGACACCTGTTGTTCGCGCCGACACTTCCCCTAGCAATCTCGAGACTCCCTTCTTCAAGACCTCTGGCGACTCTTTACATCCTTCACAGTCCGCTTCTCAGGTTCTACGAGGGCAACTCAAAGCTCAGGTAATCGGGAATCACGAGCAGCCCACGTTTTCCAAGTACTTCGTTCCGGAGAACATTACATCAAGGGAAGCAGACGGACATGAACGAGAGGATGAAGGTCGCCGATCAATAACTCTGCCAGAGCCTCGTCTAGAAAAGAATCCAAAAAGATCTATGTTTCGTCAGTCCCCGGCACGGATCGAAGCCTCGCCAACCTTATCTCAGATGCTTTCTCTTAATTTGGTCGATGAACTGCCTCGCCCGTATGATGCTTTTTCTCTTGTCGATGTTCGAAATATCTTTGAGTGTGCTGCAATGGAACTGGATGGTTATGATGTATTCCATGGTCCTGATGCAGCAGAAGAATCTGACTTTCGATTAAGAAGCGATAATGAACACGATATTGCTTTCGAACCGGGTCCCCACTCAATCCAACAATCTATGCTGGAAAACCTTGACTCGGACAATGCTATTTTAATGGAACAAGACTTTGATTACGAAGATCCGCTCGTGGAGGACTCTTCAGGCTTACCTGACGAATGTTATCCGAGTCAAAATCTGGGTTTTATCCATGGAGGATGTGACGGAGTTACAGTCTACGACTGGAACGTCGACCATGGACCCTTCAATGCAGACAATTTGTCATGCGAACGTGGCGACACCTTTTCTGGAGTACAGCCATCCGACACTCCAAATTTATCCATGCCGAGCGTGGACAGCTCATCCGAATATGACAACTGTGTTGGTCCTCCTCTTGATCTTTTCTCTCAGGGTCGAAGTCTGTTGTATGGTCTACATCACGGCCATACGAGAGTTTCTGACGCGGAAGCCGAGGTGGCGAAACTTTTAAAGCAAAATCACTGGTTACCCCATCGACTTTGACTTTGACTTTTACACTTTTTTCTTTTCTGGGCACTACGTACACCTTCCATATGCGGTTAGCGTGGCATTGTAGACGCGTTGTTTGGTCTTATTTACACCTTTTCACTAATTGGTGCCACCCAACCTCTTTTTTTTTTCCACCATCCAGTCGACCACTTAGAGCTGTATTCATCTGCCCTGACATAGTACTCCAAAAATATCTCTCTTCCCTCTGTATCCTTTTGTCATGGATACTAAGGAAAATAAAATGGTGTCGAATTCCATGGTATGTCTCATTACCGCCTTTGTCGCGTCCTTGTATTCCCAATTTGACGCGTCCTTTTTCGCGCATAAGGGATTCACTGTAAAAAGTGAACCAAGAGAAGTTAGTTTACCAAGTATCACCCACGCTGCAGAGAGTTCAAGACCTGTTAAGGGGGAGCCGACGGATGATGCACGAATGGTGAGTCACATATTCCGTCTTTCCCTAAGTGTCTTCTAAGGCATTCAATCAGTTCTTGGACCGTGGTTTACCTATACCATCTTATGTACAGGGTGACATTTTGAGCCGAACAGGTTCTGCGTCAGGGGTATTGCCGAAGTCTGAAGAAGGCGAACCTCTGCGGCAGAGAATTCGCAATCATCAAGAACAGCCAGCGAATGCCAAGCAGACCTACTTCACCGTTTACAATAGTTCTGATAATATTGCGTATACACATGAGGCTTCCTTCAAGGAGGGACTGGGAATGGTCAAGACTATCAAGGAAAACCTACAGAAATTGGAACTTGGAAGTAAACTTCGACGGGAAGTATGGGACCGCGAGATAGCACAGTGAGGAATTCCTTTGACGAATGGATACTTTGATACTTAACTTCGCAGTTTGGAAGGGGAGTGTGCACCGAAGACTTTGATAGCTGTCTGTGGAGGTAAAAAATAATTTCATGTCAATTTGCAAACTCTTGGTGACTTTCGATTCAGCAACCGGTGCAGGAAAATCGTCCATTCTGAATGCAGTACTTGATGGTAGGTCGTCTTATTACTTACTAAAAACCTCCTTCTGAATCTTCTGCAGATAATATTGTCCCGACTAGCGGAATGCGCGGTATGACCTTCTATATGGATTAAATACTGATCATTTACTCAAGCCCACTAGCGTGCACGGCGGTCGTTACCGAAATTTCGTTTCACAAGAAGTCAACCATCGATGCTGACATTTCGTTCCTGTCCGAAAATGAATGGAGGCAGGAACTCACCGTCCTTCTGCATGACGTTGTTGACGAAGACGGCAATGTCAAACGCGTCACCGACCTTAAGAGTGATGCTGGTATTGCTTGGCAAAAGGTCGGTACTAGTATCTATATCTGTGGATTTGTCGAGTAACAATTGAATCAGGTTCACGCCGTCTATCCCAAAATCACACAAGAGGCTCTCGTGAAGATGTCGGTCAATGAAATCATAAACTATGATGCCAGTAGGTCGAATCACGCTACTTCGGAGTTGGTTATAATTATCCCCCACTTTAGATATCAGCCGCATTCTTGGTGTTACCAAAGTTATATCCGCCAAGGATTCGAAAGCTTTCGCCAAAGAAATTGCCAGATACATTGATTCTAAAGACCAAAAGCGGGGCAAAAAGGACAAGGACAAGAAAAATAAGGAAAAATCCAAACAGCCAAGTCTCATGGAAAAGGTTCGCGGCGCTTCTGGCTTGGCAAGCAGAGGCACTGGGAGTTCCAGCAGCAAATCGAAAGACGCCGATCTGGATGCACCGGCGTTGTGGCCTCTCATTCGTCAAGTTAACGTTCGCTGTAATGCAGGAGCTTTGGCAACTGGTGCCGTTTTGGTCGATTTACCAGGTATGTTGATGTCATGTCATGGAAATTTGATATACTCACCGTCGACCATAGGTGTTGCGGATGCCAACGCAGCAAGAAACAATATTGCCAAGGACTACATGAAGAAGTGTAACTGCATCTGGATCCTTGCTCCGATCACACGGGCTGTAGACGACAAGACAGCAAGAGGTACAGCTCCACGTTAATGATATATCCAGTTGTTAACTTTAATTCTATAGATCTTCTCGGCGACGCTTTCAAAATGCAACTGATGAGTACGTCGGTATTTCTGCTGCCTATCTGACTTGACTGACCGTATTCTAGTGGGTATGTGTCGTAACTTCCTGATTTGAAGCTCATCCGAACTTGATTTGATTTACAATTAGATGGAAAGTTCGTGATTTCGTCTTAATAATTTATCGTTTCTAACCTTAGATTAAGTTATGATGACCATGCTATCACCTTCATTGGTTTGTCTAGTCTGTCAGCTGAATCTGTGCATTGCAGTAACCTCCCGCTCTAGCGAGCAAGTGTGACGATATATCATGCTCCGAAGTGATTCGGGCCCTCCGCCTGGAAGATGACCCTGTGTTGGAAGAAATTGAAGATAGAGTAACAACGTTGAGGCATGATATTTCAGACTGCAAAAAGAGGAAGAGTAATGCAGAAAAGGCGGTGAAAGGTACTGCAGAGAATCTTTTTTTTTCTTTCTGCTTTCATTTATGAATCCCGACACAGCGATAAAGGAAGAGCTCGACGGGATTCGAAAGCAGCAAAAAGACCATGGAGCGCATCTCGAAGCTTTGCAGAATGATGAGACATTCACACCCGCTGTCATCCAGCCGACGAGCGGCAAGAAGAGAAAAAACGAACAGGCTGGTAAACCGGGTTCGGCGAAGCGCCGACGCATCGTCTCGGATGAAGACGACGATTTGATCGACGATGATGACTCCGACTCCGACTCCGGCTCTGACAATGACGAAGAAAGCGGTAGTGAAAGCGGCAGCGATTCTGAGTCGGACTCAGAGAACGTCAAATCGGACAGATCAAATTCAGATGCTGAAGCTGAGGATCAATATGAAGAGATGGAAGAAGTTACAGAAGAATTATTGAAGGAAAAAATTAAGGAGTGTAAGGAGGCCATCAAAGCGGCGCGTGAAAGGAGTAATGAAGCTCGCCTTCGTAAGAAGGAGGCTGGTGATGCTCTTTCATCGCTTGAAAAAGCATTGATCAAGGTACAAAAAGAGAAAAATGCCTTTTGTTCCTTGAAGCGATCGGAGGTGTGCAATACGAATTGCTGCCCTTACTCTCAACTAACTCTGATCGCAAGTTTTCGCGCGATGTACTCAAGGAAGACTTCCGTACTGGTTTAAAGGACCTCGACGGTGAGTCTTAATCGAGTCTACTTGTATTCTATTAACTAACATCTTTGCAGATTCTGCTGCCGAAGAGCGGGATCCTGAAAACTTCGACCCAACTCGCAATCTTCGCGGTAAGAGTCTGCTTTGTTTTTTCAAACATCTATACTGAACCCTCCGCAGATTACGATGCAATTGACCTTCCTGTCTTCACTTGCTCTAGTCGAGACTATGTAAGGCTAAAAGGTTAGAAAACACTCTGGTTATGCCAGCTTAAAGCTCACGCAACATCATTATCAGGCCAAGTCAAAGGAGACGGTGAACCATCATGTTTCTCCAGTGTGCAGGACACAGGCATTCCTGAATTGCAGCAGTGGTGTCACCAACTCACAAATGCTTCCCGAGAACGTGCTGCAACGACATTCTTTGCCCACTTGAAGACATTCGTGCAATCTGTTGACACTTACGTAAACGGCATTGGCGAAGTCACTGTCGTAGATCGCGAGTCTCTTCGAGAGAAGTGGGAATCACGTGGTTTGAACCAACCTGCACGATATGGAATTGACGAAGATGACCCATTGGCCGAAATTTTGGAGAGTCTTGGTGGTGGTCTCGGCGCCGGCCTTCTCACAATGAACAAATCGGCAACGAAGATGGACCCTGACGGTCTTAGTGGGGTTACTCACAGGTTATGCACGGTTGGTTCTGCGTTCATCACCCAAATGTATGGCTAGTCTAATTATAATCACACGACAGGAATTTGCCAAACTGGTGGATCAATGTGTGCAAGATCTCCAGCAAGAATTTAAGGACGGCCTGGAGGAAAAATGCCGGATCGGTGCTGCAAATGTAAGTTGCCCTTTTATTCCTGACATTCTGCTGGAAGTACTGTCGATAGGCTTCAGATGCCGCGCTTTCAACCCTCGACGAATTCACAAGCTCAATGCATTGGGCTACTTATCGAGCCAGTACGTCACTCGCCTATCATTATTTGGAATCCACGTACTAACGGGATGTGTCTTTCAGCTCTTCGTCGTCATGGAGCTTTTCGTCGTGACCTCAATGTCGAGCTGGTCAATCCTTTTACTCGGAACATCGCGCATTCATGGAGTAGAGTGTTTGAGTCTGATCTTTTTGGCGCATTCGAAAAGGCTACCATCGACGCGATTAATGAACTTGTGAAAGATGTTGAAGAGTCTGCTGCGCATGGCCTCAAGGACCGTGCCAGGCTGCAAGGCGAGACTTGTGTGGAGGAAGCACGCGTAGCACTTAATAAAACCGTGGACCTGGTCAAGGAGACTATGAACCAACAGCAGAAGGAGGTCTCCAGATGCCTGGCACCTCATGTCCAGGAGCAACTGGTTGAAGGCTATGACACCGCCATGGAAGAACGTGGAACTGGTAGTGTTGCCCGCCAGAAGGTTCGTTGTCTTTCATTTGTGGAATTAATGTGTCATTTAATATGGGTACTACAGGCATACTTCCGAGAATTTGTGAATGATTGCAAGGACACCATATTTGATGATGGAGCCGACGTCCTGTTGGAACGATTGACGAAGGCAGCTGATGCCATTGGAGAAACCTTGGACGAAGCAATGGGCAAACTTGCTGAAAAGGTTGGCCCTGCTGTTCTTTATTTTGTAACCCGTTGGTATATGTTTCTTTCAGGTCGAAGTTAGTATGGCCGTCCTCTGGGAAGGTGCCCGCGACAACCCGCAACAACTCAGAGCTCGAACTGAGGCCATCAAAATTGTAGGGATCATTCAGGAACAAATTCAGTTTTGGACCGAAGCCGAGAAGCTTGCACAAACTGCGAAGCGTTACCTCAACACTATGGATGAAGACTGAATAACATCCACTTTTACTTATTCACTTTTTAACTACTCAGTAACATCAGCTAGTCGGTATTGTACCATTCCATTTTCGATATCCGAAACAAATATAATTTTACACAGAACTGTTGGGCTCTGAATGTATTGGTATCAACTGGATTGACTATCTTACAAAGCGCAAATGATATGAAAAGCGACAAGTACAATTAATCGTCAAGAATGGACATCATATACAAACGTGAGGCCTTGAGGTTGGATAGGAATCTACCACGGACACATCGAACGTGATTGGATAGGAATTGAAGAGTTCTGATAAATCATGCAGAACTCTAACTGATGAAGATGGTGAGGATTCTTCAATAAGGAAGTGTGTAGACATTGTTTCCATTACGATCGACTTCCTGGCCAGGGAACATTCCATTCACGTAACGCTGCCGCCGGGAATATCCCATGAAACCCCACGTCGACCGGTCGCGTTTATACTTTATATTACCGGACGGTGCTAACCCGAGAAATCGTCGAATACGGTTGCCCCACGAGTATGGGTTATAACCAGCGCCGTAGTAGGGTTGGCCATAGGCATAAGAAGCACCGTACGACGGTTGCTACACCGATATTTTAACATTAACAAAAGCAACATAAAATCAGCCAGCAGGCAACACACCATCACCATTGGCGCAGCAACTGCTGTGGGAAGAGCTGATACAACTGTAGGTCCCCTGTATCCACCATAGCCATAAGATGGATAAGTGTGTCGGTATCGGCCTCGGCGATGATGATGAGAAGGTACGTACATCATACCACCAGTAGGAGCGTAGCTTGCTGGCATACCGTATGGTTGGCCCATTTGCATGACCGGTTGCGAGACGGGATAGCCAGCTTGAGAGGGGTAGTACGCTGTCATTACTGTTTTGTATTTTGTGGTGGATTTTACAGAAAAAAGGAAAAGTTGATAGTTGCGAGCTTTATAAAGGAGATGGTGGTCGGAATGCAAGGAATTGCCGCCGAGCCTCCGGATCAATCTGGCCGAAATCACCAAGCTTGCCAAATATAGCCTGCACAGACGCAGTGTTGTATAGCAATTAAGTTTCAACTCTTAAATACATTAATTGCTTTGCACCAACCAGGCCAGGTGATATCCACATCCGAGCAGACTCCCACCTATTCCATCTCCTGAAAGTCACCGTCATCCAGATCGCGAGGCTGAACAATGTGGTCGCAACTCAGTGAGCAGTCGACGGAGTTTCAACGGATAGTACATTACCTCCTTTGGTTCCTCATCTTCACCATATTGCATCGTAAAGTCAATGTGGCTGATAACATAGTCTATGGAATCGGGATCCGAAAGATCAAGAGGCAAGAATGACACAAGCGGGTGGTCCTCGATCTTTCGAATTCGATCATGAGATGGCAATGCTGTGTCATGTCTGTATTAGTGGATGGCACTCACCAGCTGTACGATTGCTTGACTAAGAGCATGAAGGCGACGATTGCCGACCTCTCCTTCTTGGTCTTTGCGTGTGACGAGTAACATGGGGTCGGGTTCCAGATACCTGATTTCATTGATTCATAGTTCGGAAAAAGGTAAGGAATCCCACTCGCCTCGCAATATCCTTCCGATTCCGCAGGCCGTTCCTCGCTTGTCCCGAACCGTCGTCAGATTTAGAAGTCACAAGGTCCATCTTTGACATTATGTTGATCCAAGGGATTTCAAGATTGACCATAGCGGACATGGCCGACAAAACGCCACTGAAGAATTTATATCTGTCTTCCATAAACTGCGACTCAATGAGATAGGCGCCGCTGACTCGGATGCCCATCCGAGTAAGATTCCGCACGAGAGTCGGGAGGAAAGGATGATGTGTGTACAGTTCAATTTGTCCTGACAAATAACATTTACATTGCACCACTGTATTCTTTGGTGGCGCACGTACCTGGGCAATCGAATATCAGATAGTCATCTTCATAGCCTCCCAATTCATCCTCTAACCAGTCCATGTTCTGCATCAGATATCTGACACAAAGATCAGAAAACTCTTTCTTAAAACACGAACACCAATCGCTTTAGCAACCACTTACTCACTCAAAGCAGTAGACCAAACCGCCATTCGGACCAAACTCTAGCTCGTTCATCACATCTTCCAGGCTCACCAGGTCTCGTATATCGATTGCTGGTTCGAACTCGAAGCTGGCTGGAGCAGCCGCTGGATCAAGGTTGACAAGATGCGCAGTGCGCTTTGAAAGGTGAAGGTGATTAATAAAAGCACCTGTGAAGGTTGTCTTGCCCGCTCCAGCAGGACCTGTTATGAAGACGGCGTAGCGCATGAGTGCTCTGACCAAAATGTTCAGATAAGATTGATTCAAAGTCCGCATCACAACAA
>Ga0307507_10000952_pt1 | contig 64505 bp, 44 predicted proteins | sample 7_EM_MG_FD_207223 | JGI IMG/M metagenome (GOLD analysis project Ga0307507, IMG submission 207223) | Populus trichocarpa ectomycorrhiza microbial communities from riparian zone in the Pacific Northwest, United States - 7_EM | ecosystem: Host-associated > Plants > Roots > Unclassified | place...
AAGACAGGGGTTAAATAACGCTAACAGGGGTTTTATAAAGCTAGTAGGGATTATTATAAAGCTATACCATTTAGGTATTAGAGGATTTACTGTCTGGTTTGCCGTCTGAGTCGCTTACTGAGATAAGATATGGGTCTCGAAGATGATGTGGCTGACGGAAGATGCGTTTTGCCTCGGCTGCACTGGCTTCCAACTGCCGACGAGCACTTCTTAAAAAGCTCAGCGGGGGATGGGCTGCATCTGGGCGACAGAAAGCTTATTAGTGTAGAGGTGGATCATGACCGGCAGTTGAGATGCTCTCATCCTAGGACTAGTGCTAACATCTCGCAGGTCTCTGCTGTGCAGATGCGCCGAGACTTTCGGTGGAATTGAAACAATTTCTGAGTAACAAAACCGGTATGATCGGCTCAGACGGATCATATGTGGAGAAGATAGAAATTAGTACTCGAGAGTCTATGGGCGTGTTCTCCATTCTCCACGGCTCCCCGAATCCCCGCCAAATGGCCCACCATACTTCGGTCATGCATCCACAAATGGCAGTCTGGATTGAAGACGCCAATCGAGTCTCCACTCCACTGCTACCCTTTTCCAGATCCCTTGCAGCTCGACTTGGCAGTTCAGTCGAGCCCGACCCCCAACTGCCGACTGATACTGCTTCCCTGGGGAACCCTGATTATGTTGCTAAGAACTACGCGACATTTGTATGACATAGACCAAGTACAACCATGTCAATCCTCGAGATCATATATATGATAGGTATACAAGAACCAGCACTGCCTAGGTACAGCAACTCCATCATCTCGTACCTTCCTCATGATATCTACTCGTAACCATGCTCCTCCACGAAATCCTCCCGCTTCTCAGGAACTACTGGCTGATCGTCCTCGCAGCTAGCCTTGTCGCCTACCTGCTTGGTAACAAATACCATAAAGGCTTAAATAGGTATCCTGGACATTGGTTAGCAACGTATACGGATTGGTGGCGCTTCTTCGATGTGCTGGGAAGAAAGCACGAATGGACAACTATCAGGCTTCACAGAGAACACGGAGATATCGTTAGGTTAGGTCCAAATGTGCTCTCTTTTGGAGATCCGAAAGCTCTTAAGGTTATTTATCGCCTGAACAAGGGATTCATAAAGGTATAACTTAATCAGGACTTCCAATGTTGTACATGACTTACTCACTTCTTATGTCAGTCCGACTTCTACCCCGTCCAGCAAGCCGTTTCCAAAGGCAAACGGTTACAATCGCTCTTCTCCACTACCGACGAGGATTATCACGCCAAGTATCGAAGATGTGTTAACAATGCTTTCACAATGAGCTCTCTTGTTTCATATGAACCTCTTGTGGACTCTACTATAGATGTTTTCTTGGACCAGACCCAGAGTCTTTTCGCTAATACAGGGGAAAGTTGCAATTTCAGTAGATGGCTACAGTTCTTCGCGGCTGACGTCATCGGATATCTTACCTGGAGCCGAAGGTTGGGATTCGTAGAAAATAATGAGGACGTAGATGGTATTCTTGGTTTCCTAGGAGGTTTCCTTAGTTATGCTGGACCTGTAAGCCTTTGTCAACTTTGCACTTATCTTAAACCACTCCACCGCACCATTCTCTTAACCCAATATCAAAAAGACAAAAACCAACATTCGACAGATCGGCCAAATGCCCATTCTCGACCTCTTCTTGGAAAAGAACCCTATAAAGCTCCTTCTCCAACGCTGGGGTATAACCAAAAGCGTATTCCCTGCAACGCTCTTCGCCCAATCCCGCTCCGCCGAACGCGCCGACGAAATGGCCAAGATCAAAGCCTACGGCCTGCAAGCGCCCTCAAACAACGCTGCGGGGATCGACCTGCTCTCTAAATTCACTCAAGCACAACATGACCACCCGGACTTTATGACCGACACCCAAGTCCTGACCGCCTGCGTCAGTATGGTGTTCGCCGGGTCCGAAACCACCGCCATCAGCCTGAGCTCCGTCTTCTACTTCCTCCTAAAGCACCCACGATGCTACGAGAAGCTGATGGTGGAGCTGGACGAAAGTGTCCGCAACGGCACCATTGTCGACCGCGAAAACGGCTCCATCTCGTGGTCCGAGTCCCAGAAACTGCCGTACCTTGACGCCGTAATCCAGGAGTCTTTCCGCCTGCACCCGGCCACCGGTCTCATCCTCGAGCGCATCGTCCCGCAGTCTGGTATAGAGATATGTGGCCGCTATATCCCTGGCGGCACCATCGTCGGATGCAACGCCTGGGTGCTGCACCGTCGGCCAGAGGTTTTCGGGTTGGATGTCGACACGTTCAGACCGGAGAGGTGGATCGAGGCGAGCCCTGAGAAGCTAAAGGAGATGAAGGCGACCATGTTTCAGTTTGGAGCGGGCGTGCGGACGTGTATCGGCAAGAACATTAGCTTGTTGGAGGTGTACAAGCTTGTGCCGAGCTTTTTGAGACGGTTCGAGGTGAGGCTATCTTCCCTTCTCTTCCCTTACCTTTTTCGGATGGAAGTGCATCTGCGAGTCTGGATGAGAAGTCCAATCACTGACTGAACTCATGCAGGTTGAGCTGGAGCGGCCAGGCCGCGAGTGGAAGACACACAATGCGTGGTTTGTGCGCCAGTTGGAGTTCAATACCAGGTTCAAGCCTAGGCTGGTCCATTCAACTGTTTAAAGGAAGCATGAGCGCGATTGGGAATGTGAGATGAGGTTACGGCCGTCAATTTTGAATACGCGGACTTAAATATGGTTAGCAGATTGTCAAATACATAGATAGTAATGGCCAACGGTTGCGCTTCTGATAGTTTAGCTGGACCCTATTCAATGATGCTTACAGGGTGCTTATGGATTAACGTTTGTTAAATATGCTAGAGACTCCCTAGGGTATTAATTAAATGGCTCTTCTGTACTCCAGTACTCACATAAGGTTACTCAGCTGCATAGGTTGTTAATCTGACTTCCGATACTATCTTCAGGATAGTAGGACAGCGTTATTACGATGATATCGCACTCCTAGCAACGTCCTGAAGTCCTCCAAGCGGTTGAAAGAAGCGGCCGTGTTTCGATTGCCTAAGTATTGAATTATATTATCTTGTACGCTATTCTGCTTACAATTAGCAAATATAGCCGCTCTACCTTCCCGCTCTTGGAAGTAGATTCACACCTTCGAGCTATCGAGCGTCATGGAATGACTCAGTGAGTCGTTATCCGTCATTTATCTAGGAGCTCTTCAGATAGGGAGTACGCTTGTAGTGTCTTTAAATACAACTCGAGAAGCCTACTCTAGGTAAGTCTACGATCGTGCTTGTGCTGTACTGCTTAGCCCGCCATCTGCCCTGCAACCTAGTACATTATTGAACTCATCGTAACCCCATCTGCGGTATACTATTAATGGATAACTGTCGACCCGAATCAGGTCCTTACTGCCCCGACTCAGCTACCTACCCGTTAACTCAGTCATTGAGTCAGTCGTTGAGTCAGTCATTGACTCGGTCACCTACTCCTTGTTTCCATTGCCACCCCCTACCCTTCTTCTCTTTCCTTTCCTACACCTTTCCTTGTGTATATATAGAGGTCTTAGAACCATATTTTAATAGACAGAGTCCTTATTTAATTCCTATAACCGGTGCATAGATATCCGGTCAATAGTTATAAGCCTATGTTGCTTACTGTATTGCCCCTATTTAACTAATTAATTTGATTAATCTATTTAATTGATTATACCCCTTATTAAATTGCTACTTATTTATTAAATTCTTTATCCTTTTTATAAGCACCTTTTAACATGACTTCTTAACCACCTACCCAGACCATCACCACAACGGTAATATTATTAAGTTAAGCTAACTGGGACAAATAGATTAACCTTATTAGACTTTAAGCTCGAACAGGAGACGTATAGGAATACGTTAACCCCTTAACCAAACAGGATTAGTTGCCCTAACTAATTAAACTAGCCTTTCTTAAGCCTTTAAATATAAAGACAGGAACAACCTCCTATGCAACTCCCTCTAAGGATAAGAAGGACAAGCTTTAAATTCTCTATAAAAGATATAAGACAGTAGAGAAGGAATATAAGAGGAAGAAGACAGCTTTAACTTCTCTGCAAAGCTATATTACCGGTGTAGTAACCAGGAACCTCAATACCTATATACTGGGTGTCGACTCAGTATATAACACCCTAGTGGCTCTTAAGGAGAGAGTTGCCCCTACTAATATAGCACGTTAGCTCTACCTATCCACTTAATACACCAAGGTTAAAAAGGGCCTAAAGAACCAGAACTTCGAGGCCTAGCTATAGCAGTAGGAGAAGACGTATAATAACTATAAAAAGATTAAACTGCCGGACGTATAAGGTAACTAAGCAATTAGAGACTTTCTAATAGTGGTAGAGCCAGTATTACCAAATTAGGCCTTAATATGGAGGGTTAAATTCGATAAACATAACTAGGCCAAAGACCACGTATTATCTATATATTAAATAGTCAACATATATTGGGACTATTAAAGATTAGAAACTACCCAGCAGAAAAATAGAGATTAGTTTAATACCAATACAGTAAGCTTTCAGGGCAAGTCAATTAATAAGGCTCCTAAGGACAAGGCTCCTAAGAACAAGGCTCCTACCCCTTCCAAGTTAGTACGGAAGAAGGATACCCCGACGTGCTACTATAGAGCTATTCACTGGTTCCAAGATTATCCTTATATTAACAAGTCGGTTTAATTAGAGAACTGGAAATCAGACAAAGCTATGGCTAAGAAGGTTAAGGAAAAGATTGCTAATACCCTAAAATGGCACAAGCGAATACTAGAGAAGGTTAGGAAGCAGTCTTTAGAAAAAGAAGCTGCACCAAACTAAGACAGAAGTCAAAAGGAAGACAATAGTACCTTTATAGTACATTAAATAGGCGCCCACAAAGCAGGCACTAACTATAAGCTACGTGACAGCATGATTCTTAACAGCGGAACCACAATACACGTTATTAACGATTAATTAAGGTTCGTCAACGAGCTTTAACCGAGTAATAACTTTGTATATGCCGGAACGGGCATAGATCCGATTAAGGGTATAGGGACGGCAGTTATTACTATCTAGACGCTATTAGGTCCTAAAAAGATCTTCTTAGCTAGCACAGCATATATACTAGCCTTTTATACAAATTTAGCCTGCCTAAAGAAGTTTAATAAGAAGAACATATAGTAGGACAATAAAAGGAACCTACTATATTATAAGAACAATCACGAGATATTCGCCTTTTGCGAGAGCTATTGTAACCAATCAACACTTAAGTATAACGAACCACGACCAAGGACCCCAAGCAAGGCCTTATTCGCAATCCAATTGCGAGACCCCCTTCCTAATCAGGAAATATCAGGCGAACTCTGGCATAAGAGACTAGGCCATGCAGGACCCGACGCAATTAAGTATTTACCCTAGGAAGTAAGTGGTGCGAAACTTCAAGGTTTAGTGATAATCAACTATAAGACCTGTGCTGTCAGCAAGGCTTACGAAATTGTATTAAGAAGAACGCCTACTAGTAAGGCTACTAGGCCCTTCTACTAAATACATATCGACTTATTTCTAGAGATTGTGGCGTATAACGGTTATATCTAGACGATATACTTCTATAACAAATATCTGCGTATGAACGAGGTAGAGACCTTTGCCTATAAGTTATTAACAACGTAAGCAATTATACGATATTTAAATAGGGTGGAGCGTTAGTATAACCTAAAAATCACAATAATTCAAATTAATGGCGAAACCTCCCTAGGTGGCAAGTTTAACGCTTAGAGGACTTAAAAAGGAATACTATTAGAGAAATTGGCCCCATATATAAAGTCTTAGAATGGCTCTACTAAATGTTCTAGGGGGGTAATTATTATCAAGTCTTAGTATATGCAAATTAAAGCTTAACTACTAGAAGAACTATGGCCAGAGGTTACTAGAGCTACAGCGTATTTAATTAATTAGATACCAAACGCCTAGCTTAGCTAGATAACACCTTTTAAAAAGCTTTAGTTAGTACTAGGGTTCTCGCCATTAAAGCCAAATATAGCTTACCTATAAATATACGGCTGTAGAGCTTACCCGCTTAAATACAACATCCTATATACACAAAAGCTTGAGCTAAGGGCTTATATTGGATACCTAGTTGGGTACCAGTTAATGAATATCTATAGGGTCTATATACCCAGCAAAAAGAAGGTAATTCAAATAAAAGATATAACATTTAATAAGCAGTTGCTCTATAACAATAGTTAGCCAGATCTCGCAAATCTGCTCCAAAAACAAGCTAATTAAATTTTAGAGGTAATTAATATATTAAGTAGCAATAGGACGCTTTAGGAAGAGCTTAATAAGATATTAGATAAGGAGGACAAGACGTTAGATAAGAAGGACGAGGTAAATAATAGTAGAAGTCAACAGGTAGATGCTAATAAAAATATAGATCAAGATAATAACGTAATTAACCTATAATCCTTAAAGGACAACTCTACACCTAGCCTCTTTACCCTAGCTAAGACGCCAGAACCTTAATTAAATACTACAAATATAGAGCTATTAAGTTCCTTAATTAATCAAAGACCCTAATTTAAACTTATTCCTAAAGAAAAAGCCCATCCAAGACAGGAGATTATAGGCAATGTAGGCGATGTTAATATTATAGAAGGTAAAAGAACTAAGAAGCTCTTAACGCGTTAAGCAGCTTACCTAACAGATATTAAGCAATTAGATACCCTTCCTACCTTCTATAGAGCCTTTACTACCGGAATTAGACATAACCAGAAGCAATTACACTATAACAAGCTTCCACCACTACCACGCAGCTAGAAGGAGCTTTAAGCTCACCTGTATAAAGATAGCTTTATAGAAGCCGCCAATAAGGAATACAATGATCTTAAGCAGCAAGGGACATTTAAATCCATTAAACGGATAGCGTTGCTTAACATCATACCCATCACCTAGGTGTTTACTTATAAGTTTAACACTAATAGATATCTTGTTAAATTTAAAGCCCGTCTTTATATATAAGGTGACTTACAACGACTTAGTAAAAAGGACACGTATACAGCAACTCTTGTAGCAAAAATATTTAAAGCTATAATAGCGATCGTTGCTGCATTTAATTTGGAGACTTAGCAGTATAATATAGTTAACGCCTTTGCTAACAGCCTTATTAATAAGATAGTCTATATCAAGTTTCTAAATGGCTTTTAATAAAAGGGCAGGTGTCTGCTCCTTTAAAGAGCTCTATACGGCCTCCAATAATTACTATTACTTTAGCTTAATAAGTTCTTAACTACCCTAACATCCCTAGGTCTAACGGCAGTTAATAGAGAATTATGTCTATTTTATAATAACTAGCTAATTGTGTTCTTCTATATTAACAATATTATGGCAGCCTGCCGCATAGAAGACTTACTAAAGCTTTAACTCTTTAAGAAATAGCTAATAATAAAGTATAAGATTAAGAACCTAGGAGAACTAACCTAGTTCTTAGGAATTAGAGTCCTTTACAATTAACCTTAATGGAAGCTCTGGCTCTACTAGGATTCCTATATTAATAAGATCACCAGCACCTTCCATCTAAAAGACTTTCAACCAGTATATATACTAATAAGTACGGAAGATCTCTTGCCTAATCCAGAACAGGCCTCTAAGCAGCAGGTCTACATATATTAAAGGAAGGTTAGATTACTACTCTACGCTACCTACATTATATGACCTGATGCCGCTCGAGCCTTAAGCAAGCTCTTAGAATTCCTTCGCAATCCATTACCCCTATACAAAGCCGCAGCCAATTAAGCAATTACATACCTGTATTAAAAGAAAACTCTTGCGATTAAATACTCAAGCAGGAATATTAGAAGTTAGATTATCGTCTAAGCAAGCAACGCTGCATTTAGCGATGATCCTATTAGTTAAAAGAGCACCAAAGGCTTTATATTTTTACTATTTAGGGAAGTAATTAACTGGCGCTCCACTAAGCAGAAGACTGTTATAACATTAAGCACTAAAGCTAAGCTCAAAGCTCTATTAAACACAGCTACCGAATTAATTTAGTAGCAGCGCTTCTTTTAAGATATGCAACTCCACATAAGTAAGGAGTATACAATTAGCTGCAACAATTAATAGACAATTTAACTGCTTACTAAAAACAGACCTTAGTTAAACATAAAGCTTTATCACGTAGATATCTACCAGCACTAGCTTCGCCAAGAGGTTTAGAAAGGCTTAATTATAATTAAGTAGGTTCCTACTACTAATATAACGGCTAACGGTCTTACAAAGGCCCTATTAAGGTAGAAGCACGAAAGCTTTATTTAATAACTAAATTTGGTTAATATCAAGACTCTATTATAGTTAGATTTAATCATACTATTTAACCAATTTGCATAATTTCCTTATCAAGTTTTTCTTTTAGATGGTTTCTATTTGGTTTAACACTATGGATATTTCCTATTTAGGTATATCCAGCTAATCGTCACCCAGTTGGTTAGCTGGGGGGGTGTATCAACCCAAATCAGGTCCTTACTGCCCCGACTCAGCTACCTACCCGTTAACTCAGTCATTGAGTCAGTCGTTAAGTCAGTCATTAACTCGGTCACCTACTCCTTGTTTCCATTGCCACCCCCTACCCTCCTTCTCTTTCCTTTCCTACACCTTTCCTTGTGTATATATAGAGGTCTTAGAACCACATTTCAATAGACAGAGTCCTCATTCAATTCCTATGACCGGTGCACGGATATCCGGTCGACAATAACGGACAACAGGTAAATAGTATGCCATCCCACAGAATTATCAGAGGCCACCCTTAGCCAATGTTTATATCTACACTATTTGCGATTCAATGTAAGAGAACCAGTTATCCTATTGTTACGATATCCATTCACCCGAGCTCCGATGCTCACAGGATAGACCTTCAATACAGGCTCGCGTCGTAGACACTGTTCCACAGTCTAGGCACGCTAGGTATGCGCATGGGAGGCAGGTTCGATGTAACATGTATAGAAAACTAGGCTCCTGTTATTCCATAACCAGGTATAGGCCAGTTTTGTGGAATACATTGAATGTTCAATATAGACGAAGAAACTCGTTGTATTTAGCAAGCGTCTCTGGTTCCTTCCGCGTCTGGTATTGTTATTACAGAGCAGCAACACTAGAGACCAGGGTTGTATAGAAACGTACCGGTTTCAATACGTTTCATGCGGTACTAAAACGTTTCAACTGTGCGCGTTTCATATAAAACAAACCTAGTACGTTTCAACTGTTTTAGTGTTTCATAGGTTTAGCTAATGAAATGAGGTTTCCCTCGTGGTTTCCCTCCTTGTTGGAATAAGGGAATCATGTGTTTACTACCCATGCTCACACTGCCAAATTCTGCCATATTCTGCCGACCCTGAATTCAGCCAGTCAGGATTTTCCATCCCCGGGATGGAAAATCGCCATTGGCTTACTTACTACTAGCGCCTTAGCGGCCCTGGCGATATGTCTACGTGCTACCCCTAACGACAGATAGAAAAGATAGATCAATTAATATAACAACCTTCCCCTTACACCTAGGTGTATACCCCTGTAATACCTATACTCCTGGTTTCCCTCCTCCAAACCTTCTATCTTAATACCCTTCCACCTCTACCATGGCTTCTTAAGATAATGTCTCTACTGTTTCAGATTTTACGGAGTATATATAAGACGAAGACGACAACTCCTACCTAGTATCCCAAGCTAGCACCACCGACAGCAATAAAATCTTATACCAAGAGAGGGCAAAGGTAAATAAGGAGCTATAGTCTTATACTCGTAAAGCAAATGGTTCTAAAAAGGTAAGGGACAGGTTTTGCCATCAGATATACTATTATAAGTATTACAGTAGCTATAAGGGCACTCCAAATACTAAAAGATTCCGTACACACCTTAAAAGCCACGGTATAAGTGTCAGCTCTACGCCCCCAGGTCTAATAAAGAGAGCTTTTAACAACACAATAGTGGACGTCTTTAGCAGGAAAATAACTTTACAAGAGCAGCGAGACCTAGATAAAGAAAAGACCCTTTAAGCAGCCATTAAAGTACCTAAATTTAAGGAAGCCTACGCACGACTTATTACTATCCAAAACCTACCTTTCTCACTACTTAATTGGCCTGAATTTTAGGCTATTATTCTGTTAGTTAACTACATGGCTAAAGAGACTCTTAAACTCGCGCAAAAAGACATTCTAAACCTTATCAAATCAACCTATATCCTCCACCACAAAGAGCTTATTAAAAAGCTTAAGAACTCCCTTTCCTTAGTCCACTTTTTAATTAATATGTAGACATCGCCAGCAAACACAGGGTTCCAGGCAATTATAGTATATTGGGTAGATGCAGAGACTCGCTATGCGGAGACTGCCTTATTATTACTTAAAGAATTCAAGGGAGCTTATGGTGGTAAGGAGCAGGCAGAGGTCTTTCTTTAAGTTATAAGAGAGGCTAGTCTAGAAGATAAACTCGGCTTCTTTATATCAGATAATTATGGTTCAAACAACATTATACTACGCTATATTGTAGAGGAGATTGAGAACTTTAACCCAGTCCTTCATTAAGTACGTTGTTTTGGCCATAATCTTAATCGTATTGCCTAAGCATTCCTTTTCGGATCTACAGCAAAGCAAGGAGAGGGACAACAGGACGAGGATAAGGCAATTAAGATAGCTATTTGGGATATTGCTAAACTCCAAGACAAGCTTTAAGGTCGAGGATCACAAAGTAAAGAAGATATTGCTAAAGAGTTTCACAAGCATAGCAGTCTCAGTAAACTCCATAACTGTAATATCTTCTTTCGCTCTTCTCCCAGTCGATTTTAAGCCTTCCTTACGGCAGTTGGCCGAGCAATTCCTATAGACAATAACACGCGGTGGAACTCCTGGCTAGATGAGGTCACTATCACTTTACAAAAGCGTAAGGAATTTATATCCTGGACAGAAGATCACTGGCAGGAGCTTAGTGATAATATTCTTACAAGAGACGACTGGCAAGAGCTTAAAGACATTAGAGAAATCCTCTAACCTCTTAAGACCTGTACAAAGAACACAGAAGGGCATACCGCTACGCTTTATACGACCTTTAATAACATGGAATTCCTTATCCGCCACTTTACCCAAATGCAGGAGAGGTTCAAGGGTAACGCTTAAATGACTATAAGGTTAATGGCAGCTTGGTATAAGTTTAATAAGTACTACAAGTTTACTAATAATACACCCGTTTACGCGGCAGCAGCTCTTCTTCACCCCTAACTACGCGAAGCATACCTTAGGAAGGTATAGTCAGGCAAGGAGCAGTAGAAGTGGATTAAGCCTACTATTACTAAGGTTCAAAACCTATGGAGGGACTATTTTAAGCCAAAGAGCGTATAACCAGTAGATCTTGACTCAATTAAAGATCCAATTGCACGCTTTATTACTAAAATAACTATTTCAACAGCAACCGTTAATGAATTCGATGACTTTATTAAGGTATAACTCTAATAATTGCTTATTACTCTAGCTAATATCTACAGGGCGCATAAACCTCTATCGGCGATCAATTACCTCTTAACTAGTGGCTGGAACCTGCACGGTAATTTACCTATCCTAACCTTTCCCGAATGGCTATTACCGTCTTCAGTATCCCCCTAATGTCGGCTAGCCCAGAACAAGTCTTCTTGGGAGCTAAACATACAATTGCGCCAGAGAGAGTAAGGCTTAGAGCAAAGATGTTAGAGATAGCAGAGTCACTAAAGAGCTGGGTCCGTATTTCAAAAATAATAGGTAGGGCACCATTAAGTGGCGTATTTGCGAAAAGCCGCTTTATAAATAAGGCATTAAAGGTATTAGAAGAGGAAGGCGACGGCAATAAGGTAGTTAAACTACCTCTTAAATAAGATAGTTGACTATAGGCTCAACACTATAAATTACTCCTCCTGTTTATATAGTACGACGCCCAAGCTCTGCGCAAGTGCCTCTGTGAGGCGTTATGCTTGGCCTCTATTGCTATAGAAACCCCAGATCGAGTAAACAATGGCTTCGCCTAAGCTTATTAGTATACCTACGAAACCTAAAACATATTGAAACGTTTCGCATAAAACTGATACGAAACGCCATGAAACTGAAACCGCGTGTCAGTTTCAGTTTCAATGTTTCTATACAACACTGCTAGAGACGCGACTTTCTCATGATATTCTGCTCTACCATCAACTTAGGTCACGCTCGTGTATTCCTCTTGGTGGACGAAACGTAAGCGTGCTGACTGCGTCGCTTTTGGCCGTGGTGAGGCAAACGTGGGAGATTGTATTATGTCTGAGGCTTCGATGCGTACTGTACTAGGATGGTGGACCTTGAGGGCGAGGCTGAGGATGGTTTGTGTAATTCGTAGTTCGTTTAGGCTGCTGAATGTATAAGTTAATGTGAGGTATGGCGATGGCAAAGTTTAAGAAAGGTGAAAATTGTATGTTTATTCGTTATATAATGACTAGTGTTGGAGTAAATACTTCCAATTGTGACCTGTTAGCTGTGGATTGAGTGAAGTTCAATGATGGTGTCTGATGTATGAAGGCAGTGTAGGGTACGGTGCAAGAGTAGAGACTGGGAAGACTGCGTTTGATATATAAGATGATGAATGGGAGGCTATGCGTCTCAGTCAAGAATTGTGATGGCAAGTTCAATGGTAATGACATCGATAGAGTGTCGTTCTAGGTAAAGCGAAGAACTGATTTTATGGAATTGGCTGTATATGTTCCGATAAAAGAAGTTGGTTCTAAATGGGCGGGATAGCGAAGGTGTCGGTCGGGCGGTATGGGATAGGCTTTTGGGTGGGTATGATAGGCGGGGGATTATATGGACACAGAACAAGCATCATATACGCTCAATTATTTCAGTCCAAAGCTGGACTTTCTTAAGGCCCAATCGGAGCTGCTACACTCATCCACTGGCTATGGTCATGGCTACACAATAGTTCTTGGGTGGTGGATGGTAAGATCTGTGTCAGGGCAAGAGTGACCCAACGAGACTTCATGAAGACCGAGAGCTGTGTGAAACAGGCAGGAAACAGGCAACCAATATCGTCAGTTCCAAACGAACTCAAGGATGGTTATCACCACCCAAAAAATATGTCGTGAGACAGATTACAGAATACGTCCGACTGAAATTCTTAGTCGCCCACTGAGAGAGGAAGAAGAGAGATGAAGCATCAACTATTTTTGGCAACCACGCCTAGGCACCAGAGAAAACTGGATGGTGCTGATCCAGGAGTTAGAAGAGGAGAGAATGAGGAAACTAGTGAGGGTAGTATGCCTATAAGAATGAGGACGGTGGGGTTCGAGGCGAAGTGAATGATCCTCAGGGGTCAATCTTAGAGCGTCAACTTTCGGTCAGGCGGACGACGAGTTATCAAGCAAGGATGCGGATACACCGCAGATTTGAATAATTGAATAATTTATGTACAGCGGTGAATGCAGCGTCCAAACAAGTACCGACGGCTGAACTAACGAAAGTAGACGACGGATAACTTCGGGCCCTCGCGGATGCTTTCTGGGCATGGGCGACGACATGGACGGTTACAGGCATTGCACATTTACACCCGAATTCTAAGGCAAAATGATGCTTCCCATGAGGACACATGTGAAGTTTTCAGAGTTGACCCTTTTAGTCGTTTTAGCGCTCATCCCTACCTTTCAACGGTTCCCTGCATGGGAAATTATCGACTCCAGTCGTTGCCCCCAGATGGGGGTGTCTCGGGGGCCGAATAAAGCAAGAAGAGCTGATGAAAGTCTGGGGAGCTGACGGTTTGACGGCTTGAAGAGTCTCCGTCCAACAAGTATCCGCACACTCTCGACAGACTATTTTTAGTGTCAGAGGACGGAAGGTCTTCTCGACCAAGTGAACAAGAACGGGGTCAAGAAAAATCGCCACGGACGGGAGCCCATTAGAGCTGTGAAGGGAGTAACTGGGTCATTGATAGTAGTTCAGCAAACCGTCGCAGGCCTATCTTCGAGGGCTAGATGTTGACTGTTCTTTCTCGGTCAAATGAGTCACCGCGCTCCACGTCGCGGTGCATGCAGAATGCAGGCCGGCGTGACTCCGATCAGCAGACTTTGAAACACCAGCTCTCAGATTTCCTGCATCTACGCTGGTGACGGTGAAGAGATTTTGTTGAGCAATGAGGGAATATTCACTCGTCGTCAAGAGTCGCAGTGTTTTGGTCTGCTGCTTTGTGTTGCTCGCCGCTTTCCATCGGCGACCACATGACAATGATATCCTTCTCAGATCAGCCATCCCTGCTCAGCTGAAGGGGCTTTCGAAATGGAATAACATTATGCACGATGACCTCAGCTCTTCCCTACCATTTTTCTAATGGAGCGAAGCCGCCACGACCCGAGTCGCAGGGCTCTTGCGTCTTCGATGGACGACGGGCTCCCCATAATGCAGCTGCTTGGAACGAGGCGCAGTCAGTGCATACCCGCGTCGCAGGCTCGGAGTCGCCTTTTGGGCGTGCTGCAGGATGTGAAACGAAGACGCCATGGATAGCTATCGATAGCACTAGTGATATGGGACGTCGATAGGTAAATCCGGGGTCCTTTGGCACTGTGTTTTGAGAGGGCGCATTCGCGTTAGTGGATTATGATACTCGTCCATAGCTCCAATAAAGGCTGTCGCAAGAAGAGGAGAGCGAGATTATTGAAACGGCCGCCCATCCCGAGACCCCCTCTGCAGATCTGCCGCACCTAACGACGCGATGCAGCCTCACCTCGTCAGGGACATTCCGGCCATCGCGATGGCGGGTTGTGCAGGTCAGAGGTGTTGCGAGGTTGTGGGCGCGGATGGGTCGGATGGGCACGGCGAGCTCGAGCACTCGGGCGCTCAAGCGGAGTTTTGGCAGCCCCGGAAGCTCAACGGTCGCGGTGCGAGCGAGTGGGCAAAGAGGCGAGGCCGAGATCTACGCGCCACTCAAGCAGCACAGCCTCAGGGCGATCCTCAAACGCCTCGGCTGCTGCCCAAAATCGCACGCATCGAAACGATGTTTGCGCAATTTGAACGTCGCTCTGCATCATGAGCATGAAGAAGCTCGACCGGCAGGGTCATGCGATGCTTCAGCAGCCGCTGGTGCTACTTGTATTCTGCTGGGAGGTGACATTGGAGCGTGTCGTGAGCATCGAGATCACATGTATGTATGCGAGATGGCGGGCGACGAGGCCGCCGCCCTCTGACCGCATCCTGGTCTTCGCTAGCTGATTGGCCCGAGCTGGCCCAAGTGTTTCCTGCGCATTTTTAGCCTCAAGCAACGACAACCTGTCGTCCAGCTTTCACCGCAACCTCTGGCGGCCTCCCCTTCATCTTTTGGCAAGATCAAGAGAGCCAAGATATCCCCCGTAAACTCACAGCATATTACCGGATGTCCCGAAGGAGCAACAGCGCCGCGGTGGTGGGATCTCCATCTGGCAATCTGGAAGCTTTCTGGAATGCCCGTCCAGCGGGATGCGATGTCGCAACCATGGGCATGGCCAGGACTCACCAGAGACCTAGGACTGATGCTCGACTGTCGTCGCATTGCGGCGTGTATTTGGTATTGTTGAGACTGCGGTCAAGGTCACGTCACGCATCTGCATGACGGGCGTGAGCAGCCTACCTCGAGGGGGGCACTCAGCTCCTATCGCAAGTATCGAAAACAAGTCTCTCCAGCGATGCTTTTGCGGCGGGCCAGTCTGATTACACGCCTCTTTTCTTCATCTCCGTTAGTGAGGTCTAGGTGCATGCGTGCCGCCACGAGCAGCAGCTCGTAATTTCTTGCCTCGGTGTGCATCCGCGAACCACGCGACGGACAAGGCGTGCGGGACGCGATGAGAGGCGGCCTCCGGGTCGCTCAGCTTTGGATTTTGCCTAGTCCTGCATGCTGCCTCTGGGCTATATGCACGGTTTCGACAGGTCGGATCAGCAGTGCTGCACCCAGCCCCAAACGGTCTGCGCACACCCTTGCTAGGTGTAGTGCCACAGACTGGCCATTCTTTGCTTAAAGACTTACATACCCCACCGCTAGCCTTCCTTGCCCTCACCTCTCACCCTCCCTCTCCTCCACCTCATTCGTCCGTACCTTTCTTCTCTCTCAAACAAGGTGTGCAAAACTGTAATTCCTGTATTGGGACCGCCTGAGACTTCGTTATTCTCCTTTGTATATTGTCTTCGTTGATACTCTCGTCCCATAATCATCGCATAGAATATCCACTTCACATCTCGTTGTCGCAATGCCTATCTCATTACTACCCGCCTCTGCTGCCGCTTTTGCGCCGCGGTCAGCACCGACCGTCGTTCTTAATTCCAAGGTGGAGCCGTGGCTAACACAGACATTGAAACGGATAAACCGAGTCAAGCGCCCGTTGAACAGTGTTCCTCAGCACTTCCGATGTCTTACAGAAACCCTTTCCGGCTCTGGCGCCATCTGGACGTTGTGTTCCATCATGCTCCCGAAGGCCCCAGACTCGGAACTGCGGAAGGACCAGAACCCATTGATTGAGGCGATGTTCAACTACCAACTCATCCATATTGAGGCATACGTCGTACACGTCGATATGGTTTCACAGCATGAGGTTGCATTCAAGCTCACACCGGAAACCATTGAAGCATTAATCGAGTACCACAAGGACATCTACTCCGTGGACGTGTCGGCAAGCACCTGGAATTGGGCCGAGAAGGAGGTTCAGTTGAAGAAGTTGCAGGAGGAATTTGTGCAGGCCGTCAACCGCTATGTTTTCCGAACCGGTGTTAGAGCTTTAGAAGGACTGGAGGAGGATGGCGCGGGAGAACTACTCGAAGGGAGAGGTGAGGACGTCAAGAACGCCATCATGGGATTGTTCCTCCCGCTGCTTCCTCCTCCACCAAGGATCGTCGATGTCGTCCGACCGGCACCGCTTCTACCAAGCTCCCCCGGAGGCGTGAACTGGTGGCAACCGACTCAACAAGTCGCGCCGCCTCATCCCGCTCCCGTCGAGGCCTGGAGAGTTGTGCCATCAACACCAAGCCCGACAATCGCGACCTGCAGCGAAACCCAACCGACTTTCTGGACCACCATGGGTTTGAATGACATTCAATTACCTTCTCCAACACCTTCATTCAGCCAGCCGTTCAATACAACGAACCAGTACTACAGCCCACCCCAGGCGCCCGCTCCGATTCCCGCCCTTCCACTTCCTAGTGTCCTCGCCCAGCAATGTGGGTCGAGCGCTGTGAACACTGGATTCGGTGGCTTCGGATGGGGTAATGAGTTCGCACCACAGTACGCTGCCTTCACGTAGGAGCTACACAAGAACTCTTCGATGTCGAAAGCCTAGGAAGCTGGTGATCTGGCCACGGCTCCACTTCTTCCCTTTTACAGCTACAAGGTTACAGCGCATAGCCTTGCAACGCCTGACACGAGACGATAAATGCGATGTTGCATGAAGTGATGTCTTCTCGAACATCCTACAATACTGCATGGGACGGAGTTACCATCGATTTAGCGATTTCCTTTAATTTTTTTTACTCCCTTCTCTCGTATAAATTTCCTTGGATATCCACCTTTAGTATTGTTGTCTTGTTGTTTTAGCGAGCGTGTTTTGGATTTCCTTTGTGGGTTTTGTTGCATACACCGGCCGGACCTGGCATTTCTTTCCATTTTTGCATCTCTGGGAGGCTTGCATGTCGAGCATTTTAAAGATAGGAAAGCCTCACGGCTACGGGGCGGGTACACTCGGTTCGTTTATTGTTTTTCTTGTCGTTTTGGACGGGTGGTGCGTGTGCAGGGAGCATGGCTTGCCACCCCTCACACTTGCACGCCAGTTCTTGTCTACTCCGACTGGCATTGAATGCCAGCAGCTTGCAGGACATGCTGGTAGGCCGCGGCAGCAACATATACGCATCTGGGATGTTGGTATAATGTTTCCATGCGCAGTGGGGAAAAGGTGGATTAGATCGCAGTCAAAGGTCGAGCCGTGTTTTCGCCTGTGGCGGGCGGCTCTCGGAGGAATGTATCTTCTGCTTGCGGAAGAACACCTTTGAAGTACTATTGGTCTGTGACTCTCTTCCTCACGGATACCATGCGCAAAATAGTAGGGTCATCTCCTACTCTTCGAGACTGGTTCTCTGAAGACGCTCTCCATTGATTGAAGAGAACAGGATGCTGGAGCGTGCTTCTGCTATATATGATAAATCTAATAAAACAATTCGAGATCAATTGAGAACACTTGAGTGCCTTCCTTCGCAATGGTTAATTCTACCAATTAGAACAGGTGATAATATCTCGATATCTGGCGTACGGCAATGGATGCTCGGGTAGACGGCTGGTTCATGCCGCAAGAGCCTCTAGCTTGGGTGACTCGCAGCAATATGGCAAGACGGCCAATGCAGCGGGATCGCCAATGTGCTCGATCTGGGGGACGTAGAGCCCCGGTGTATATGGGCACAGACAACTCGAGGCTCTGTCCCTACTACTAGAGTGCTCAGTTACTAAAACGGGCCTTTCGCTGCGTGTTTCAAGTGCGGTGCGGAGACCTAGCCCGTTCTTTGTCGCTGCCTTCTCTCCGACACCTGCTCGCTTTGTTTTGCTCCGCCGCCCAGAATCACCACATGCGACAGTCATCACCACCATGCTGCCTTATCTCCGTTCCCTAGACGCACCACCCACTCGTTTCCTCGTCGCATAAACAAAGTCAATGTTCTTTGATTCGAGCGATGCCGCCCGCCAATTCTCGAGCCACTAGCCCCCCAACTGTATGTATCTTTGCCGCTCCGGATGCGCCACGTCTGCGCCTGCCTGTTCACCGTCTCTCTACCCTATGGGTGTAATCTAGAAGGAATGCTAATCAATTATCTACTGTAAAGGACTCCGCACCTCGTTCTGGGACACCTCCGTCATATCTTTCGGCCTTACGTGAGTTGGAGAGCCCAGTCTCCAGCTCCGTCTTGAACCTCGCAGCAACACTAACGACCCAGGCTGAAGACGAGGCTGACGCCGAGAACCTTCGATTTCTGCGATCCCTAGTCGACCCGCAGGACGAATGGCGGGCTGAAAATGCGAGGGAGCGATTACGGCGGACTTCGGAAGAGCGCGGCGACGACAGAGAGCGCCGAGAAAGATTACGCCGTGTTATGAACAGGCTGAGCCGCATTCACGATCCCCCAGCGTACGGAGACCGCATACCCACCCAGCAAAACCTTTACGACTGGTCCCCGGCTAATGAAGCAGATGACGAGGAAGAGCTGGAGCAGATATTGCAGGAGCTTCGACAACAGCAGCCGAATACACACCCTGAGATTCTGCGAGTTCTAGGAAGGTCCCAGTTGGATGCAGAGCGGGAGTCGAGGAATAGGGCATATTCGTCGAGGCTATTGAGCTCAAATCAGCCCTCGCAAACGTCAGAAAGCTCGTTAAGGTCCGCAGCAATCTTGCAGTCTGTCAGAAGACACCCGAGGTTTTCCACTCGCTCAAGAGACTATATGCAGCGTTACATTTCTGACAGAGACTCTGCCCATAGGGCAATGCGTGACGCTGAATCACGAGATCGCCTTAGCCTCTCCCGCAGCGTAGGAGCGAATACGAGTTTTAGTGAACGAAGTCGGTATGAGGCCAGTAGACAGGCCTGGCAAGCTCAGCAGCGCACATCTGAGCGTCAGAACAGCATGGATCGAGGTCTCGAGAGAGGGCCGGAGAGAGATAGTCGAGCCCGGATAGATTCGTACCGACGTAACTACCTCGAAAATCCGTCGAGCAGCCCGTCTTCCACATCTCCATGGCTTGAGCAGACTATCAAGTACCTCTCCCGACTTCGATATTCGAATTCTTATGAGGATAGCCTCGCTTATGCGGTCGACGCTGGCTTCGTTACAAAGGAGTTTTTTGGTGATGACTATGAAGACTTCATCCTTGACACAAGCACGCTCCCTCCACCTGCGGAGACATCATGGCTGGCACCTGGAGCAGTTTTATCCGGATCCCAGCATGCAACCACAGTGACATCTCTAGTAAACCCTGCCGCCACCTCTAGCACAATCCTCTACCGTCTTCGCAACAATGACACTATGACATCAACCACACTTGACCCTGGCAGACCCTGGCTAAGCCATAGCTATGTACCACCCCATCGACGAACCGGCGACGCTGTGATATCCCAAACCCCACAACAAGACCGTTGGCCCGTCAAAGTAACTATTCACGCAGTCGACTACTCGACCATGAGCCTCTCCGCTACAATGGAAGCCTACGACGTACCTTCACATCCACACTCCTTCCTTGGCATGACCAACACCTCCCTTTCCTCGGATAACTCCAACCTACCCACAACCCGCACATCAAGCATAACAACCTACCTAGAAGGCGAAATCCTAGACTTCACCAATCACACCCTCCTGACCGAATCCTTCAAATCGACCCCTATGAACGACGCAACCTACTGGCGCAAGCTCCCGCCCTTCCACCGCTATACGGACGACGAGCTGGTCCGCAAGCTCGTCTCGCGGCGGTGGATGGAGGAGCTGAGCCAGGAATGGATCCTCATGCGGTGGAAAGAGCGCTGCTTCGTCAAGAACGCGCGCTCCTCGACCGCGCACTCCTCGGCACACTCCTCGCACTCCTCCTTTACCTCGACGTATAGCGCCCGCACCTGGCCCGATACCGAGGAGCGCGTGGCCTGGCGCGGCGCGACGGACAACGCCAACGACGGCGAGATGGCGGAGGACGGGTGCGGGCTCACGATCAGCGGGTTCTATTATGTCTGCTTAAGGCGTAGCGATGGTGCGGTCGAGGGGCTGTACTATGATCCGCAGAGCTCGCCGTATCAGCATCTCAAGCTGCTGCCGGAGGGCGGGGGGTCGTTTCCCGTGTGGCAGTTCAGGTAGCCCGAGCGGGGAGGCAGTCCTGTGGAGGACGAGAGCGAAGTTGAAAAGAGCCAGGAAATGGCGGACACTCCTTCCAGCCGTGCGAGGCTCGGCGAGTCGAACGGGCTCATCACGAGCCCTGGACTATGCGGAGGCCTTCGGGCTCCTGGCGCGTGCATTGCACTTAGCAGACCGGAGCGGAGAGGGGTGAAGCAGGGTAGATCAGAGCATCCTTACATCATTCCTAACGCTGGGTGGGGTGGAGGCTGGGGAAGTGCCGTGGCGAGGCACCCCGGAACTGATTTTACTTGCATTGGGCTGGGCTTCGGCGTTTAGGGTACCTGGGCTTTGGATTGAAGGCTACTTTCTGGGCATTGGTGGGCGGCATTTTGCATAGCTAGCTGGGCTATCGTGGATCTTTTCCTGCGCGGACATGCGCTGTGGAATTAATTTGAATGTAATGGCATTTTTATCTGATTATGTGCTCTGAGAATTTTCGCATGCACGTGTTCAATGGTACTGAAAGGAGAAAATGCGAGGAAGGGGAGGAGGGGAGGGAGAAGGAGAAGGAGAGATGTGTTAATGGCTTTATTGGAGTGGGATGTGTCAAGTTCGTTGGAAAGGGAAGTTCGTTTTTCCAAGTGAAGAGAGGTGCGTAATGCGAAGTGATTGATTATTTTCTTGCTACCAATACCGTCCTGGAAACATTTCACTTCATTCATGCTTCTGTCTTCAAGATACACTGGTTTCTCTCCTGGTCCGTCTTCCCCTAGACAGAATCGACAAGATCATCGACGAACAAGCTTATTCTGAAGGAGCTGATCCCGAATGAATCCGTGCAGGAAACGAGTATTCCAATGACGAGTTAGCACCTAATCTCAATAACATAAACCTCGTGGCCGGGCCTGGAAAATCCTAGACCTGTAGACTTGATACTCCACAATGTAACATTGGATCATGGCTAGGAAAATATCTAAAGGTGCATTATCTATGCCGAGTCCCTCAAGAGTTATCAAATGACCGTGCTTTCACAGTGAGGTTCGATTTAGCTTCTAGTAGTGTTCCGTAGTTTAAGGTGACCCGTGCTTGTTGAATAAGTCCTTCGAAGGCTTGGGGGTGTCCTGTGAGATGGGTTTCACGAGCGACGAAATATGTCCATAATCGGACATAAGATATAGTGGAGAGAATATAGAGAGTTGCATGTGTAGGATACGATGGAGGTGCATGAACGGCTTATTGAGTTGCAGTGGTATCTGTGTAATGTGAAGACTTGCAGGGAAGGTGGTAACAGAATATATTCCTTGAAAATCTAGGCATTGTAGGCATCATGTTCGGTTTGATTACTATGTAGTTTGGAGTTCTTATTCTTTTATTGACAGAAATTAGACAGGGCAACCAGTAGACCATGGACATGCCTGTCTTATGATGCGGCAGGAGCCCCTCAGCGCTGGTAAATTCGGATAGATAGAATATTTTAACCGATGACCGACGGTGCTCTGCTTACGAGCAGGCGTATCCGAGACGGTGGCATTGGAATGCGAAATGCTATCCATGTGGATAAAGCATCTTCTTGCTCTTTTCGTCGTACAAGCTAAATAAATTCGCTTTCATAACTTCCTCATTGTCATCTCGAACTGTAGCCTTGGTCTGACTCGTCACTTTGGGTATTTTCCCTCCAGCGGAGTGCATTTTGCCATTTTTGGCGGGATTAATGTCGACTCTTGAGATCCAGGGGAATCAGAGCAACTGAAATAGCCCTATCGAGGTTCAGGGGATCAAGGTATCACAAATGCGTTTTCTTCCGTTGTCCCGCTCAGTCATCGATTCTACCACCAGTGGACTCGACAACCCTCTTAACCTCGTTCCGGACCTCTGGCATTGCGGTCATGACCTCTTTAGCAAGAATGTCCCGTAATTGCGCAAATGCTTCACTCTTTCCTTTCAGCCGCTGGTTTTGCGCTTGAGCCAGCTCAACGAACTCGCGAGTGTAGATATCTGGGTTGCGCGCTTGTTCAACATACCGGATAATGTCCGGTGGAATCTCGAGAGGGAGGGAGGGCGCTGTGCGAGTAAGGAGTACGAGATTCTGGATGAGGGACTGGCTAAAATGTGACGTTAACGAATTAATCTAAGATATGGTCTAGATAGCAGAGATGTATGCATCCACTAAGAGCTACGTACATTTCTCTCTTCATAGCATCTTCAGTAAGCGTCCCTTGGTGGTCAAGGCTCTGAACGATGAGGTTGTAAAGGTTTTGGACAATGAGTTTGAGTTGCTCTAGCTGAGCTGTTAGCTTGAAGTCGTGGATTTTGATTCATGCACCTTACCATCAATCTGCGTAAGCGTTGTGGGAGCCATTTTTGAATTGTTCTGTTCAATAAGGTAGCTTACTTCGACAATGAAAGACAAGAGCTCAAGGAAAGCGTAAAGATCAACGGCTGCCGATAAAGCCCCGCGGAACGCATGTTATTCCATCCCCGCAATCTCGGTTTGGCACTTTGGTGTTGAGCCTTTGGCGCTTTGTTGTCAGATCATTAAACACAGCTACACGGAACTCTCAGCAAAGGCAGCTTTCTGTTCAGGCACTCCTCCTACGGGCTTTGCACAGCGACAACATACGGAACGATGCTCATCAGTCGGCGATGACGCAAAATGTACCGCGGGACTCAAATATCCCTCAAACACAGCCACCAACACTTTCCAAGCCGATTTCACTAACCTCCACTGGCCTCAGTGGCCTCACTACTGGGGCGAATTCGTCAAATGTCTCTCGTGCATCCCGTCTGCCTGAGACACAACGACCGGCCATCGATTCAGTCTCGGACAAAGCTACGGCTGCTTTCATTCGACGCACACTTTGTGCTCACAACGTTCTCTCTAGCAATCTAGGAAATGGCGAGAAGGGGCGGAGCACTCCACGGCCGATCGACGAGCTCTTACCGCCTTTGACGAGCTCAAACGATGTGGATCTCCACTTATACGCCATCATTGCTGTAATTATCAAAGAATTCGTGTACACATGGTACTCTAAGATTACTCCGGATCATGTGTTTGTGAATGAAGTGATTCAGGTGATAGCACACTGTACACGTGGGTTAGAGCAAAGACTGCGGAAAGTGGATCTGGAGGCTTTGCTGCTGGATGAAATCCCTGAGCTGCTCGAAGCTCATCTGAATGGTGGGTATTCTCGGACTTGGGTATCCACAAGTCAAAACCGCTAATTCCGTTACTCAAAGCCTACCGCATCTCCCAAAAAAGCTCATATCACAATCCACTAACTTCGAATCCTCGCTCCGTTTACCACACGCTACGCCCGCATCCTGCGCTATCGCCTGTACCGATCGAATCAGACCCCACAAGTGAACTTGAGCAGAGGAAAAATGAGGCAGCATGGCGTCAGTTGCTCGTCCAAGGAGTATTGGTCGTATTGCTACCTACTGAAGACCTAGAGAATGGGTGCTTGCGGGTGTTAGTGGCAGAGATCTTCGCCGAAATGATCCTCGGAAATGGAATTAGCGGCAAGGCTTGTGAAGGCTGGTTGTTATGGGAGGGTATCACGAGGATTGCTGAAGTGTTGCAAGCCGATACCGAGAAGGAAGCTTCATCAAACCAGAGGAAGCCAGAGCAGACAAAGAGCCGTCTGGAGCGATACGGGCTGCTTTCGTCGTCTGTCGAGAAAGCAGCAGAGCCTGTGAAGCCTTCAGTGCCCAACGGTCGGCCTAGTCATGAGGGACTCTCCGTGTCCGGGCTATTTTGGTTAGTGGTCCAATACGCTTTTTTGGCGTGTAATGCGATGCGAGCCGTCATCATCGCTCTTGCGACATCCTCGTCGTTGCCTCCGAGATCCGTGACAGGAGTCAGTGTCCCGTCGCCGATGGACCAAGGACGCCAATCGCTTCCACAAAAAGTGGACTCCGCAGCGTTCAACAGTCATCCAGCATCCAAACGACCGATTGTCAGCATGAGACTGTGGTCCTGCACGTCTGGCCTTCTCGAGTTGGACGTACGCATGCCATGGCTTTCAGGCTTGGTATCGCTCCTCCATTGGGGAGCAGTGGCCGGACCGGGCAGGGTGGGTGATACTGACGGCGTATTGGATAAGTAAGTCGCAATTTCTTCTTCTCGTTGGACAAATGGAAAAACCCCCCAAGCCCTGTCCCCTAGCTGCATATAGCCCCGCATGGGCTTTCGGTCACTTGACTTGGCCGCCAGCGAATGCCACGGTCCGTCGAGTTTCACACGTACCCCTCTCTTACCGTCGTGCATGTGGGCTGGGGATCCCCTGCACCGGCATTTTGCCAGTGGCAACTCTACGCGTTCCGCCAACTACAGACCGTCTTAGCCCCTTGTGGACCGGGATCCATCAACACCACCATAGAACCCGCGCCATCATCCATCGTGCTCTCACGGGACATGTCCCGTCCAGCTCATGGCCTCCCTGCACAGCAGGCACCCCACCGGATGCGTACACTAGGGACGCTGGCCTTATCGCCTTTCAGCCTGACAGATGGCCGGACTACGCGCCCGGCTGATCTGCCCACGCTACTCGCATAGCTCGGGACTGGCCGCGCTCGCATGCGCAATCCTCTGGTCCCGACTCGAGCGATAGAGGTCAGCCAAGAATTGAGCGCCTCATTTTTATCAGCCATTAATTCGAGCGCAACTTTGCGATATCGCAGTGCAATGGCAATGCCTCTAATGCCTCTAATGCATCCAAGATTTACAAAATGCTACCGCTTTGGATTGGACGCGCAAACTCCCATCGCACGTTCATGTCTTACAGCGCCAACGCCAGCGACGTTGGTCCTCGCTTCATCTCTGCATTGTTTCCATCTGCACGCTTTGGATTCCAATTCCCAATTCTAAAAAAATTTCCAATTCCCCGTTGCGAATCCCCAGATTTTGGCTTTACTTTCTAAATGGTCACCCTAGTCAAAATTACACACGCACCTAACCCTATCGCATTACATCGTCTGACCACTGCAATCCCACCTATCCAACCACTAACAGTTTCCTTGTAACTTCAGACTCCTTGCTCACACCATCCGCACCTACCTTCTCAATCCCTCCAACTTACCCCCCTTACTCCGTTCCGTCCGCGTAACGCTCTTCCCTTCTAACACGTTGGCGCCCCCACGTGCCCCTCCCACTTCCGCCGAGGCCCAAGCCATCAAGCGCCGGTGCGCCGCTACCTTGCTGGCCGCCTTACCATCCTCCATAGCGTGTCGATTTTTTGCAACGAGGGATAGGGGCGCGATGCAGGCGCAGATTGAGACATTACTGGATTGTTTAGGGGATAGCTACCTCAACAAACATTTAGTATTCAGCGTTTTAGAACTGATAGTTGTGAGACTGGTCCCCGAGATGGCTGAGAAGGGGGTCGTGGATTTGATGGAGGAGCGATTGGGCTACAACCCCCTCTCCTGCATGGATTGCTAGTGGCTTGGCATAGAATATATGAGAACATTCACTCTTTCTGTACAAATGTGCTTAGACGCTAGCAATCCGTACAGGGGAGGGGGCTGTAGTTCCATTAGTAAGTGAAGCCGCCAAAGCCGTCAGAATGATCGATCAAGCTCTTGCTAAGGCTTGGCTGCGCCGTAGGGCAAAGTGCAGAAAAAAGAGTTACGGGGGAAATTGTAGGGCAGTAGTGAATAGGAGAGGCGGTTAGTGGGGCATTCTCGTTCGCAGATCCCGCGATCTGGGGTGCATGAAGAAAAGGGTGTAGACTCTGTAGTCTGATAGATGTTCCATGTGGCGCTCGAAGAAAATCTTAGACTCCCTATTCATAATCTGGCTGCGTTCGTGATATTCGAACGGGTCCAGGCACAGGCCGATCGCGATCGGCCGCCCGGGGCTGCCCAACGCAAAACCACCAGCAACTATTGTCTAGGTCGTCGCTAGGCCGCCTTGCAGAATCAGAGCCCCAAGGAACGGGATTTCTGAAACGCTCACGCTCAAAGGGTTAAGTTCGCCAGGTGTCAGATAGGGAGAGATATGAAGAGAAAGAGTGAGAGTGAGGCTGCAATGCGTTGCACATAACTGGCAGGGCGGCTAGCTACATACAACTCCTGTCTGTTCCTTTCCCAACCCTTCGCCACCCGCATAGCGCACCAAAAAGCAAAGGCAAGGAATGGAACGCAGAAAAGCCAAACGCAAAGCGCGAATCTCATGGGTCGGTTTGTGCCGCCTGTGGTCGTATCGAAGAGAACACAGCAATATAAGAAAATAAGACAAGCTGACAAAAACGATAACGTATTGGTTGCAAAAGCTGGCTCCAAACGTAGGCGCGCTCATATAATGAAAGGTATAGAATGGTAATAGATAAAAGGGGTCCGCGCGAGCGGCTGAATCTTTTTTGTTGGGTATGAATTTCGGAAATAAGAAGGGTATAATGTAGACAAGGCCATTAGTTTCCCCCTTGGCCTTGCGTGAGAAGTGGAAGAGTCAATAGTAAAACAGAGAAGTCGATTCGAACAGAAGTATCCTAGGCTCCGAGAAATCGCTGGTGATGGTGATGAAGATCATGCCGATGAAGATGCTGCTGCTGCTGATTGTGGTAGTTGAGATAATAATACCAGCTCCAACTCCCCCCAACGTCCGTCCAAATGTGAATGTATGCTACCGCTATATTTACCCGGTGTCTTCCTAACCGTCCGTTTCCCCCGAAAAGAGTTGTCCCCAAAGCTCCAAACAAACCGAAAACCCTGGAAGCAAAACGCAACCAGGATCGAAAGGATGGTGAAATATGTATCCGAAACTGGAAACCGGACCCAGAAACACCTATGCCCACGAGAGTACACCAGCCCTATAAAATCAAAAGTCCTCCAGTCCCAGCTCTTGCCTGCTTGATCCCGTCCAAGTGTATCATTTCAGTTACTCAACCTTTCGTACGCCATACTCTTGCTCGGGAATACGATGCATTCCCCCAGGCAAATGTTCGCCATTACGCTGCAACTTCAGTTTCTCCATAAGCTTTCCAATCATGACATACTCTTGCGGCTCCACGAATCCGCTTGGTTGGTGCTCAAAGAAATTCATAACGATCTCAAGAGCCCGACGAGCATCTTCCTGCGAAGGTGACCCTGGCGCACTGTTGTCGGAGCTAATCGGAGAAGATTGCTGTCGCTGCTGAAGTGGAATGCTGACCGGAGGGACAGCTGGCACAGGAGGAGGCTGCATTGAACTGGTCACAATTTGGGACTGTGATGATTGCATCGCGTCATCCACGCCACCGAGCGATGACTGCATCTCTGATAAGGGAGACTCCAAGGCTGTGCTGTTGAGGTATTTTGGAGTCATGGGTTCTGACGATGGTGGTGGAGATATGTACTGCTCTACTCCAACAAGCATCGGAAACGTTTGACTTCGCGGTCGCTGAAAATTACTACTTCCAGGCTGTCCTCTAGCTTGCTGTGAAGGCATGAAAGGGCTGGGCCCACAGGCAGAATCTGGCGTGAAGAACGGCGATGTTGGACTTGTGGGCCCTGCAGAGAAAGAAGACGGTGCTGTATCAGTGAAAACGCTAGAAAGAGACGTATTACTTTGCGAATGGAAAGGTCGATGACCATTTGTAAAGTCCACATAGCTGTCTGGACTTTCTGTTTTCAAGCTCTCCTCGCTCTTTGTTGCCGCCATCGCTATCGGCGATGGTGACGGTACCCCGCTCGGTGATGTTGGGGAGATACCGTTTGGAGTCTGCGAAGTCGACGGCGGATTTGAGGCTCCCTCTGATTCTTCTGCTAGTGAGTTCTTTCTCGACTTCGCTCCCATGAGATTATTTTTCTGCTTGAACTTCTCCAACCAGCTGGTGCTGTTGGCCTTCAGATGGCTTTCCGAATTGCCTACGGTTGTCGCGAAAAAGCGAGCCTTCTCTCTGATCATTGCATCGTTTAGAGGTAAACCTTGCCTCTGATGGTTTCTTGCCCAGTTTGATAGTGCTCTTTCTATGTCTGGGAACTTTCCTTTTGACCTTTTGATAGGTGATCGACTACCATCATCTTGATAAAGATACTTTTCCTTCTGCCGCAAAACCTTCGAGACGGTACTAGAAAACCCAATCAACTTATGCAAAGATGACACAGATAAGAATTGGAGTACCTTCTCTCAACGCCAAACATCGCTAGGATAAATTGTTAGCTCGCTAAACGCTTCGGGAATTGCTTGTGAAGAGTGCTCACCTCCAATCTCAGTTTGCTTTACCGTAGGATGCTCTTCGTGGTAGAGACACATTCGTCTCCGGTCAGCATCTGTCAGAGTCTTCCTCGGTGTTGATGAGGTTTGCGAGCGAGTTGATGTTGCTGATGCTGGAGTGGCAGAAGCCGGGGTAATTGGAACTGGTGCTGTAGGAAAGATTGGCGGGACATAGCTGGATTGGCTTGTCAACATACTCGGCCATTGTGGCATAATCAAGGGTTGAAGCTGTTGGTGCGTAGTCCTGGGGGGATGCATTCCGGTTGTATAGAGTGGCTCCATAGGCAGTGGGGTAAAAGCGAAGCCATTGTACTCCTGGACAGGCGATTGATGCTGCGAATGGCTATATGCATTACTATCCACCCAGGAGCCATTGTTGTCGTGGTAGCCAGTCTCTTGCGGTTGATGCTGCTCATGCTCCATACCCATTTGACTCATGTCGGCAATTGCGGGTCCACACTGAAGCAATGCGCGATTGTTCTGGTTAACCGTGCTATCGTGAAAGTCCGCGTTAGATCTGAAGAGATTCGGGTGGCAAGCTGGGCATCTGCGCCCAAGCCGTCGTGTTCCTGGACTAGAGTGACCTCAGAGTCGGCAGCTTGCATGCATGCATGAGCGAACAAGTGACGGTTCCTGACGAAGCGAAACAGAGCTGGTACCACGACAAAAGAGTAAAAATGCTGACAGAATCTGGCGCAGCGCAGGATGCTGAAACGAAACGAGGAGAGCTGACACACAATGCCACACGTGTGCGGCGAGGGTGATTCTTTTTGTCGGTCAAGAAGCTGCAGCTGAGGGTGGCTTTGGGCTGGGCAACAGAGGGTTTGGTAGACCAGGTACGGGGTAGGGACAGCGGTGCGGTGCGTAGCGGTGCGGTGCGGGACCGGTTGCAGAAGCGGGACGAGATGCGAAGAGGCCCCTTGTTTGTTTCGAGCTCAAGGATGTATGGGGAAGGCCACATTTTCTCACAGAAAAGGCGTTGGTAGAGCTAGGAGCAGCGCACGGAGCCTTCGGGCTGGTAGGCTGGAGCACTTGGAGCACTTAGAGCACTGGTCGCAAAAGCGAAGCGATACCGCACAAGCACCGCGAGAACGTTGGGCTTAGCGGGCGGGTCGTCCGGGAGTTGCGAGGAGACGCGGGCCATGAAGACGGCCGTCATAGGTGGACCGGCAGTCAACAAGGGCGAGCAATTGTGGGAAGTCTAGGCGATTTCGCGCAAGCCATCAGCTAGGCCTGCTTGTCGACTAGACTATCAACTAAACCGCACGATCGCCCATACTTCCGTACCCTTTTGCGTATGCTGGCCGGCTAAGAACCCCAGAGTCGAGTATTGATATTGCTGCACGAGGATGGGCCTCGTCTGCGTCGAGCTGGGGCCGCTGGTGTACCTGGGTGGCAGTGCTCACTCAGGTACAGACCCACGGCGTCAAGCCTCGCAGTCGCAGCCAAACGTCTTCGGCCGGCCGTGGTGCGCATAAGGGCCGGGCTTGGGGTATTTGGGGTCGCTGCCCAGAGGGTAAGAGGGCTGAAACGGATGCGGAAAGGATTGCTATGGCTTCCTTGCAAATCGAGCCACCGAGACATTTTAGGTTTGATAATATGGACCACTCACGCTCGAGGGGGATGGACAGACTGCGCGGAGATGGGGAGAAAGCGAGGGGTCTTAGCGCCCGACGACAGCGAAAGTGGTGCTGAGTCGGGTGTCATCGTTCCCCCTGCTCGATTTCTCCGACTTGACAAAACTACGGCCGGCCAGCCAATCAGCGCCCAGAACACTTGAAAAGGCTAGAAAATGATCGTCGTATTATCTGGATTTCCGAAATAACGATATGGAAAAAGGATACTGCTTGAGACCATTCCAATAGCACCATCATCCTCCAAGACACCACACGGACGAGGCTTCTTTAGTGGCCATCGCGCACTAGAGATAGTCCTATTTCGGACGACGGCCATGATTGAGCGGCCCATCGAGGAAAGACGCCTGCCCTTGGCCAGCCATGGGCGAGTGATAAACCCGATCCGCCGTGTAAGCTGCTTTACCAAAATAAACGTGCCGATGCTGATGCGATACTATTGGCACTGCAACTTGTCCAATCCTCCATCGCATCATCGGTTGCCTTGCTCGCCTTGTCCTCCGATGACACAATCACGTTCTGATACGAGAATGAGACACTCTATGCCATCCTTGATATATTTTCTTCGCGCCACTTAAATCTCGCCGCCCAGGGCAAGATTGATGATAGGAATCACCACGACTGGCGATGTTCAGCGTTTGATGATCGTTACTGGTCACAAGGTAAGCCGTGGGGCCGGCAAAGATATAGTCTGGTGTTGGTGGTCTAACTTACTGATATCCTCGTCGGCGAGCTCATGGGCCAATCCAACACGCTGCGGTTGGTGTTTGACCGACTTGCCATACACTATCGCGTGCTTGAATTGCTCAACTATTGTCTTGTGGATCGCATTGCACTGGAGTGGAGTCAGCGATGAAGGGGCATCCCAAAAGCAGCCGAACTAACAAAATCTTCAACAGTGCAAGCATTCGACCGGAGTACCACTGGCGCGGAGTAATCTGGCATCTTTCCTTTTGGTTTCGTGTAGACCCGCCTCAAGTTCAGCTTCTCCCACATCTGCTCCAAAAGTTCGTCAACGTTCCAGCCATGCTCCGAGCTGATCGGACAAGCGTTCGGAATCCGGTACAGCAGATCCAATTCTTCAATGGAAATCGAATCAATTTTGTTCAGCGCATATATTACCGGAATATAGCTTCGGCTTTTTGCTTCGAGAACATCGATTAAATCATCAATAGTGGCGTCGCAGCGAATGGCAATGTCTGCTGACGATATACGATACTCAGACATTACGGCTTTTATCTCCTGATTGCGGGTTGAGATCGAACTCAAGTTTTATGCCGTGGAACAAACTTACATCATGGTCGATGTGCGTTAACGGCACGGTGCTGGTAATGCTAATGCCTCCCTTATCCTTCTTTTTGAAATTTATGTTAGGAGGACTTTTATTAATTCTGATTCCAAACCCTTCTAGTTCGGACTCGATAACGCGCTTGTCTGTGAGTGGCTTGTTCACATCTAATACAATGAATATCAAATGGCAAGTCTTTGCAACGGCAATAACTTGCCGACCACGACCTTTACCGTCCTTTGCTCCTTGAATGATACCTGGAAGATCGAGCATCTGGATTTTGGCCCCATTGTACATAACTTGGCCGGGTACCGTCGTAAGCTAGATCAAAGTCAGGAATTATACGACAAGAAAAGTCTTGGGAAAGTCACCGTCGTAAACTCATACGCCGCCGCTACATGGCTGTCAGAATCTCGAAATCATGAAAATGGTACAAAGGCAACGTGGTACGGACCTTCTGAGTGTTGACCGGTGAGCCTGCTCATCAGTGTGCTTTTGCCCACAGAAGGAAATCCAATGAATCCACTGCGAGTTTGCGTTAGTCAAGCAATGGAACAATTGGAGTCATCGTGGCATAGGCTCACACGCTGGCAACGCCGGTTCTTGCAACATCGAAGCCAACTGGCCCATAGCGTAAGCTAGTGCTTGGTCCTGCATGTGATTATACCTTACCACCGCCTCCACCACCGCCAGATGTAGGGGTCAGAAGTTCTCGTTTTAATTTTGCAAGTTTCGCCTTAAGTTGTCCTGATCTCTTAATGAGCTCTTTACGTGCCACTTTTGTGATGGTGTCCGTACCAAGATGGAAAGAGGTGGCTTTATTTTTCTGCGTCCTTGCCATCTAACTGGACGTTAGACCCATGACGTTGGAGGGCAACATTAGCAATACTCACTTCGGCCTCAATCTCTTTGATCTGTCCCACGCACAATGTCAGTATAGTAGGCCACAAATATCCAAGGACAGCTACCTTATCCACAGTCGTCGCCATTTTGGGCGTTTGGTAATGGCCCTTCCTGTAAAGACAGAATAGTTATCAACACAGTGATAGTAATATGAGCTTTACAGCAAGCAAACGTGGAGATCGATGTTCGCAGGGTAGTGGCCAAAAAGATTTCACGAAAATGCGGGATGACGCCGAGCGAGGGGCCGTCGGAAAAACGAGTGCTCCTGGTGCCGGGCGGCTGCTGCTCCTCAAATTCGGAGATCCGACGCCAACCGCAAACAAGTGTTCTTTACCGCAGCCCAAGATAACCTGCAGACCTAATTACTCGTGAGTTGGAGGCGGTGGAGCATGACACAAAGCATGGTGACTGCTACAAGGATCACCGTAGCCAAATCGCATATGTAGATCTAGGGTTCCTTATTATTTGGGTTCCGTCGCTCGCCATTGCTTCTCAAGATCGGAGCGTCCAACTCCGCTAGCCTACTATTAATACTTGTCCTTCTAGTCTTTATATCGAGCAGCACACGAAAACAGTCACGATAGCATTGACACGAATGCCAGTATGCCAGCACTCGCAAAGGATGCTCTTTTCGGTCCCACCTCTAAATTCAGCAAGCCTGATGCCTTCCACGCGCTCGTTGAAGACCTTAGTAAAATGCTGGGTCCGACCTCTGGCATAGACTCTGCAGATGTAGACCCGAAAAAGCTGCAGTCATTGATGGAGGAGTATGTGTCCAGCCCATCAGAGTGGCAGAAGTATGCGCTAGGCGATCCTTCTAGACCTTATACAAGAAACCTTGTGGACAAGGGTAACGGGAAGAGTAATCTGGTATTGACGCACCTGGATAGATTCGTGCTTCGAGAAGTTTTGACTAATTTACAACAGCTCATACTCGTCTGGACGCCAGGCAAGGGTAGCCCTATCCATGAGTAAGTCTCCCTTCCCGTCAAGCATCGCGAATAAGAGCTCACATTTACTCAAGCCACGCCAATGCGCACTGCATCATGAAGGTCCTGAAAGGTTCTTTGAAAGAAACTCTCTTCTCCTGGCCTAACCAATCTGTCCTTAACAACGGCGAACCTTCACCGCCAAAGGTCAAGAAAGAGACAGTGTATCAAGAAAACCAAGTCACGTATATGTCCGATCAGCTTGGTTTGCACCAGGTGACAAACCCTGATCTGGAAAATGTTGCCGTTTCCTTACATTGTGGGTAATGTCGAATCGCTTGGATAAGCTTTCATTAATTGATTACAGTGTACACCCCTCCAAACGCTGCAGTTTATGGCTGCCACATCTTTGACCCCAAGACTGGGACTGCTGCACATGTCAAACAATGCCATTTCTTTTCTGATCGCGGACGAAAAGTGTAGTTTCATGCCAAGGCTATGAGCAAGACTTCATTTAAGACACCCCCAAGGTTTCAACGCACGGTCCTAAATTGAGAGCCCGAAGTTTTGGAAATTGTGTTGAGAGGTTGTTTCGGTTAGCATTATACCATGGAGCACCATCCTTTATTTTCATTCCGTCTCCGTTCTAGGAAATCGGATCTTTCAGGAGTAGTATGGAGTTGGTGATTGTGCATCGCTAGGCCATGGGGCGTAATAAACGATAGAAATTGTATTTAACGGATATGATAATTCAAATCTCTAATCCTCAATCTCTAAATTTTTTCTACGCTCTGTCATTGAAAGTGTTGTCGGAGGTATTCAGTCCATTTAGGTAGGGTGGAAAAGGAGCCACCTCCTGAGGGGTCAGCCTCTCGCGTCACTAGTGGCCGCCAAGACCTTATCCTGGGGAATTGCTGCGAACTTCCTGTTTCGGGGCGCCGCCCCCGAATCCTTCAAGCCATTGTACCAAGAGACATGTCCTTCAACATCCGATAACCTCTACTCCCAATGCAACCAGTCATCCCTGTAATGGTAGAAAATGTCGCCCAGTATTCGCCCTTCCTTCTTCCTGCAGCGTTCCTCGTCGTATCCATCATATCAACTATCAACACCCCCGTTCAGCACTCGTTACTCATAACATCAATATCATGGGGCTTGATTTGGATATTTAGTATAGCTCGTGCAGGGTTATATTCGGGTTTTGACAACACTATAAGAAAGAAATTTAGTTGGGCTGCGGGAGGCTTATTTGCTTTGGCGCAAATCTGCGAACGAGCAGCACGCGACAGAGAGGGAATATGGTGGACAAAGGTTGGCGAGTCTAATGCCCCTTTAGAGAATTATGACTAACGGTTGGATAGGCATTACTGCCAGGACTTATATTTCTCCTCCTTGAGACGGAATTCTGGCCCAGAGCCGGAGCATTACCAAATTTCTTCCCTCTTGACGGCCATTCGGTTGAGAACAACTCGAGCGCAGAAAAGGGAACACATACTGGGTCTTCTCGTCTCCTAATAATTGTCACGCTATCAGCTGGTGCTGTACTGAGCACCCCATTTATAACGTCCCCGACCTCTGCGCTTGGATTCTCCAGCGCATTTTTCACTGCTGCAGAGCTTGTGCTCTTTGAAAACGCAATCAAACATACAAAAGATGAGGAAAATGCTGGAAGTCGTGGGCTTGTGTCTGCAAACGGGACTTTCTCGCGACGGAATTCATTGGATGGTGCGCAACAGGAGCATTACATCACATCTCTAAGGGATGTTGCTGCCGTCATTACAATATCCTGCGGTGTTGCCGCGTTTCTCATGGAAGGATTCAGAGCCGATGTATTGACATGGGATCCTGAGATCGCGAAGCTGGAAGGGGACTGGAAATTAGTTCAAAACCATAGAATGATAAAGCAATGTGTCTTGATGATACTTGTGGGCAGTTTGGAAAAAATCTTATTATTCATGATGGTAAGCTTCCCAGGCCTTCCTTATACTATCTTTCTACTTTATTTCCTTACATCGTCTGGCCTTGCCACTCTTCTCAATTCTAAGTAAAAAAAAAGAGAGCGTGGCTGCACGGCTTTCCACCATGATCAGTATTTTAGCTATAGGCGGCAATTTTTGCATTATCTCCTATGTTTAGCTGTTTCATAGACAAGTCTATGGAATTTTTCTAGGCTTAATCATGCATTCTACAGCATGTGCCTTGTTGAAAAAGTTTCTACTATTCTGTAGGACAACCGCCTTGGTTGCACAAACCTCCGCTAATGTCTATTTCTTGTAGCTCTATCAACAAGGAGCTCTTCGAACATCTTTCATTGTTGTAGCAGCTTACTTGTATGCTCGCCTCAATATTGCGTCCTCGCTTTCGGGGGGCTGGTTTACTGCCATATTCGCATCTACAAGCATTCTATTCTTGTACAATCCTTCGTCATCAACACAAAGCATATTCGACCGTCGAAGCACGATGCGTGCAAAACGCATAGTCCTCCTACTCGGGCTGCTGTCATTTGCGATCCTGTTTGTACAGTTCTTTTACCATACCGTTACCCTACGATCCTTCGACCGTAGTGATAAGCCGATCATTGAAGTTAATCCCTCCATTGAGCCATTCGGGCCTCTTCAGCTTGACACTAAGAAAGGTCATCCTGTCGATCAACTCATCAGATCATCGGAACAAGAGTTCAAAAATCAGCTAGCGAGACAATCGGTTTCGTTGGCCGACGCTATCTCTGAATATCGTCACCGCTATAGGATACCTCCGCCACCGAAATTTGAGAAATGGTATGAATTTGCCATGAGGGCAGACATTCAGCTCATCGACGAATTCGATACCATAAATGAAGCACTGCTTCCATTCTGGGCACTTAAACCATCAACCATCAGAGCGCGTGTGAGGGAGATCTTGGGATTGGATGAGAACTCATTGATTGGACTTTCTATACGCGACGGTGAAGCCGTTAAAATTGAGGGGGGCGCAGAGTGGCAACAACAAGCGACTCTGGGTATGATAAAGAATTTTGTGCAACATCTCCCGGATATGGATGTTGCCTTCAATATTCACGACGAACCCCGTGTCGTTGTACCCCACGATCAGCTCTCTCATATGGTCGAAATTGCCAGGGGTCAGCGCATGCCTGCAGCTCTAGCGAACACTTCTCCACTGAATGCTTTCTCAAACAGGCCCGATGATATGGGAAACGGTCACCGATTTCCTGAATCTAAGACAACTCGGTTCAACCACTTCGCGCATCAACAGACTTGGACACATGCAAGAATGTCCTGTTCTCCCAACAGCCCAGCACGCAGCTATGAAGACGTAACCGCGGATAATCTCACTTCTTACGCGATTGGAGACCTCGGCTTCGTCTACAATCAGTCAGCTTTCTCTGACATCTGCATGTCACCTTCGTTTCGGCAGACCTACGGATTCTTCGAGCGGCCCAATGCATTTAACGTTGTTCATGACTTAATCCCTATCTTTTCCCAAAGTAAACTCAGCAGTTTCCAGGATATTATCTACCCAAGTCCGTGGTACTGGTTCGGCAAGGTTGGCTATGATGAGGAGCGCGACACGGACTGGGACAACAAGACAAATAACCTATATTGGCGAGGATCAACGACCGGAGGATTCAGCCGGAATGGGGGCTGGAGACGGCAGCACCGTCAACGTGTCGTCCAGAAAATGAACGCACCCGACAAGGCAAAGATCCTAGTGAACCAAGGACAAAAAAATCCGCCAGATTGGCAGATGAAGGAAGTGCCTCGGCAAGAATATAAAGATCTCATCGACGTTAAATTTTCACATGTGGGACAATGCGACCCTGGCGATTGCGATGCGCAGGAAGAGTTTTTCAACGTAGTTGATCGAGTTGATGGACAGGATGCTTGGCAGCATCAACATCTCCTTGATATGGATGGCAATGCATTTAGTGGCCGCTTCTACGCGTTCCTCAAGAGCATGAGCTTGGTCTACAAGATGGCGATTTTCCAGGAATGGCACAAAGACTGGTTAAAGCCTTGGGTGCACTATGTCCCAATCTCGCTTCGTGGTGAAGAGTGGCTGGAACTTATTAGATACTTCTCTAGTGAAGAGGAGGGAAAGCTTCAGGCGCCGAATATGGCCGTTCAGGGACGAGAATGGGCCAACAAGGTGCTTAGGAATGTGGATTTTGAGGTTTGGTTTTTCAGGTTACTGTTGGAGTAAGTGAGCCTTTTTTACCAACAAAAGCCATATAACTAATATATCTGTAGATACGGTAGGATAATTGATGACAATAGAGAGACAATAGGATATCCGGGACCGTAAGTAGGAGGTCCCATTATTGTAGTGTACGGATCTGGCTTCGAGATAAGGTTCAGCATGGACAGTGGCGTTTGGAGCAACGACTCTTGCCCATGCATCCCCACTTGTTTGGGTGACACTGTGTCGCTGTCCATACATGGTGGCTTCTCGTCAATATACAATCCCATCAGTAGATGAGCAATTTTTAAATTGCTTATAGTTGGCTTTAATTACTCTGAGAGACTGAATGCTTCACCCCGGGCCGGGAATTAGCCGAACTCCTGACCGAGGCAGGCATCCTAGAATAAGGCGTTGTCTTTTAATAGCAATTTTACCACAACGCGAAGAGTTGTTATTTAGTAACTTAAAAGCCGAGCAGAATATAACTAGATAAGCTTTATCATTAACTTGCAGAATAATTTATTAACATTGGGGTTGCCAATTATAAGCTGTTCCTTGCACGGGCCATCAAGAAATTGTCCCATGACTTATTATTCTAGGGGCACGATGCATTGCGCGACAGCAAAAGCCACTCTTTGCGCCGCAATACTTGGCAGCTCTTTTCAGCTGTTCACCCGCATGATGGCTTTTCGAATTAGAGATAAATTTAGCTAATGTAAAGGTTAACCGCTGACGGGAGGGAGACAGACAAGGCTGCTCTCCTCCCCTTAAGTACCGCTTCGTAACTTTCACTTCTGCGATGCTCTAATTTTGTTTTTTATATCTCGAATCCTGACGCTCACACAGCCTTTGCGCCATATATATGTGGTCGCTGTCCTCTCTTTCATAATTCAGTACTCGAAGGCACCCTACGAGTGTTCAATCTCCGTTGAGCCCTGTGTAATCGTGCCCATTGAGTATACTATGTAATAAGCAGTCGTGCTTACAGCTATGGTAGTGATTTCATGATCTCCAAGTAACTCGACCGCCCTCTACCACCTACGATTCGCGTTTGGAGAAGACGGTGGCTGCAAACTATCTCCCTTAGGTGCACATAGGTCGGTGGGTACAGGACCTCAACACAATGGCCGAACACCCTGCGAATAACACCGTTTATTTGCCATGGGGGTGGACAATTACTCCTGAGGATCCCAACGTCCATCAATGTCCGCCAGTCTCCTCGCTGTTAGGCACCTTCGCCGCTGTAAATGGAGTAGTCAGCGTGCTCGCGGTAATATTTGGTCACCGCCTTGTCGTTGAAAGGTTAACTTGTGGGGCATGTGGGAGGAAGGGCAGTAAGGCATGGAAATACATGTGGATCCTTCCAGTGGGCCTACAGCTCGCAGCGAATGCTTTTATTGCGGCTATTATCAAGAGAACAGCAGGATATCACGCGAATTATAAGATTTGGGAGCTCATGTTCTTCCTTGTCGCCCGACCTCGCCTTTCCTGGATTGTACTCGGTGCATTCGCGTTCAGAGAGAGACGACCATCAAAAATTAAACCAAGCCCATCGAAATACGCACTTATCGACAATTATGACGACTCTGGTCATAAGCAAGAGGACGAATATCTCGGGGATGGTGACTTTCCATGGTGGTCCGCCTTCATGTCCCAGTTTATTGGAGAATTCTTGCTGCAGATCATTAGCCTTTACATCATGGGCCGTACAGCACATTTCGCGGCTACTCATGGCTACTACAAAGTCTACGAAACCAAAATGTATCACTCATTACCACACGGTGCGCACATGATGTACGCTGGCTCACTTTACTATCTCGTTGCCGGGTCTATTTTCCTTCTTGCCGCATCGACTTTTATTATCGCTATTTATACGGAGCACACGTTTGTGGGTAGCACATGGCAGGTACGCAAACATAAGTTTCGGATCATAACCACCCTCTTCATCCTTCTCATCTCGACATGGATGGGGAGCTGGATTTTTTGGGCGGGGTTCGTGAAGCTAGCTGGTAATTTGTATGGCTTGAGTATGGTGACTATTGTGTTGAACGAAGGCTTACGAAATTTTTAGATACTGCCCGCCAGCACTGATCAGTCAAGGTGTCATCTGGACTATATTTTCACTTATTGGTATAATAACGAGTGCGGGCACGTAATATGTGAAATCACCAAAATGACGAGTAGGAGTTCCTCTAACCAAGGTATATAAAGCCTCATGACTTCTAGTGCATATTTTAGCAATTTCCACCACGAAGAGAAGATTGGGTTTCAGGGAAGACATGAGTGTCACGGCTCCACCTCTTTCTACTCACCTCGCCAGTTTGCCCTGTTTAGTTGTTCAGTCATCCATCACATCACCTTGATCGTGTACCGCACCTTTTCCTTCCGTATATATACAACTTTGTTTGATACGTGGATCCTCTCAGTACCATACGCTCTGCGTTACCTAACTTAAAATTTACTAGTTGTATTATAGAGTTCTCAAACGGGCCCCTCCAGTTAAATACGCAACTACTTGTAAATACAGCGCCCCGACTCTCCTAATAATCCAAACGACCTTCAAATAACATCCATATTAGAACTTAGAATACTACGGCATCAGACCAGGAAAGAGTATGCCGTAACAACATGCTGAACTCCAGACATAATTGCCTTCCACTCCGCAAGTCAAATAAACTTAGAAAGCTTCATTCTCAGGGCTCACCCTACGTCCAAGATTCAAACAAACCACGGCATTTTCATATGTGACGAAAGCAATCTATTTTCCAGTTATTTTCAACCCCATTAGCACAACTTATGCCGCATGCCCGATAACATTTGACGGGCGCATTCCCAAAGATGCACCAAAATCTCTCTTCACCTCCTCTCAAAGCCCTTTCGAGACAAAATCCATCCTTGGTCAAAGTAAATCACCTCTATCTTAGTCATGGCGTGCTACCTGATCATCAAACCAGTGCTCTTATCAATATTCAATATCAGTATAAGGCCGTATTAATGTTGATATTGAATATTGAATGTAGTATATAGTAGGCTCCCCCCCGGGGATCTAGTAGAGCTTTAAAATAGCTGCTCTCTCGCGACTACTCTCTTACTGCTATCGTCACCTTCGAGATCCTTGGCGTGGTGTAGTAGATATCACCTACTCTCTAGATTCCGCCAAGGCCTCCGAAGCCTCTTATACCACATTCGGCGCTATAAGCCTCCCTCCGGCAGTAATATAACTTAGTAGCTAGCTCTTTAAGCACCCTATGCGTTTAATATTAATACTCCCTGGTAATATACGGTCCTATAAGATTATTTACCGTGCACCTAAAAAGATTTGCTTAGCATCTACCAACATTAATGGTATAGATAATATATTAATTGCTATTTAAGAGAGTCGTGGATAGTTAGCTCTACAAGTTAGATTAAGCTACTACCATAGCACCATACCTTAAATTAAAACAGCTTTGATTTAATAAAGTCTTTATACTCGTCCTCTACGCTACTAGTGACGTTAAGTATACATATATAGAGTTCGGTTTCGAAAGGCTTAGTAGAGTAATTAGTAGAGGTGACTTTTAGTTTAACTTTATAATATATATATTACTCCTCCTAAAGCTTCCTTACTGCTGTAAACGATTTCTTATACCACTTCTTATTCTTTAATATAGGTTTTCCGGTTGTCGAAATCAGACTCTGCACCTGTACGAGGTGACGGCTACGAACCTGCTGGTCTTCGGATTCAGCAGAGCCAACGCAGAGACGTCGCACAGCATGCGGGTGGGAGCCGGTGGTCGTCGAAATGTTGTGGGCAGTGAAAATTTTCGGGGTGGTGAGACTCCGAAGACTACCACTGTTGGACCCCTTCACAGTAAAACAACTACTACGTCCCTGCCTGAGCCCACCTGTGTAATCCTCATGGATACGAGACGGATTTAACGCGTCCCTAAACTCCAAACCGAAGGTCAACGATGCCTCACGATCGACGAGCGAGCGACGAACGAACACACACCCCTTCCTAGCCCCCAGGGCGATCGCCCGCGAGCATACGGTCACTCGCTGTCTGCACCATATTCTGCCTGGCAGCCTGGATAACAACCCCACGGTTTACCTTGTCTGCTCCCTAGGAAATAGCGGCAGGCAGCCATATAACGCTCTGACCCTAAGTGAAAAGCTTAAAAGTAAATCACACAAGCTAAGTAACAGAGCGCATAAGCTAGAAGCTGTAGAGGTCGAGGCAGCAATGATACATAAGAAATAGTGACAGGCAGGCATATAACGCTCTGACCTTAAGTGAAAATCTTGAAAGTAAATTACACAAGCTAAGTAGTATAGCGCGTAAGCTAGAAACTGTAAATGAGTATAACTAGAGAGGAAGGAGCTTCTATAGCCTTTTGCTATTATCTTTGGTTACCCTAACTTGCTAACTCTGCTCCTTCTATTACTGTATTACATCTCTCCTCAAATTTGACATTATGGAGGCTAGTATCACCCGCGTTCAGGAGTTAGATACCGATGCCAAATTTATACGCCGGCTTGAGGACGATTTTACGCGAATGACAGCCAAAGTAAATCTGATGTCAAAGTATCATATCGCCGGCAATGACACTAGAGAACAAGAGCTACAGAAAGAGCGGCTGGCCGCCGAGAAGCAAGCTATCCGCGAGATATTAAAGTGCATTACACTGCTCAAGGAGGATTTCGATGCTGGTCGCTTGAAGAGAGAAGATGCAGCGGCACATGGTATATAATCGATCCTATTTAACTTTCAGGTGGTCTTGCAAGGAGTGCTGATCTCATTTTACGGTAACAGAAAGAGCTAATAAAATCCTTATTAGCTTTTACAAGCTTCCTGGAGAGTATATTCAGACTGTGGACAAAGTCTTCTCAAAATTTGCTAAGGTGGTAGGATCATCTGCTAATGTGGTAAAAGACATCGCTATCTGCTCCTAAGAACTCTTAGTAACGCCGTGGTTTAGTTAATTGCGAACTCACTTCTCCTCGACAAATTTATGCGATCGCTGCAAATCGGATTTAGCAAAACAAGTAATACACCCGAGAACTTCATCGTTATTGGCGGAGCAGCGATTAAATTTACGGTGAACGGAGATAGAAGTACAGGTGTAGGTTCTACAAGTGTTTAGACCGTAGCGTAGCATAAGAAAACGCAGCTAACAACTCACAATAGGATGTGGATATCGAATACTTATCTGAGGATGCTTTCGCCTAACTCCTTAAAATTCTCCAAGAAGTTAAATTGGTCGTCGCAATTGACAAGCAAGCTGAGAAAACGATAAAGAAGGCCATCAACATGGTGGTATACACCTCTGCAAGCAAAGCCCGCGTGCGGCGTGAAGCGGTTGAGATTGATGGACGCATTACAGAAGAGGAGGTGTTTCTCCTTCTTAAAAGGTATAGCGTCAAAAGATTTGGGGTTTTGTTTGCCGGGCCCGAATGTTTGGCCATAATGAAGCTCCGTGCTGCTGTCACGAGGAAGCAAAATCAGGAAACGAAAATGCGAGTCGATATTACAGACGTAGATGCCTGCCTTAGACTTCTCCTCAGTAAGGGCATATCCCTGGACGACCCGCAGCTACGTTTGCTGTGTACGCACGAAGACGTACACAACTTTATTACGCTTATTCAGTTATCTCAGGTGCCTCAGCCGCTTCTCCGAGGAATTTGTGGCGTTGCATGGCCCCACTCTCTTGCCACAGCCCCACTCTGCCAACTCGTGCGAACTCCTGAGCCAATTAGCGGCGCGCACTAACTCCTGCGAACTCCTGAGCCAATAGAACGTCGCGCTACCCCCAAGACCCCTGCACCCCCCCAAATTCCTCTGCAAAGCGTCTAAGAGATTATGGGCGCGTGTTTACTATAAGCTAGGCCAGATTTCTAATGCGTGTTAACTTTAAGTAACTATAACAGAGTCAATCTAGCAGCTATAGCTATAGTTCGCGATATAATTAAATTGTAACCTCCTCTACTAGTATATTTTAATTAATGTAGCTAGCTAACCACTGTATTAGGGGTTGAAGTACAGCCTTAAAGTTTAAAAACGCGTTTTCTAAAGCTAGGCCGACCTAACTAACCTTATCAACATAGCAACCGTACTCCACTACTATACCTCTATTTACCCTAAAACTTCCTAAGGTGCCTCTTATACTCTATTATAAACAGCTTATCTAAATTTACTACACCTATACAATATTTATAGTGTGTTATTGGCTGGGTATGCTCTCTTAGAGACTCTTATAAACTCCTATAAACTCCTAGGCCAATTAGATAAGCTCCTATGAACTTCTATAAACTCCTAGGCCAATTAGATAGCGAGATTTAAAAGAAAGAAGAAGAAAACAAGTAGTAGGAATATAAATTACCAGAGTTAATGGCATAGAGCTTAGGGTAGGGCAGTAGAGCTGCCTATATTATAGACGTTAGCCAATTGTGGTTCTATCCTAGAGACTCTTTAGTTAATTTAAAGACTAAGCGTAGAAGAATTACCGTTAGTTATCTAGTAGGTAGGGTATATGGAGAATGTACCATTCTAGTATAAGGTTATTAACTTTTGCCTTTAATAAATTATGCTTTAGACCTACCTATAGCTTAATGACTTTAAGCCGCGCGACAAGCAGGTGCGCACTCTACGTTAGCTTATATTTAGGAAAGGTAACACTCTTCTTATTACCTATATAGGCTTTGGTAAAAGCCTAATCTTCCATATATATTCTGTCCTTATGGGGAAGATTACTATTTAGATAATCCTATTAAATAAACTAGGCGACAAGCAGCTGGATAATATTAAAAAGATAGATGGCTCTCATCCGGTTCTTATTAACGCTAAGATAAGAAGTTAGGAGAAGTCTCTAATTATAAAGATCTGGGAGGGGACGTATATGTATATACTTTTTGGACCTAAGTAGGCGTTAATAAAGTTATTCTAGGATGCTTTAAAGGAGCCAGAGTTACAGTCTTGGATTAGGCTAGTTGTGATTAATAAATATTATCTTATAAAGAAATAGGAAGGCTTTTGACCGGCCTACTTAATGCTAGGTAAGCTGCGGATAATCCTCTACCTAAATATAGTCTGGTTTGCCTATTCTACAACTCTTAATAAAAAGGTAGAGAAACTGGTCCTATTACGCGCTAGGTTCTAAGCAGTTGGCTAATAGTTAAATATCTATTTAGCAGGCAGCAGAGTACCTCCAGAATATGCTACTCTAAAAGTCTAAGGCGTATATAAAGGGGACCAACAACAACAATAAGGCCTTTTATATTAGTAGCGTAATCTAGAAGTTTACCGCTACTATATAAGAGTATAATCGCAACTAGTGGTATATAGAGTTTAAGAAGCCCTTCTCTATTATCTAAATTATAATAGCTGCAACCTTACTTAGTATAGGCGTAAATGTCGCAGATGTTAAGTATATAATTATTTAGAGGTTTCCAATTATAAATAGCCTAGGCAATGCATAGCAGCAAATTAGTTAAGGCGGATAAGGGAGGGATTGCACTAGTATAGGTTATATCTTCCTACCATACTAGGTATTTAATATAGAGGGGGTGGATAAGCTAGGACGGAAACCATTACTGCCGCGTATAGAGCCGCCAACCTAGGCGCCTTAGAGAGGACGTAATAGCTTACCTACTAGATATAGACGGAGTAAACTTATCCAGAGTACTATACTTAGCGATATTAGTGATGTAGAGAGTATTACCTTAGAGAAATCTGCTGTAAGTTATAATTCTATATCTGTGGTTAATGGTAACCTTTTGTTCTAGATAAGGGCTGAAATAGCTAGTTGTAAGAAGCTATTGGCTAAATAGAAGGATATAGTAAATAGTAAATGTTATTAAAAGGCCTTCCTTACCTTCCTAGGAGAGGATAGGTTACTACTAGTAGTCTTAGACCATGTTATTCACGCGCTAGCTAATTAGTGCTGTAATTAATATAACCCTTTACTATTTCCTAAGTTTATATTGGCCCCTAAAGCACTAGCACTGCTTTATCAGCTAAGGGCTGGCACTCAGCCTAATATTATATTAGGGTTTATTAATAATTAGGCTGTTAAATAGGCAGAGTTAATATATACTAGCAAATATCAACGCTTCCCTATACCATTGTCTGTATTTATGGAAGAGAAGTATTGCTAGTAGCTTACGCATCTATATAATAGGAAAACACCTAATACCTTCTAGGAGACACTTATAATAGATTCACTAGAAAGTATAGCTTCTCTACTTATCTTATAGCGATATCGTGATACCTATAGCGATTAGTTAATTAAGCAACTAAAGAGTATAATAAAGGTAGTTAGGAGTACCTATAAGAATAATCTGGCGCAGAGATAGGCAAAAGATACTTAAGGTGGGGCCTTAGTGGTGCACAAGTTGCTAGAGCAGCCGTCTACACCAGCGGAGTATACTGCGCACGTTTGGTAATAGGATAATAGCCTTGCCGTCCAGGTTGCTATACGGGAGGCAGCATAGAGCGTAGTAGACTTGCTAGCTTTGCTACTTAGAAGTTAGGTTACTAGCAGAATTAGCGCGCTAGGCTTTTTACTTAGTACTCCACTTCTGGCTATACTAAAGGGTATTAAACGCGCAGTATAGGTACTTAAGGATGTTCGGAGACTAATCTCTACGCCTATAACACATGGTACGTCTACTATAGGCTCTTAGGATATTGCTACTTCTAATACTTAGAATGCTGCAGTTCTTAACTCCTAGGATACAGCCGGTCTTAATTCTTAAGTTGTCGCTGTTCTTAATTCTTAAGTTATGGCTGTTCTTAATTCTTAGCCTGTTGTTTCAGCTATATCCCAGTTATAGGTAGTCTTAACACCTAGCCAAAAAAGATAAGCTAGTAACTAAAGGGACTCGCCTACTAAACGTTAGATAGTTATGCAGGAAAGGGATGCAAATATAGATATAGTACTTATATTTACTCTAAAAACTAGATCTAGGCGTATTAGAAAAGCAATACTAAGGGGTAAAGAGAATTTCCTTATAGAATTATAGATAGAGATAGCTTAGGGTTTTATATAATAGCGCGTTCTAATTAGTCTAGGAGTTGGCAGGAGTTAGTAGGAGTTAGTAGGAGTTAGTAGGAGTTAGTAGGAGTTGGCAGGAGTTAGTAGGAATTAATAGGAGTTAGTAGGACCTATTAACCTACAACCTCTACTTAAAATGTTATAACGTGTTCTAATTAGCCTAGGAGTTTATAGGAGTCTTCTAATTAGTCTAGGAGTTTACAGGAGTTTTTAGAAGTTTTGCGCTAGTGACTTAATTAATAATATAAGGTAAATAAGTATTAGATTATAGTGAATATCTATAAAGGTAAAGTAAATAAGCTAGTACTTATAGTTATCTACACCCCCCATTTCTCTTTACAACACTAACACTAATAATTTTTTTTAAAAATTGTTTATAATGACTCCCCCTATAGCCTAGGTGCTTTCGCACCTAGTAAACTTTCTAATTAGTAAGGAGGCCATTCTTGCTGCCACCTCTACTCTCTATCCTGGAGCCCTACATTTGGGTCACGTCTGGCGTCCTCTATAGGTATTTTCCTATACTAAGTAGTTGACTGAAGCTTTAGCAAATTAACCTAAGCTTTTAACTACTTCCCTACTTAGAGAGGTAGTTTACTAACTAATTCTATAGCCCTTCTTGCCCTTACCGCGCTCGCGCTCCTTTTATCCCAGTCCTAGTCTCCTATCCCTCTCCCATACTGCCTCTTGGCAGCGACGATAATAATAATAATAATAATAGTATTAGCTAGTAGCCTAATCCACTATACGTTTTACAATGCCTTATGTCTTAAACGTTAGCTAATATGGTATATAGATTACTATTACTATTACTACTACCTCCTCCTCTACTATTACTACTACTACTACCACCACCACCGCCACTGCTACTTGCGGCCCCGCCGCTACCCCTTGCTTGGGCTGGCTTCGCGGCCGCCTAGCGGGTGGACTAATAGCGGCTCCTATAAAACTAGGCCCTCTATGGGAAGGCCACTGTTAACTATATGCCTGCGGTTGTGGGTAAATGGTAATTAGACCTCCTAGTGTTGGTAAGCGCTAAGAATACCTCTTATATTAGGAGGATTATAGAGACAGAGCTAGGTAAGCAGCTTATAGGAAAGGATTAGTGCTTGGCTTGCCAAGCAAGGGACAAAGAGTGCTAGGCCTACTCTAGAAAGGGTTCCTAGTAGGTAAGCAGGCCCGGTAACGCCTGTGCTCGCTATTGTGTGGCGGCCTACTCTAGTAGGTGTAGTTTATTAAAGCGGCACAAGTCCTAAAGAGGCTTATGGTTGCTACCTTCTCCCCCTTAGTCTCTTCTTTTAAAGGGGCCGCCGCCGCCTCCTCTAGGAGCTGGGGGTTTAGGTGTAACAGCGTAAGAAGGCATAGTATGGGATTAACGGCTATAGCGGAAACTAGTATTTCTTTATGGGTAAGCTTTAACCTTATTCCGGTTGGTTTAGATTCTATATAGGTAAAGAAGCTGGTATTCTAGGTGGGCCTAACCGCAAGTTATCCTTTATAGGCAACTGTAAGGTGTTATAAAAGCCCTTGTTCTACTTTCTATCTAGGTTTAGGTTAGAGGGGTATCTAGTGTAAATAGATAAAGAGAGTAAGTATAGCGGGCCTCTGCTCTAGTATAGATAGATAGAGAGAGTAAGCATAGCGGGCCTTTGCTCTAGTATAGATGGATAGAGAGAGTAAGCATAGCGGGCCTCTGCTCTAGTATAGGTAGACAGAGAGAGTAAGTATAGCGGGCCTCTGCTTTAGAGTAGTAGTATTAGAATAGAGGTTGTCTTTATTCTGCTACTTAAACATACTATAACTGTTCCCACCCCTTTAAAGTGTATAAGCTTATAGCCTGGCGCGCGCTCTAATTAGTCTAGGAGTTTATAGCAGTTTGCTAGAAGACCTTAGGGAATAATAATAGTAGGGAACTTAGCGCGCGTTCTAATTAGCCTAGGAGTTTGTAGCAGTTTGCTAGAAGACCTTAGGGAATAATAATAGTAGGGAACTTAGCGCGCGTTCTAATTAGCCTAGGAGTTTGTAGCAGTTTGCTAGAAGACCTTAGGGAATAATAATAGTAGGGAACTTAGCGCGCGTTCTAATTAGCCTAGGAGTTTATAGTAGTTTGCTAGAAGACCTTGGGGAATAATAATAATAGTAGGGAACTTAGCGCGTGTTCTAATTGGCCTAGGAGTTTACAGCAGTTTGCTAGGAGACTTTAGGGAATAATAATGATAGTAGGGAACTTAGCGCGCGTTCTAATTGGCCTAGGAGTTTATAAAAGTTTGCTAAGAGACCCTAGGGAATGACGGTAGTAAGGGGCTTAGCGCGCGCTCTAATTAGCCCAGGAGTTTATAGTAGTTTGGGTAATGTCTAGGCAAGGAGCTTAAGAGACGTCCAGCTCCTGGCCTATATTTTAGTTGGAGGTAAGATCTACCTTATTTAACCTATTGCTGATAATATTGGTAAACTCTTATATATCTGTAAAGCTAGTTAGGTCATTAGTATCTGGAAGAGAATAGGAAGCAGTGGTTAAATGTGGGTCCTATATATAGAGCTAGTTAAACTGCTCAATTCTTTCCGCTAAAACGTCTATACTGGTATGGAGAATATTATAAGAGTTAAATAGCTGTAAGCCTACTAACTGCTTAGGGCCTCGCGGCATAGCTAGATTACTTAAATAGATTGTATAAGCAAGTAGGAACATGTTAAGTTCCGTAAAAGCCCGCATATAAGCACCCGACATCTCCTTACTAAATGTATACTCTATCTTACCACGCACCGTCCTAACCGTCGCGTTTAATAGATATACTCGATTAAATATAATATTAGTATTATAGGTAGAGTTCTTATAATACTTTATCTTAATTTTATAGCTGCCGTTTAGGTGCTCTAGTTTAAGATTAATGGCCTTATGCGTATTAGAAGACCTAAGCTAGTTTATAACCCCTAAAGCTAGTATTGCATGCTAGAGTTCAGGCGAATTTACTAAAGTAAGATTCTACTAATAGAACAGCATCTCGCGGCCATAATTATGCTGTGACACGCTAAAGAAGTAGATAATAAGGGGGTTAATAAGCCGTCGTAGCATACCCATATTGGCATGTTTAACGGCATACCGAACAGTAAGAAGTAGTTCGGCTTCTTAAAGTAGGCGATACATTGTCTAAAACTCAATATTGCCGTATACACGCCTACTTAAGTCCACGCCGCTCTATACTTTAATAGTAAAAGCAGTAAACTAAATATCCTTAACTATTTCTAGGAACCACTCTAGTATAAGGCAACTAATCGCCCAAGTAATATTCTCTATACGTTCCGACGATGACGGATTAGATAGGTTGGACAGTTTAGGTATTATAGTAAGGAGACCTTGGCGTTATATAGCCGTATAGAAAAGGGCTGTTACGCGCGCTATAAAGCTTTACTTAACGATTGGTACCACTTAATAGTACTTAGCGTTCTCCTGTATAAATAGTGTATAATTCTATAGAGTAACGTTAGATCTTAGATAGTAGTACGCCTCCTCTTAATAGTCCTTAGGCGCTAAATACGTGTGTATAATAGTGTTGCATAGATTTATCTCAATATGGAACTATGTAGGTATACCAAGGAGCCAGTCCTAACGGTTAAAAGGACGACCCGTGTAGGCCTGTTCCTATTTTACCGACCTAATATAATACGTAGTAAGCTGGTTACTATAGGCAAGCCAGAGCCGATTAGTAAAGTCGTTATATATAGAGCTATAAGGGTTATCTAGAGCCTAAAGTCCAAGCTAGTTAAGGAAGATATTCTTATAGACGCCGTATATACCCTAGATAGTACCCTTATCTTCTATTATAGTACTAAACTGCTAAAACTTGGTCTTCCTAGTATTAATACAGTATATACTTGGCATTTGAGGGAAAAGATTACTTTTAGTAAAGACGCGCTCTACCCTATATAGATAAACTCCCTTTATTGCCCTAGTAATAAGATAATGGCTAATCTTTAGTGTTAACTTATCTCTAATAAAGCTAGGTAACCGGAAGATATTATTAAGTTATAGCAGTTTTATTAGATTGTACATTAATTGGCGTAGCCCAGAGAGAGGCAATTTAGGGCAGAATATAATGGCCGCGGTCGTTAATAAATGTATAATAGACGTATGGCCAAGCAACTTATCACATTTTATATCCTTAAAGTTCACATTATTGTATACAACCACTGTTTGTGGGTTATGCGCTAAAGTTTTAAGATGCCTCTATAAATATTAGCCCCTAATTGGCCTAGGAGTTTGTAGAAGTTTATAGAAGTTAATTTAATTAGCCTAGGAGTTTGTAGATATTTATAGAAGTTGTTATTAAATAGAGATAAGATAGTTAATATACCTCTACCTCTTCTGCAATACTGCCTATAATGTGATTTGCTAAATAATAACTATAACATAGTCTAAAGCCCGATAATGTTTTAAACACCCTCCTTTTTACACTAGAGCCTATAAGATAGATATCTATAAGTAAAATAAAGAAATTAGACTGCTTCTTTGCTCTAGAAGTATAAATTATGCTAGTAATAGCATATGTCTATTTAACTAAAATGTTCTAAGCCCCTGCCTTCTGACCTCCCACTAGATAACTTGCTTTGTATGCGCGCTAGTTACCAAGCAGCTGTAGTAAAGTTGTATGCTATGTTAGGGCAATATCCCGTATAGTGCGGAAGGCGACTTTAAAGTCTAGCTCCTCTATATTTAACGTCTTATTAAATGTATTAAAATATAGCTCCTAGATAAGGCAGTCTAACTCTATAGTAAAAGACCCTACTGGTATAACTGCCCCTTAAATATAGCTGAGTTATAGATTCTCTGTAACTACATCTAATAATGCTTGCTGTTATTTCTTAATATAATTATACTAATGGTGCCTAATTCTAACCTCTCTATTATCCGCATTATCTGCTCTAACCTAGGTAGATAAGAATTGAGCGAAGCTCTAACCCTCTTGCTTTAAAGTATTGACCATAGCTTGTAACTTCTTTGCGCGCCACCGCCATCTCCTACTTCGGTTTGATAAGGGAGGTTTAGGCTTACTAGTACTAAGTTAGCTGTTGTTATCTATTTAGTCATCGTTATTAGAGGAATCTTTAGATATATTAATAAGGTGTTCTGGTGGGCTGGAAAGGCTAAAAGGGCTAGATATAGGACTCTGGGCGTCCTGCTCAGATATACGCCTATTAGGGGGACGGTCGGGCTCTATTATGGATAGAATATATAGAGTAGGAGATAAGCTTTTAAATAAAGGTATTGGCGAGCTGGGTAGCGCTATATTAGGGGTTAAAGTACGACGTTAAAGGCGATACAACTATTATCTACTAGTAAGGCTGTATAGCCCTTATAAAACGCGCCTATAATCTCTTAGACCCTTGGAAAGGAATTCACCTCGGCGCTCTATAATTAGCTGCTAAAGATAGCATAAGCGCTAATGCCTGCGGCGTACATTAGGCTATGGCGCCGGTCGCTAATTGGCTTAGGAGTTTGGAGGAGGTGAGGTGGATTTTCTCTCCAAGGGTCTGAGTTAACTAAGATAACTATATAGCTCTAAGGACATGATAAGAAACATGACTATGGTCAGGTTTCCATATATGGAGACAAGCGAGCCGGCAAAATTGGATGTCCTCCCCGAAAAGACACCTAATTTCACGGTAACAGCTTTGGTTCTGCTTGGGGTTGGACTTGGTGTGCTGCTGATTGTTTATTAGTGGGCTGCGAAGTAGAAGTAAGGTAAACGCCGCTAAGCTGGTGGAGCTGGGGGTGTTTGTCTCACCAAGTTTAGACTATAGAATTTGTCCGTTACAGAATAAACTAGAATTCTTGGCATACAGATCCCTAATTTTTGCACCAAGACTTACATGTAAAACTATAAGATAGTCCATTGCCATGTTAAACGCGCTTTATTATTAATATAATATCCCTACTATTAGTTAGTAAGTTAAAGCCCCTAGTATTATAGGCTTTCTCTGGTGTCCTACAATTCTCTATAGCTGTTAGCCTATATATAATCAAGTTTATATTATTAATAAAACCTATCCTCTAGGTCGTCTCTTCTTTAAAGGTATTAAGTAGGTTACTTATAAAGAAAAGGAAAAGTATAGGCAAAAGGGGTATTCCTTATAGTATTTCTATTGCAACTATAATAGAGGGGCTCTAGTATCCGCTAATAACTGGTAATATTTCTTTCTAGCCTATAAATCCTTAAATAAATTATATAATCTATTCTAGGAAGCCCTTTACCCTAAGAATATATAGGAGGCGCTTATACGGTATATTATTATAGGCGCCGCTAATATTTAGGCTAAGTATTAATACTATAAAGTCCCTTTATATAGCCCATGCAATCTTAATAGTAGCAGCGAGTAGTGTAAGCGCTAATAGTGTTAAGCGGTTCTTTCTTACCCCTATTTAGCTTTATAGTAGTAAGGCGTATTTCTTTACTATATCTGCTATATAGTCTACTATAACCCTTTCTAGAACTTTATTAAGCGTGTTTTCTAAGGTAATAGGGCGGTAGCTTTCTAGAATTAAGTAGTTTACTTTACCTTTTTTTTATATATAAAACCACCATTGTTATAGATTTTCTAAGTTATAGATAGTAGCCCATTATAAAGCATGCTCTAGCTATATTTATAAGCTAGGGTACTATAAGCGGTCTATAGGTCCTTAAGGCCTTATTTAGAATTCTATTAGGTCTTAGTGCTATATTATTTAAAAGACGACTAATAGTTCTAGCCATTTCTTCTATTATTATATTGCTGTTAACCTATAGGTAAGTCACTAGTGTTTTACCTATAATATTACTAAGGTCTACTAGAGCCGGTTAGAGAAAGAGCCTTTCTATAAGGATCTTTACCTTCTTATTATTATTATTAGTAGCCTATAATTCCCCTATTTTTATAGGGGTAGTAAATATAGGTCCTTTACTTGACATCCTACCTTATTCTTTACTTATTTTACTATAGTCTAAAGGCCTATATTATAGAGGAGGCTTGGGTTAAAAGTATACTTATTTATAAACCGTCTCCAGTTATTCCTTACTTCTTTTCTTAGAGTATTCTTTAACTAGTTTCTTATATCTTTATATCGTCTCTTATCTTTAAGGTTATAGCTACTTATATATTTCTTTCTTACTTATTATTAGCTAGCTATAAAAGCCGTGTATTATACGGACTATACGTATCGCGTATAGGGGCCTAGTTTTAAGATTAGGCAGTGCTCTTTTAGCCCTTTTTTAATTGCTACCTAAATCCTTTTTAGTCTTTAGTTAATTTTCTTAGAGGTAGCTAGTAAACCTTACTTATTTAGTATTAGGTAAATTTCTTTTAAGTCTTAGAGTTATTACTTAACTGTATTAAAAAACTGTCTATCTTAAGCTTCCTTATTATATATCTTTTACTATTTAATTACGCCTTAATATCTAGATCTAGCTATATCTAGACAGGGATATAGTCTAAGGTAAGTACCTATTCTTCTTTAGGGGTATACCTTTTAAGTCTTTAGTATAGGCCTTCGTCCATAAATATAAGATTAATTATGCTTTTAGCGGTGCCTTATTACTATATAGTTGCTCTTAGGAGGGTAGCTAGCTTAAGGCCCTAGATATCTATAGCTTTTAGTAGGCACTCTACCTATTATTTAGCAGCAATATAAATGCCCCCCTACTATGGGCAGTAGAGGTTTATATCTTCTAGTAGAATAAACTCTATACCTTTAGTTTTTAGTAGGCTTATTACTAATATAATATTCTCTATTTATAGTACCCCTTTAACCCTAGGGTTAAAGATATTAATAATTTATACCGGACCCCTATATGTTTAAATTATTATAATTATAATATCTAGGTTAACTACTTGCTTAACTATAAGGCTAGGCTAATAGCCTTACTAATTATAAAGCATATATATATAGCTGCTTTTAGTTTATATAGAAGCTAAAATCCTTAGGGGTAGTATATTAATTATATATAGGTATTATAATACGGCTCTTATATAGTAAGGATATAATATTTCTCTAGGTCTAAACTATTTAGTAAGGGCCTTGCAAAATGGTAGTTTATATTACCGTAGTTATACTATATAATAATTAGGTAGCGGACCCCTGGTAAAGGTTCTTTAACTATTTTTCTTTTCTTACTTTTTCTATTTCTACCTTCTCTAAAGTATTTAAAACTTCTATCTCCTATATTTACTCCCTAGTCGCTACTTATATTATATAGAGCTTTCTATACCTATATCTTATATTCCTACTAGCCCTTTTATATCTAAATCTATTATTATTTTAGGTTTCTCCCCTATTCTTACTAGTTGGCTATATACCCTCTATAGGCCGGCTAAGTATATTATATTTACCGCATTAAGTCTAATTCTTAATTATCCTAGCCTTAAGCTTACTATAGCTATTTATAGGGGTCTTCCTATAAGGCGTCCTCTCTCTTATATCCTATATATCCCTTATATCCCTATTTAGTCTAGTAATATTACACAGCGTCGCTTCTAGCCCATTAAGGCTTAGGGTGGCTAGCTTAGCCCCCTAATATTAAAGGTAGGAAACGCTAGGAAGGCACCTGCGTCCTCTTAGCTTATTACCTATTATTTCTATTTATATAACCTAGTGTGCAGTTATTCCCGTAGCTATTAAGCCCTTACCTTTCATCTCCTATATTTAATATAGTCTTCTCTCTCCTACGCCTTATATATACTTTAGTAGCAGTTTACGCATTTTATTTAGTCTTGGCTTATATAATATCTTATATTATAGGGGCCTATATAGTGGCCACAGTACACCTATACTATATATATGGATTAGGTATATCCCTATTATATATAGTAATAGCATTATTTTAGGCATAGTCTGTAGTTATAGAGCCTTATATTATATATAAGGCCATTTATAATTATTTCTTTTTAGATAAGGAGTTTTTATATTTCTGGTATATATGTGCTAATAATAAGGGAGCTATATATTCGCCCGGCGTCTTCCTAATAAGTCTTTAATAACCCTTATATTCTCTTATTATTCTTATATATACTTAATTTGCATTTTCTTATTAAAGCTATTAGATTTAAGTAATCTTAAGTCCTAGTATAAGGCGTTCTGTTAATTTTACTATCTCTTATATAATTGCTATATTATCTACCTAGTGTTTTTTTCTACTCTAAGGCTTATAGGGACTATTAGGACTTTAACTAGGTAATCTTTATAGAGCACTTTTATACTAATATGTTCTCCTAGCCTATTGTCTATGGTTATAGAGCTTTATATTATATATAAGGCTATTTATAATTATTTCTTTTTAGATAAGGAGTTTTTGCATTCCTAGTATATACACGCTAACAATAAGGGAGCTATATATTTGTCTAGCGTCTCCCTAGTAAGTCTTTAGCGACCCTTATATCCTCTTATTGTTCTTATTATATACTTAATCTATATTTTCCTATTAAAGCTATTAGATTTAGGTAATCTTAAGTCCTAGTATTAGGTATTCCGTTTATTTTACTATTTCCTATATAGTTGCTATATTATCTACCTAATATCCCCTTTCTACCCTAAGGCTTACAGAAACCGCTAAGACTTTAACTAGGTAATCTTTATAAAGCACCTTTATGCTAATATATTTCCCTAGCATATCCCATGCCCTTATAACTTATTTCTTTACCTATTAGTCCTTTAGAGTGACTTTAATATCTCTATTCTTAAGATATTGGACTATAATAGCGTTATAGGCCTCTTTATAAATCTCTATAAGAACTTCTATTTCTAATTATCCCCTAAATCCCTCTACTTTTTCTATATTTAGTTATATTATAATTATATAGTCGGTTATTATCTTAAGGGGGGTAGGTACCCTATACTATAAAAGCGCAGCTATGGCGGCCTAAGTGCGGTTCGCCTATAGGGGGAGGTTTTATTTATTTTTAATTTTGCTTAGCTGTTAGAGGATTTAATTAAGGGGTTACTAGAGGGCGCCTAAGGTTTACTAGACTAGTAGAGCTATTCTATTAGCTATATTAGTTTATTATAGCTAATAGTAACTCCCCTATAGTTCTAGATACTAGACACGTTTAATAGGCTTTATATTTTATCTAATACCTTCTTAATAGAGGTCTTTCCGCTTAGTAGTATAGTATTTACCTATCCTTCTTGTTATAAAGAGCCGTTATTAGGTATAGTTCTAATAGTTGCGCGCGACTATATACCACTATTATTTAACATATGCCTCCCCTGTAATATATATCTCTTAAGGGGATTCTCTAGATGTTTTTTAGGGTTCTTTTAGTTAGTTTGGTCTTTTAGGCCGGGTGCAGTAAGAGCTCCAATTGTGATGGTGCTAGAGCGCGTCACCTACTACATTGCCGTTTCTAGGGCAATTTGCGCATTTCTGGGCAATCTGCTAGATTTTGCCATATTCTATAAGCACTACTTATAAAGCTAACTAATTAGGATTTCCCATGCCCGGTATAGAAAATTGCTATTAGCTCGCTTACTACTAGCGCCTTAGCAACCCCTTATATCTTATTAGTCTCTAATAGTCTTCTTCTCCTTCTTCTCCTTAGCTTAGTATTTTTATATAGTAGCAATATACAAGCTTTGGTTTAGAAGCATTTGTATAAGCCTGTTATATTATACTAAGCTCCCCCTATATTGCCTAGGAAGGCCTTACTAATATCCTACCCTAAAAGAAGACCTTTGTCTACAATAATACGTTAATATATTATACTTAGACAGTAAAAAAAAACTTATACTACTACGCCTAAGAAGGCCCTAATAATATCCTACTTTATAGGCCAGACTGTACTTAACCTATACCCCTAAAAGAACCCTAGAATTAAAACCAAATTATATAATTTTAATAAACTTTAGGAAGCTAATAATGGCACCTAAAGCGAGCTTATTTAAAAGATCTACCTTTACCTAAGAGGAATATAAGATCTAGTTAGGATCAGAAATTAAAGATAATAATAATATTATAGATATATATGGGTAGATTCGTGCCCTTGTAGCCAATTAGAAGGTTAATTATCTTTAAGCCTAAAGCATATAAGAGACTTTAAAGGAGATCATGGAAAGCCTTACTGCCTTATAAAACAGCCCAGCCTCCCCTTTATAAAGCCTTAGTTAACCTATTTACTTAACTAAATACAATATACTAGAGAGTATATATATAATAATAAAATAATTAAAGTCTGTTAAGCTCCCTAACCCCCTACTATTATTAGATAGTATAGACCTAACCTTTAAGAACTAGAGAATCTAGGTGCAAGAAAAGCTTTATATTAACCACAACTATTTTCCCTCTAAAGAAGCTAAAATGCTCTACCTTTTTAGTTAAACTATTAGGGATACCCAGTAATACCTTTAGGCTAAGTTTAAGGATAAGTTATCTGTTTAGTTTATATCTATTAATAAGATAATATAGTATCTAGCTGCTATTTATATTAATCTAAATAAAGTATGGGATGCCTATTATAACTATAATCGCCTAATAATAAAATTAAACTAATCCTTTACTAAGTTCTAGACTTAATTCTTATACCTAATAGGCGAAGGCCAGGTTCCCCCTAAGAACTACTATTTGGACTTATATAATAAGCTAACGGTCTAACTATAAAAGAAGATCGCAGTAGCCTTAGACAACTTACTAACCTACTAAAGACTTACAGCCTAATATTTGTTATTAGATTTAGAACTAGAATAAATTAATGCTTGTTCTAATTAACTAAAGCGTCCCTATAGCGACTAGAACCTATCTACTACACTAATAGGAGCTAGCGTTAGAAGATAAACCATAACCATCCCTATACTAAAAGCGGTTATAACTACTTATCTAAAGCCTTACCTAATCTACTACGCACTACACCTTTAACTAATACTTATTATAACACCCTAATTAACCCTGCCATGGTTATATACTTTAATTATAGAAAGAATAGCTACTTTGCCTTATCCTGCCCAGAGCTAAAGGATATAGGTAATATTAAGGAGATAAAGGAAAAGAAATATCTAATAAGTTAGGAAAAGAAGAATCTTATGGAAAGACTTCCCCCTAGGGTATCCTATTAATCTTAAAGAGATTAATTTAAGTTAGCTAATAGGTGGAAAATACTTTATAGTTCTATATATAGTATCTTAAAATAGATATAAAGTTAATATAACTACCCTTATTAATACTAGAGTAAATAGCTTTGCTTTTATAAATACTGCTTATATAAATAATATTGCTAAGTTCTTAAATATAAACGCTACCTAACTAGAGAAGCCTATTTAAGTAAAAGGCTATAATGGCTAAGTTGGTAAGCCGGTTACCTATATCTTAAAGCTATATATTACTATTAATAGACGGCGCCAATTTGGTATCCCCTTCTATATCCTAAACCTAGGGTTATATAATATAATCCTTATCCAAAAATGGATGTCCTACTTTAATATTTGGCTAAATATTTAATAAATATAGTTTGTCTAGCCGGAGAGTAGACTAAAGTTACCCTCCTTTATTAGAGAAATCCATACTAACTATAAGATATTAGCTATAAGGGCTAATCCTATCTACTAGTAAGATATTAGGAACCGCGACCTAGCCTTTATTTAAGAAGATGCTACTATAAGGCTAGTAGGAACTCTGTATTAATAAGGATACTCCCCTAAAGGACTATAGTTAAGGAGGACTTTACTTATAAAAGTAGAATGGATAGTAATATAAATAACTTCTAAATTGCAGAGATTCGGCTAATAGGGAAGAGGACATACTAATAGGACATAGAGGATAACCTTTAAAAAATGCAATAAGAGCTAAAAGGAGTAAAGATAATGCTAATACACTAAAGGCCCCCAAGGCTATAGATACCCCTACTATTATATAATCCCCCTATAGTAGATATTACGGTAATCAGCGTTATAGGTTTTTACTTTAATATATATTAGAAGGATAATAAGGTCTTTATAACTAGCTTATATAAAATTAACTAGATTATTAATAAGAAAGAAAAAGGGCTAGTAGAGGAAACTAATAAGGAGCTAGTTAAGCGCCTCCTCCCTATATACCTCTTAGACTATAGAGACGCGTTCTTAAAAGCAGCCTTAGATATACTACCCCCTATTAAACCTATAACCATAAAATTTAACTAAAGGCTAATAACCCTTTAGGCTATAGCCCCTTTTACTAGCAAACTATAAAGGAACTAAAAGGAACTAAGTAGTACTTAATTAATAACCTTATATGCATAAGGCGACTTATAGGAGGGTCTTAATAGGCGTGGTGCTCACAACCTAATGCATACATATGGGGGAGGCTATAGAGGAAACACAGGCCAGTCAGACAAAGACTCGACAGTTAGAGACACAGGCCAGCTTATAAAAGGGGGGGACACAAGCTTGGTTAGTAGAAGAGGGGAGAGTAGGTCGTCTGGTATAGGACCTAGTGTCTCTACGGCCCCTCTCCTGCAAGACACGGTCGGCCTGTCATAAGGAGACTCTTATAGGCAACGCGAAACAGGAACTGGCAGCAGTATAGGGTATTACGCCCCTATATTACTACTAGCCTCCCACGGGGCGTAGTGCGTAGTAGCCACTGCTGGCTCTAAGGACCTTACCCCTTAGCTAGGCCCTAACCCTTAGTGCACCTAGTAGGCAGGCAGGATTACGTCCTGGCCAGAGAGACTACTACGTGGCTTAAGAGAACAGATGCGCGTGTCAGTATACCAATAGACGGAACCGTTCGCCTCTAGGGCGGTACGCCGGTAAGGTATACATAAGGAGTAAACAGGAGTTACTTAGGCAGGGGAGGCTTTTAGTCCGGGCCTTAACTGTAGAAGGTACCCAAGGCTTCCATATTACAGGATACAGCCACGACGCCCTCGTAGGATTACGCCAGTAGGCACATAAGAAGGGAGTTGCAACCCCTAGAAGCGGCAGCTTATGCCCATACCAGCGGAAACAATAAAGAAAGACGTAAAACCAGAGGCTATAGAAGGCTCCTAAGCCGTGCGAAAGCATACCAACTCTAGAAGGAGATTCTTATATAGACCGCTAGGGGGCGGTCTAGTACTTAGGTTAACCCCATTATAAAATATCCAAAAGAATGGTAAAACCCCCCGTTAATTGGTAGTGGCAGCTAACTGCTTATAGAAAGCCCCCTAGGCCTTTAGGCCTAGGTAACTGGGACTAAATACTAGAAAACTAGGGTAGAGGCCTAGATAAGCAGGCATGTTAAACTCTACTATATAACTACCTGCCAAGGCTTTAGGGGTCAACCGGTTCAAGGCCTAAGGGTATTGGGAGTATAGGTAGACAGCAAGCTCCAGTAGAGCGCACATATGGCGCAAGCGGCCTGTAAGGGCCAAGCATAGTATATCGCTATGTCCAGGATCGTTAATTCTATATGGGGTCCATGCTTCCAGAGGTCACGCCTACTATATATAGCAGTTGTCCGGCTAACCATGACGTATAGATCTAGCATTTAGGCCACTAGAGAAACTAAGAAAGGCCCCCCTAAATTACTCCTTAAACCACTCCAAAAGGTCCAAATAGCCTGCCTTAGAAGTATAACAGGCGGGTATAAGCGAACAGCCACAGCACTGCTTAAGAAGGAAGCCAATATTCCCCTCCTATAACTATATATTAAAGCCAATGTAATACAAAGGGTGTAAAAGGAACGCAACTCTAACGTTATAAAGTATATCAAGACACGCCTAAACAAACTATAGAGGGACCCTAGAGTGCCCTATAGGAAAAGGAACCAACAACCCTAAAGTAGGGAAGATATATTAGGAAAACAGGTAGAGAAAGCAGAAGAAGAATAATGCGGCGCTAGGGCCCAGGCCTATATAGAGGAGAAAGGGAGACACGTAAGAGGCCAGCAAAGACAATAGTAAGGGAGAGAAAGGAGCTAAAGTAGAGTATAAAAGAGTACTAAAAAACCATCTACCGCAATATAATACTGGTTGGACTAATGCTAGAGAGATAAATAGGAGTTAAAGGTACAGAGGCAGACTTAGGTAAGGGGAACCCAAGCCGTAGCATAGGTAATACTATGGGGGGTAAATACCTAAGGGCTTTAAGAGGGCCTAATAAAGGCAGAAAATATAATAGCAATACTCTTAAGGATAGGAATAATAGGACTAAAAGATTAGCTTCACTGGGTAGGTATCCTAGTAAGTAGCCTAAGGTATAAATATGGCTGGCCAAGACAGACACTAAAATACGTAATACTGTTATGCCCCTTACGCACTAGCCAAGAAGCAATGCTCTCAGCAGCTGGCACAGAAAACTATAATACATTGCTCTTAACATAGAAAGGCCTTAAGGCGGCTACCCAGTAGCTTATTGGCCAAAATATACTAGACCAGTTCTGGGTTATAAAGGAAATAGTAATAAAAGGCAAAGGGGCGAGTAATAGGCGCCCCCTAATAACTCTACAGGAGTAGAGTACAGTGTGTAATACTAGCGCGTCCATAGGTTTGTTACAGCAGTAGTAGTTCCTAAAAAGGTTAAAAAGTAAGGTAGTAGAGCACCACTGGTAACTCGTAGGCGACTTATAAGCGAGCCCTAAAAGGCAGGGAGACGGATTACAGGGTTTTCTTAAATAGAGTTTTCTCCCTATATATATATAAGGAGTAGTCCGCGTGGGCCTAACAGGGATCCAAATCGGACGTTAAGCAATAAATAATAATAATAATTAATAACCTTTATAAGGGGTTTATTAAACCAAGTTAGGCCCTTTTTACTTCTACTATTTTGTTTATAAAGAAATCTAATAAGGGCCTTTATTTTTACATTAACTATTAAAAACTAAACACTATTACTTAGAAAGATTGCTACCCCCTCCCCCTAATTAATAAGACCCTTATATATCTAAGCTAAGCCAAAATCTTTATTAAGCTTAATATCTGCTAAGCTTTTTATCAAATTAGAATGGACCCTGTATTAGAAAATTTAATAATATTCTATACCTGCTACGGTTCTTATAAATATAAAGTTCTTCCTTTTAGACTAATAAATGGGCCAGCCATATACTAATGGTATATAAATAATATTCTTTTTAACTACCTTAATAAATTCTGCATGGTATACCTAGATAATATTCTTATATACTTAGACAATAAACTTAAGCACTAAATTTACGTTAAGAAGGTCCTAGAGAGGCTACGGAATATAGGTTTATAAGTTAATATTAGAAAATATAAATTTGGAGTAAAATAAACAAAGTACCTTAGGTTTATTATTAGTATAAAAGGAATTAAAGTTAACCCTAAGAAGGTTAAGACGATCTATAACTAGAAACCCCCTTATACTATAAAAGGCATCTAGTTATTTCTTAGTTTCTATAACTTCTACTATTAGTTTATTTATAACTATAGGGTTATAGCTAAGCCTTTTATATAGCTAACTAAGAATAATACGCCTTTTATTTTTAATAATAATTATATAAAAGCTTTTAAGGAGTTAAAGGACCAACTTATCTCCTCTTTAATTCTCCGTTACTATAACCTAGACCTTAAATTAATACTAGAAATAGATGCCTCTAATAAAGTAGTAATAGGGGTTCTCTTATAGTTATATTTAGATAGCAAGTAGTACCTTATTACGTTTTTTTAAAAGATAATAGCCCTAGCTAAGTATAACTATAAGGTATATAATAAGGAAATACTAGCTATTATATAATTATTATCTTAGTAGCGCGCAGAGCTTAAAAGTACAGACTCTTAGATTAAAGTCTATACTAATTATAAAGTCCTTAAGTATTTTATAATAACAAAGCAGCTTACCAGATAATAAGCTAAGTGGGCTAAAATACTCTCCTAATTCTTCTTTATAATTATATACCGCCCTAATAGGCAAAAATTTAAAGCTAATATCCTTACTTAGAGAGAATAGGATATAGAACTATAGGATAAGCTAAAGGCTTAGCACTAGACACGTGCCCTCTTCTATCCCAAATAGCTTAACCTATATACCTTTAAGAAACTAAGCTCTAAACAAAATAAGCTAGCGCCTATAAAAGGAGAGATCCTAAATAAACTAATAGGACTAATTAACCGCATCCTAATTATAAACTATACAGCTAAATCCCTAAAAGCCCTCCGAAACTAAGCTATAGAAGGTAACCCTAATTTAGAAGTAGAAGACGGACTACTTTTATATTAAGAACGGCTTATAATTCTAAATGCTGACAACCTATAAATAGAGCTAATCTATAAAGCCTACTATTAAGTCTCTATAGCGTACTCTAGTTAAGATAAAACCTACTAATTACTAGCGCCTTACTACTACTAGTAAGGACTTCTATCCAATATGGAATAATTTATTAGAAATTGTTATACTTATAAATAGGCAGATACCCCTAAGGATTAAACCCTTAGATAGTTATAACCACTGCCAGTTTCTAAACACCCTTAGCAGTATATTATAATAGACTTTAAATTATTCTTAAAGGACAAATATAGCTATAATATGGCCTTTATAGTAGTTAACTAACTAAATAAG
>Ga0307507_10000953_pt1 | contig 64434 bp, 14 predicted proteins | sample 7_EM_MG_FD_207223 | JGI IMG/M metagenome (GOLD analysis project Ga0307507, IMG submission 207223) | Populus trichocarpa ectomycorrhiza microbial communities from riparian zone in the Pacific Northwest, United States - 7_EM | ecosystem: Host-associated > Plants > Roots > Unclassified | place...
TTATAGGCTAGTATTTTATTAACTTCCTATTTATCGTCGCCATTAACTTAAATTGGTAGTGGAGGCTTATTCTTTTATCTAGGTAGTAGGTTATTTATAGCTTTCTATAGCTTATCTAGTAAGAAAACAGGGTGGACTTTAATTAAGTCTAGGAGCTTAACCTTATACGAGTTGCCTTCTTTATTAAGGATCTTATATAGTCCTACTATTTTATAGTCTAGCTTACAGCTAGGCCGTTCTATCTTTTAGTTTTTTGTTATAACCCAGACCTTATTGCCTATAGTAAAGTTGGGCTCGCGCCTGTGCTTATTTGCCTACTGTTCCATTAATCTCTAGGCCTTTTTTAGATTTATATAGGCTACTACCTAGGCTTCTTCTAAGCATTTGGCGTATTACTAGGCTTCCTTATAAGATAGTTTTTTATATACAGTCTATAGGCCTTTTAGTCTATTCTAGTTAAAGCTAGTATAGGGTAAATATCTTATTTCTAGCTAAATAGGTGCAAATCCCGTAGAGTTATAGGGTAGGGTTGCCTGGGTATAGTCTATTAGGGGTAGTAGTTTGCCCTAGTTATCCTAGAAGTAGTTAATAAAGGGCCAGAGTCTCTGGTCTAAGTATTAATTTATAATTTCCGTCTAACTATCTATCTGGGAGTAGTATACTATAGAAAGCTTTAACCTAATACCTAAGATCTAGGTAAACTTATTCTAAAAGGCCAATATAAACTGCGGCCCTTAATTGGATATAATAGTATCTAGTAGTCCGTAAATTTGGTAGATATAATAGATATATAGTTAGGCCACCTCTTTAGCATTAATATCCTTATAACAGGGGATTAAGAATAGGCGCTTACCAAAGTGGTTAACTAGGATTATAACTATATTATATCTGTCGCGGTCCGTAGGTAGCTTATAGAAGTCTATAGAGATATACTACTAGGGGCGTTCTGGTATTAAGAGTGGTTTTAATAGCCCTAGGGTCTTATCTTATGGAATTATAGACCTACAGCAGTTATTACAGTTCCGTATATAGCGGTTAATATCTATAACCATTCTAGGCTAGTAGTAGCGGTTGCCAATAATTCTATAGGTCTTATTTTTTCTAGGGTAGGCTGTAGAGACCTAGGTATATGCTTTAGTAATAAGTTAAGTCCATAAGTTCTATTCCTCTACTACTACTAGCCGTTCCTAATGCTTAAGTAATCCATTTTTAAGGGATTATAGGCTAGTAACATTATTTGCCTTTTTACGGTACTTCTATAGAGAAGGGGCCGTACGGTTTATCTACAGCAATTTGTTAATTAAGTTGAGTCCTAAAGGGTTAATAGGATACATCTCGGCGCCTAAGGAGTTTATACTTAGTTCTGCCTATATCCAGGGGTTAAGGTGCTCTAGTTATAGTAGTATCTAGGTCTTATTTACGCCTTATAAGAGCATCTGCATAGTTTATAGCGCCTAGTCTATATATAATTAAGAAGTTAAACTAAGATAGGATACCTACCTAGCGTACCTACTGGGCCGTAAGGGCCTTAGTTATTATAAAGTATTCTAAGGCCTTATAATCCGAAACTACCTTAATAGGCTTAGGGGTCCCCTCTAGCTATACACACTAGTGCTAAAAGCTAGAGATAATAGCCAGCATTTCTTTATTATAGATGTGGTAGTTTAGCTTAGCATCTATTATAGTCTTTAAATAGTATATAATAGGGTGCCATTCTCCATCCAGTTGCTTTTAGGAAAAAACACCAGCTATTACGCCATCTAAGGCATCAGTTTCTAGCATTAAGGGCCGTTCTGGGTTAAAGTAGGCAAGTAGGGGAGCTGATACTAGCCGTTTTTTAAGATCATTAAAGGCCTACGTATATATAGCGTTAAAATAAAAGGGCTAGTCTTTCCTAGTAAGACAGTTAAGAGGCCAGGCGATCTTACTATAGTTCTTAATAAAGCGTTAGTAGAAGTTATAGAAGCCTAAAAATAATTATACCCCCTTTATAGTCCGTGGGGATGCCTACTAGTTAATTATAGCCGTTTTCTCTAGGTTAGCCTTAACTCTATCTATATTAATAATAAAACTTAGGTACTTTATACGCTTAACACTAAATTCTAACTTCTTAATATTAGCCTGGAGGCCAGCCTTACGGAGCTATTGTAGGACTTTATAGACGTGCTTCTTGTATTCTAGCTTATTCTTAGAGTAAATTATAATATTATCTAGGTAGGCCGTATAGAAGTCATTAAGGTAGTTAAAGAGTACATTATTTATATACCGCTGGTACATAGCTGGTCCATTAGTTAGTCTAAAAGGAAGAACTTTATATTTATATATTCTGTAATAGGTCTAAAATATAATAAGATCTTCTAATCTAGGGTTTATTCTAATTTAGTAAAAAGCCTAATGGATATTAAGCTTAGTAAAGATTTTAGCTTTACTTATTTGGGCTAGAGTTTCCTTAAGTAAGGGCAGTAGATAGCGGTCCTTATGGGTTTTATTATTAAGTTTGCGGTAGTTAATATAGAAACAAAGTCCTCTACTTAGCTTTTTAGTAAAGAGAATAGGTAAGTTAAAAGGGGCTTAACTAGACTTAATAAAGCCCTTATTTAGGTTATTAATAAGGTACTACTTTATAGCCTATAATTCAGCAGTAGACTGCTAATGAAGGGGGCTATAACTAAGGGTGTCTTCCTTGTCTGGCTTAATCTTAATCTTATAGTCGTATGGTTAGTAAGGTAGGAGTATATTAGACGCTGCCTTGGAGAATATATCCTTAAATTTCTGGTGTTAATAGGGCAGTTTTTATTCTACTAGCTCCTTATCTATAAGCTCACTTTTCTATCTACTAAGCTCGCTTTCCTTTTCCTTAATTATTTAATTAATTTTATATAAGCTAGTGGTAAAGGTAATAGTATTAGGTTAAACCAAGTTCTGGTAGAATCCTACGGCGTTAATACAGTAGATATTAACTAGGGGAAGGTCCATAGGTTTCTTTATAGGCTTTTATTAGGCCGTATTTTGCAGTATAGGGTTTATAGTCTTCCTTAGCTTACATTCCATTTTTTATAAGTTGTCCTTCTAGTCTATTAGTTTAGTATAGCGTCTGGTATTCCTAGCCTTCCTTTATAGCTGCATAGGGCCTAAGTTCTCCGTAGGGGACTTAGCTAGGTTACTACTAATTTCCTAGATTTTTAGTACAGGTGGCATAACATAGGTAGTCTAGGGGCGGCGTAGTATATAAATCCGTTACAGATTAAGCTGTATATCTTTCTTAAAGGCTTGGTCCCTATATATAGTATCAGCCTAGTAAATAGTATTAATCTAGGGCTATATAAGGTTCTCCATTATAATACTAATTTCTTTTATAAAGGAAGGGGTTAGGGGTAGGGATTTAGGCTAGATAAGCCGTCTACTCTATACATTAAGCTATAAGCCTAAATAGGCTAGCTATTTTCTTCTTAAGATTATATTATAGCTTCCTAGGTCTATAATAAGAAAGGGGACATTATACTATCTTTGTCCATTAACATAGAGGTAGATCCATAAGATAGTTATAATAGATAGTTCTATCCATCTATTATACCCGCGAATAGGGACTAGTTTAGGCAGTTCTTTAAAAGGCGCATTTAAAAATTTAGCTAGCTTTATGGCGTACTAGGTATCTATTAAGGTAAAGATATTTACTCCAGAGTTAGCTAAAGCGGAGGTTAAAACTTAATATCTATTACAAAATAAAGTATAAGGGATAGTGTAGCTTCTTCTACTAACTAGCCAACTTAGATTAATATATAATATGTTAATTCCTTTTAACCCTAGAGAGGAGTCTTTCTTTAGGGTTTCTCTTTTTTTAGCTCTATACCATCCTCCTAAATTAATAGAACCTTGCCTATTTTTGCCTTTATCTAGTAATCCTTTACAAAGTAGTCTTTCTAGCCATATAAAAAGCAAGCTCCTTAATTACTAAGGGCCTATTTATAGGGGTTATTATATATAGGCTAAGTATGCACTAGACCCGCAGTAAGACTAGATATATAGCTAGCTGCTAAATTTATAACAGGCTATACGGCTAGTGCTATAGGAGTTACAGATTATGCTAGAGTGTTACGGGCTATTTATATAGTGCTTATAGTTTAGTTTGGAGAGTTTCTAGCTTTATACTACTTAGCTCGTGCCTTAATTTAATAGAGGCCTTAGTTAATAGATAGGCAGTAGTCCGTAAGTACCTTTAGCATCTATATAGTAGTAAAAACTAATAGTATAGCGCGCTATAGGTCTAGGGTAAGCTTGTTAAAGAGGTCTAGTATTAGGTCTTTATAGGAAATTTAGGCTTAGCCGGCTAGGTATAGAAAGCGGGTCTAAAAGGCTAAAAAGGTCTCTATTATCTTTATATTAAGAGCTTTATAATTAAGGCGGGCGTTCTATACCTTAAAGGGGTCCTTATAAATAGAAAATAAGTGGTTAATTATCTTGTCTTTAGAGAGAAAGGGGTCTACCAAGTCCTAGGCGTATCACGGACGTAGGTGCGTCTATACATCTCCGCCAGTACGGCCAAAGACATAGGTCATCTTAGCTTAAGTAGTAGGGAAGTGGTCTATATTAACTTTAAGCTTATCCTATAATTAAAGCTTCCAGTTATTAAATATAGGGTTAGTTCCGTCTATAAATAATAGGGGGTTTATAACCTTCGCGGACCGCAATAATGCTAATACTATACATTAGGCTAGGGCTTTAAAAACTATAGCAAGTCTCTAGGTGTCTAATAACTCCTTACTAGGTATAGGGGTGTCTCTAGTTTTAAGCAGCTCTTAAAGCCGTTTAATTTTAGTATTAGCTGCTGTAAGCTCTTCTTAGGGGGTCAAGACGGCAACTATTTTACCATTAGAGGTATTTGCGGGTCCTATAGCAGCTTTGCCAGCTGCTGTATTTCTTGGCATAGTGGTAGGGGTATTAGGTAATTTCTAGTGTTTGTTTATTTTCTAGGGGTTCTGGTCTGTGCGTGTCCTATTCTTAGGTTTCGCGTTCCGTTTATGTTTTTTTTTTTGTTCTTAGGTCTGTCCTATCCTTGTGGTCCTGGTAATGTCCTTAGGGTCCTATTCTGTGTCCTTGTCCTGTTTGTGGTCTTGTAGATAGATATATTTAAGTTCCTTCTTAGGAAGAAGAGTAGATGAGCTTTAGATAATATTAGCGACTCAGTTAATCGAGGCACGAGTACGGTAAAAGGGACGCGCAAGCCTGTATAATTGGTAGTCTATAAACGAGGATCCAAAGCTAGAGAAAGGAAAGGAGAAGAAGGGTAGCGCCGCTTGAGGTTTTATACGATCGTCTGGTCACGTGGACTGCGACTGTCTGAAACAGTAAGAAACTGTCTGCGATTGTCCGCCACAATCCACCGTTTTCCACCAGCGCCGTAACAACCTATAACGGCCCGTAAACGCCTTAGCTATAAAGAGGCCCAGATATTTGCTAAGAGGATATATAGAGCCTAGGAGACTACCTAAGCGGTTATAAAAAGGGTATAAAAGAAGAAAGAGGCTAATGTAAACCAATATTGCTGCAAGGTAGACTTCTAAGCAGGAGATAAGGTATAGGTGTTAATAAAAAACTAGAAGACCTAGAGGCCGAGCCATAAACTAGACTATTAAATGGCTAGCCCCTATAAAATCTTTAAAAAGGAAGGGCACTCTTTTAGGGCTAAACTACTAGAGTTAATAAAGATCTACCCTATTTTCTTTTTAAACCAACTATGGAAATTTATAGACGACCTATTACCTAGATAGTACAATAACCCCCTACTGCTAATTTAGATTATAGAGAATAAGAAATAGGAAGTTAAAGAGATTTTAGCAGTTAAAAGGGACTGTAATACCTTAAAATACCATATAAGCTAAGTAGGTTATGACGAAGATCTAAAATAGTACCCCGCGTCTAATTTTAAGTACTCCCCTTATAAGCTACAAGACTTCCACCTAGCCTACCTAGACCTCCCTAAACCACCATATAAACTAGACAGCTAGATTAAATGCTAGGAAGAAGGGGTAGATAACTATAATAACTTAAATAATAATAAGGGACTTAGATAAAGCCTAAGGGCAGGCTTTTTTAAAAAAGGGGGGGGGGGGTAATATAACGGTGCTAGAGCGCGTCACCTGCTACTTTGCCGTTTTTAGGGCAATTTGCTGTTTTCTGGGCAATCTGCTAAATTCTACCATATTCTGCCAAGTCGCTATTAGCTTGCTTGTAACTAGCGCCTTGCCAACCCCTTTATATCTTGCCAGTCTCTACCAGTTTTCTTCTTCTCCTTAGCTTAGTATTCTTATATAGTAGCAATCTACAAGCTTTGGTTTAGAAGCATTTATATAAGCCTGTTATAATAAAAAGCCTTCGCCCTGTTGTATTTTGGAGATAATTAGATTTAGAGAAGTATATAAGTTTTAGCAGTAAGGCAAGATTTTAAAACTTTCGTTAATATATTTGGTAAGTAAGCAGGCCACGTAAGTATCCTAGCCACCCTATTAAAAATCGCGAATTACGGGACACGTTACTCCACTACTACCTTAATGGCTACGCCACAATAACAAAAAGCCCTTTTTTAAGAGGGTAGACTTAATCTAGCTATCCAAGCCTATAAGTAAGGCTAATTCTCGAGTTTCTAAGCCGCTATTAGCATATACGATATGCCCCAGAGTATAGCCCAGCTATACGTCAAAGGCATTAAATTAAAACGCGAATCTATTGGACTAAATTGCTGTCTTATACTAGTATAAGAAGAGAGTCTTAAGCAGTGGATTCTATTAATAGATTAATGCGGTATGCCACCTAGGATTGCTACTGTGCGGTAAATAGCTAGTCTCCTAGCTGCCTAGTATACTAGATTAGCTACCCTATAACTTATTAGTGAGAAATAGGCATATAATTTTATTAAGCGCTATAATAACCTATAATCTAAATATAATTGCAAGTATAACTACTAGCGTGCTAAATATAAGGATCCTATACTTATTTAGGCCTAGTTTAAATATATTTAAGATATAAAGATAAAATATAGGATTCTTAATAAAGACACTTAGAATTTTAATAAGACTGGCTTTTAAATAGGTGTTATTATAACTATAAAAGTTGTTACTAGAACTAACTACACTGGCTAGCCTAAAACAGTATAGCTAGGCAATTAAGAATAGGTTATAATTATTAAAGCTATTAATGCCCTTAGGGTTATAATTCTACCACTTATTATCTTTAAGGCAATAATACACTAAGCTGCCTAGTATAAGGATAATATTATACCACATAACTAGTTAATTGGTATTAGTAATAATAGCTAAACAATAAATAAGATTAGCCTAATCTGGCTAATAGAGGTTTTTAATAAGCATATAAAGGTTTGGACAGTTAGTACGCATTGGCTACTAGTACTAGATGGCCACAACAGCCATATATTACCTGAATTTAATTAGTTCTGCCTAGATTATTAAATAGTTGTCCTCTATATACTAGCGTATTTATTATATCTACTGCAGCCGCTAGATATAGGCTGTTACTTAGTCCTTAAGCAATTGTATAGACGCCTTATTAAACAGATTATGGCCTATAGTATTACTTATATTAATAAACGCGAATTTCTGCCACTGTATAGGCAGGCTAGGTAAATAGCACTGCATTAGAATAATATATAGGCAGGATTTGCTGCCACCGGCCTAGTTCCGTATAGCCCTAAGCGCGTATTAGCACAGCTACACACCGAATATTAGATGCCTAACGTCTATAATTAGATGCATCCTAGACAGCCAAAACACCCTATAATATTGCTAAACTATAATAGCAGACGGCCCTGCTAAAGCGTTATCTTAAACGGCGTATGTATAACCCACTAAGTCTAACAGAATAAGCTCTTGGCCAGCTTGTTAAGGGGTGCAAAATGGCAATACTAAGCGCTGTACTACTTGCAAGCGAAAATAAGAAGCTATGTATGGAGAACCGGCGCTAAAAGAAGAAAAAGGCACAGCGGCGCATGTATATAGCTAGGGGGGTGTTCTATTAGGAGCAGAAGGGGCTTCTTGTGCATAAGCTGCCCAAGAGGGGGCAGCAGAGGTAGCGGCCGAGCGACCGCAACGGGTAATGCGCAAGTGTAGTATATGCAAATCAACAGAACATAATGCACGTACGTGCCCTAGACGTTAAATAAATAGCCAGTAGATAGCTACACTAAATACAATTGTTCGTGGTTGAGTAACGCGTCACGTAATTCGCGATTTTTGATGGGGTGGCCATGATACTTGCGTGGCCAGCTTACTTACCGAACACGTTACCACCAAAGCTAGGACCAATTCGTTGGTTATAAGGAGCAGTATGCACGTGCGTGTAGTGCACATACCAACAGCTATTCACGTGACCTTTGAAAAATGTGTTCGGCCAAAGAGACGAGTATTTGGCCCGTAAAGTTGTTGCCGGTTATTGCACGGCCTTTGCTAAGTCGAGGGATTGCATAGCCGCTTAATGGCTAAGGGTGCGTTCGGTTGCAAAACTTAACCAGATCAGAACTAAAAGTCCGGCAGAAAAGGACGTGTCCCTTCCTAATTTAGTACGCATTTATGGCTTTATAAAAGCACGGGCTTGTGCTTTAGAATTCAAATGAGGAGCTCGAGGCTCCTTTTCAGACTGACGCCAAGACCTTCAGTTCAGAAGCCTCATACGGTAAAGTTGCCAACTTTTTAGCGTACAATTCTGGCGCTTTGCGAGCGGTGAGAGGAAAATCAAAACTTCGAGGCTATACATCTAAGGGGTCGTTCGGTTGCAAGTTCAGATCAGAATGAGGGCTTTAGAATAGAGCTAGTTATCTCGAGCCCCAATCTGATTCTGAGGCGACTGTTCGGTTAAATTCTAGCTCAACTTGACTTCGGTCACAAATTTTTAATGTTCCTCTAACCGCCCAAAAAACACGCTAAAACTAAGCGCACTTTACTATATATAGAATCTGAACTAAGGTCTTGGCGTTAGTTCAAATCAGAGCTCGAAGCTCCTTATTTAAATCTGAAGGCTTCAGATTGTACACGTTCGTGCAATCCGTAGAGCCACAGACGCGTGTCAAATCGGGAAGGAACGCGTTCTTTCTGCCGGACTTTCAGTTCAGATTCAATCTGACGCTTTTGCAACCGAACGAGCCCCAACAAGCTCTTCCTCAACCCCACCACAGTGCCAGTGCCTCAGCCATCCTCCGTTGCCATTCATTTGCTGTCGACAAACGTTTCTCTCCCCGACAGAACCCTTCTTAGTGTCTTCTCACCCTGTACTCTGGATAAAATCTTCTAGCCTGAATGGCAGAAGCTCTCGCCGTAGTTGGTATCGCTGCCAACATAGTCCAACTAGTCGGCTTTGGCTCTAAGATCTTACATCGGCTTAACGAGTTTCAATCCAATGTAGGAGATGTTCCAGAATCCTTTCGCCATATCAAGGCCGAGCTACCTGTGCTGCTTGACGCCCTTCAACGAACAAAAGAGGCGATCGAAGCTGGCTCTGTTAGAGATGAGACCAAGAACGCCCTCTGCCCTACTATTAATGGCTGTCTGGAACAGATAAAGTCGCTTGATGAAGTGCTTCTGAAAGCATTACCAACATCAGGTGACTCGTGGATAAAGAGAAGTGGGAAGGCGATCCTGAGCCTGCGCTACGACTCAAAAGTAGAGAAGATAACGGCCATTGTCAAGAAGTATATTCAGACTCTCACATTCTACCATGCTGCTGGTATTGAGGCAAGGGAAAATCCTCTTTTATATATCAAAGTCTTATGCTTACCGTCTTTCCCAGACTCTCAAGCAAGCTGAACTGCTAAAAGGACTTCCTTCTGCAAAATATGCTGCTTTTAATTCATATAAACAGAACGACCCTCGTCCGGAATGTCTCCAAGGTACTAGAGTTGAGATTCTCAGACAGATTCAGGATTGGGGGGAGGATTGCAGCGGCAAGTACATCTTCTGGCTCAGTAGCATAGCCGGCACAGGTAAGTCCACCATCGCTCATACGGTTGCCCACCGCTTTAGTGAGAGGGGACTTCTTGGAGCAAGTTTCTTTTTTTCCAGAGACCGCGAGGACCTGCGTAGCGCAGCTAAACTATTCACTACCCTTGCGGTTCAGCTGGCAGAGGCGCTCCCCGGTTTCAAAGCCCACGTCTGCGATGCCATCACCAAGTATGGCGACATTGGCGAACAAGCGCTGCGTGATCAGTGGAGACGTCTTATCCTTGAGCCCCTTAGGATGTTGGAAGAGAATCTACCTCCGCTTTCGAGCCTTGTTCCATCGAGCCTGGTTGTGGTGATCGATGCCCTAGATGAGTGCGAGGGCGGCTGGGATATTCAGGAGATCCTTGGACTCCTCATCGAGGCGAAGGATCTATCAATGGTACGGATCCGAGTTTTCGTCACCAGCCGACCGGAAACACCAATAAACCTTGGTTTCAATAACATGTCCCAAATCGTTCATCATGACGAGATCCTCCATTCCATCCCTCGGTCGCTTATCAAGCGTGATATCTCTATTTTCTTAAGGCATGAGCTAGTCACAATTAGGGAAAAGCACGAGATTGGAGGAGATTGGCCGGATGAGGAAGACATCCAGAAACTCATTCGGAGAGCCGATCGTCTATTCATTTATGCTGCGACAGCATGTCGCTTTCTCTACAATAGCGCATTTCCGAAGAAACGCCTCTCTGAGATGCTTAAAGTCAAGTCCATTAGCCATTCATCCACCAAGGAGCTCGACGAGATGTATAAACTTGTTTTACGGCAATCAATCGCCCGTGGCGGCGATGAAGACAGAGAAGATTTGGCCATGCTATTCAAGCAGATTGTTGGATCGATTATCATCCTGTCTGATACACTTTCCGCCGCCTCTCTGGCCGAACTGCTTAAACTATCATCCAGCCAGAAGGAAGATATGCAAGAGATGCTAAAACATCTGGGCTCAGTCTTAAATGTCCCGGATGATGAAACCTATCCTCTCCAACTGTTCCACCTTTCCTTTCGCGACTTTCTTCTTAACAAGACAAGGTGCCAAGATCCTCTCCTTGACAAGGGAGGGTGTATAGACCCTCGGCTCTGGGTCAACGAAGAAGCGACGCATAGTGACCTGTTCGCGCGCTGTCTCGATCTCATGAAAGGCCATCTAAGAAAGGATATGTGCGATCTGCAACGGCCAGGAGTCCTCGCTTCCGAGCTAGAGTACAGTAAGGTAGAGAGCTGCCTTCCTCCGGCGGTCCAGTATGCGTGTCGCTACTGGGTCGCTCATCTTCAAGGGGCCAAAATCGGCCTGTACGACGGTGATGTAGTGCATAAATTCCTCCAGAAACACTTTCTTTATTGGCTTGAGGCCCTCAGCTTGATGCGGAAGACTTCTGAGGGCGTTCTGGCGATAACTTCTTTGGAGTCTATTATAGTAAGTGAAGCTAACGGAGGTTAGGCAGATTCCGGCTAACACGTTAAGGCTGAGGAAAGCCCCAGTTTCCACGCATTCATTCACGATGCAAAGCGGTTCACTCTACACAGCCGAACAATAATCGAAGAGGCGCCTCTCCAAATATATAGCTCGGCTCTCATCTTTGCACCAGAGTTGAGCGTTATTCGGGAACAGTTTAAGGACCAGATTCCTTATTGGATCCGCCGACTGCCAAAGGTGCAAAAAGAATGGAACTCTTTAGAGCAGACGCTCGAGGGCCATTCAGGCTGGGTCTGGAGCGTGGTGTTCTCACCTGACGGTAGCAAGCTAGCGTCAGGATCAGCCGACAAGACATTGCGGGTATGGAATGTCGCCACAGGACAAGTTGAGCGGACGCTCGAGGGCCATTTAGACTCGATCTTAAGCGTAGTGTTCTCACCTGATGGTAGCAAGTTAGCGTTAGCATTAGCCGACAAGACAGTGCGGGTATGGAATATCGCCACGGGACAAGTCGAGCAGACGCTCGAGGGCCATTCAGGCTTGGTCAGAAGCGTGGTGTTCTCACCTGACGGTAGTAAGCTAGCATCAGGATCATCGGACAAGACAGTGCGGGTATGGAATGTCGCCATGGGACAAGTCGAGCGGACACTCAAGGGCCATTCAGGCGGCGTCTGGAGCGTGGTATTCTCACCTGATGGTAGCAAGCTAGCATCAGGATCAGCCGACAAGACAGTGCGGGTATGGAATGTCGCCACGGGACAAGTCGAGCGGGCACTCGAGGGCCATTCAGACGAGGTCTTGAGCGTGGTCGTCTCACCTGACGGTAGCAAGCTGGCGTCAGGATCATCCGACAAGACAGCACGGGTATGGAATGTCGTCACGGGACAAGTCGAGCGGACGCTCGAGGGCCATTCGGGCTCAGTCAGAAGCGTGGTGTTCTCACCTGACGGTAGGAAGTTAGCGTCAGGATCATCTAATAAGACAGTGCGGGTATGGAATGTCGCCATGGGCCAAGTCGAGCGGATGCTCGAGGGCCATTTAGACTGGGTCTTAAGCGTGGTATTCTCACCTGACGGTAGCAAGCTGGCGTCAGGATCAGCCGACAGAACAGTACGGGTATGGAATATCGCCACGGGACAAGTCGAGCGGACGCTCGAGGGCCATTTAGACTCGGTCTTAAGCGTGGTTTTCTCACCTGACGGTAGTAAGCTGGCATCAGGATCATCTGATAATACAGTGCGGGTATGGAATGTCGCCACAGGACAAGTCGAGCGGACACTCGAGGGCCATTTAGACGGGGTCTTGAGCGTGGTAATCTCACCTGACGGTAGCAAGCTAGCGTCAGGATCATCCGACAAGACAGTGCGAGTATGGAATGTCGTCACGGGACAAGTCGAGCGGACGCTCGAGGGCCATTCAGACTGGGTCTTGAGCGTGGTGTTCTCACCTGACGGTAGCAAGCTAGCGTCAGGATCAGCCGACAAGATAGTGCGGATATGGAATATTGCCACGGGACAAGTCGAGCGGACACTTGAGGGCCATTTAGGCTGGGTTATAATTGTGGTATTCTCACCTGACGGTAGCAAGCTAGCGTCAGGATCGGCCGACAAGACAGTGCGGGTATGGAATGTCGCCACGGGACAAGTCGAGCGGACGCTCGAGGGCCATTCAGACTCGGTCTTAAGCGTGGTGTTCTCACCTAATGGTAGCAAGCTGGTGTCAAGTTCATTTAACGAGACAGAGACAGTGTGGGTATGGAATGTCGCCACGGGACAAGTCGAGCGAACGTTCGAGGGCCATTCAGGCTCGGCCAAAAGTGTGGTATTCTCACCCGATAGCAGCAAGTCTTATTTAATCTACTCGGTAGATAGTTTAAATCGTTGGGTAACTCAAAATGGGTTAAGGATCTTATATCTTCCTTTAGATTATAGGCCGGGTTATATTACTACTAAAGGCAGTACGCTAGTAATTGGAGCTAATACTGGTCGGGTTATAAGTATAATATTTCACTCAGATGCTAAAGTAGGAACTATTTAAATACATATTATTTTTCTAAATATCTTTCTAAAGGGTCCAGGGGGACTTGGGTATTTATATATTAAAGATTGCCACCAGTAGTTCTAGCACCTTCTAGGCGCTTCAGCAGGTAGCAACCCTGCGGCTCGTTCAGGCAACCCATTGTCTTGTTCGCCTAGTTATTACCCTATCTTACGCCAGGTCGGTATCCGCTCTGCCTTTTATCGTAAAATGTACCACCGCAAACATACCGCGCCGAGAGTTCTTTGTGGGAATTTACGAAATACCCACTTTTACAGGCTTATCCTCCTTGTTATACGCAACTAAGCGTTGTTCTTCCATCCTCTGATGTCTATACACCGCTGAGATCAGAATTACCGTCGCTCGAGTGTTGGCCGCCGTCGTCGGAGAGCTCGCTATCCTCAAGGTGGGCAGCTTTATCATTGGCAGCTTTGCCGAGTGGAGTTTATCTCGGTCTCTGAATCAAGGTAAGCACCGCTTACTTGCGTAGCTATTCGGCTGGTTAAGAGGCCAGATATATCGCGAAGGGCGGTCTAGAAACCTGTTAACAGCCATAAGTCTAGAGCCAACTGTCTTATGCTGTAGTATCCCTTCTAGTATGTTCTAATAAACTACTTATTCATACCCTTATCGCCTCCAACTTTCGTAACTAAATGCTCGGCGGAGTATAGACAACTTCCAATCGTGTACAAAGCAGGGTATGTATCTCCTTATAGCCGATAGGAAGCTAAGAATTTAAGTAATTGGCGGAATGCATCTAACGCTTTGTGTTCTGGACCTGTAATGGTAATATTAGTTAAATAACGCGCTGTGCAGGATATAGCACAACTCTTGTATAGCGACACTTAGGGCTGCTGAAGGTGCTTCTAGGGTTGGGAGTAATATATATATGTAAGGGCAGTGAAACGTATAATAAGCTTAGATGAATGCATACGCTTAGTATTTTAAGGGTAACTACCAAAGAGAGAGCTGTTAACCGAAGTGGCGCTTAGTAGATCTGTGCTTAGTTAGACGTTGGGCAAGGAGATGGTTGATTTTCCGCATTGCGCTAATCCTAATTAGAGGCAATTAAGGCTTAGAATTAGGGAAATTGCAGTAGTTACCAGCGTCTAAAGGGATCGATCGGTTGCAAATGAGCTCCAGATCATAATCTGTTCATCCGTGCGCCTTTTAGTGTCGCCCGTTTTGTAATTAGTGGCGGCTATCAGTTGAATCTGTAATGGAGTCGATCGTTCGGTAAGGCTCCGTATGAGGCTCCAGATTCGACTTCGCACAATGCGTCTTTGATTTTGGTGGGCGATTTAAGTCCCCCCTCTGCCACCAGACCTCTATCGCGACTCCCTACTTTGGCGTAGTAATAGAGCCTCCTCCTCGGCCAACGCCCTCTCCTCGATTAAATATTTTCTACACGTTTATTGCGATTACGAAGGTTAAGATAAATAATATTATATAAGGCTTACAAATGCGACAGTAGGGTCGCGATTTGGGTGTGTAGAGTCGTCACTTTGAGAGCTCCAGAATCAATATGGAATATGGAACAGGAGCTCGAGGCTCCGTATTGAAACGGTGCCAAGAGCTCCATTTCAACTGCTGTATACGGTATAGCTTGCAAATTTTGCCACGCTTACCGATAGAGGAGCTCCCATATTCAATATGAAGTTGCAACCGAACGATCCCTAAAGCCTCTAGAGTTAGCAGCATATTTCCCTAAAGTGTCCGTTTTACAGGCTAAAATACTCGTCTCTTTCTATTTATTAATCAAAGGTCACGTGGATAGTATGTTCTGCAACTGTCGAAGCCGCAAACACGTAGCCACTCCACTAATTCCTATCCCAAGTCAGATAAAATGGCAGGGAATTAGGTCTAGGAGTAGGGCGCGCAGCACGATACTAGAAACTTAGGATATTATAAGAAATATTACTTTAGTAGTATAATAATATATCAGGTGACAGGCCTACGACTAGGATCTATGACCTGCAGTGACTTGCATCGGCCTTATATATTATTCTACGCAGCGTACCTAGTGGGTGTACTAGATACTCGCTTACCTTGAAGTATATTAGATTGGCCGGGTAGCGTAGAGCTTGCACCTTATATAATATAACTCTATATAATAATATAATTAGAAAAGTATAAAGTAGGGTATGATAATAATAAAATTATTAAAGTAATATTATATGCCTAACACTTAACCGGATGGGTTAGGCGGGGTAAGAACTCTGGTCGTAGAAGCTCCAGCAACCGGGTTTCGCTACGACTGTAACGCAAATGCCGTGGATTATCCGTTTCCCATTTTTTGGGTTCCCCCTTCCCCCGCCCGAAAAAAAAAGTTTCTGCGGGTCCAAGAAAACCAGCAAATGCCCAAGAAAAAAGAGAGCTAGGAGTAATGTAGGATTTAGGAGCCGCAAGCCGACAGCCGCGAGCCCAAGGCTTAGAGCTCCGGTGTGCAACCGAGGACTTTGGGGGAAACGGCCCTAAACGTGCCCGAAAAGCCCAGTCCAAGAGCCTCAGGCCGGAATTCCTAGCCCAAGCCCGGCCCGACCCTGTGCTGTCCTGCCCAAAGTCTGAGTGCTAGCCCAAGGGTACCTAGCTAAACCGCGCGTGTTGGGGCTAGAGACGTCTACTGCCGCTCGTTAATCGTATGAATCGTATCTCGCCATAACGTCATTGCTGATCCCAGCGTTCCGGCCCTGGCCCAGCCCTGGCCCAGCCCTATGCCTTACCCCTTCCTTTGCGCTGCCTTACGCCCTTTCCCCGTTCCAATGTAGCCAGTCAGCCAGCCAGTCATCCCTCCATCCAGTCATCTCTCCATCCAGTCATCCATCTATCCACCACTTATCGCCCTCCCAACCCTCCCTCAATGACTCTTCCTAACAATAAACACCCCCACCTCCACCCCCCTCTGCGGTCCCGGTCCCGTATACCTATTCCGGGCAACGCCGTCCAAAATCTCCTGAATCAAATTCGTCGGCATGACCTCGGCCTCAGCGGGCAAGCGGTGGGCCTGGCGAAACAGCTTCGTGATGGCGGCGCGCACCCTGGGCTTCTCCTGCTTGATCCACCAGTCGGAGGCCCAGACCTCCCTCTGCAGCGTGACCTCCTCCCTGGCGGCGTAGACGAGGCTGAAGCTGGCGGGGCGGGTGTGGAAGCGCTCCAGGGCGGGGGCGGAGTGGGTGAGGCTGTGGCAGAACTTGTCGAGGCGCGAGTGCAGCAGGCGGAACTCGGGCAGGTGCTCGACGGCGGCCATGTGGCCGAGCGAGGTGCCCAGGTCGGCGGACAGCTCGTGGACGACGGCCATGGCGCGCAGCAGCGGGTCGAGGATGGGGCCGAGGTAGTCGGCCATGAAGGTGCGGGCGCCGGTGCGGGTCGGGTAGATGAAGAGGAGGGCGCCGTTGTTCGGGGAGAGCTCGACGAGCCGGTCGATCAGCAGGCTCCGGCCGGTGGTGGAGAAGAGCTCGGCGAACTCGTTGCGGTTGGTCGGCGGGATGTAGCGCTCGACGATGGAGACGTCGACGGTGAGGGGCGCGACGACGGGGCGCGGGGCGGAGGGGAGGAGTCTCGAGTCGCCCTGGTAGTCGGACACGGGCACGGCGCTGTCGAAGACTTTTGTGGTGAAGTAGTCGTCGCCGCCGATGGCGGGGCCGGGCGTGCTGGGGGGTGAGGTCGGCAGGTCGGCCAGGTTGAAGCGGCCGGGGACGGCGTGGAAGACGTTCACCCAGGATGTCGGCTTGTTGGGCGTCTGGCTGTGGATGGCGTCGATGATGATGGGGAAGACGTGCCCCGCGCGCGACGGAGACGGCAGCGCGTGCGAGAGCACTTTGACCGATTCCTCGCCTGTCGAGACGAGGTTCGCTACTGTGAGGTTTTGTTTATCAGTCACTTGCTTGCCCGACAAGCGGGTTTTCTAGGATTGTAGGCTTGTTGTAGTCTCTTTTTTTTTTGGTTAGTTTAGGAATGGGCCGCTTACTTATCGCTACCTTTGCTTCCTCGATCCATGACTTCTCAGTAATGGTATGTCCCAAGCCTGGCGCATCCTGAGAAGAGGTGTTGGACTCGGCAGCGCTCGCGGTTGAGTCGGCGAGCGCTGCAGATAGGGTTCCAGGATCGGACTTTGCGGGAGAGTCCATCGCGGCGATAGTCACATTCGCGAATGTGCCCCAGTTAATCGTCCCAGGCTCCGGCGGCGGCGTGAAGTTCGGTATGCAGCGGTGGAATCGGTTTTGGTCAACTTTTGGCTCCTCGGAAGATGTTGGTGGATCTCCCACACCGCCAAGACGGTGAGGACAGCTTAGTGCAGGGCTGAGATCATGAAGCGGATCCTCTGGTTTCGAGAGAGGTCCTGCTCCCAGAGATGAGAACAGGCTGTCAGCGTTGGAGACTATGCGGTCGGGGTGTGGAGTCCCAATGCCCAGCTGGTCAAACGAGGGCAGGCGTAAATTATGGCCAGCCCTGAGAATAGGAGGTGTGGGGAGTGGAGCATCTGCGGTGAGCAGGCTGTCCCCAGCAAAGCCGCTGATGGGAAAGACAGGCTGGGTCTCCTGCGATGGGGTTGGGGTTTCTGGACTCAACCTTCCTGGAAGTGGGATGTAGCCTGGGACGGCGGCCTCAAAAAGAGGATCGCACAGAGTGGAGGGTGCAGGGCCCTCAGCAACCACATCTTCGGGGCCGGCGCGGATATGTTCCTCGCCAGCGGGAGAAGGAAATCCCAAATGAAGGCGGTGATGGGTAGGGCTCGCATGACTTAGCGAAGGATCGGAATCGAACATATCAGATGGGATTTTGCCCGTCGTCTGCTTCATCTGAATCGAAATCTGAAGATTACCTGCTAAACCCTGACGGGACCCGCACGGCAGCAAGGGCCTGTAGACGACCAGTGTGGCGGACGATGCAGGATCGGGGCGCAAACGAAAGTCAAACTTCCCCCCAGCTTCCGCTGTCACGTTTGCGCTGGTCTGAGAAAGGAAGAGCGGGTGGGATGCAACGGAGGGAGGAAGGGAGAGAGGGGGGAGCCAAGCTTTGTGATAGCCCGGATGGAGAGTGAGGAAAACAAAATGAGCAAAATGAGGGCCTATAACGGAAGACAAGACGAATCAAGAGGCGAGTTTGGCATGTGCACGCAACCGGAGACGAGCGAGCAGCAGGTGAGGCAGAAGTGGATGTAGAATTGGGCGTCTAGCAGCGGAAGCTCGACGCAGCAAATACAAGAGTGGGCGCGGCGGATGCGGTGGGCTTGCAGGCAGAGCACACAGACATGGACGCACGCACATACGCACGCACGCACGCACACAGGCGGAGGTGACAGACAGAGAGAGAGAGAGAGTGCGCGCCCATCGGCGAACCATTTGAAAGCCTCGGTGGTCTGCTTTGCGATGCAGCCGTGCAGTTTGGGTGGTGTCATGGTCTAGAACGCCTCGGACTGGCCCCCTTGGGAGATGTGGCTCAGCGAAAAACATTGGCAGTCTAGGCGAGTCCTTTGGCGTCTCAGCGAATCGAAAGGCCAGACACGACGACCCTGGGGCCCAGGTGAATTGGAATTTAGTGTAACCGACAAGGCCCGCGGGCGTCCGACCGGTGCTGCTTACTGCTTGCTTGCTTGCTGCTTGCTTGCTTGCTGCTTGCTTGCTGCTTGCTTGCTTGCTGCTTGCTTGCTGCTTGCTTGCTGCTTGCTCGCTGCTTGCCCGCCTCCTTTGACAAACCGAGTCCGTTGATCAAAGGATGGTCTTTTTTACCGAGCCTGACGCGAGGCGACGCGAGGCGACGCGAGGCGACGCGAGGCAGCGCAAGGGTGGGATGGAGGAGCGAATGAACCATTTCCCTCACGGATCGCTGCCGGGTCGCTGCCGGATCGCTGCTGGATCCGCTTCTGCAGGCTGCTGTCGCTCCTGTCGGTTTTGCGCGGGTGACAAACAAGCTTTTGCCCTGCGAGGCCTAGCCTGACAGCCTCACGCTGAGAGACGAGAAACGCGAGAGCTCGCGGCGGGCGGCGCGGCAGCACCGTCGAGTGGCCTGATTCTGCGAACTGAGCGAAATGTGAAACGGCTCCGGCAGATGCAACCCTCCGAATGTGGCAGTCCAGCGAGCGGCCAAGGCCATCTGGTGACGGCTCTTCCAGAAATAATGCCTGCGCCAGAGACCCATTAATACCATATTCGAAGCCACCAGTCTTGCCTGGGAAGTCTACCCCGTATCTTCCACCTCCTCATCGTGCACTCTGTGATCCAGGAGAACACTCGACTGCTTACCCGACTGCGCCATCAGCAGGAAACCCTCCGCCAAAATGACCGGTCGACCCATCATCTCCCCTCCGGATTGCGATGGTCCATTCATCCCAGCCTAGCGGCCAATGAGTGCGCAGGGCCCAGCGAACGCGTGCCTCACTATGCGAGCTCCCTTGGAAACTCGGTATCAGCACCAGGTCTCGACTCGAGGGAATTTACGAAATTACTGGGCTGACTTCGGCTGAAGAAACCACTACCGCGTAGAACGTACGAGTTGTTAAACCCAGATTGGCCATGATTACGGCAATGCGGCTTTTTCTCACTCCCCTTTCCTTCGCCCTGTTCCATCGACGATACTACAGTCGCACAGATACGCGGCATCGAGTGGCTGACGAGAGAGCTCTCACGGCGATCAAAACAATTGCGCCTTTGGTATGTAGGTCGAAATGATCGGATGGTCCAGCAATCTTGCTGCAGTAAGAGGAAGGGAGTTGGAAGATCAATTTTCAGGAGCGACCTCAGCTCTATCATCTAAGGGGGAAAAACCTGGCACTTGTTGCCCAGTTTTCATGCCAGCTGCTGTTTCCGGAGACGGTCCGAGCTCCGCCTGCGCCTAGTTTATGGGTTGTGCCACTCGGGAATATGATGTCGTATTGTGGCTTGTGCACTGAAGCCTTGCGGTGCCCACCCTATTGGAACGTCTGCACGCCTGAGAGAGCTTTGTGGATTTCTCCTACGGCTTTGTTGAAAAGAGGTGGACACTTCGCTGCGTTACACCCCTCTAAATTACAGCAGCCGTCAGAATTTCACAAGGCTGGCCTTACATCATCTCCTTGGAGAGAGTGGTGAAGGCGTCGCGAAAGCAAAGTCGAAATGGTCAGAAATGTCAACTCGGTCCGAGCCGAATCGACCATGACGGAAAGGACGACTGAGCCTTGTCTGAACTCGGTAGTGCGTCATGGCTCGGAATAAACTCCACGTTTATATCGTGAGGCTGGGAAAGCAGATTGTCTAATGATTCGACTGGCGCCTCAAGGGTTCAGAGGAAACAAGAGCAAAGTGTTGCAAGAGCTCTTTTCATCTTCATTCGAGTCATCGTTGGAATGTTACTGGCGCTACCAGCCCTACGCATCATCCTCACGACTAATTGATATCTAGCCGCCACAGCCTTTCGACAACGGGCTCCTATTTCTAGTCCCTAGGAGATCCAAGAGAGCGAGCCTTAGAGTCACATCGGGGATAAGTTAGTTGTTTTAAGGGATTATTTAAGTCCCCTTTTTAAACCCTTTAAAGCTCTATTTTAGGGCTAAACGGCAAGCTAATGGAAATGAGGCTGCCTGCGGCTAGTTTCTGTAATCGGTTTTCTGCCTCGCGTTAGCCTTGCAAAGAACCACATCCTTCGTATCTGCAGCTTTTCAGCCTTACTGTCACCAAGAATATTTTAGCCTGAGCAAAACTACCCCCTCCCCCACCTCGACGTGAATACATGCCTTCCTCTTCCTTCCTTGTTATTAAAACAACACCACCACTGGAGTCCACCTTACCTATCGCTGTCGCTCAACAGGTACCTAATAAGCACCAAATCGATAGCTAGATACCAGAGCCGTCATATAATCGCAACACGCCGGCACGACTCCTATCCGGCTAGGGGTTTGCAAGAACCTGTCCCGACCAAATCCCTGCAGACCATCTAGTAACGAGAAATGCCTAGCCCCAGTTCGCTCGCCGCAACCCGTGAGGAGTACAATTCTAGCGATGGCGAGATTATCCCGCAGACTCGCAGGCAAGCCAATGTCATCGTCAAACGATCCGACACATTCGACATGGGGAACAAGAAGCCGGCAGTCGCGCCTGATACTGCAAACGATGCAGGAAGTTCGAGCCTTAGCGCCAGCGCAATGAGCAGCGCTGATTCTGGCCAAAAATCGGATAGCGCCTCTGTGATGGTTGGCCTCGCGCCTGGGAGAATAAGCAGCCGGAGCAGTCCAGAAAAACCACTCGCGAATTCAGGCTCGGTATCTCGAAAGTCGAGAGAAAGAGAGGAGCCCGAGTGCACCGTGCCGAATTGTCAGTGTGGGAAAAGTCAGAATCGACGACCACCAGCACTTTCGTCTCTATTCTCTAGACTAGAACTCAACTTCCCGCCTTTCGACCAACGCTCTGGTCGCCCGCCCTATTCTCCTCCCTCGCCCATGTCGGCTCGACAACCTCCTTCATACATACAAGGTTCGGCAGTCATCTAACCTGCCGTCTCAGCAAGGCGTCGCTCATCCTCTTCCTCTAGGGCTCGGTCAGTCAGCTATCATGCCAGCATAATTCCTAATTCTGCCTCTTGGGTTAGGCCGTCACCATCAACGTCTGCCGACTTTAACCAACAAATGCCAAGACTTATGCAGCCATTCCCACGGATGGGTGCTACTCCGCCAACGGGACCAGGCTTTTACCCACCCGGGCATCCTCTTCAGACAACACCGCCGTACGATACCCAACGTCCTCATCTACAACAACAAATATCCTCCCAATACAACACACGAAGGCCAACTGCCACTTATGGAAACCGGCCAGTGATATCCTATGGCCAGCCACACTATGACAAAGAAATGCCTACATCGACAACTGATGACGCCTCCAGTTCCAGTTCCGAGGATGGTGATGAGTATGGCGAGGACACCGACCGTGCCCTTATGCCACCTCCTAAATTCATACCCCTACCCCAGCACCGGCCAAGTCCCCGCTCTTCCATCACTACCAATCCTTCCGCTAATCCCCGTGCACAGTCTCAAGTTCTTCCTGAACGGGATCGTGAGCGAGGTAGGGATCCCCGCGCTTTCCCTATGGGCTTTCCTAAGGCCAGGTTATACCCCAACCCATCTAGAAACCCTATAGTTAAGATTGAAAGTGCGATATCTAGACGACAGCCGTCATACACAAGTCATGAAAATCGCAGAGAGCTAGATTCGAAGCGTTGGGACACTAGGCTGTACGGGGGCGGCATGCAGGCTCAGCAGCGGTTCAGTCCAATCAACCTCGACGCGCGCCGTTATGCCGACGATCTGGAGGCTAAGAAGCGCGAAGTGAAAATCTATCCGCAGCGCATGGGTCATCCAAATAGCACCCTTGGCGCTAGTGCCTCTAGTGAAGAAATTACGATGCGTCTTGATGCCTTAACTGGCATTAACCTTGAATTCCCAAGCGATTTGGAGGGTCGTACAATCCGTTCTAGCCGTGACGGGGGCATAGAACTCATAACCAGTGCCCCCCGTGGAAAAGAAACTGCATATCCAAGCGACAGAGCTAGCATAGCCGACAGATCTACTGAATCCACCGTAACGACAAAGCTGGATGTCCGAACGAATGAGACACATATACTGAGTGAGAGCAACTCAGACGGCGAAGCTTGGCCAAAAAGCCTGCAGACCTTGCAGAGTTTAAAACAACTGCGGGGTGTGGACGGAAGGCCGAAGGTTCCACCTAAGAAACGCCAGAAATTATCCAACTGCATATCGTCAAGAAATAGCCCATATGCGGATCTTGGGTTAGCGTTTGATGCTCGGGAGTGGTCTTCGTCAAGTTCTCAGAATGAGACTACAGAGATTGCCGTGGAAGATTCAGTTTTTGGGGATACTTCATCAGTCTCCTCTCTAGCAGATACGACTTTCTCAGACCAGGGCGCTTCCCTTTCGTCGCAGTCGTCGACTGAAGATCTCATAACTGCGGCAGACGAGCTAGTTGCACTTCTCCAGGCTGACAAAGAACTAAAACCACTGTACACTATAGCTCTCACAAAAGCAAGTCTCGGCGCCGAGCGCTTCGAGAGAAACTTCCACCGGCTTCTCAAAATGTACGCGAAAGATCTAAAAGTGGAAGCCAAGGAACCTCTCCATTATATGGCAGCTCAATTGACCTACTCTCGAGCAAGGTATGTTGTGAATGCCATTCGGAAGCAGTACGACCAAGACTATAAAGACAGGACCGAGAAGTTGGCCTTTGCGATTCGTCAAAAAGCTCGAGAGCGACTAGATCGATATCTAAGTAGACTAGACCCCCGCGATCAACACAAAGCACTTGCGACCGATCTAAATGATGACACTGATGCATCGACCTCTGACGAAGATGAATGGGATAATGATAGTGCACCTCTTCGCACTCTTGAGCAAGTCAAGGCATTTATGATCTCAGGGGAGGCTATAAAAAATCTTAGGCGTAGATTCAAATCATTTTTGGACGGATCGTTCGGTGAATCTCTCGAGCCAGAGCAGAAGGGACTGGGTGGAATTAATTCCCCCTCTCCGAAGCAAGAACAGACGGTGACTTCATCTGGCGAAGTCAAGGCAAATCGCAGTAGTCAGGTTAACGTACCGCAGAAAGATCAACGAAGGCACGGCACTCAGACATCCATCGAAGGTGTAGAGGATAACGTCATGACTGCCATTTCGGAACCTGAAGATACAATCGCAACTTCTCCGGATGCTGACCCCAGCCGTGGCTCAAATCTCTCTTCCACAGTCGTTCGAACACCAGTAATCGTCTCAAAATTGTCTAAGACTGAGAAATCGACGAACTTGCTTATTGCACCTCAACCCCTAGAATCGACACCCGAGAATGTTGAAATTTATAGTAACAATTTGCAAAATCATATCCGAAGGGTCCTAAGAACCTGCACTTTTGGCTTATTAGAATTTGTTGTTGCTTCCCTTAGGAGACAAATGAACTGGGGCCTGAGAGAATATATTGACCATTTTAGCAGGGATACGTGCCTTAAACTATGGACGGGAGCTTTGCCTAAGCTTTGGCTGCATAAAATACAAAATGCACTAGAAGTACTTGGAGTCTGCGAAAAAAAGATTGCATCAGGTTCACAGCGCTTACGCTGGACTTGTGTAGGTTTTCTTACAGATCTTAAGAGACCCTTTACTCACGCACCTCAGAGTTGTGGAAAGAGTTTGTATGATGATTTCGTGGAGCTACAGCCGGGGGCCCTAGAGGAGCTGCAGGGAAGACTTGAATCTGAAAGTGTATTTACGCGATGTGACGACGGCGATAATGCATCAGCACCTGGCCAGCTGTTTGGACTCGGGGGATTCTTCTCTCGCACAAGGCCATCTTCGTCGAGCTACCAAGGAAACAACAGAGCCCCTCCCAGTGCCGGCTGTCTTCCTACTCACAACCTGCACAGCGGCTTCACTGTTTCGACAACTAATGCTTCTGCGCCGACCGTTGACTTGTTGTACTTGCTGCTGTGTATCAATAGCAGCAATTTTGGCGCGGATCTTTATTACGAACGTATACAGCATATTAATTGTGATCGAGCTCTCTTCTACTACCTGCATGAGATCTACGCCCAGCGGCGTAGTAAGCTGCGCTCAGCAATTTCGCTACGCACAGTAAGGAGTATCAATCTCGTCAAGGTTTGTACTCTACCCCTGAACCTATGTTCCACGACCTAAAACTAAAGAAACTTCCGAAGTTCGCAGCCGACATGAGTGCAAAGGTAGACATCTATCCCCATTCCATGTACTGCGACAAAACCATCTGCACCTGTATGCCGCCCGAATCAATAGTCGAACCAGCACCTAATAGTGAGTATCGCTGCAAGCCGATTCCCGCGTCTCACATCCCTCCCATTGGCGAAAACTACATGATGCACCTCTATTCATCTCCTGGCTGCATCGACCCGTCACAACTCTGGGTTTATAACCAATTTCCAAAACGAACGCGCGGCCGGCTGACAGCGCGGCCAGAGGCACCGGCAGAGGGGTGGGGTGTACATTTCCGAGAAGGCTGGAATTGGCCCAAGATATGGGCAGTGGTTCTGACTTTCTTTTTTGGGGCCAGCTTGATTTTTGGTGTGCTGTACGCCGTGCTGAAGAGAGATGCGCAGTCCGCCTTTGGGATCGCGAGTTATTGGATTGCTGCAGCAACGATCTTGTTGGGATACCTAACAACCAGGAATGCGTAGCTGGCTAATTCTGGCAAGTGTAGAGATGTTATTGTTAGCAGTATAATGCAGGAGTAGTAATAATCGAGATATCAACTTTGTTGTACGCTGGTTCGTCTGTGGTGGACAAACGAGGAAGCTATATACAGGCCTGTCCCCTGGCTCCTTCCTCGCAACAAGTAGCCTTAGCTATCAAATCCACAAGAATATAGGCTTGGATATAAAACGTCGCAAACTACGCCGTAGCGCTTCTACACAGGATATATGTTAATTAGTCTAATCACAAGTATCCACTAGAGGGGTTTCGATGGAACTATATATTCGTTCGATATTTAGTGTAGGCAAGTCGAAACGAGCGATCGACACTTACTAGCAGTATTTGGTTAGTCACTTAAAATATCGAACTTAGTTCTTGGCAGATATTATTGACCCAAGGTACGAGTGGTCTATATTTTCGGGTCCTGGATTTTAAACTCTGCCAAGCTAGCTTCTGATTAGTTAGAAAAAAAGTGCGCGTGGTAAGTTATAGCAGAATCCACGTGACGAATATTAAAATATTATAAACATTAAAATATTGTATTGCGCCTTCCTTTTTGTTAATACCTCTATTAATACTACCATATATATTATAAATATGGCAGATCCTACTGTAATTAGGTGCAGCAAGTGCTATATCTATAAGCCCCGCCTTAACTTTATCAAAGACGGCCCTTTAAAGAAGCTTTTAAAGCTGTATTAGTTATATCAGTTAAAGGCGCGTCCTCCCTATATATTATTTCTACTTCTGCTTACTTTTCTAGATCTCTAAATATAATTTAAATAAGCGGAGAACTCTTATAGAGTTAGGTTCTACTACTAAGAATTGTCCTATAAGGCGCTAGCAAACTACTCTACCTAAAAATAATACTAAGAATACCTTCCTGCCTTACAGCTAGAATAGTTAAGATACCCCTAAAATAGCTTAATAGTGGAAGACAATTAGGGCAATATAACGGGAGCACTGCATTCTTAATTAGTGGGGTGAAGCTTACTTACCTACTTCTCCGCTATATACCACAGATAAAGCTCCATACAGCAGAAAAGGCACCTTAGATAGCCTAAATGCGTCCTTGCCGGAACTAGCTCCTATACCTGCTCTAACTACAGCTATACTACTGCCTATTTTAGCTGTTAATTGGGAGCGAATTAAGAAGTTTAGGAGTATACTATAGGCTAAATATATAGAGACATGCAGTTATTATAAGGAGCAGTGGTTCCAAATAGGCCTAGCTATAGAGGGTAATAATATAGGTGTATATAAAGCCTATATTAAGGACGCTAATAGCCTTAAGGATCTAACCCTTTCTTCCCTATTTAGTAAAAGCAACGGGCTTAATCTAGGGCCTATTCCTAGCTTCCTGCCTATACTTACCATAGTAGAGGAGCTTCTAATTACGCACGTATATATTTATCTACAAGTCGTGCGTATACATGGCTAGTAATATTACTATACTAGCTATGTCTGCTGCTTTAGCCAGAATATACCAAAGACTTAGAGGCAGCTACTATGGCTACCTACTAAACTTAGTATACTAGTTGTAAGGCCTACGGCAGTAGATAGTGGCAAATACCTAAGTCAATGGTTTACTAAGCGGTATACTATAAGGCGCTCTGCTATATTACTATAGCTTTACTTTCTAAAGGTTAATTATCCTAATTATCGCGACGTTAAAATATATAGTACCTAACTTACTAGCTTACCTAAAAATGGCTTTACATTAGATCAGCTACCTTATATTAATAAGTTAGAGTCTAATTCTAGTAGCCTAACGGCTTACTCTACTGCTCCTAAATAACGTCCTGCTGTTAACCCTCCGCCTACCAAGCTTGGCGGTAATATACTAGATGGCGAATTTAATAACAATATACTGAATACTTTAGTTCCTAATCTAGTGCCTAACCTTAATAAATTAGAGCTTTTAAGTTGCGAGGTTTAATACTAATAAGGCCTATAAGCGGGCCTAGAAGTTCCTACTGTACGGCAGACACCTATCTCTAAGTAATTAGCTAGTTTTATTATGCGCAGCGCCTTTTCTACTCTGTTTCCTTATGGTAAAGCTAATTTTAACATGCTATAAAGCCATATAGTTACCTGGCTGCGTACGCCAAGCATATGCTTAAGTATCAGGACGGTCAGTTTAGCCGCCACCCCTTATTTCGCTACTATATATTTAATTGGATTATAAGAGAGCAAGCCCTTAACGCTACCCGCTTCCTTTACAGCCAATTAAATAAGAATAGTTTATATTTAGATAAGCTTGGTAATCTTATAAATAGCAATAGGGGTAACTAGTTGCTAAATAAGATTATATAGTATGCATAGAACCTTAAAGGCACTAGACCTTACTGGAGGCAAAGGAGAAATAAGCTTACGGCTTATACTAAAAACATTAAAAGCAGGTCTCTATTCTTTACACTTAGCGCTACTAATCTACATTAGTATAATCTACACTCTTATATGCCTCTATTTGACAAGTATAAGGCTACTAATAAAGCTTAGCGCTACTAGATTGCTTCTTAAAATCTTAACAATAATCCGCATATTACTACTTACTGGCTATATTGCCGCTTTAATCTGTTTAGAAAGCACGTGCTTATAGATCTATTTAATGGCACAGACTTTTAGTCCTAATATAAGTAGTAGGTATAAGGTAGCGGCCATATATATAGCTTTTTATAGAGTTTAACAGCCCTAAGGCTAGATCCGTCATCTAGTAAATTAAGGGCGGCTTTTGCTAAGTACTGGACTACTTTTATATCTATAATAAATCCTAATTAATCTAGGCCTCCCAATCTCTAATATCCTTCTGCTCTTAGCTATAAAGAACAGCTTAATACTAGTAAGCTTCTTACTGCCTACCTTAATCAATTTTAGCGGCACCGCAATTGTACTAAATCTTACTGCTTAAGATTAAAGAAAGGCTCTACTAGAGTAAAGGAGTGCCGCTTCTATTTTCTATGCTCTCTCCGCAATAAGGCCGCTATATTAAAGGATTAAAATTTATATTACTGGAAGTTCTGTCCGTAGCATAACAATAAGCTTCTTAATAATTATAATGCAGCTATAATATTAGCGTGGATAGTAAATATTAATACATTACCCGCTATAAGCATATTAGTAATAGTTAACTATATAGGCAAATATTGCAGTAAGGAAGAGAAAAAATTAACTTCCTATTAGGAGTTACTCCAATTAATATAGCTGCATGCTAACAGCCTTTATGCCTTTAGTTTGGTAGTAGCTAGGTTTATAAATAAGCTTATTACTAAACGCAATTAGTTAGCGTAGGAGGTATACTATCTGCTTCTTAATATTCCCCTTTATAAAGGCTCTAGGAATATAGTAACTTTAGACTGCCGTTAGGAGGATAATTAGAGTGCTATATATAAGCTTAAGGATAGGCAACTACGAGGGCACAGACTGTCTAACTGTAAGAAATATAAGCGCCGCCTAGATGGGGTAGAGGACGTTACTTTCCTTAATTTTCTACTCTATTTTAATTACTCTACTTATAAGCGTTAACCAAGAGCAAGGCCTTAAGCTATATTATACTTTCTGCAATATAAGGGCGATACTTCCTATCTATAGTATCCTAAATTCTGCCGTGTAAAGCTTATCCTTTATTACCTATAGAGGGAGTATAGGAATATAGCTACTTATACTGATAAATTCGGGGCCCCTAATTATATGGCTTCCTATTAGGCTTATATTATCTCTTATTAGCACCCGCTTAACTACTTCTATAATTAGAAACTAGAGGAAGCTTATAAAACTGCGAATAATATTAATAAGTTTAAGGGCGATTTCGCAGACGACTTAGAGCTATATTAGTCCTTTAAGGCCCTATATGCCCGCATTTAAAACACTAATAGAGTTAAAATTAAGGATCCTAATAGGCTTAGTAATAGGGAGCTTAATTATAATTACAATTAGGGTATATATTGGGGTATATACCCGCAGCTTAATAAGAGGACTTATTGGTAGGAAGCATGGTTATAGCCTCTACTATAGAGCCGCCTATCCTAAATAGTAACTCCGTCTTCCTTATAACCAGGCCAGCGTTATATTTATAACGCCGTAGTTAATTACTATAGGCAGATCCAATTGGGCTATGGCCCCCCTCTGCCACGGATTAATATTAATAGAGAGGCAGGAACTGGCAAATTACATCTTATTGCTGTTCTCTTTACTACGCTCTATACTATAGTAAGGGCTAGTGGCAAGCCGTCGCTATTAGCTTAAGCCGCCCCTACTAGGGTAGCTGCCTTTAATATTAACGGTAGGACTATATATAATCTATTAAGGCTACTAGTAAATCGCCCCTTTAAGGAATTACCTGCTGCCAGTCTTATACCTCTATAACAAGCTTTTAAGGATATTTACTATCTTATCCTTAACGAGAAATCTATAATTAGGTAAGTATATCTGGCCTAGATTAATCACCACCTCCATTAGATCTACCCTATGCGTAACAACGACTACTTTAGAGGCTTAAACATCTTACTAGTAGGCAATTTCTATTAGCTTCCCCCTATAGGTTAGGCGGCCTTATACAGCAATTTACCCACTAGGCTATTAGAGCTTGCTAGCTGTAGAAAGGGAGCCTATAAGGCAATTGACCAAACTACTGTCCTAGATTAAGTTATATAGCAGGGCGGTAATAACCCTAAGAGTACTGTATTTAGGACCGCCCTTATAGAGCTACGTAGTAATTCTATAAGTAATTTAACTTAGAAGCTTCTTTCAACTAGGTATAAGCAGGGCCTACCTACTAACAAGGTTGCGGGCTTTAATAACACAACTTAGCTATATAGTATACGCGCTGCTATAGGTAAATATAATACTACTCAGCTTCGCAATCTTTTATAGCCGGTAGTAGCTATTAAGTTAGTTAACACTAGTATAGGTACATAAAAGGTTACTCCTGATTAGTATAATACTCTAGAGAATTTAACCCTATATATTGGCGCTAAGGTTATACTAATATGACGGCTCACACAAATGCCTCTGAACCGAAGCTTGTGGATTGCTATCTAATAAAGACACTAAGCTAAGGAGAAGGAAAGGTGGCCGCAAGGGCTTGTGTAAACAAATAGGTAACGCGAGCCGCCAAGGCGCTAGTAGTAGACGAGCCAATAGTAGGCGAGCTAACAGTAAGAAACAGTACCAGACAGTACCAGACAGTATTAGACAGTATTAGACAGTATTAGACAGTCTACCAGGTGGCAGAATATGGCAGGTGACGCGCTCTAGCACCGTCACATCACCCCCCCCTCCTAAAAAAGCCTGCCTTTAGGCGTTTTCCAAGCTCCCTATTGTCGTCCAAATTGTTATAATTATCTAACCCTTCTTCCCAGCATTTAATCCAGCTGTCTAATTTATATAGTGGTCCAGGGAGGTCAGGGTGGGCTAGGTGGAAATCCTGTAACTTATAGGGGGAGTACTTAAAATCAGATGCGGGGTACCACTCTGGGTCGTCATTATGGCCTACCCAGCTTGCGCGGTATTTTAAGATATTATAGACCTTTTTTACTGCTAGGATTTCTTTAACTTCCCATTCTTTGTCCTTTACGATCTAGATTGGCAGTAGGGGGTTATTGTACTATCTAGGTAGTGGATTATCCATATCCTTTTATAGCCGGTCCAGAGAGAAGACGGAGTAGATCTTTATTAATTCTGGTAGCTTAACCTTAAAAGAGTGTCCTACCTTTTAAAGAGTCTTATATAGGCCGGCCATTTAGTAGTCTAGCTTGCGGCTTAGCCTCTAGGTTTTCCAGTTCTTTATTAACACCCATACCTTATCTCCTACTTGGAAGTCCACCTTACAACAATATTAGTTTACGTCAGACTCCTTCTTCTCTTACACCTTTCTTATAATTATTTAAGCAGTCTCCTAGGCTCCGTGCATTCTTTTAGCAAATACCTAGGCCTCTTTATAGCTAAGGCGTTCGCGGGCCGTAGTAGGTTTAGTAGGCCTATCCCAATTAAAGGACGTTTGTAGTATATACCCGTAGAGCAGTTTAAATAGGGACATCCCTATACTGTTATAGGGGAGTATAAGCTATACGTAGTCCATTATAGGCAGTAATTCCAACTAGTTGTCCTAATAGTAGTCCATAAAGGGACATAGTCGCTGGTTAAGGTACTGGTTTATAATCTTAGTTTAACTGTTAGTCTAGGGGTGGAATGCAGTAGAGAGCTTAATCTTAATCCTAAGGATACAGCAGAATTTATTCTAGAAATCTGATATGAACTAGGGACTATAGTTAGAGATAATTAATTTAGGGGCACCGTAGAATTAATAGATGTTATTAACGTAGAGGTAAGCCATATCCTTTACAGTTGTGGTCTTAAAACACAGGAGGGAGACAAATTGCTTATATAATTGGTTAATTACTATAAAGGCCGTATCGTAGCCGTAAGCGTCCTTTAGAAATAACTTAAAGTCTATTATAATATATTACCAAGGGTGTTCTGGAACTGGCAGTAGTTATAGCCACCTAGAAGTTCAATTCCTAGGGGCATCTGCGCGTCTATAGGCGTGGCAGTTTCTAACAAATCGTGCCACATTAGATAGAAGTCCTCACCAGTAGTAATGGGGCGCTAGTAGTTAGTGGGTCTTATCTTAACCAGGGTATGCTGTAGAGACCTAACAGTGGGCTTTATAGATTAGCTCCGTCTGTAGGTTGTTAACATCTAGAACTATAAGCCATTCTTAGTATAAGAGCAGTCCTTCTTCTATTTCTAAATCAGGGTCACCTTTTATAGCTTGGTCGCAAAGGGCCTTTAGGGAGTCGGCTATATGGTTTGCAGTTAGGATGCAATCAATTAGCCCTATTAGTTCGTCTAAGACTTCTCCTTCTATAGGTGCTAAGTCATTCTATTTAGGGTCCAGCTCCTTAAGGATCTGCGGGTTAAGCTATTTAGGGTAGAGGAGGGCACGCGTCCGGTATTAGGCCTTTAGCTTATCTTAAGGTCCTATATCTTGTTCCCTTTGGGTTAATGCATTAGCCTTAGAGTTTTACTTGCTAGAATAATATATAATTGTAAAGAAGAATTAGGAGAGTATTTTAGCCCAGTGGGCTTATTGTCCAGTAAGCTGCTTTATAGTTATAAAGTACTCTAAGGCTTTATGATCCGTATATATCTTAATTTAAAAGTTTATGCCCTCTAGCTCTGCGCGCTATTAGGATAGTAATTGGATAATAGCTAGCATTTCTTTATTATATACTTTATAGTTACACTTAGCTGGGTCCATTGTTTTTAAGAAGAAAGCAATAGGGTACCATTTACTGTCTGGATGTAACTGTAATAGGATTCCCACTATAACTCCATTAAAAGCGTCTATCTCTAGCATTAATTTAAGGTCTAGGTTATAGTAATAAAGGATTTAAGAAGAGATAAGCTGATCTTTTAACTCTCTAAAGGCTTCTATACAGTTATTACTAAAGACAAAAGGCGTGTCTTTCTGGGTGAGTTATATAAGAGGCTTTGCCATAACCCTATAGTCGCAGATAAATCGGTAATAGAAATTACAAAAACCAAGGAAGGACTAGATCCCCTTTATAGTATAAGGGGGTTTCCAGTTACGGATTGCGTTGACCTTCTTAGGGTTGACTTTAATCCTATCCATACTCACTATAAACCCAAAGTACTTTGTGCGTTTTACCCTAAATTTATATTTCTTAATATTGGCTTGCAAGCCTACATTCTGTAATCTTTCTAGAACCTTCTTAACATAAACTTAGTACTTAAGTTCATTATCTAAGTATATAAGAATATTGTCTAGGTATACCATGCAGAATTTATTAAGGTAATTAAAAAGAACGTCATTTATATACCTTTAGTATATAGCCAGTCCGTTTATTAGTCTAAAAGGAAGAACCTTATATTTATAGGAACCATAATGGGTACAGAACGTTGTTAAATCTTTAGATATAGGGTCTATCCTAATTTAATGGAAAGCTTAACGGATATTAAGTTTAGTAAAGATCTTTGCCCAGCTTAGGCGTGTAAGGGTCTTATTAATTAAAGGAATAAAATACTAATCCTTTTAAGTAATAGCATTTAGCTTCTAATAGTTAATACAAAAATAAAGGCCTTTATTAGGCTTTTTTATAAATAAGATAGGGGAAGTAAAAGGAGCTTAACTTGGCTTGATAAACCCTTTATTAAGGTTTTTAATTAAGTACTACTTTATTGCTTTTAGCTTGTCCATTAATTATTAGTAAAGGGGGCTATAGCCTAGCGAGTTATTGGCTTTTAATTAAATCTTGTAACTATACATCCTATAAGGGGGTAACTTATCCAAAGCCGCCTTTAAGAATACGTCCTTGTACTTCGCATAAATAGTAGGAAGGAGACGTTTGACCAGTTCCTTATCAGTTTCCTTAGCTGGCTTTTCCTCCCTATTATTAATAATTTGGTTAATCTTATATAGGCTCATTGTAAAGACCTTATTGTCCTTTTAGTACATATTAAAGTGGAACGCTATTACACTAATTGTGGTAATGTCTACTATAGGGGGGTTATAAGACAATAGGGGCGTATGTGGCTTTAGGGGGTTCCGGGGTATTAGCGTTGTTATTACTCCCTCTAGCTCCTATTGCATCTTTTAAAGGTCATCCCTTATATCCTATTGGTACGTTCTTTTCCATACCGGTTGGGTTTACACAATTTAGACGTCGTCTACGCCGCTTTCTATCCCACTTCTATATATAGAGTCCTCTTTAAACACATTGCTTTGGGAGAGTATTTTTATTAGTATGGAGTTCCTACCGGCCTTACAGTGGGTATCTTCTTAGGTAAAGGCTAGGTCGCGGTCTCTAACATCCTACTAATAGATAGGGTTAACCCCCATAACTAGTGTCTTGCGGTTAGTCCAAATTTCTCTAATAAAGGAAGGTAGTTTTAGTCTATTCTCTGGCCAGACAAACTGTCTTTGTTAAACGTTTAACTAAATATTAAAGTAGGACATCTATTTCCAGCTAAGGATTATGTTATAGGACCCTAGGTCTAGGATACAAAAGGGGATACCAAATTGGCACTATCTATTAATAGCAATATATAGCTTTAAGATATGGGTAACCGGCTTACCGGCTTGGCCATTATAGCCTTTTACTTAAATAGGCTTCTCTAGTTAGGTAGCATTTATATTTAAGAACTTAGCAACGTTATTTATATAAGCAGTATTTATAAAGGCAAAGCTATTTACTCCAGTGTTAATAAGGGCAGTTGTATTAACTCCATATCCATTTTAAGATACTATATATGGAACCGTAAAGTATTTTCCACCTATTAGCTAACTTAGATTAATCTCCTTAAAATCAATGGGGTACCCTAGGGGGGAGTCTTTCCCTAAGGTTCTTCTTTTTCTAACTTATTAGACGTTTCTTCTTCCTCTATCTCCTTAATATTACCTATATCCTTTAGCTCTAGGCAGGATAAGGCAAAGTAACTATCCTTTCCATAATTAAAGCACGTAACCGTGGTAGGGTTAATTGGGGTATTGCAACAAGCATTAGCTAAAGGTATAGTATATAGCAATTCAAACAAGGCTCACGGGTAGGTAGTTATAACCGCTTTTAGTGTAAGGGTGGTCATGGTTTATCTTCCAACGCCAGCTCCCATTAGTGTGGTAGATAGGTTCCAGTTGTTATAGGACCTTGTCACAGCGCTACAATAAAATAGACTGAATAACTACGTTGTGGTATGAAGAGGGGAAGAAGGTAGAAAGGGGGTATTGTATATAAATAGTAGGGCCGGCCGCCAAGTCGCTAGTGGTGGGCCAGCCAACAGTAGGGAACAGTACGAGACAGTATGAAACAGTATACGTCAGGTCAGTGCCGTGACAGTACTCCTCTCCCCTAGATGGTTTGGTCCCCAAACCAAATAGATAACTTAAAAATAGGCAGTATACGGGGTTGCCTACTTTCTACCACAAAGATATCAGTTCCACTTACCGCCCTTAACCAAGCCAATAGCGATTTTCTATGCCGGGCATAAAAAATCCTAATTAGTTAGTTTAGTAAGTAAGGTCGGCAGAACTCCACACCGCTACCTAAATCAGTCCGTGTGGCATTTCTTAGCAAGAATTTGGCCAATTAAATAACTTTAACCGCTAGTTAAAGTTCTATGACATCTCAACCACCACAAATTTTAATGCGGTGGTCGGCCGTAACCTTGGCGTGACTTTTTCTTATCTTATACCCAGTCTAGGGGTCCTAGCTTCTTAGGGTGTTGCTTATAGAAGCGCTATACAGCTTATTTGCAACCCTTTAGGTCTTCCTCTAGCTGCTAGGTTGTATCCTTATAATATTTCCATTTAATCTCATAAATTAGGCCCTGGGGGTCTTCATTGTGTACATTAAGGATTTTCTTAAACTCCCATTTGTCTTCTATGTTACTATTATTATCTCTCTCTACTACTTGTCCTTATACATTACGGCGCTCTATAGTATTAATATTTGCTTGGCTAGGGATCTCTTTAGCAGCCTAAAGGCGGACCTTAAATGTATAAAAGGATTTGTTTACTTGGATGTGGTCCAGAAGGTCTACTATAACTGCCCCTTAGTATACTACAAGTACAAGGTACAGGCCGTCCCATTTATCGTCCCATTTCTTCTTAAGTTTATTTATCTTCATATTTTCTAAGCTAACTATAACTATGTCACCTTCGTAGAATAACGTGCTCTCATCCCTATAGGTATTAGCATTGTCTTTATAGCGTTACTATGAAATCTAGGCTAGGGCCTTAAGCTATATTAATATCCGCTTAAAGCGGTTGGCTACAGAGTTTGTGTAGAAGAACTCCTTCTTTACTTATGCTAATAGTGTCAGTAGGCAGGGGCCAGTAGGCTTAATTCCAAGGCAAGGGTTAAAGCCATAGTTTGCAAAAAATGGGGAGATGCCTGTGCTCTTATTAACTTGGTTATTTATAGCAAACTTGGTAAGCAGCAGGTAGTTAACCCAGTTGTCCTATATAAAGCTAACAAAAGCACAAAGGTATTTATTTACAGCGGCGTTAATAATTTCAGTTTAGCCATCTATTTTTAGGTACTAGGCTAAGCTTAGTCGCAAGGTTGTCTTAAGGCGTTCACTTAGTTATTGCCAGAAGTCGCTAACAAATTATATGCCGTAATTAAAGATAATTGTACTTACTACACCGTGGAGCTTATATACATTATTAACAAAGCTATTAACTAACTCCTCTATTAAGAGTCCTGTTACTGGAATAAGGTGTCACATTTTAGTTAGGCGGTCCACAATAACAAGGATATATTCATATGCCTTGCCATGGCATTGGCATACTAGCAGCGTTGTAATATAGTTAATTAAGATATCAGTCCATAGGCAGATAGGTAATTCTAGTGGCTTTAGAAAACTAGGCAGGGCAGAATAGGGGGTCTTAGTGTGAAAGTATAGGGCATAGTCTTTAACAAAGGTAGCTGTGAACTAGGAGATTCCTAGCTACTAGTATATTTAGTTTAAGAGGTTAAGAGTTTTAACCTAGCTAGGGTGACTAGCGGGGCCGCTACTATAAGAGCGATAGGTAACTTCTAGATAGAGGTCTAGGGCGTTAGGGACAAAGAGATATTAGTAGAAGTAGATCTATCTATTAATAATACTGCATTCTAACTTATTACAACAGAGTAATTTTCTAATCTTCTTTAGCCAACGGCAAGCTTTCCAATTATATAGGGCTGCCACTATATCTCTTATAAGTTTGTTCTCCTGGTATCCCAGCCAGATTAACTTATTTAGTAACTTTTTAGCTATTTTAGGGTCTAGAGTGGCTATAAGCTCCGCGTTATTAGAGTTATGGGACTTATATAGTAATTCTTCTAAGATTATAGGGTTAACTTTCTAGGGCAGTATAATAACTTGGGCTTGGTAGCGGAGGCGTTTATTATTAGCGTCCTTAGGCCTCATTCCTAGTAGCTAGCTTAGGGCGTTAGGGAGCGTAGCTTTGCTGCCAGGTCTGTATATAATTATAAAGTTAAACTATAAAAGGAACTCTGCCTACCGGACTTAGCGCTAGTTTAGCTACTTAGTAGTTATAAACGTCTGTAGGTTCTTATAGTTGGTAATAATTTTAAACGGCTCCTTAGTCCCTTATAGCTTAGGACGCCATTCCTCTAAAGCCTTAATAATAGCTAGGAGTTCTTTATTATAGATCTTATAGTTATATTCTAGTATAGAGTGCTTTATAGAGAAGAATGCGACCAGTCTTAATTTTCCGTTATTATTATACTGGGAAAGGACTCCGCCGGAAGCCTAATTTAATGCGTCTATCTCTACCACTGTTTTCTTTATATAGTTATAGTATGCTAGTACTAGTGCTAAAGTAAAGGCTCCCTTAAGGGCCTTAAACAATTTGGCTTGTTCTGGTCCCTATAGCTATCTAATATCCTTCTTTAGAAGTTTTGTTATAGGTATAGCAATAGTAGAGTAGCCTTGGATAAATTGTTAGTAGAAGTTTATAAAGCCAAGAAATTGTTGTAGTTCTTTAATTAATGTCAGGTCCTTCCATTCCTATAAGGCCTATATCTTCTTAGGGTCCATAGTTATACTATTAGTTAAGATAATTAAGCTAAGGTATTTTGTTTTAGTAGAGTAGAACTCGGACTTATTAATATTAATCTAAAGTCCAGCATTACCAAGTCTTTGGATGACTTTATTTACATACTTAGTATACTCAGCACGTGTTTTAGAAAAGATAAGGACATCATTAAGGTAGGCAGTGTAGTAGTTGTTAAGGGCGTTGTATAGAATATAGTTAATATAGTTTTAGAATGTAGTAGGTGCGTTATAGAGGCTAAATAGTATAACTAGCATTTTATAGAGTCCGAACTGGGTAATAAATACTGTAAGCCACTTATAGCCCTCCACAATCCGGATCTAGTTAAACGCAGCAATTATATTAAGTTTAGTAAAGTACTTGGCGCCACAAAGTGCGTCAAGTGTCTCGCGGATTAGTGGCAGTGGGTATTAATTCTTAATAGTGACTATGTTTAGGCCTTAGTAGTTATAGTAGATTTATACACTGCCGCTAGGCTTAGTAGCGAGGAGGAGTAGTACAGCAGCTAGTAAGGTTAATTCGCGGATAAAACCCTTATCCAGTATCTCATTAATCCACTTCTTTACACACCTAAGTTTAGCAGGTAAGAGTGGTCTATTTTTATAGTATAGGGCCTAGTTTCCAGGGGTAATCTCAATTTTATAGTCCTATAGTTGGTAAAGGGGCAGCTTATCTGCGTTCTTAGGGAGGAAGTGCTTAATATATTTACTAAACTCCTTTAGTAGACGTTGTAGAATATCTTTATAGGTTAATCCTAGTTTGCCTTTTAGGAATTTTTTAACATTGGTGTTGACTATCTTCCAACATAAAAGCTTAGGTTTAGTTTTTAGATTTGTCTTAAGGAAGTTGTAGAAATAGGGGGGGAGCACTTTATAGGCTTCCTTTATTATATAGTTACCTTCCACCAGCTGGTAGAAAGACCTTTCTAATAGGTTCGGTACTTCTATTAGGCCTATAGGCAGCTCTTTAAGCAGCTATTAGTGCTTATCTTATTTAACCAGTTCTACCAACTCCACTATATAGATCCTTATTACCTTTACATCTTTTTATTTACAGAACTGGGTAAAATTAACAGTATAGGTGTATTTAATATCGTCTAGGTTAGGGCATGTCTAGCTCTCCGGTGCTACGGCTAGGCTGGCACAGCTTAGTCAGCCCAAGGGGGCGGAAACAAGGCGGCGGCCCTGTACGGTATACGTGGGAGACAGGTATAAGGTTAGGCATTGCGGTGGCGCGGTTTCTATCATCCAGGTCTTAGTAGTTTTATAGCCAGTCCTTACTATAACGTGAGCTGTAGTGTGCGTATATAGCATATGGCTTAGTTCTAGGTATTAGGCTGGGCAGCCAGGGTTTAAATGGTGCCTAGGTTAGGGTTGGATTCTTAGTAGTAGCGGCGTAAAGCGGACCTTCTTCCTTAGTCTTGGTAGGGCTAGCTAGCCTATTATTTTAGTCTTAAGTGCTAGGTTAGTCCAGTCTTCCACTATCTTATTTCTTTGCAGCTATATAGGCTCCCCTTTATTAAGAACGTCTTTTACTATTAGGGCTTTGTATATAGTCCTAGGCACTAGGCTTGGTAGTGCTAAGTGTCCATATAGGGCGTCCCTGCTAACGTTGGCTATCCCCCATAGGAGGCAGTGCCTAGAGTAATAGTCTAAGTTAAAGCGGATCTTAAGTTTCCTAAAGCTGGGACGGGGCTTATACTTTTAAAGCTAGGGCATACCTAGGATAATTAGGGTAGCGGGCGAGAGTTTAATAATAAAAAAGAGCATGGCTTTAGTATAAAGGCCGATTAATATTCAGGCGGTAAAGTAGTCTGTAATAAGTAAAGTTAGGATGCTGTCTGTAAGGCACAGTGGCCTAGGTACCAGCAGCTTCTTAATTATAACATTATACTTTCTTACAATAGACTCTACGTCAGCAAATGCCATTATAGTACTACCAGAGTCCACTAGGCTTACTATATTAATATAAACTTAGGGGTATAGGTTATGTAATAAGGAGAGTTGGGTTTAAACAAGGATTAATTTCTTATTACTATTTACTAATCTAAGATTAAGTAGCAGTTTACTAATAGAAAGGACTAATTAATCTAGTAACAGGGACCTAATCTTCTTATTTTTCTCCTTATATAGTTTAGACCCTTAGGCGTAACTTAGTCTAAGGGTCTGACTTTTAATAACTGGGGTATAGGGCTGTCTTAGCAGGGTAGTCCAGTGTCTATCTAGCTGGCGGTATTAGTCTCTGTTTTAGTTAGGGTATAGAAAGATAATACCTTACCAACAACGTGGCCGTGTTTATATTTACTAGCACAAAGTTGCTAATACTAGGCATTATTAATAGGTTAGGCTCCTATATAGGGCATGGTTTAGAGTAACTAAGCCATAGGGTTAAAGGGGGGGGGTTGTCTACTACGGCTATAATAGGCTCCGCGGTCACCACGTCCATAATGGACTCCATAGTTACCACATCCGCAGTTATTTGTTTACATTATTTAATGGGGTGGCATTAGGACTAGGTTTACTATCTTAGTGGGGTTATAGGCATCCTTCTAGTGGCTAGGTAGGCTATAAGCAAGGTACAGTCTATTATTAACACAGCGCTTACGCTCTATATCTGAGATTCTATTAAGGTCTATAGGTTCTCTAGTCACTGCTGGGGTTAGGGTTAATATAGGGGTAGGGGCTTAGGTAGGTAGGCGGTGGTTAGCGTTCTTCTTAAGGTTAGCTTGGTGTGCATAGTTCGCAAGGTTCTTAGCGAACACATCTATCTGCTTACTCTAACCTGTATAGTTACTGTTATTAATTTTATAGGCCAGTCTAAGTACCAGCTCTTCTATCTTTAAAGAGATAAACTTTCAGAGTAGGTCCACCTTCTGTTTATCTGTCTTCTTGGCGTAGACCATTAGCTTATTAAGCTCTCCCTTCCAGGACTAGTAATTACGCTCGCCTTAGGGGAAATAGTTAAGCTTATTCTTTGCGACCTAAGTTATATTAAGGACCTTATAGTAGGCAGTAAGGTCTTTAAGTATATCTTCCTTAGTAGGCCATTTCCACATAGATATATTGTTTGGGTTCTTGTGCATAAGCTCTAGGCCCTACTTAATAAACTTATAGGCCTTGTCCTCTAGCATGTCTAAGATATAAAGGATCTGGGACTAAACTGTGTTAAAGTAGTCCCAGTCCCAGTTAAAAACCCCCTTAATCTTAATGTGCTAGGTCTTAAAATTAGCTTATTGTTCTAGCGGGGTGCCTTTTCCGCTAAATATTAGCGGGTCTTTAGATCTCCATTTTTTCTACTAGGTTACTACCGTTGTTATAGGGGTTAATTGTTTTAGAACGGTAATAGTCTCTGCCTAGGAGTTAATAGTTCCTATCTAGGAAGCAATAAGGGCACTAAGGTTTTTATTAGCTTTCTTATTGGCGGTGTTTATATTATATATACACTATAGTCCTACTTTAATATTGTTAAGGAACTTATTAGTATAGTCAACAAGGGTAAGGTAAGCTTTACTAGGCTTAAAGGTCTTAGGGTATAGTAGGGAGCGGCGGATTGTCTATGCAATATTGGGGTATATCTCTATAAATAGGTCTGCGAAAATGTCATAGGGGTTCTAGGTTTCGGCCATTTTGGCGTTGTTAGTATTGCCTATTTAGGCGCTAGGTAAAAACTAAGGATTATTCTAGGACTGTGCTAGGGACGTGTTAGTTTTAGCAGAGGCGCATGTAGGTCACAATTGCTCTAAGGTGGAGGTTAATTGGCTAGGGTATGGGGAATTAGTAATCGCGATGGGGCGCAAATTAAAGATACCACAAACTATTACAGTGCTGCAATAAAGTAGACTAAATAACTACGTTGTGGTATAAAGAGGGGAAGAAGGTAAAAAGGGGGTATTGTATATAAATAGTAGGGCCGGCCGCCAAGTCGCTAGTAGTGGGCTAGCTAATAGTAGGGAACAGTACGAGACAGTATGAAACAGTATACGTCAGGTCAGTGCCGTAACAGACCTCTTTAGTTAATTAGAACAAGCATTAATTCATTTTAGTTCTGAATCTAGCGACAAACATTAGGTTATAAGTCTTTGGTAGGTTAGTAGGTTATCTAAGGCTACCGCGATCTTCTCTTGTAGTCGGACTATTAGCTTATTATATAGGTCCAAACAATAGTTCTTAAGGGGAACCTGGCCTTTACCTACTAGGTATAAGAATTAGGTCTGAAACTTAGTAAAGGATTAGTTTAGTTTTATTATTAGGCGGTTATAGTCATAACAGGCATTCTGTGCTTTGTTTGGATTAACATAGATAGCAGCTAGATACTGTATCATCTTGTTAACAAATATAAACCAAATAGGTAACTCATCCTTAAACTTGGCCTAGAGGTGTTACTAGGCATCCCCAATAGTTTAACCAAAGAGGTAGAGCATTTTGGCTTCTTTAGAGGTGAAATGGTTATGGTTAACGCGGAGCTTTCCTTATACTTAGATCCTCCAATTCTCAAAGGTAGGGTCTATCCTGTTAGATAGCGGTTAAGGGTTAAGGAGCTTAACAGACTTTAATTGTTTCATTATCATTTCTATACTCTCTAGTGTATTACATTTGGTTAAGTAAATAGGTTAACTAAGGCTTTATAAAGGGGAGGCTGGGCTGTTTTATAAGGCAGTAAGGTTTTCCAGGATCTCCTTTAGAGTCTCTTGTGTGCTTTAGGCTTAAAGATAATTAACCTTCTAATTGGCTGCAAGGGCACAAATCTGCTTATGTATATTTGTAACATCGTCATTATCTTTAATTTCTAATCCTAACTGGATCTTATATTCCTCTTAGGTAGAGATAAGTCTTTTAGATAAGCTCGCTTTAGGTACCATTGTCAGCTTCCTAAGGATTATCAGAATTATGTAATTTAGGTTTAATTCTAGGGTTCTTTTAGGGGGTGTAGGTCAAGTACAGTCTGGCCTCTAAAAGTGGGATATTGTTAGGGCCTTCCTAGGCGTGGTAGTAATTTTTTTCTTTGGGTCTAAGTATAATGCATTAACGCGTTATTGCAGACGAAGGTCTTCTTTTAGGGTGGGATATTATTAAGGCCTTCCCAGGCAGTGTAGGGAGAGCTTAGTATAATGTAACGGCTTATATAAATGCCTCTAAACTAAAGCTTATAGATTGCTATCTAATAAAGACACTAAGCTAAGGAGAAAGGTGGCCGTAAGGGCTTATGTAAACAAATAGGTAACGCGAGCCGCCAAGGCGCTAGTAGTAGACAAGCCAATAGTAGGCGAGCTAACAGTAAGAAACAGTACCAGATAGTACCAGACAGTATTAGACAGTATTAGACAGTATTAAACAGTCTACCAGGTGGCAGAATATGGTAGGTAACGCACTCTAGCACTGTCATAACTAATATAGAATATCTAGGTTAAACTAGGCTTAGTAAATAGTACTACTGGTATAGTTAAAGATGTTATATAGAAGGAGGACGCTAATATTAAAAAGGACCAGCCCTAGGCACTGCTAATTATGGTAGATAGTTATAACAGACCTGCCCTATTTACTTAATAGAATAGGATAAAAGTTATCCCTATCTTTTCCATACTTTATAAGTAGGAGGGTATAAAAGGCTCTTACTTATAGCGTTAGTTTCCAGTTACTCTAGCTTTTACTCTTACTATATATAAAATCTAGGGCCTAATACTTAACCGGGTGGTTCTAGATATTAAGGAAAAGAATAAGATGGCTGGGCTAACTTATATGGCAATTTTATAAGTTAAAAAGCTTTTGGGGCTTATATTTAAACATAAATTTAATAAGGAACGATTTTAGTTATCTATAAGTAAGGCTAAGAAGGCATAACAGGAAGATTTTATACAGAGGCAGTAGTAACTACTTATAAACAACTTTTCCTAAATAGGAAATTATATACTGGCTTAGAGGTAAGCGGAGAATATAGTATTTATTTTAGTTTCCTAACTTTTAAATAGGTTATCTATAAAATCCAATTTATCTAAATTTTAACCCCCCTATCCGTCCTACCTTTTTATCGCCTTGAGAGCTATTAGATATATATATAATGGTATATAGGGAGAATTAGCAGTATTACCAGATTAATATTACTGCTGTCTATAGCGTTAATTAATTTTTAGAATTTTTTAGGTTTTTTTTAAGGGCGGAAATATTGCTTATATAATAAGTTACATAACCTCTAAGAATGTATATTACTTCTAAATCAACCTTACTTAGTTACTGTAGTAGACCCTCTTAATAAGATAATACCACCTAGCAGTAATTAAGGCGCCTTAACCTTACTACTACTCCTTTTACAGGCCTCCTCCCATCTATAAATACCCCCTCTTCTATACTTTCTCTTCTTTTCTTCTTCTTTATAGGGAGCTAGAGGTGCTCTAATATACCTTTTTAGTCTCTACTAAGGGGTCTATTAGTTAATATAGTGATATAGACAGTATTAGACGAGAAGATAATAGGCAAAAGAGAAAATAGGAAGGATAGAGGAGCCTCTAGTAGGTGTTAGTTAAGCAATATTAATAGCTATATTATAGCCGCCTAATCTCCTATACTTGCAGGCCTCCTCCTATCTATAAATACTCCCTCCTCTATACCTTCCTTTCCTCTTTTCTTCTTCCTTATAAGAGCTAGAGGTGCTTTAATACTTCTCTTTAGTCCCTATTAAGGGATCTATTGGTTAATATAGCAATATAAACAGTATTAGATAAGGAGATAATAGGTAAAAAAGAAGACAGAAAGGACAAAGGAGCCTCCAGTAGGTATTAGTTAAGTAATATTAATAGCTATATTATGGCCGCCTAATCTCCTATGCTTATAGGCCTCCTCCTCTCTATAAATACTCCCTTCTCTATATCTTCCTCTTCTCTTTTCTTCTTCCTTATAGGAGCTAGAGATGCTCTAATACTCCTCTTTAGTCCCTACTAAGGGATCTATTAGTTAATATAGTAATATAGACAGTATTAGATAAGGAGATAATAGGTAAAAAAGAAAATAGAAAGGACAGAGGAACCTTTAGTAGGTGTTAGTTAAGCAACATTAATGGCTAGTTTTTATTACCCAAAGATTGCGTTATATAATAATATTTAGGAATATAAATGTAAAAGGCTTAGTCAACAGAACAAGAATCTATTGGTAGGCAGTAATGAGAATTCCAAGACAAGGACTGGAAGAAGGTCGAGGAAAGGACACATCTATATACACGAGCCAAGTCTCCAAGCGAGCCCCTGACTAGGGTCTGTAACAGTGCCGTAACAATAAATATATACCCCATCCCATACTTACACCACTACTAAATATTTTAGATTTTGTACTTGGAGCTACTTATAATAGGCATTCCTAGAATATCTACCGGTTTAAAGCTTTATAATTAAATATTATTAACGTTTTATATAGGGGTTGTCAATTAGGCTCCCGGGAGAAAATTTTTAAAGTTTAACACTATACTACTATTATAACCTTCTTATAGTGGCCAAGCCACCCCTAATCTTATCCCTTTCCTCCCCACCCTCCCTCTTATTGCTTGGCGCTAAGCTATTGTGTTATTACCGAGCTATTGCGTTGTCGTATATCTGAACTAGTGGGTAATGACGTGGTTAATTAATTATATTAGGCGTCGCTACTATAGCCGCACTACCTCTGCCTGTTGGGGGGAGGGGTCTTAGTATATCGTTATATCTCTTTTTACACACGTGTTTAATTAAGTTGGGGTAGTAGACCTTAATTCCAGCTATATAGCGATTTAGTTATTAGGCATTAAAAATATTTAGTATATAAAGCTTTAAATTAGAATTACAGTCTATTATATTAGATCCTATATAAAGGGCTCTATATTAAAGCTCTGCAGTCTAAATATATACTAGATTTATAACCTTTAAGCCTAGTTTAAGTATGGCGCCTTAGTTACTATAGTAGGTCCTTACCTAGCGGTAACTAAGGCGCCTTAGTCTTACTACTACTTCTAAATTAAGTAAAAGCTCTATATAGGGGGGTCCTAGGGGGTCTCCCCCTAGAAAACCTTATCTCTATATATATTAATTAAAGTCTATATAATAAAGCTCTAAATTATAAACTTGGGTCAAAATTTTAGTTAGGGGGCTAACTATCCGCATATTTTGAAACGATGTTATATAATATTAGAATCTTTACACGTTTACACATTTTGATTAAGCCCTCTAAATAGCCTTATATTTTCCACATTTTGCCTTTACTACTATGCCTTTTGTCGGGAATGAGGCAAGCGGTCGTCACGTGACGCCGCGGCACTAGCGTGGCGAGGAGTCTTAGGCTCCTCGCCCTTCCTCATTCCAAGAGGAGAGAAAAACAATTAAATAACAACAATATCATACTAGCTATAAACTGTAACTACGTAATATCACCTTATATTACCAACACTAATCAGTAGTTAACTTCACTGTTATACCACAGAATAGCTAGGTATTCCACTAAGAAGAGATAAGCTACTGTACCAGTGCTACTCGTGCTAGAGGAAGCTATCTTTTAAGGTTAGAACTGGTCCTGAACCTTAAATAGAACTCTTCCATAAATCTAAGGATTTAAAGGCCAGAACTGGTCCTAAGCCTTTCCTAGATTATAGATTCTTGCGTCTATTACGCAGAATAACACACTTTATAAGTCTTCGCGATTTAAGGCCAGAACTGGTCCTGAGCCCCATAATTGCAAATACACGTCACAAACGCGTACTAAACAATAAACACGTACTAAATGACAATCCCTACCCTAATAACACTTCCCTCCCCCTAAAAATATGGCTACGCCTACCTTAAACGACTAGGAAGACTCCTTACTACTAAGGGTAGCTTTATACACAAAACTTATTAATAAAGATTGGGACGAATTTACCATTAATATAATAACTTATACCACAAAACAAGTTAACGGCTTTCTCCTATACCATATTATATTCTACTAAAGTAGACACTACGCCAATCTATAGCTGTGGGAATATTTTAGGGAGGATTTTATAGGATGGACCGCCAACACCTAGGCACTTGGCAATGTTAATATTATTTAGGATTTTTAAGACTTCCTCTATAGGAATAGGGTATACATTACTAAAAATAGTAACCCAATTACCAGTAATATCTAGGCCGTTATTATTGGTATAGAAGAACCAGTATAGACAGAAGCTGAGATTATATGTTAACTACGGAAACCCAGAACTAACCTATATTCTTTAAAAGGCAACTTTAATTTGGAATAAAAACCCCAGAACGCTACTATCCCACCTAGAGGTGCTCTTCCACCTAGAGGTACTTTCCTACCTAGAGGTACTCTTCCTCTACCTCTACTGCCTCTAGCTCCTCTACCCCAGCCAACTGGTAAGCCTCTATTATAAGAAGTCACGAATCTAATAAAGGTATATTTGGACGAGGAGAAGAAGTTTAGAGGAAAACTATACAATATACTCAGAACAAAATTATAGGTCTTTTATAACTGCTGTAGTAAGGTTAGAATCCAATGCCACTAGTTTTATTATGCTTTCTTAGTCATGTTAAAGGGATAGGCGGTGATATTTTATTATAACCATATTGCGGGTAGAAACTATAGCTTTAATGTAATACTTTAGCTCACTAGAGCCCACTTTAAGACCAATAAGAATTGCCAGCTTTATATATCTAAATAGCAGGAGACTATATTCTAAAGAGTTATCGCTTCTAACTTAACAAAGACTTATTTAGAGTGCCTTTAACTACTCTTTAATAAACTCCAGAAAATCCAATATAGTTTTACCAAAACTTACCAAAATAAGAATAGCCTAAGGGACTAGGTTATCTCAGCCTGCTATAGCGTTCCTAAGTGCAATTTGGCGCTATATAAACCTATAGATACATTTAAAGGAGTATATACCAAGCTACGCTCTGCTGTAGGTACTGCGATATAAACATAAGAATCTTAACAGTTCTATACCAAAAACCTTACCCAACCAAGTATTCCTAACCAATATAATTATAACTGGACTGACCGTATATATAGTAGCCATAATAGGGAATATAGTAAAGGGTATAATTAATGTTGACCATAAGGCAATTATGGAGGTCCTTATAGAGGTTTATTTTAAAGTAATTGCTAGAAGAAGTGCTACGTTTGTAAGAAGCTAAATTGCTAGTTAACTAGACACTCCCTTAATAAGTAAAAGGAGGCATATAATAAGTTCCGTTAGAGTGTAAGAAACGTTAGAAATTATAAGGTCACTATGGCCTACTTCTAAAGCTTCCTAGTTCAATATAAAGGCGTAGAAGACCTTAAGGGTGAGACTAATAAGACCAAACAGCTCCTTATGGATATGGAAATTAAGGACTACTCTCCTAACTAATACTTCACTAAGTATAGTAAGGTAGATGGCACATAAACTATTACTGTTCTTAATAACCAATCTACGCTCCATTCTATTACAAAGTTAAATATCTTTAATAAGCTAAAGGAGAGCTCTGTGTTCTCCTTTAATAACAGATATTTAGCAAACGTCTTCTATGGTATTATGCCAGATACTAGAGCCGTAGGAGTATCTACAGCAGGAGAACCTTAAGTTTAAGCCCTTTAATAGCTTAATAGCTCTATTTAGATTAACTATTTAACAGTAGGCTAATATATAATTTGTTTTAGCAAGGGTACTGTAACCTCTCTTAGCATAATTAGGGTTTAAACTCCCTTAGGGTACATTACTTTTTATATTGTTCCCATAAACACCCTATTTCTATTTTGCATTAGAGATATAGACAAATTAGGCGTTAACCTTAATAACCTTAAGAATATACTTATTTAAGAAGATAATTAGGTACCTATTATACGCAAGTGGGGTTACCCCTAGTTACTCCTTTATTAACTAGAAAAGAGTATTACTTAGAGCCACTTAACTAAGTTAGAATTACGCTAACTATACCGTTGTTTTAGCCACCTATCCATTTACTAATTACTTAAGGTTCTTTAGTAAGCAGGCTATGAAGTTAAGGTTAAGGCAATTAAGCACCTTATAAAGTACTGCTATTACTGCTAAATAAACCAGAAGTTCTCTAGCCAATTTAAGTTCACCCTTAAGGATAACTACAACTTCAACTTCTATATTATTATTAACGTTATATATCTTAGCAGTAAGCTAGTACTCCAAGTTATTAACTTCTTAACCTTCTTCTAAGCCACGCGTTTCTTAAAAGATATATTAGCCAGAAACGCATAGGATACCCTTTAGTTGTGCTAGATTAATATCTACTTAGGACCCCCTAATTAAATCGTCCATAATATAAGAAAGAACTTCTTATCTATAGAGTTCCAATAATAGATAAAGGCAATGGCAATTAAGGTTAAGGAAGTCCCCATTAAGGCACATAATAGTATTAAAAAAGTGGAATAATATTACGCGCCATTACGCCGCGTATATAAGATTATCTCTTTAGAACTAGAAGACGCTAGTAAAGAACTTACCTTGCAAATAGCTGTTAAAGCCATTAATAATTCCGCTAGCCTAGATAAACTTATACCCACATTGCTAGTCTTTAGTGCCTACCCTTAGATAACTAATAATTCCCTACTATCTCCCTCTATTATATAATAAGCTAAGACTATTTATAAGGTAACAAAGGAGGTACAATATCTCTACGCTATATGCTAGGTTAACAATGCACTAGGAATAAGAAATGGCCTAAATACCTTAACTACGCTTAATCTGCCACTCTAGTCTAAGGTATATATATGGCATAAAAAGGGAGGATGGTTAGGCCCACATTAACTTATTGTAATTAATAGTTAAACTTACACTATTTAGATGCCTTATAGACCCACTTAATTCTATTTAACTATTATTAAGCCTTATTATAAAGACAATAGTTCCAAACCTTTATAGGATGCCCTAAAAGAGAACCACGATCAATATGCTTTAGAAGGCGTCTATAATTCTAATATAATAATAGTAGAGGTTCCGCAACTATAACGTAACAGAGGTCGCCTAAAGGAATTATAAAATCGCCAACATCTTATTAATTTTAAAGAGTAATTTATTACCGCCATTAAGAATGGAGTTAAGTTATTAATGGCCTTTATAACAGCTAAGGAGAAGGCTAACTTTAACCTTGCAAAACAGCTCTAAAAGGAAGGTTATATTATAACCCCTAGAGCTCCTTTCTAAGCATCTAATAAGTAGAAGATTAATAGTCTTATTATAAGAGGAGTCTTTAAATTTAAGAAGTATAACCTTACTAAGTTTAATGGAGTTTGTATCTTTAAGTTAAGAATAGTTAATAAGATTAAGGGCAAAGCTACTAACGCCCCATTTAAGAAATTAAGGCTTATTATCTAAGGTTATAATAATAATAGTAAGGAGGTAATTCTTACGCAATCTCCTATAATTTAATGAGCTAGTTAGCAAGTTATTATTATACTAGCTCCCTCCTTAATAAAGAATAAAATAGCAGTTTATTTATAAGATATTACTTAGGCCTACACCTAATTAGAGGCATACCTTTAGCGCTTAATATTAGTATACCTTCCAGAGCAAATTTATTACCAATATCCTAAAGATATAATTATGGTTATGCTTAAGCCATTATATAGAATTGCAGAGGTAGGAACCCATTAGTAGGCTACCTATAGTAAGCACTATAAAGAGAAGCTTTTAATAACTACTTCTATATTTAACCCATACTTCCTAATTATAACCACAGGAACTCTATTTGGAATTATTGGCATATAAACTAATAATATAATTATCTTAGGAGATGACCAATTCTCAGCTCTTAAAGAAGATAAATTAGTAAAGGTAAATCTTATAGCAAAGCCAAAGGAAAAGCTTAATTTAATAATACTATTACTCTTTAATAGATACACCCTCTCCCTAAATAAGGATTCTATTGCTTTACACTAGAAGGGTTAAAGCAAGAAGATTAATATTATTAACGCTAATTCTCTAAAGCAAGGATATGTGGAGCAACGCGCTTATAAAGCTTATATTGCTTCTATCTATTAACCTAAGGCTTTATTTAATCTCTTTATTACTACCTAATACCAGGAACTAACTAAGAATAATGTTCTTACCCTAAATAAATATCTTTCCTAGCAAATAAACCATCTTAATTAGGGACTACTCTATATGCCTATTAATCTTCCTACCGCCAAGCTCTTTGTATTTATTAATAGATTATTTATAAATAATAAAGATTTTAGCTCCTAGTTAGGATATAAGATTATTATTGCAAACGAATTTACTAAAGAGAATAACTTCACAATTTATAGCAATTTTATTTATTGGAGCTTAACCAAGAGTAAGCACGTCACTTAAAGCGTTCTAGTATTAGAGATATACGGAATAGTTAGCGGAGTTAACATAGCAATTGCAATTGGAACTACCCTAAAGATAATTATAGATTAACTCGGACTTCCTATTATCCCTATAGTCGTATATACCGACTTATACTCCCTTTATAAGTGTTTAGTTAAGCTTGGTACTATAAAGGAGAAGCGCCTTATAATTAACATTATGGTACTTTAGCAATCCTACAAACGGCAAGAACTCTTTAAGATTTAATGGATTAATGGCTAAGATAACCTAGTAGATATAATAAGGAAGGCAAACCTATATAAGGCTTTAGAAACATTTGTTAATATAAATACTCTATATATATGGGTTAAAGGTTAAGTTAAAAGGAAGTAAGAATATAACGCTCTATAGACCCTGATTTTAACCAGCCAATTAGGATTTTTCATGCCCGGCATGGAAAATTGCCATTGGCTCGCTTACTACTAGCGCCTTAGCGGCCCTAATATAACGCCCACCTAAGCAAGAAGCACTACGTGCTAAAAGGCAAACTTTAGGACAGCGAGACTTATATTATAACGGCAATAGTAAGTGAGGAGGATTGGTATTTGTTCCGCTAGCCAAGCGATATATATATATAGATGACAACCATAAAAGAAGAGTTGCTAGTGTCGGGAATAAGGCAAGTGGTCGTCACATATTGTTATGTGCCGCCGCGGCACTAGCGCAGGGAGGAGCCTTACGCTCCTCGCCCTCCCTTATTCCAATGAATAAGCTTTATTAACCAACATCACTGTAACCTACTCGAGTAGTCGTTATTGGTGAGTCACCCTGTGTGACCAACAATAATAGTTCCGTTAATTCTTTATTTAATTAGTAAAGTTATAAGCGTTAATTAACTAGATCCGTTTAATCATGGGTCCTATTATATTAATTTTAGGTTATAGTTTAAATCTAAGTTAAGGGTCTTATCTGTAGGTCGCGTAAAACGGCGTTATGCCTATTAATGCGTTTATTATATTATTTACAGTAAACTTAGCTAAAGGCAGCCATTTTTCCCAATTATCTTACAGGTAGGAGTAGTACATTTATAGATATTATTCCATAATTATATTCGCAATTTTAGTTTAACTATCTGTCTCTAGATAAAATATAGTTAAGAGTTATATTTAAATGCTTAATTATTTATATAGAGCTTACTAGAAGTCTGAAATAAACTAGCTTTTATAGTTAGATATTATTAAGTTAGGAAGTCCGTGTAGCTTAAAAACGTACTTAACAAAACATTCAGCTACTAATATTGCATTAATTAAGTCCATAGGAATCATATATCGCATTTTTATAAGGCGGTTAACAACTACTATAATATTCGTAAACCTATTACTGTTAGGCAAGTTAACTATAAAGTTAATTAAAATATCACGCCATCTTTATATCGGAATTGGTAGCAGTTAAAGTACTCCTTACTTCTTTATATAAAAGGTCTTTCCACGCACATATATCCTACATACTTAAACGTATTTTTGTATATAGTTGTGCATTATAGGCCAGTAGTATGCTTATTAAACAATTTTATAAGTCTTTATACAGCCAGGATGCCCTACTATAGGAAAGTTGTATATAAATTTGAGTATCTTAAATTATAAAGGTTTGGAATTCGGAACTACTATCTTCTATTAATAGTATAATCGGTTATTTTAAATCTCGCATTTAGTAAGTGTAATATCCTTATACTATTATTTTCCTATTTAAATTACTTTTATTATATTTATTATCTATATATTATTCTTATATTCATATTCTATTAGCTTATTAATTTTTATTTCCTATTTATTAACTTCTAATTCATTTCTATTAAGTTCCATATCTAGGAATATAGGATATAGTCTTTTAAAACATTTAAAAGGTAATAAAATCCGTAATTAATTTATAATCTGTTTATCTGTAGCATTTATAGGTAAGTCCTATAATTATTATATTAATACATTAGGCTTCTAATTAAGTTTACCCAGTTAGTACGTAATCTTAAAGTTAAATTATAAGAGGTATTTGGCCTAATAAATTTGGCGCTGCGTTAATTGCTTTATAGTTATAAAGTACTATAGGTTTTTATAGTCCGTTAACACATATATTAGGAATAATGATCCTTTAAGCTTAAGACGCCATTATTTAAAACATCTAACTATTATAAGTAGTTCCTTATTATATATCTTATAGTTTAATTTAGCAGGGGCGAGTTTCCAGAAGAGAAAGGCTACTAGATATAGCTTACCATCCTTATTATATTATAACAACACTCCCCCTAGCGCATAATTGGACAAGTCTATTTTAATAATATATTTAAGGTTAGGGTCAAAGTTGGTAAGAATTAGAGTAGTTATAAAATAATGCTTTAGGTCGTTAAAAGCTTATTTACATTTAGTAGTCCATTTAAATTTTATATTCTTTCTTATTAGGTTTACTAACAGCTAAGCAGTTTCTAAGAAGTAATTAATAAATTAATAATAGAAATTTATAAATCCTAAAAATCTTTAAAAATCTTATACATTACTAGGGCTTTTTTAGTTTATAATCGCGGTAACTTTCTTAGGGTCCATTTTAATTCCATTACAGGATATTATTAAGCCTAAGTACGTAACCTTAGACGCGTAGAACTTACATTTCTTAATATCACATTATAGGCCCGCATCTTGTAGGCGTTTAAGGACTATTTTAATATATCTTTAATATTTAGAAAGCAAGAATAAGTAGATTAAGATATTATTAATATACACAGTAACAAATACATTAAGGAATTTACAAAGTGTATTATTAACGTATTACTAAAACGTACTAGGACCGTTCTTTACGCCAAACGGCATTACTAGGTATTTAAAGAGTCCCTATTAGGTATAAAAAGCTATATACTTCTTATCTCCTTCACATATATAGATTTTATTAAAGGTAGCAACTATATTAAGCTTTATAAAGTACCATACCTTTACTAAACAGTTAAGCGTCTCTTAAATTAGGGGAATTGGATATTAGTTTTAAATTATAATTATATTTAGAGCTTAGTAATTAATATAGAATCTTAAGCCTCCTCCTGGCTTTTTAATAAATAGTATAGGTAAGGCGAATAGAGATTAACTAGGGCAAATAAATCCTTTTTCTAGATATTTATTAAAGTATTGTCGCATTATAAGCAGTTCTTCTTATAACATACCGTATAGTAGACTAAACTTTAGTGTTATGCCAGGCTTAAGTTCTATCTTAAAATCGTGCTTATCTTAGTATAGGGCTAGTTGGTCTACAAATCATTTTTTAAACTTATAAATTAGATTATGGTATTCTTTAGGTACGAGAGGTTAAGGATTAATATACTATTTTAGTTCTAGTGCTTTTTTAATATCTTCTATAGTTATAGTAAAGATTTTATAATCTTATCTTTTTGCTAATAAAATAAAAGGTGCGGCCTATATTATATAAATTTTAAGAAGTTTCAACGAATTATCTTTGCATTCTTTACTATAACTGGCAATTATAGTTTTATTATCTTGTTTTAAGGTCTATAGTAAGGGTAATTTATATTATATTAAATTTAAATAGTTGTATGCATATTTATAGGGCATATAGTATTTTAAGCAATAACTTTAGTAGTAAGTTATATGGAACTTTAGTGTTTCTTTAACCTAACTAATTAAGGGGTTATATCGCTTTAGCCATCCGTATCTAAGTATAACTTTATATTGCTTTAAGGGTGTAACAAACAAGGAGATGTGTTTAAGGTATTTACCCATCCACATTTTTACTAGGGCGTAGTGCGTTATTTTGCTATATATTAAGGGTTTGCCATTAAAGCCTTATAGGCCTTAGGGCTTATTAAGTTTCTTTAAGTTTAGGCGTTAAGTTTTTGCGTAATTTGTATTAATAAAGCCTATACTAGTGGCTCCGCTATCTATAAGGATTTATACTTCCTTCTATTTTCCAAGTATTTAAATTTTGCCAAGTATATTAAGGGAGTTATATTGTGTATCAGCGCTAGAAGAGCCTAAACACTTATACTCTTCTACTTTTTATCCTAAGGCGCAACTTGGCCCTAGGATAATTTATTTTCCAAGTTAACTAAAGGCAAGATGCTTTATAGCGTCTAAATACAATTTATGGAATGAGTACAGCTTAAGAAATGGGTATAATTTAAGAATTAGGAGGAACTACGGCAGACCTTTTTAAAGGGGTAAGTTCGGCAATATTTTTAAATATATCCTTTTTTACCGCATCTAAAGCATTCTCCATTTGTGGCTTAAGTTCTTTATTTATTGGTTCCTAGGGGTGCATAGAATCGGGTGGCATTAAGGTCCATAGGGTTATACATAGGGCTTTTGGGTCTTAGAGAAGGATCGCGTTTTAGAGCATATACCGGTTTCATAGAGTTTTAAACGCGAGGTATAGTTAACTTTAGAAAATAAGTCTATTTATTATATCAAAGGTCTGTTAGCGACTCGGTCAATCGAGGCACGAGCACGGCAAGAGGGTCGCGCAAGCCTGTACGATTAGATTGTCTATAAACGAGGATCCAAAGCTAGAGAAAGGAAAGGGGAAGAACGGAAGCACCACTCGAAGCTATATACAATTATCTGGTTATATAATAGCAACTTGCCATTACATAACGGCAACTTGCGGCAAGTTGCGGCAATTTGCCAGTACCGTTTTCCACCAGCGCCGTAATATTACCCCCCCCTCCAAAAAAGCCTGCCCTTAGGCTTTATACGTCCGTGGGGTGTTCTTATCTATATGCTTAATAGGTAGCTTATTATCTTTGCTATACTAGCACTCCATCTACTCATCTAGATACTTTAGGGGTCCTGGATTATTAGGGTATTAGTTATAAAATTCTTTAAGCTTCTAGGGGCAACCTATAAAGTTCTAGGTAGGGTACTAGGTTAGGTCTGGATCATAACCTTTCTATTAGACACGGTATTTCAGCGTTCCTCATACTAGTTTATAGGCTAATATTTTATTAACTTTCCATTTATTGTCGCTATTAACTTAAATTAGCAGTGGAGGCTTATTCTTTTATCCAGGTAGTGGGTTATTTATAGCTTTCTGTAGCTTATCTAGTAAGAAAACAGGGTAGACTTTAATTAAGTCTGGGAGTTTAACCTTATATAAGTTTCCTTCTTTATTAAGGATCTTATACAGTCCTACTATCTTATAGTCTAGCTTATAGCTAGGCCGTTCTATCTTCTAGTTCTTTATTATAACCCAGACCTTATTACCTACAGTAAAGTTAGGCTTACGCCTATGCTTATTTGCCTGCTGTTTCATTAATTTCTAGGCCTTCTCTAGGTTCTTACAGGCTACTGTCTATGCTTCTTCTAAGTATCTAGCATACTACTATGCTTCCTCATAAGATAGTTTTTTATACACGGTCTGTGGTCCTTCTGGTCTCTCCCAGTTAAAGCTTATATAGGGTAAGTATCCCATTTCTAGCTAAATAGGTACAAACCCTGTAAAATCATAGGGTAGGGTTGCCTAGGCGTAGTCTATTATAGGTAGTAGTCCACTCTAATTGTCCTAAAAGTAGTTAACAAAGGGCCAGAGTCTCTAGTCTAAGTATTAATTTACAATCTCCGTCTAACCGTCTATTTAGGGGTAGTATGCCGTAGAGGGCTTTAGCCTAATACCTAGGATTTAGGTAAACTCGTTCCAGAAGGCTAATATAAACTACAGCCCGCGGTTAGATATAATAGTATCTGGTGGTCCGTAAATTTGGTAGACATAGTAGATATATAGTCAGGCCGCCTCTTTAGCATTAATATTCTTATAATAGGGGATTAAAAACGGGCGCTTACCAAAGTAGTTAACTAGGATTATAACCATATCATATCCGCTGTGGTCTATAGGTAACTTATAGAAGTCTATAAAGATATGCTGCTAGGGGCGTTCTAGTATTAGGAGTGGCTTTAATAGCCCTAGAGTCTTATCTTATGGAATTATAGACCTACGGCAGTCGTTACAGTTCTGTACATAGCGGTTAATATCTATAACCATTCTAGGCCAGTAGTAGCAGTCACTAATAATTCTATAGGTCTTATTTTTTCTGGGGTAGGCCGTAAAGACCTAGGTATATACTTTAGTAATAAGCCAAGTCCATAAATTCTGTTCCTCTACCACCACTAGCCGTTCCTAGTACTTAAGTAGTCCGTTTTTAAGGGACCATAGGCTAGTAGCATCCTTTACCTTTTTGCAGTACTCCTATAAAGAAGGGGCTGTACAGTTTGCCTACAGCAGTTCATTAATAAGGTTAAGTTCCGTAGAGTTAACAGGACATATTTCAGCGTCTAAAGGGTCTGTATTTAGTTCTGCCTGTATCTAGGGGTTAAGGTGCTCTGGTTATAGTAGGGTCTAGGTCCATAATAAGATCTTTATAGCTACCTAGTTACCTAGGTCCTGTTCACACCTTATAAAAGCATCCGTACAGTTTATAGTGCCTGGTCTATACATAACTAAGAAGTTAAACTAAGATAGGATATCCGCCTAGCGTGCCTACTAGGCCGTAAGGGCCTTAGTTGTTATAAAGTATTCTAGGGCCTTATAATCCAAAACTACCTTAATAGGCTTAGGGGTCCCCTCTAGCTATACACACCAGTGCTAAAAGCTAGAGATAATAGCCAGCATTTCTTTGTTATGGATGTGGTAGTTTAGCTCGGCATCTATTATAGTCTTAGAATAGTATGCCATAGGGTACCATTCTCTGTCCAGTTACTTCTAGGAGAAAATACTAGCTATTATACTGTCTAAGGCATCAGTTTCTAGCATTAAGGGCCGTTCTAGGTTAAAGTAGGCAAGTAGGGGAGCCAATACCAGCCATTTCTTAAGCTTATTAAAGGCCTGCATACATATGGCGTTAAAGTGAAATGGCTAGTCTTTCCTAGTAAGGCGGTTAAGAGGCCAGGCAATCCTACTGTAGTTCTTAATAAAGTGTTAGTAGAAGTTATAAAAACCTAAAAATAATTACACCCCCTTTACGGTCTGTGGCAGTATCCACTGGTTAATTATAGCTGTTTTCTCTAGGTTGGCTTTAATCCCATCTATACTAATAATAAAGCCTAGGTACTTTATACGCTTAACACTAAATTCTAATTTCTTAATATTAGCCTAGAGGCCGGCCTCACGGAGCCATTATAGGACTTTGTGGACATGCTCCTTATATTCTAGCTCATTCTTAGAGTAGATTATAATGTTATCCAGGTAAGCCGTATAGAAGTCATTAAGGTAGTTAAAGAGTATATCATTTATATATCGCTAGTACGTAGCCAGTCCGTTAGTTAGTCTAAAAGGAAGTACTTTACATTTATATGTTCCATAACGGGTCTAAAATATAGTAAGATCTTCCAATCTAGGGTCTATCCTAATCCAGTAAAAGGCCTAACGGATATTAAGCTTAGTAAAGATCTTAGCTCTACTTATTTAGGTTAAAGTCTTATTAAGTAAGGGTAGTAGGTAGCGGTCCTTGCGGGTTATATTATTTAATTTACAGTAGTTAATGCAGAAACAAAGTCCTCCATTTAGCTTTTTGGTAAAGAGAATAGGCGAGTTAAAAGGGGCTTAACTAGGTTCAATAAAGCCCTTATTTAGGTTATTAATAAGGTACTACTTTATAGCCTATAATTCAGCAGTGCACTGCTAACGAAGGGGGCTATAGCCAAGTATGTCTTCCTTATCTGGCTCAATCTTAATCTTATAGTTGTACAGTTAGTAAGGCAGAAGTATATTAGACGCTGCCTTGGAGAACACATCCTTAAATTTCCAGTGTTAATAGGGTAGTTTCTGTTCCACCAGCTCCTTATCTATAAGCTCGCCTTCCTATTTACTAAGCTCATTTTCCTTTTTCTTAATTATTCAATTAATTTTATATAAGCTGGTAGTAAAGGCAATGGTATTAGGTTAAACCAAGTTCTAGTAGAATCCTACAGCGCTAATACAGCAGATATTAACTAGTGGGAGGTCCATAGGTTTCTTTACGGACTATTATTAGGCCGTATTTTACAGTTTAGGGTTTATAATCTTTTTTAGCTCCTATTCTATCTTCTACAAGTTATCCCTCTAGTCTATATATTTAGTATAGCATCTAATACTCCTTGCTATTTTTTATGGCTATATAGGGCCTAAGTTCCCTATAGGGAGCTCCGCTAGCTTTTCATTAACTTTTTTAATCTCTAGTGCGGGTGGCATAACATAGGTAGTCTAGGGGCGGCGTAGTATGCGGATCTGTTACGGGTTAAGCTATACATCCTTTTTAAAAGCCTGGTCTCTATATATAGCATCAGCCTAGTAAACAGTGTTTATCTATAGCCATATAAGATTTTCCATTATAATGCTAATTTCCTTTATAAAAGAAGGTGTTAGGGGTAGGGTTTTGGGCCAGATAAGCCATCTACTCCATACATTGAGCTGTAAGCCTAGATAGGCTAGCTATTTTCTTCCTAAGATTATATTGTGGCTTCCTAGGTCCGTAATAAGAAAGGGGACATTATACTGCCTTTGTCTGTCTACACAGAGGTAAATCCATAAAATAGTCGTAATGGGCGGTCCTATCTGTCCATTATACCCATAAATAGGAATTAGTTTGGGCAGTTCTTTAAGGGGTGCATTTAAAAAGTCAGCCAGCTTTACAGCACACTGTATGTCTATTAAGGCAAAGGCATTTGCTTTAGAGTTAGCCAAAGTAGAGGTTAAAACTTAATATCCATTATAGAATAAAGTATAAGAGATAGTGTAGCTTCTTCCACTAACTAGTTAACCCAGATTAACATGTAACATGTTAATTCCTTTTAACCCTAGAGAGGAGTCTTGCTCTAAGGTTCCTCTTTTTCCAACTCTATACCATCCTCCTAAATTAATAGGACCTTATTTATCTTTGCCGCTATTAAGCAGTCTTTTATAAAGTGGTCTTTCTAGCTATATAAAAAGTAGGCTCCTTAATTACTAAGGGCCTATCTATAGGGGTTGTTATATATAGGTTAAGTATTCGCCGGACCCACCATAGGGCTAGCTGCATAGCTAGCCGCTGGGTTAACGGCAGGCGGTATAGTTAGTACTATAGGGGTTACAGATCTTACTAGGGCGCTATGGCCTATTCTTATAGTACTTGTGTTCTAATTAGCAGAGCTTCTAGTCTTATACCACTTAGCATGTGCCTTAATTTGGCAGAGGCCCTAGTTAATAGCTAGGCACTAGTCCGTAAGCTCCTTTAGCGTCTATATAGTAGTATAAACCAGGAGCACAGCGCGCTATAGATCTAGGGTAAGCTTGTTAAAGAGGTCTAGCATTAAATCTTCCTAGGGGATTTAAGCCTGTCCAGCTAGGTGTAAAAAGCGGGTCTGGAAGACTAAGAAGGTCTCTATCATTTCTATATTAAGGGCTTTATAGTCAAGGCGGGCGTTCTATATCTTATAGGGGTCCTTATAAATAGAAGACAGGTAGTTAATCATCTCTTCTCTAGAGAGGAAGGGGTCTACTAAGTCCTAGGCATATCACAAACATAGATGCGTCTGTGCATCCCCACCAGTACAGCCGAAAACATAGGCCATTTTAGCTTGGGTAGTAGGGAAGTGGTCCGCATTAACTTTAAGCTTGTCTTACAGTTAAATCTTCTAATTATTAAATGTAGGGTTAGTTCCGTCTGTAAGCAATAGGGGGTCTACAACCTTTATAGACCGCAATAATGCTAATGCAGTACATTGGGCTAGGGCCTTAAGGACTGTAGCAAGTCTCTAGGTGTCTAATAACTCCTCACTAGGTGCAGGGGTGTCTCTGGTTTCAAGCAGCTCTTAAAGCTATTTAATTTTGGCATTAGCTGCTACAAGCTCTTCCTGGGGGGTCAAAACGGCAACTGTTTCACCATTAGAGGTATTTACAGGTCCTGCAGCAGCTTTACCAGCTGCTGTATTTCTTGGCATAGTAGTAGGGGTATTAGGTAATTTCCAGTATTTGTTTATTTCCTAGGGGTTCTAGTCCATACGTGTCCTATTCTTAGGTTTCGCGTTCTATTTATGTTCTTTTAGTTCTTAGGGATCTATCCTGTCCTTATAGTCCTAGTAATGTCCTTAGGGTCCTATTCTATGTCCTTATCCTATTCATGGCCTTATAGATATTTTTTAAGTTCCTTTTTAGGAAAGAAGAGTAGTAACGAGCTTTAGATAATATTAGCAACTTAGTTAATTAAGGCACAAGCACAGCAAGAGGGTCGCGCAAGCCTATACAATTGGATTGTCTATAAACAAGGATCTAAAGCTAGAGAAAGGAAAGGGGAAGAACGGAAGCACTGTTTAAAGCTATATACAATTATCTAGTCACATAATGGCAACTTGCCATTACGTGACGGCAACTTGTGGCAAGTTGCGGCAATTTACCAGTACTGTTTTCCACCAGCGCCGTAACAAGGTCCTCGTTAATTTGTTAACATATTATAGCAAATTTAAATAGGTTTTTTTAGCAGTTCTTTACCTACTAACTAGGCTCTAATCTTATCCAAAATAGCTTATTAAAGGGCAGCGACTCTAGCGGCTTTATTCCAATTTAGTTCGCTAATAAGGCCTAAAAATTCCAAGAAGAAACTAGTAAAGTCTTAGTTCTATTATTATAGGGTTTTAAGTTTAGTAACAGCTATATATTTACAGCTAGCGTCATTATATATTTGTTCTAATAGGGAGACAAAGGTTTTAAAATTAATAAAGGTGCTATTACAGATAAATAGATCTATGGTTTATATAGCGTCCTTACTTAAATAAGACATTCCATAGCTAACCTTGCTTACTTCAGTAGGGTATTAGTTATAGTTTATTAAAAGTTTAAGATAAAGCTTGGTTACAAAGGGATATAGGTTATTTTAATTTCTATTAAACATTAGAGAGTTAGGGAGCCTTTTAGATTTCGTAATAAGTATTAAATTCGTTATAGGTACAGGTTAAGTTACTATTACTAGTTTAAAGTTTGTGTTTAAGGGGCCAGGCTTAGGTATAGTTATTTTAATTTCATTTATAGGCGGTGTTGGGGTCTCTAATATAGGTTCTTTAACGTTACAGAGATCTTTGCGGAGTGCTTCCATTAATTACTAATACTGGGTTTCCAGTGCAGCCCACTACTAAGCTAAGGCAGCTGTAAAGGCTTCTTGCATTACAGTTAACTGTTCCCTAACTAGGGTTATAATACTTATAGTTAACATATGGGATTCGAGGTCGTTTACTATTTTAATAGTAGTTATATTAACATAATGTAATATAAGGGCGTAAAGAGACTTTAGGGAAGATTTAAAGGAACAATATAAACTCTATCTACATCGGCAAAATATGGTACCCTTTCAATGGCCTCAATAGTTGGTGGTTGACGCAATTGGCGCGCAGTTAAGGTCATTTAGCAACTCAACCAACTAGCCTATATCGTGTTTTTTTGACATGCAGCCTGCGCGCAGCCTGCGCGCAACCTGCCAGTAATCTACACATTTGGCAACCATAATTATATTTACCTCTTTTATACTAATAATATATTTTAAATAAATAAAAGCTACTTTAAAGCTATTTATAAGGCTAGTAAAATAAATAATATTATTTTAGATAATTTAATATAATATAGCGATGGTTCTCTTCTACCTATCTACCTATTAACTTACCTACCTGCCTATATCGCCTACCTGTTTACATCTGCCTACCTATCTATATCTACCTACCCATTAGCATCTATCTACCTATCTGTATTTACTTGCCTATCTATATCTACTTACTTATCTATATTGCTTACCTATCTACATTGCCTACCTATCTATATTGCCTACCTATTTACATTACCTACCTGTCTATATTACCTACTTATTTATATCTACCTACCTATCTATATCTACCTACCCGTTAGCATCTGCCTACCTATCTATATTTGCTTGCCTATCTATATCTACTTACCTATCTATATCTACTTACCTATCTGCATCTACTTACCTGTCTATATCTACCTACCCATTAGCATCTCCCTATTTATGCCTACCTATCTATACTACCTTGATTTAATTAATCAATTAAATCATTTATAGTGCTTACTGGCTAGTTGTTGTCGTCTAGCTCTAGCGACGGTTGTCTGGTTCTAGTAACGGTTATCTAGCTCTAGCAACAGTTATCTAGTTCTAGCAATAGTTATCTAGTTCTAGTAACAGTTATTTAGTTCTGGTAACAGTTGTCTAGTTCTGGTAACAGTTATCTAGTTCTAGCAACAGTTGTCTGGTTCTGGCAACAGTTGTCTAGTTCTAGTAATAGTTATCTAGTTCTGGCGACAGTTATCTAGTTTTAGTAATAGTTGTCTAGTTCTGGTAACGGTTATCTAGCTCTAGCAACGGTTATCTGGTTCTAGTAACAGTTATCTAGCTCTAGCAATAGTTATCTAGTTTTAGCAACGGTTATCTGGCTCTGGCGACGGTTGTCTAGTTTTAGCAATAGTTGTCTAACTTTAGAGACAGTTGTCTAGTTCTAGCGACAGTTATCTGGCTCTAGCAACGGTCGTCTGGTTCTAGCAATAGTTGTCTAGCTCTGGCAATAGTTGTTTAGCAATGGCAATAGTTATCTGGTTCTGGTAACGGTTATCTGGTTCTAGTAATAGTTATCTAGTTCTAGCAACGGTCCTCTACTGGCTGCTGTTCTAGTGCCTCCCTAGGTAGAGAGGATGTAAGGAAGGAAAGAAGAATAAAAAATAAGGCGGCTATATAGGCAGAGACACGTGTAGACGCTATTGGGAATATAGCGGGGACCCGATGCAGAGCTTCGTGTAGAGCCTCCATATGCAGAGCTTTGCGCAGAGCCTCATGCAGAGCTTCGTGCAGAGCTTCGTGTAGAGCTTCGTGCAGAGCCTCCGTACGCAGAGCCTCGCGCAGAGCCTCGTGCAGAGCCTCTGTACGTAGAGCTTCGTG
>Ga0307507_10000954_pt1 | contig 64422 bp, 18 predicted proteins | sample 7_EM_MG_FD_207223 | JGI IMG/M metagenome (GOLD analysis project Ga0307507, IMG submission 207223) | Populus trichocarpa ectomycorrhiza microbial communities from riparian zone in the Pacific Northwest, United States - 7_EM | ecosystem: Host-associated > Plants > Roots > Unclassified | place...
CGCAAAGTAAATGGTAATAGAAGGCAAAGGGGCGAGCACTAGGCGCCCCCTGATGACTCTACAGTAGTAGAGTTAAGTTCGCGATACTAGCGCGTCCGTAGGCTTGTTACGGCAGCAGTGGTTCCTAAGGAGGTCAAAAAGTAAGGTAGTAGAGCACCATAGGTGACTCGCAGGCGCCTCGCAGGCGCTGTGCAGGCGAGTCCCAAAAGGCAGGGAGATGGATCACGGGGTTTTCTCATGTAGAGTTTTCTCCCCACATGTATATAAGGAGTAGTCCGCGTGGGCCTAGTAGGGATCCGAATCGGACGTTAAGCAATGAATTATTATATTAAGTTAAGATTATTAAGAACTTTTTAGTAGAACTGCCACTTCTAGGGGCTATTAGTCTCCTATTAGGTAAAGAGTCTATTAAATAGTATACCATTAATTCGTCTAATAATATAGCTAATCTTAGTGTCTTCTATAGGGGAAAAGGCAGGCACTCTAAGTTAGTTTTTTTACGGATTTATATCTTCTAGTGGCTATATTCCTTATAGTCTCTCTAAAAGATTAGGGGATTACGGTAACGTATATTAGACCCTATAGTGGTAGCTTAAGTTTAATTATTATAGCTTTTATTATTGCTGCTTTAGTAAGGGTTCCTATTAGGTAAAGCTGCTTAGCGCTAACCCTCTATTAGGTATTAAGTAGGTAAGGTTACTAGGGGCGTAGAGACTTAAATGGCGTTATATATAGTAGAGAGGTATCTAGCATTATTATAAATGTGCTTATTAAGCTAAGATTATAGGTATTTAATAATGCCCTCTTTTTAGTAACCGTAGCAATAAGTATAATCTTAGCCTTCTTTAACTATTAGACGTCACGTTTAGATATATGGAGGTTATCTTTGGTTTTTTAATATATATTATAATCTTAGGCAGTACGTATCTTGGCTTATATAAGCTTTAGGTAGTAGTTCTATAGAAGGCGGTAGTATTTATTGAGTTCTTATGCTACTATTTTTATAAACGTCTTGGCGTCTTATATATTAATTTTAATAAGTAGTAGCCCTTTTACTTACTTCCTTATAGTAATATAGTTAATATAAGATATTATTAATGTCCATCTCCTTAAGGGTTAAGGCTAGGGCTAATAAATTAAATTCTTCTGGGATTAATTAGCGTTATAGGTTAAGTATAGGTATTAGATTATTCTTTGGGTTTAATATAGTAGCTAGTAAGGAATATCGTCTTACTATTATAGGTTCCTTAGAAGTATAAAGTAAGGTAACTTATAGACACGCTGCTTTTGGCAGCGCCTATAGTATTATAAAGATGTAGAATTGGTTATAGGCTAAGCGTTAGTAGTAAAAAGGCGTAATGTAACGTTATAGGACGGGGCAGTAGCTATAGAGTGTATATATTTAAGGAGTCTATAAGACGTTACGCAATCAATTGTAAGGATTAAGGGCGTAAGGAGGTAATATACCTACGCGTAGCTGACGTAAGCTGTATGTAAGCTGTATATAAGAGCACGGGGCTCTTCTATGGAGGCCCCTGCGGTAGGGTTCCGTAATATTAATAAACTAAAAATTTACGTTTCTTCTAACGCTATCTTTAGTCTAAAATATCTTCTATATTCTATTTTAGTTCCCTATTAATTTTACTAAGTAGGGGCGGTTCTAGACCATCTCTTCTCTAGAGAATTAAGTAAATAAGAATTCATAGAGAAGAACTTAAAAAGTACTTACTAGTCGCCTAGACTATATAAAAAAGGTACTATAATAAAAAATATGTGCCTAAAGAATTTAAAATAGGAGATGAAGTCTTACTCTCTATAAAAAAAAATCTAGATAAAACGCATTAAAAAGAAGCTAGACTATAGGTGGCTTAGACCCTTTAAAATAGCTAAAAAAAATTAACAGAAATTAAGCCTATAAATTAAAATTGCAGAAATTATATCCAATATTTTTTATTTTTTATATTTCCTTATTAAAGCTATACTTAAACGCCGCTAGTGCCTTCCTTTTAGGAGTAATATCCTTAATGTTTTAGGGGTTATTTACTTTTACCCCAAATAGTGCTTTATAAGGGGTTATTTTTATACTACTATAGACGCTTATATTATATATATATTAAGTTAAAGCTAACTATAATATCTAATTATCTTATTAATAATTAATATAGTAGCGAAGGTAGTGTTATAATAACGCATTTAGATGCTATATTAGCCCGTTTATTTATAGGTAAAAGGTAGTACTTATTCTTTACCGTATTTTTAATAAATGATAGAATATGGGCTAAAATATACTATTAAATATGGTATCTCTATTAGACATAATTCCCCTTAGCGTGCTAAATAAGAGCTACTGCTCTAAAAATAGATCTACTAGTTCTACTACCGTAATTATTGTTATAATAGTAAAGTACCCTAAAAACTTTATATATCTATTAATAATTACTAAGCCCGCGAAGCCCTACTGCACGCGTCCACGTTGCCGTGGGTGGAAACATTATCTGGAATCCTATTCTTCTTAATAGCCAAGTGCAGAGGCGATAGTAGAGAGCCGTCGCAGCGCGTGCAGCGCTGTCGTTCGACTCTGTGGTGATGAGCCCGCGACGCGTGCAAAGCATTGCCCTTAACAACACCAGGAGTCTCACTGCCTCCGCTTAGAGCTCCTATTCTACTATCCAGGGAGGCCCATTAAGGGAAACTAGGATACAAAAACCGCCCGATATATAACTACCTAGCTTATAGCCAGGCCCGAAACTGGCCTTATCTAGCTAGTTAACGTGGATGCGTCCTAGGCGTATAACAGGACACCCTTAGGCTTGCACTAGCTCTAAAATTGCGAAGTAAGTGTGATAAGGGCATAGGGATCCTCCTGTTATAAGAACTTGTTAAGGTTAACGCGTTATAGATACTTTATATAAAACTTATTAAGGCCCCCCTATAAGGGCCTATCTGGTATCCAGTACACTTAGGTAACTTAGAAGAGGGTCTTAATAGGCATAGTACGCGCGACCTGGTAGATAGCAACGCGACAGCGACGCGACGGCGACTAGACGGCTTAATAAGGTGGAAATACGGGCAAAGCTCTAGGTAGCGGAAACATAGGCTAGCTTTAACGGCCCTATGGCGTTCAACTCATAGTTAACTTATAGTTAACCCACAGTTAACTTATAGGCGACTCACAGGAGGGTCTTAATAGGCGTGGTGTATGTAACCTGATGCGTATATATATAAGGCAACTTATAGGAGGGTCTTAATAGGCGTGGTGTACATAACCTAATGTATATATATGGGAGAGGCTATAGGGGAAATATAGGCCAGTTAGATAAGGACTTAATAGTTAGAGACATAGGCTAGCTTATAAAAGGGGGGGATATAAGCTTAGTTAGTAGGAGAGGGGGAAGTAGGTTGTCCAGTATGGGACCTAGTGTCTTTATAGCCCCTCTCCTGTAAGACATGGTTAGCCTATTATAAGGAGACTCTTATAGGCAACGCAAAATAGGAACTGGTAGTAGTATAGGGTATTATACCCCTATACTACCACTAGCCTCCTATAAGGTGTAGTATATAGCAGCTATTACTAGCTCTAAGAATCTCACCCCTTTACTAGGCTTTAACCCTTAGTGCACCTGGTAGGTAGGTAGGATTATATCCTAGCTAGAGAGACTGCTACGTGGCTTAAGAGAATAGATGCGCGTGTTAGTATATTAATAGACAGAACCATTTGCCTCTAGGGTAGTACGCCAGTAAGATATGCTTAAGGAGCAAATAGAAGTTACTTAGGCAGGGGAGGCTTTTTTAGTCTGGGCCTTAACTATAGAAGGTACCCAAGGCTTCTATATTATAGGATGCAGCCATGACGCCCTTATAGGATTACACCAGTAGGCATATAAGATGGGAGTTGCGACCCCTAGAAACGGCAGCCTATGCCCATGCCGGCAGAAATAATAAAGAAAGGCGTAAAACTAGAGGCTATGGAAGGCTCCTAAGCCGTGCGAAAGCGTACTAACTTTAGGAGAAGATTCTTATACAGACCATAGGGGGGCGGACTGGTGCTTGGGCTAATCCCATTATAAGATATCTAAAAGAACTGGTGAAACCCCCCGTTAAGGTGGTGGCAGCCAACTGCTTATGGAAAGCCCCTAGGCCTTTAGGCCTGGGTTTTAGGACAAATACTAGAAAACTAGGGTAGAGGCCTGGATAAGCAGGCACGTTGAACTCTACTATATAACTACCTAGCCTACACACAATCAACATACTGCCTCTAAGGATTCCAGCTCCTATACGAACCAAAAGCAGCCATACGCGTGTGCTTTATAATCAGCAAGGCTATTAGCCTATCCTTATGGTCATGGCAGGCAGTCAACCCAGATATTGCAGTTATAACAATCCAGACATATAGGGGACTGGTACAGATTATTAATGTATATAACCCTAAGGTTAAAGGGGTCCCACAAATAGAGAATATTATATTAGTAATAAGCTTACTGGGAACTAAAGGTATAGAGTCTATCCTATTAGGAGATATAAACCTCCACTATCTACGGTAGGGGGGTATCTATGTTGCTGCTGAACGACAGGCAGAGTACCTACTAAGAGCTATAGACACCTGGGGCCTTAAGCTAGCCACCCCCCTAGGAGCAATTATATGGCAATAAGGCACCGCCAGAAGTATAATTAACCTTATATTTATAGACAAAGGCCTATACCAGAGACTTAAAAGGTGCAACCCTAAAGAAGAATAGGCACTCGCTTTAGACTATATCCCCATCTAGATATAGCTAGATCTAGATATTAAGGCGCAACTAAATAGCAAAAGATACGCAATAAGAAAGCTTAAGATAGACAGCTTCCTTAACATAGTTAAATAATAACTTTAAGACCTAGAAGAAATCCACCTAATATTAAACAAGTAAGGCTTATTAGCTACCCCCAAGGAAATTAACCAAAGGCTAGAAAGGATCTAGGCAGCAATTAAAAATAGGCTAGAAGAGCACTGCCCAGTCTTAAAACCGGGCCCCTATACGCGACACGCATGGTCCGCATAATATGCGGTTTTTATTACCAGCCAATGACAAGTAAGAAGAAAATATATAAGCAGCTATAATCCTAAAGACGAGAGACAATATAAAGATATAAGAAACTAGCTAAAGAATACCCTAAAAAAAGAAGTAAGGAATAGCTGGAGACAGTTTATAAATAAGCATACTACTAACCTAAGCCTCCCCCATAATAAAGGTCTTTAGAGAATAGCGAAATGGACAAAGAAAAAGGCGGGATATCTAGTAAAAAACCCATACCTTCTGCCCCTATAAAGACTAGGTAAATTACTAGCTATAAGAAACAATAATAAGAAGGCAAAGATCCTTACAGAAAGATTTTTCCCTTAACCAGCTTTAGCAGACCTTAGCAATATTATAGGTAAAGTACTAGTAACTTGCCTAAGGGTTAATAGCGATATAATAACCAAAGAAATGGCCAGAACTATTAGCCGCCTTTTAAATAATATAGTACTAGGACTAGATGGGATCCTAAATAAAGCCCTAAAGACCTGCAGACCCCTAATAGTACCTTAGCTTACGGATGTAGCTAGAGTATGCTTTATAATAGGCTACTACCTAAGACTTAAAAGAGCTATAATAACATTTATTCTATGCAAAGAAGGCAAAGCAGACTACTTACTTCCAGGGAGCTACTACCCTATTACCTTAGAGAATACCCTTAGTAAGATCTTAGAAAGGGTAATAGCGGACTATATAGTAGATACGGCTAAGGAACACGCCCTATTACCATAAAGCTAAATAGGGGCAAGAAAGAACCGCTTAATACTATTAGCACTTACGCTACTTACTACTACCATTAAATCTGCATAGGCAATGCGAAGGGACTTTATAGTATTAATGCTTAGCCTAGATATTAGTGGTGCCTATAACAATATACCCCATAAGCGTCTCTTATATATCCTTAGGGCAAAAGGCTTCCTAGAATGGATTATATAATTTATTTAAGGGTTTATAGGTTTAAAAAAAACATTATTAGCCTTTAGTGAATACTAAAGCCCCCCTATTACAGTTGTAATAGGAATACCACATACTCCTCCTTTTCTTTATAAGCAACCTACTTAACTCCTTTAAGGAAGGGGCGACCTAGGGGATAGGCTTTATTAATAATACAAACCTAATTATATATAGGCTAACAGCCGCAGAGAATTATAGAATACTAGAGAAAGCTTATAATACCTATATAGAATGGGTAAGACAATATAAAGTCTAATTCTTACTAGAGAAATACCAGCTAATCTATTTTATAAGAAAACGCAACCAATCTATAGATCTCTAGTATATAATTCACATCTAAGGCTTTAGGGGTTAACTAGTTTAGGGCCTAAGAGTATTAGGAGTATAGGTAGACAGTAAGCTCTAGTAGAGCGTATATGCGGCGCAAGCGGCCTATAAGGGCTAAGTATAGTATATTATATTATCTAGGATTATTAATTCTATATAGGGTCCATGCTTCTAGAGGTTATACCTACTATACACAGTAATATGTCTAGCTAACTATAATATATAGGTCCAGTATTTAGGCCATTGGAGAATCTAAGAAAGGCCCCCCTAAATTACTCCTTAAACTACTCTAAAAGGTCTAAACAGCCTACCTCTAGAGTATAATAGGCGGATATAAGTGAACGGCTACAGCACTGCTTAAGAAGGAAGCTAATATTCCCCCCTATAACTATATATTAAAGCCGCTGCAATATAAAGGGCGTAAAAGGAATGCAACTCTAATATTATAAAGTATATTAAGATACGCCTAAATAAACTATAGAGGGACCTTAGGGCGCCTTATAGGAGAATAAACTAACAACCCTAAAGTAGGGAAGATATATTGGAGAAATAGGTAAAGAAAGCAGAAGAAGAATAGTGCTACTTTAGGGCCTAGGCCCATATAGAGGAGGAAGGGAGATGTGTAAAAGGCTAGTAAGAATAATAGTAAGAGAGAGAAAGGAGCCAAAGTAGAGTATAAAAGAATGCTAGGAAACTATCTACTGCAATATAATACTGGCTAGACCAATACTAGAGAGGTGTATAGGAGTTAAAGGTACAGAGGCTAACTAAGGCAAGAGGAACCTAAGCCATAGCATAGTTAATACTATGGGGGGTAAATACTCTAAGGCTCTAAGAAGGCCTAATAAAGGCAGAAAATATAATAGCAACACTCTTAAGAATAGGAATAATAGGACTAAAAGACTGGCTCTACTGGGTAGGTGTCCTAGTAGGTAGCCTAAGATATAAATATAGCTGGCTAAGACAGATACTAAAATATATAATACTATTATGCCCCTTACATACTAACTAAGAAGCAATGCTTTTAGTAGCTGATATAGAGAATTATAAGACACTACTCTTAATATAAAAAGGCCTTAAGGCGGTTACCTAGTGGCTTATTAGCTAAAATATACTAAACCAGTTCCAGGTTGTAAAGGAAATGGCAATAAAGGGCGGGGGGGTAAGTAATGGGCGCCCCCTAATAACTCTATAGTAGTAGAGTAAAGTTTATAATACTAGCGCGTCCGTAGGCTTATTACGGCAGCAGTGGTTCCTAAGGAGGTTAAAAAGTAAGGTAGTAGGAGCACCACAGGTAACTTATAGGCGCCTTATAGGCGAGTCCCAAAAGGCAGGGAGATGGCTTATAGGGTTTTCTTAAATAGAGTTTTCTCCCCATATGTATATAAGGAGTAGTCCGCGTAGGCCCAATAGGGATCTAAATCAGACGTTAAGCAATAAATTATTATTATTAATAATTACTAAAATAGCGTTTATAACTTCTCTAGTTCTTATTTTAATAGGAGGTAAGCCTATTATAAAATCTATTACTAATTCTAATATGGGTCCCTATGGAATAGAAAGTACTAATACCTTACTATATAAGCAATGCCTAGATATCTATACCCTTTAGTATATATTATATCTTAATATATATTCCTTAACCTCTTTAGACATTTAATCCTAAAAGTATTTCCTTTAAACGGCCTTAAGGATTCTATTAGCACTATAATAACCCCTAAAAGGGTTATTATAAAAGACCTTTAAATTTTTGTCTTAAACCGCTTGGTCCTTTAGGATATATATAGCACTATTAAAGCGCAATAAACTCTTTTAGTCTTACTACTTTAGCTTCTTAGTAACTTCAGCTAAGTTAGTCTCTACTATATCTTTCTACCTCTCTCTAGTAATAAAGGTATCCCTTTATTATACTTAAAAAAGAAAACCTGGAAATATTTTATATAGATTATTTACTTCTATTTTACCTACCACTATTATAGATCTAAGGTGTAGCATAAGATATTTTAAACTATTGGTGCTAATAGATTCTCCTACTGTTATATAATATGCTATACTATAAATAGGTATTTTACCTATCCCTTCTAAATCTAGAAACTTATAGCTAATGCGCTGTTAAGTTAAAGGTACCGTAATACCCCTAGCATATTCTATAGAATTCTTACTAATTTTAAGGTACGCTAACTTTATAATATTTACTTAATCTATAACCTAGTCTATAACTATATCCTATAACTCTATTATTATAGTGCTTCGCAGCTATATTACTTGGGCCTTTACCCTACTATAAAATTTAGTTATTTTAGGAAAAGAGTCTTCTTTTATTTTAAGCAAATTTTATAATATAGGGATTATTTTATGACGGTGCTGGAGCGCGTTACCTGCTACATTGCCGTTTCTAGGGCAATTTGCCGCATTTCTAGGCAATCTGCTCGCACTACTTATAGAGCTAACCAATTAGGATTTTTTATACCCGGTATAGAAAATCGCCATTGGCTTGCTTGCTACTAGCGCCTTGACGACCCCTTATATCTTATTAGTCTCTAATAGTCTTCTTCTCCTTCTCCTTAGCTTAGTATTCTTATATAGTAGTAATCTATAAGCTTTGGTTTAGAAGCATTTGTATAAGCCCATTATATTATACTAAGCTCTCCCTACATTACCTGGAAATGCCTTAATAATATCCCACCCTAAAAGAAAACCTTTATCTATAATGACGCGTTAACGCGTTATACTTAAATATTAAAAAACTCACACTACTATGCCTAAGAAGGCCCTAACAATATCCCACTTTATAGGCTAGACTATATTTAACCTACACCCCTAAAAGAACCCTAGAATTAAAACTAAATTATATAATTCTAATAACCCTTAGGAAGCCGATAATGGTACTTAAAGTGAGCTTATTTAAAAGACCTGCCTCTACTTAAGAGGAATATAAGATCTAGTTAGGATTAGAAATTAAAGATAATAATAACATTATAGGTGTATATAAGCAGATTTGTGCCCTTGCAGCCAATTAAAAGATTAATTGTTTTTAAGCCTAAAGTATATAAGAGACTCTAAAGGAGATCCTAGAAAGCCTTACTGCTTTATATAATAGCCTAGCCTCCCCTTTATAAAGCCTTAGTTAACCTATTTACTTAACCAAATATAATATGCTAGAGAGTATGGATATAATAATAAAGTAATTAAAGTCCGTTAAGCTCCCTAACCCCCTACTATTATTAGATAGTATAGATCTAACCTTTAAGAACTAGAGAATCTAGTTATAAGGAAAGCTTTATATTAACTGTCACGATGACGATGTATTATATGCGAACGCTAGATGAATAAGCATCAGATTCGTAGAATTGATAGCTACGTACGGCTGTCGTGGAGACTCAAGAGGATTGCTAGAGAGCTCAACAAGAATGCAGCTGCGGGCGAATCTATATAGGGGCAATCGGGGCGGATAAACTATCTGCCAAGCGATATCAAATAAGGAAAGGAAAGCTACGCGTCTAGCGTAGCGCGTGTCGCGGGCAGTCCCGTGACATTAACTATAACCATTTCCCCTCTAAAGAAGCTAAAATGCTCTACCTTTTTAGTTAAACTATTAGGGACGCCTAGTAATATTTCTAGGCTAAGTTTAAGGATAAATTACCTATTTAGTTTATATCTGTTAACAAGATAATATAGCATCTAGCTACTATTTATGTTAATCTAAATAAAGTACGGATACTTATTATAACTATACCCGCCTAATAATAAAACTAAACTAATTCTTTGCCAAGTTTTAGACCTAGTTCTTATACCTAGTAGGCGAAGGCTAGGTTCCCCCTAAGAACTACTATTTAGACCTATATAATAAGCTAACAGTCTAATTATAAGAGAAGATCGTAGTAGCCTTAGATAATCTACTAACCTACTAAAGACTTACAGCCTAATATTTGTTACTAGATTTAGAACTAAAATAAATTAATGCTAGTTCTAATTAACTAAAGTAGCCCTATAGTAACTATAACCTATCTACTATACTAATGGGAGCTAGCGTTAGAAGATAAATTATAACCACCCTTATACTAAAAGCGGTTATAACTACCTACTCTTAAGCCTTACCTAATTTGTTATATACTATACCTTTAACTAATGCTTATTGCAATACCCTAATTAACCCTACTATAGTTATATACTTTAATTATAGAAAGGATAGTTACTTTACTATGTCCTACTTAGAGCTAAAGGATATAGGTAATATTAAGGAGATAGAGGAAGAAGAAATATCTAACAAGTTAGGGAAAAAAGAACCCTAGGGAAAGACTCCCCCCTAGGGTATTCTATTAATTTTAAAGAGATTAATCTAAGTTAGCTAATAGGTAGAAAACACTTTATAGTTCTATATATAGTATCTTAAAATAGATATAGAGTTAATATAAATACCTTATTAACACTAGAGTAAATGGCTTTGCCTTTATAAATATTGTTTATATAAATAATATTACTAAGTTCTTAAATATAAATGCTACCTAACTAAAGAAGCCTGTTTAAGTAAAAGGCTATAATAGCTAAGCTAGTAAGCCGGTTATCTATATCTTAAAGCTATATATTGCTATTAATAGATAACGCTAGTTTGATATCCCCTTCTGCATTCTAGACCTAGGGTCCTATAATATAATCCTTAGCTAAAAATGGATGTCCTACTTTAATATTTAGTTAAATATATAATAAAGATAGTTTATCTGGCCGGAGAATAGGCTAAAATTACCCTCCTTTATTAGAGAAATTTGGACTAACTATAAGATATTAGCTATAAAGGCTGACCCTATTTATTAATAGGATATTAAAGACTATAACCTAGCCTTTACCTAAGAAGATGCCCGCTATAAGGCTAGTAGGAATTCTATACTAATAATAATACTTCCCTAAAGCACTGCAGTTAAGGAGGACTCTACTTATAGAAGTGAAATAGATAGTAATATAGATAACTTCTAAATTGCGGAGATCTAGCTAATATGGAAGAGGACGTACTAATAGGATATAAAATATAACCTTTAGAAGATATAGTAAGAGCTAAAAGAAGTAAGGACAACGTTAATATACTAAAAGCTCCTAAGGCCATAGACACCCCTATAATAGATATTGTAGTAATTAGTGCTATAGGTTTTTACTTTAATATTTATTAGAAGAAGAATAAAGTCTTTATAACTAGCTTATATAAAATTAACCGGATTATTAATAAGAAGGAAGAAGGGCTAGTAGAGGAAACTAATAAAGAACTAGTTAAGCGCCTTCTCCCTACTTATCTCTTAAACTATAGAAACGCGTTCTTAAAAGTAGCTTTAGATATACTGCCCCCCCACTAAACCTATAATTATAAGATTTAGCTAAAGGCTAATAATTTTCTAAGCTATAGCCCCCTTTATTAGTAAACTATAGAAGAACTAAAAGCTATAAAATAGTACTTAATTAATAACCTTTATAAAGGGTTTATTAAACCAAGTTAGGCTTTTTTTACTTCCCCTATCTTATTTATAAAGAAACCTAATAAAGGCCTCCGCTTCTGCATTAACTATTAGAAACTAAATACCATTACTTAAAAAGATTATTACCCTCTCCCCCTAATTAATAAGACCCTTATATGTTTAAGCTAAGCCAAAATCTTTATAAAGCTTAACGTCTACTAAGCTTTTTACTAAATTAGGATAGACCCTGCATTAGAGGATTTAATAATATTCTATACTTGCTATAGTTCTTATAAATATAAAGTCCTTTCTTTTAGATTAATAAATGGGCTAGCTATATACTAATGGTATATAAATAATGTTCTTTTTAACTATCTTAATAAATTCTATACGATATACCTGGACGATATTCTTATATACTTAGATAATAAACTTAAGCACTAAATTTACGTTAAAAAGGTCCTAAAGAGGCTGTGGAATGTAGGCCTATAAGTTAATATTAAGAAATATAAATTTGGAGTAAAATAAATAAAGTACCTTAGGTTTATTGTTAGTATAAAAGGAATTAAAGTTAACCCTAAGAAGGTTAAAGTAATATATAATTAGAAACTTTCTTATATAGTAAAAGGTATCTAGTCCTTTTTAGCTTTTGTAACTTCTACTATTAGTTTATCTATAATTATAGGGTTGTGGCTAAGCCTCTTATATAACTAAGAACAACCTACCTTTTATTTTTAATAATAATTATATAGAAGCTTTTAAGGAGTTAAAAAGCTAACTTACCTCCTTCCTAGTTCTCTATTACTATGACCTAGACCTTAAATTAATACTAGAAACGGACGCCTCTAATAAAGTAGTAGTGGGGGTTCTCTTATAGTTACACCTAAATAGTAAGTAGTACCCTATTATGTTTTTTTTTTAAATAATGGCTTTAGCTAAGTATAACTACAAGGTACACAATAAGGAAATGCTGGCTATTATATAATTATTATCCTAATAGCGCGTAGAGCTTAATAGCACAGACTCTTAGATTAAAGTCTATACTAATTATAAAGCCCTTAAGTATTTTATAACAATAAAGCAGCTTACCAGTTAACAGGCTAGGCGGGCCAAAATACTCTCCTAATTCTCCTCCACAATTACATACCGCCCTAACAGGTAAAATTCTAAAGCTAATACCCTTATCTAGAGGGAATAGGATATGGAACTATAGGATAAGCTAAAGGCTTAGTACCGGATATATGCCCTCCTCCATCCTAAACAGCTTAACCTATATATCCTTAAGGAACTAAGCTCTAAATAAAATAAGCTAGCGCCTATAAAAGGAGAAATCCTAAATAAATTAATAGGATTAATTAACTGTATCCTAATTATAAACCGTATAGCTATATCCCTAAAAGCCCTCTATAACTAAGCTATAGAAGGCAACCCTAATTTAGAAATAGAAGATAGACTGCTTTTATACTAAGAATAGCTTATAGTTCTAGATATTAATAACCTATAAATAGAACCAATTTGTAAAGCCTACTATTAAGTCTTTATAGCGTATTTTAGTTAAGACAAAACCTACTAACTACTAGTGCCTCGCTACTACTAGTAAGGACTCCTATCTAATATAAAATTATTTATTAGAAATTATTATACTTGTAAACAGGTAGATATACCTAGGAATTAAACCCCTAATTAGTTATAACTACGACTAGTTTCTAAACGCCCTTAGTAGCATATTATAATAGACTTTAAATTATTTCTAAAGGACAAACATGGCTATAATATAGCCTTTATAGTAATTAACCAACTAAGTAAGTAAGCTATTTCCCTCCCCTGCTTTAAAACCACAACTATAAAAGATATAATCCATATATATATTAACAATATTTACCAAATCTATAGCGCTTCTAGGTTAATTATCTCTAATTATGGACCCTAGTTTATATTAGACTTCTAGGATAAATTCTACTACATCCTTAGGATTAAGATTAAGATCTTTATTACATTTTATCCTTAGACTAATAGCTAAACTAAGATTATATACTAATACCTTAACTAGTAACTTTGCCCCTTTATTAATTACTACTAGAACAACTAGTTGGAACTACTACCTATAATAAACTACGCACAGCTTATACTTCCTTATAATAGTATAGAAATGTTACTACTTAAGTTACTCTATAGATACAAGCTATAAATATCCTTTAATTGGGATAGACCTATAGGACCTATAATAGCCTATAAACGCCTTAGCTATAAAGAGGCCTAGATATTTGCTAAAAGAATATATAGAGCCTAGGAGACTACCTAAGTAATTATAAAAAAAAGTATAAGAGAAAAAAGAGGCTAATATAAACTAATATTATTGTGAGGTAGACTTCTATATAGAAGATAAGGTATAGGTATTAATAAAGAACTAGAAGACCTAGAGGCCAAGCCGTAAGCTAGATTACTAAATAGCTAGCCCCTATAAGATCCCTAAGAAGGTAGGGCACTCTTTTAAGGTTAAGCTACTAAAGTTAATAAAGATCTACCCTGTTTTCTTTCTAGACTAACTATAGAAGGCTATAGACAACCTATTGCCTAGACAGTATAATAACCCCCTATTACTAATTTAAATTGTAGAGAATAAAAAATAGGAGGTTAAAAAGATTTTAGTAGTTAAGAAGGACTGTGGTACCTTAAAATACTATATAAGCTAGGTAGGTTATAATAAAGATCTAGAATAGTACCCCGCATTTAATTTTAAGCACCCTCCCTATAAGCTATAAGATTTCTACCTAGCCCACTTAGACCTCCCTAGACTACTACGCAAATTAGACAGCTGGATTAAATGCTAGGAAAAGGGGTTAGATAACTATAATAATCTAAATAATAATAAAGAACTTGGATAAAGCCTAAGGGCAGGCTTTTTTAGGAGGGGGGGTGATGTAATAGTACTGGAGCGCGTTACCTACTATATTACCGTTTCTAGGGCAATTTGCCGCATTTCTAGGCAATCTGCTAGCACTACTTATAGAGCTAACCAATTAGGATTTTCCATGCCTAGTATGGAAAATCGCCATTGGCTCGCTTGCTACTAGCGCCTTAGCGACCTCTTGTATCTTATTAGTCTCTAATAGTCTTTTTCTCCTTCTTCTCCTTAGCTTAGTATTCTTATATAGTAGCAATCTACAAGCTTTAGTTTAGAAGTATTTATATAAGCCTGTTACATATTTCCCCTACACTATTCTAGATCTTCCTAATTTTATAATCTAGATATCTTAATAACCTATTAGCGGGATTTATCCTTTCTAGGCGGTACGTAATTTTAAAGTTGTACTATAATAGTACCTCTACCTATCTAGCTTATTAACCGCTTAATACCTTTATAGTTATAAAGTATTTTAGGTTATTATAGTCTATAAGGACTTTAATAGGATAATTACTTTCTATATAATAATATCGCTAGCGCTTTATTACTGTAACTATTGCGAGTAGCTTTTAGTTATATATTATATAACGCTATTTTATAGGGATTATTTTCCTTAACTAAAACGCTATAGAATGCTATTCGTCTTATAATTAAGATATAATTGCCCCTAGGGCGAAGCCAAATATATCCGTTTTAAGGTATATATATAGCTCCTAATAGAAGTATATTAAAATAGGCGCTAATATAAATTAATCTTTTAACCGGTTTATAGCCTACTTAGTAGCTTCCCTAAATATAAAGGGTTTTATCTTCTTACTGTTCTTAAATTCTCTTAGTAAATTAGTAATTAGAAATACTACTCGCGTATAGTAAATAATAAATATTTAGTAGAAGTTTGTTATGCTTAAAAAAACCTATACTTCTCTAAATATTATAAGGTAGAGTTATTTCCTAATAGCGTCTACCTGGCTTTTCTTTATTAACACTCTATTAACGCTAATAATAAAGCCTAAAAAATTAATGCTAGTAGTATAGAATATGCATGTTTTAGGTTTATATAGAGCTTATATTCCTATAGTCTTTCTAATTCTATTTATACGTAGTATATATATACTTTATAGTTATTAGAGTAGACCATATATATTATATCTAATAGGCATAATAATACCTTATTAATATAGGCCTAAAATATTACTAGTACGTTAGTAAGCTTAAATAGTATTATATAATTACAGCACGTGGTATACCAGACGCGTAGTTACGCGTTTGGTGCACCAACCACTTATATGCTGACTAATCAGGGGGGAGGCGCGTCAGTATATAGACTACGTAGTCTACCTTAATCGAATTGACAGTCACCACCATCTAAACGAGCATATAATACTATACGTATTTTGTGCCCCTGGATATAACTCACCTTGTATTATTAAGTTGATATAAACACTAATCAGTAAGCGCGTATAGATTAGCAATTACTTAATACCTCCCCCCAAGCAATACATGATAGTGACCACCCATTCATATCCTAGTACGACCTGCTGGAAGGTTGGAAGTTGGGGATTACGGACTACATCACCATCTCTGTATACTTATTCAAGTTTTAGTATGGTTTACCGGAAGTTTATAGACGCGAATATAGACCTTTACGGAACCCCCTACCCTCCTACGAACCTTTACGGACCTGTTAACCGATTTTACGGACTATTATAAGACCTCTTGAACTATTATGGACCCGTTAACCGATTTTACGGACTGTTACAAGACCTCCTCCACCCGCCACAAGCTACTACCACCCGTTACAGCTTATATAGATATACTACGCTACACAATATGGTAGATATAAGCAAGCAAATCAACGAAGGTTAAAAGAAGTGGAGTTAAGGAGTCGACCTTATATCTGTGGACGGCGTTAACAACTACATTAATTTTAAAATCCTTAAATATGGACACTTTAAGCTTCTAAACAACGATCTATAGGAACAATATAAGGAAGACTTTACGGACTTTATAGAAGCTATTTTTAAGACTTATAACCTTATAGCTACCCGCAACCTACGAACCCTCTTACGTAACCAAGGTGTATAGGTTAAAAAGAATAGACGAGTTACTATTGCACGGTCTCTATACAACACACTATATAAAGAGGACCAAACGGAATGGACCAAAGAGCAGATTTTAGATTATATCAAAACCAGCAAACTCTTTACCTCTTTTAAACTAAATAGGATCTCCGGTCTTATAGACAACCCATTTAACCAAATTCGTCCTATAGACTAAAGAGATTTTAGAATTAATCTTACGGGCCAAAGCACACCTAGTACTTAAATTACGGACCATAATACCCCTATAAACTAAAATACAGACTAAAACCCTTCCGTCACTTAAGTCACAGATCCGTAAACCACCTAAGCAAAGACCTATAGCAAGGAGCTAGCTAACCTAGCTAAACTCTATACCAATAAATCCAAGTACAGCGGTAAAAACGACAACTTTAACTTTAAACTGACTATCTTTACGGACCTCTATCAGAAGGCTAATATTTCTAAACAAGAGTTTAGCCAAGCCTACTCTACCATGCTGCGCGGCCTAGCCCTTAACTACTATTACACCAACCTTAAGAGTAACCCCCTTGGTGTTCCTTTTAATAAGCTATATAAGGCTACACGCAACTACTTTAAAGGGCCAGAATATAAGCGTAATATCCTTACCTAATGGAATGCGATTAAGTTACAGACCATAATTAACAAGAATACCGAAAAATCAATTATAGAGTACCTGTAAATTCTTATTAAAGACCTCCGGCACCTACAGCACGGCCTTAATATTAAGCTTTGAACGGACAACTTCCTACATAATAAGCTTATTACAACTTGCCAGGAAGTAGAACCCTGCAAATACGTCTATTATAAGCCTATAGACACCTTAACTGGCCTCATTAACGATTTATGGTCCTCTATTGCAACGTACAAAGTTTTAAATCCTCCAGGCAGTACTTAAGCCTTCATTACGGACCTACAAAACCCGCAAACTGACTTAGATGCCTACTTTACGGACCGCCGCTACCGCTAGCAGTACCTATACTGACCAAGTCCTACCTGTAACCCCTACAGCAACTCCCGTACAAAAGTATACCCCCATAGACGAACCAACCAGAAGTGCTTTATATGCGGCAAAGAAGGATATTGGTCCATAAGGCATACCCAGGAAGAATATAACAAGTCTAAGAAGAGATTTAACAATTAGATTAACCAGTTTATCTTAAACTACAAAGGAGAGGAAGTGGAGGAGCCTCTTAATAAGTCAATAGAAGCCCTTATAATTGACTTTAACTTAGATACTTAGGAATAGGAGACCTCAGAGACATTCCTAACTACTTTTAGAACTTTTACGGACGGCCAAGCCTTTAATATTACGACTATATTAGCCGACCGCTCCTTTATACACTTAATTGCACCCAAAAACCAGCCCGCAAGCACACCCGTTAGATCTGTTACGGACGTTATAGACCGCGAACAGGACCTATTTGCATATATCACCACAGAACGCTATACCCCTAAAGAATTCTATGGCGTTGTGATCAATATAGGTGCCTCTAAAAAGTCTACTGTAGGTTACAGACAATACCTTATATATAAGACTGCCGCAAATAATAATACGGATATTAATACTATATAAACTAGGGTCATAAACGTCTAATTTGGCATTAGCTTAACCGCATTAATTAAATTAGTTGTAGTTAAGACTCCAATTAGCCTAGTTAATTTCCATATAGTAAAAGCGGATACTCCTTTCCTACTCTGCCTTGCGGACATGGACAGGTTATAGGTTTACTATAATAATATTACGGACACCTTAATTGGCCCCGCAACTGCCCTAGGAAGCAAGCATATTACCCTACCAATTACATGACAATTTGGACATCCGTTCCTTATATAGGGAGAGACTTTATGGACCTACATTTAGGAATCTTTTAACTATAACCCATACTACCTTACTAGTACGGAAATCCACCGCCTATACCGCCGTTTCGGCCACCTATTAGCCAAAAAACTGTATAGAGTCCTTAAACGCTCTGGACATAACGATATTAATAGGAAGGCAATTAACCACCTAACTAAATACTGCTCCTTCTACTAGAAATACGGACGTTCCCTAGGCCGATTTAAGTTCACTCTTTATAAAGACCTTAATTTTAACCACTCAGTATATATAGACATTATGTACATTAACGGCAGCCTAGTATTATATATAATTAACGAGGCAACCCACTATTAAGCCGCCTATTAGTTACAAAATATATCCGTAAAACACACTTGGGATATTTTACGGACCTACTGGATTAACACATACGTTAGACCCCCTAAGTATATCACCCACAACGCCGGTAGGAACTTTATTAGCAAGGAATTCCAACAGTACACTACGGCTATGGCTATTTTAACAAAAGCTGTTCCAGTTAAGGCGTACTAGTCTATTGGACTTGTTAAGCGAGCTTACTTAGCTTTATAGAGAGCTTACCAGATTATTATGGACGAGTGTAAGAACATTTAAAAGGAACTAGCTTTATAGATGGCTATAAAAGCCATTAACAACACCACTAGCCCTAATGGACTAGTACCCACCCTTTTAGTTTATGGAGCCTACCCAAGAATAAGCAACCTAGGCCCTCCTACCCCGTCTATTACAGAACAAGTAGCTGCAATACAGAAGGCAATAACCGAAATAGTTAAATTACGGGCCAAACAAGCTGTCAATAGCGCCCTATATTACCACAACAGACCTAACATAACCTCAGTTTATGACCTCCCGCTTAATTCTAAAGTCCTTATATAGCATAAGAGTGGTAACTGGACTAGACCTTATTGTCTACTGGCTGTAGAAGATAAAACGTGCTGCGTACAACTTCCTAGCGGACCGACTAACTTTAGAAGCACGTCCGTAAAACCCTACTTTTAGTCCAAAAATACCTGTGCCGTTAAACTAGATAAACTAGAAGCACCCACTAAACTAAATAAACTAAAAGCACCCCTACCTACTTTAGAAGTCCCCCAGAAACCCATTAAACCTGCCATAAAGCGCGGTTAAGGACGTCCCTAAAAGCACCCCGTAACTAAGAACCCCGTAACAGAGAATTACCTAACCTCCGTAGGTACATCCGTAAGGCAACTTCTACCTACGGATATATTAGTTCTAGTATAGGAAACACTTTTTACGGACTTATAACACAAGGAGATTAATAGACTACTTAAAAAGGGTGTTTTTACGGCTATAACAGAGAGAGATGTTCCGCAAGGCGTCTATATATTTAACTCACGCTTTATTAACGAAATTAAGCACCCTAGTACTGACAAAGCCTTTAAAAAATCAAGGCTTGTTATATAAGCTTATAACAACTAGGGAAAGGACTTAGTTCTTACGTAATTACCTACAATTTAACAGGTCAGTTAACGGATTATACTTATACTTACGCCTGGACTACAGCAAACTAAACCTATAGCCCTCTACTTATGGGACATCTTGCAAGCCTATGTGCAGTCTAATACCTACCTAAGTAGAGACATCTTTATATAACCACCCCTTGAGCTCAATTTGCAACCAGGAACAATTTTATGGGTTATAAAACCCCTTTACAGAGTGCCAGAAGCTGGAAACCACTAGTTTAAAACGTATCACTAGCATCACGTTAGTAAACTTAAAATAGAACAGTTAACCTACAACCCCTGCCTCCTATACACCCTATTAAACGGCCTTGGTATTGTTGGACTCCAAATAGACAATACCCTCTTCTTAGCGGACCGGACCTTTGCGGATACTAAAGAGACTAAACTATAAGAAGCTAAGTTCTTAGTAAAGCTATAAGAGTAGTTAACTAAGCAGACTCTAATTAAGTTTAATAGAGGCTTAATTATACAAAAGGGCAACCTAATCTAGCTGACTTAGGAACGCTAAGCTCAAAACCTAAGGCTTGTTATAGTAAAGCCTACGGACCTCACCAGTTCCCGTGGAGAGACCCATAAGACCGTAAATATAAAGGACTAATACGTTGCACAGCGTATAAGAGGTGCCTATATTGCCATAGTCTGTTAACCCAAATCTGCCTATAATTTATCCTTTGCGGCCCAGGTAACAGATCCGTAAGAGGAAAATATTAAGCAGCTTAATAAGCGTATTCAGTGGCAAATTAATAATGCAATAAGAGGACTTACTTATATACCACTAGACCTGAATTCCCTCAGCGTACTAGTATTTATAGACGCCTCCTTCACTAATAACAGAGACCTATTATTACAAATTAGCTTCGTAATTGTACTTACAGACCGTAATCAGGACGCAAATATACTATATTGGTCTTTAATTAAATGCAAATAAGTAACCCGCAGTGTACTAGCTTCTAAACTATATGCACTAGCCTATGGCTTTAATATAGCAGCCGCAATTAAATCAATAATCTAGAAGATCCTACAATTGGAGTAGTTACCCCTAGTTTTATGCACCAATTTAAAGTCCCTCTACAACTGCCTAGTTAAACTAGGTACGACACAAGAGAAGAGGCTTATGGTCGACCTAATATGCTTATGTCAGGCCTACGAACGACGTAAGATTATAGAGGTTAAATAGATTAGCAGCGGAGACAACCCAGTAGACGCTATAACTAAGGCAAAGCCGTGCCAAGCTCTTAAACCCCTAATTAACACAAATAAGCTCAATCTAAAGGTTATAGAATGGGTGGAATAAGACTAACGGAGCACTTACGGTTTATTTACGGCCTGTTGGAAGGCCGTACGGTTCATCTACGGCCCGTTGGAAGGCCGTATGGTTTATTCTACGGACCGTAAGCAGGACTTACGGCCAACTTAGAGCACCGTTTGGAAGGCAGCCCAGAAGGCACCTTGGGAGGGATTTCCTATGTATTTCTTTTATGTTCTACGGTTCTATTAAAGCAATTACAGGGGCTATATATAAGTGGGTCTATTTTTAAGTGCCGCCAGTATATAGACTACGTAGTCTACCTTAATAGAATTAACAGTCACCACCATCCAAACAAGCATATAATACTATACGTATTTCGTGCCCCTGGATATAACTCACCTTGTATTATTAAGTTGATATAAACAAGTATTACTAAGTACTTAAAGTGGCCGTACTGTATTTAAAATACCGTATTCTATTTATCGCCGGCTTTAATCCGGATTTAATAGTATACATCTTTTAGATCTAATTTTATAAATATCTTGCGGTTAGTCTCTAATTACTAAGTTAGTAGAAATAGATAAATATATATAAGGTATTATAGGGGTGTTTTATAATACTAGTTTTAAAATAAGCTAAATTTAATATACTAAATATAGATATAGTTAACCTCTTTTTATAGCGGTTAATTAACCTATTTTCTAAAAACAGGTTTTAGTTTCTAGAACTAGATCTAGTTTTTAAAATTACGCCCTTTTTTATAGTAGTTAATTAGCCTATATCTAAAATAGAAATTAAAATCTAGTCTCTAGAATCGGATCTGGTTTTTGGGATTACTAGTTGTTACAAAGTATATATAGAGCAGTTTATTAATAAAATGGGTTAATTAATTAATGATCTTGACTTAATCGTTAATTAATGCTTCTGATAAGCCCCTAGGGCTTTAAGCTACAAAGGGACTTTATAGTGCACGGGCTCCATATATGTGACTCGTGTATATAACCCACGCCTTTAGAGAATATAGATTATCTAATATACCCCCTTAGCTTTAAGTTTTTTAAGGTTAAAGCTAACCACCTTCTCGTGTCTATTAATAAGTTAATTAAACTGTAATCTTGTCTAAATCCTTCCGCCTTGCTTTAATACTGTTCCTTAGGTCCTTTAGTTGCTTCTCCTTATTTAGCCGCTCCTTAATATCCACTATTTTAATTATATTAACGAAGCTTTAAAACCTCTACTTAGGTAGGGCCTTTATAAGTCTATTAGCAATTATTTCCTTTATTACTGTCTATTAAAATTATACTTACCTTATTGTGTATTCCTAACATAGCTAGTGTTAATAGATGTTAATATATTAGAGCTTTATAATTAGCTTTGCTGTGTTTTCTATAATTAGTTAAAGCGTCTAGGTATTATCGCATTTAATAATTAAAGGCTTATTTAGCCTTAGTGTTATTACTTTAAACAGCCTACTAATAAAGATAGCTTCCTTTACTGTCTGTAATAGGGCTAACAACTTAGCTTTTATGCTTAACGTCGTTACTATACCCTACTTATTTGCTCTTTAGGCAATTAGTCCCCTAAATAGCTTTATAATATATTCTTATAAGCTCTTTCTGTTAATAAAGTTGTCCGCAAATAATGTATTGCTGGCATAGATAAATAATTAAGCTTTACTTCTACCGTCTTTGTTATCTTATCCTTTATCTCTCCCTCTACTATTTATTCCTTCCTTATCTCCTCTATAGCAGATTGCTCTGCTTCTTATGCTATATAGGTACTGGATTACTCTATCTACTACTTAATAGTGCTCTTAGCTTAGGCTCTAATTAAACCTTACTAGCTGTAATACTGTAAAAGTAATATCTAGACGTGTTGTAGTGGCTATATAAAGTACTAAACCTAATTTTTTTTAATATAGCATTATAGAAGCTAGTAGGGATATAGGACGGACTAATAGGTCTATATTAGGGGATAGACGCGTTAAATAGATTAATTGGTAATTAGTAGGGAGGAGTTCTGATTCTGCTATAGGAGTATCTAAAAGACGCCCTTTAAGATCTATCTTGTACTAGTTAGCTATTTTCTTAATATAGGCTTCCTAAGATAGCTATAGGAGCCTCTAGCTATAATTATATAGCATATAGATTCCTAGAAACCATTTTAGCTCTCTAAGGGTACTTATCTAGTATTCCTTACTTAGCTCCTTAATTGCTTTTTAAGCTTTCTTCTTATCTGTCTTTTAGTAGTAGAAGATAATATTATTAATATAGAAGAAGATGACTGTTTTACCTTTTAGTATAATATATGGCTCCTAGGGTACCTCTTTAAAACCCAATTCTGTTTGTAAGCTTGTAAGATTCTTCTACTATAATAGTGGTAATTGTTATAGTCCGTAAAGGGCTTTTCTTAAGCATAGTACCTTGTCTATCTTTCCTTTATTAAACCCTAATAGTAGCTTTATATAGACGACCTTATTAAGATTGTAATAGATAAATATATTAACTATATCTATCTGTATTATCTTTAGGTTAAATTTTACGGTAATTGCTATAAGGGTTTGGAAGGTTGTACTAGCTAATATAGTAGCTCTTATAGGTAGGTCTCCTAGGGCCTATTAATTTCCGCATACTACTAAGCATACCTTGCATTTCTAAAGGAATTTATGCTTGTCCGTCTTATAGACGAACACCTATATTAAGCTAAGGACCTACTGTCCCTTTATATACTTCTTATCTATTTCTTAAAACAACCTTATTTAATAATAAGATTGGAGGTGGGCTTGTTAAGCCTCTTAGAACTAATTTTAAAGAGGGTGCGTATTAAGGTCGCGGATTAACTAAGGTGGTGGAGGTAAGTTCTTCCTATATAGTCTGATATTACATATTTTGCCTAATTTTAGCTTGCTAGTATTAACTTAACTATTAAGGTTAAACTTCCTTCTTACTAAGAAGGCGCCGTAATAGGCTAAAGTAATCCTTTTAATAACAAAGTCTTTAAACCTATTATTATAGGCTTCCTTAAATAAGTCTTTAACTAAGTTATTAAATACCCCCTAAATATAAAACCTATCTCCTACTTAGCTGATGATGTCCTAATTAGTACCTTGTATATCTAACTTTATAAAATACCTGACGTAAAAGGTATATAGAGATTCTTTATCTTCTTCTGTTAGAGGTAGTGTATAATATATATCTTTAAGAGCTCTTGTAAGCTTAAGATCTACTAACTTATTAACGGTTTAAACTGGCTTATTAATGTCGTTGTCTTCCTTTTAAATTAATGGTTTAAATACTTCTTTATTGTCTTTTAGAAGAACCTTATTCTTAATTAGGGTATTAGGGAGTTAAATCTTCTTAATTAGCGTGTCTAATTTAGCGTGTAGGTCCTTTAAGACGTCCATTCGCTTACGGTTAAAGAATATCTTTTTATTAAAGATAACGTCCCTAGTAAAGATAATGATACCTTTATATAGGATCCAGATCCTATAGATATTAGTAGAGTTATAGCCAATAAGGTAGCCGATATAGGCTTGCGGATCTAGCTCGCTTAACCTTTTCTTTTTTAGCTGGGCGTCTAATATTATTGCATACACCCTATAGCTATAGGCTTTTAGGTGCGCTAGTTATAGCTTTTTTAATTTCCTATAGGCTAGGAAGGTATAGAACCTCTTATATATTAATTTCCAACCATTGCTTTCCTATGGCGTTTAATCTTAAAGGTAGACTGTATAATTAACCATCTTATTCTATAGGTTATGTAGTAGATTAGTAGCGATTTTTATTACTTATGCTCTCTTAATAATTATACCCCCTAAGTATTTAGTGGTACTATTTTAAGCTTAGGCATATAGCGCCGAAGACTTAAATATAATCCCTTAAGTCTATAAATATTTAAGGGTTTTTCTTTCCCTTAGCTTATTATCTAATCTAATAGTGTTAACTTTAAGGTTATACCTTAAACGAATCCATTAGATAAAATCTTTAAGTACTTATAGTGTCTTCTTCTTTTTACTATATGTTGTTATAAAATATGGGAAGGTTTTTTCTAAGAAGGTATTATGGATAAGTATAACTTGTATAAATCTAGCATGCGCTTCCTTAAGGTTAGTTTAGTTAATATAGAGATTAAGATAAGGTTTATTAATATTCTATTTTAAGAACCTTCATAAGACCTAACGCTTAATTTTAGCGAGACTATAATATTAATATTCTGTTGTCTTTAGGCCTTAAAGCTTAACTTTTAAGGTGTTAAGACCTAAATGGTAAAGGCTTATAGGTCTTGGATAACCTAGACGCAGATATTATAGATATGCATTACCTTTTAAATCTAGACAAACGTCTCTTAACGATACTCTACGCTTCTATTGGTGGCGCAGTAGTTAGCTTATATTAAACGCTAATAGACTTCCTAGTTAGATGTATTTAATAGTCTGTTGTCTATAACGTTCTTCTATTTAATATAGGACTGTATTATCCTTTTAAACTGGAAGATTATTGTCTCCTTTATTATCCTAATAGTATCCTTATTTTTAAAGTAGACGGAATAATACTAGGTTTGTATTAAAGTCTGTATAAAAGGCAACGTCCTTAAGATATAGGATTGCCTTACTCTTGTCTGGTTTTGTAACTTAGATAGTAATATTGCTATAGCTTAGTATAGGCACTTCTAAGCTGCCGGCAATAATATATTTATATCTTAAAGCTTTCCTAAAATTATAAAAATAAGAGAGGTTATTAAAGATATAGAAAGTAGTTTTTAAGTTAAGAATAGTTAATAGCTTTAGTGGATAGAGTTAACAGGTGTAATATAATTCTAGGAATATTGTATTAGCTTCTTCCTTAATCTTAACTGTCTTCTGGCTCTCGTCCTATTATTATTAAGCCTTGTCTTCTTATTCTTTAAGTCTGATCTTTATAACTTGGTTAGTGAGATTCTTATTTTTTTTTTAACCTTCTCTAGTGCCCTATTAATGCGAGCATCTTCTATTATAACTCCTGCAGGTCTTTTATCTTTAAATAAACACTAATAGTCCTATAGAGAGTGTCCTTATATTCTACACGCTAAGTACTTAGGTATTGGCTTCTTATAGGACGTCTCTTTATCTACTAGTATCCTAGCTCTCTTTAAGCGTCTATTATATGCTAAGGTCCTTCCTCTCTATAAACCTTTAGTAGTATTAGAGTAATCCTTAATGGTTTACTCTGCGAAGTCTACATTAAAGGTACTCCCTTTTATAGTAGTATTGGCTTTCTTTAAGGGTATTCTAAATCCTTCTTACAGCTCCTTTACTACTCTACAGTATTTAAAAGATCTTAACTTCTAAGGGTTATTTGACTTAGTAGTATACTTTATATAGTAGGTGTTGCTAAACGGTTAAATAACTTCTGCTAAATCTTAAAGCTAGATTCTATCGGATATTTAAGGGATCTTATACTTCTCTCCTAGTACTATTACATATTCCCATTAATCTAGCTATTAGTTTAATTTTAATAACTATTTAAACCCCTTAAGGGCTTTCGTGTTCTAGTATTATATCTTTTTCCTAACAAATAATAAGGTAGATTCTATGTTCTCTTTTAACTAAGATAGCTATTCTTTAACGGTTAAGGAAGGGTTAAGCAGTAGCTTCTTCTAAATTAATACTATGGATATAATCTGGGTGCAAATCTGTTAAAGATAATCTTCCTATCTTAGGAAATACTTTATATCCTAGTTATAGTATTATCCGCTATTCTTATATGCTTTCTGTTAATTTGTTAAGAGCTATATATATAAGGTTGCATTCTTATTAAAATCTATAACCTTTAGATAAGGTGGTTTTTTAAGCAGACCTTCTTAAGGTGCTTCTGTGGCTAGGTTAATATAGGCCTAAATTTGCTAATCTATAAGGGCTTGGAGTTGCTATAGCCATTACTCCCAGTCTTCTGGCTTATTAAGGATAATCGTGGTCAATAAACTTAACGTTGGTGGAGTTATTTAACTAATAGGTAAAGAAGGGATTAAGATTATATTTTATTGTTAGGATTGTCCTTATTATTAGGATCATCCTATAATAATTAAGGTGGAATCTTATAGAATCTTGTGGAATCTTGTCCTGTAACAATTAAGGTAGGATTTCTATTAAAGTCTGCGTCTTAATAATAAGGTAGAATTTCTTTAAATAATTAAATAATAGCTGATTAGCTTCTTAAGTCGGTGGACTAGGCTTATAACTGTTACAAAGTGCATATAGAGCAGTTTATTAATAAAATGGGTTAATTAATTAATAATCTTAACTTAATTGTTGATTAATGCTTTTGATGAGCCCCTAGGGCTTTAAGCTATAAAGAGACTTTATAGTGCATAGGCTCTGTATATAATAATAATTCATTGCTTAACGTCCGATTTGGATCCCTATTGGGCCCACGCGGACTACTCCTTGTGTATATATAGGGAGAAAACTCTATTTGAGAAAACCCCGTAATCCATCTCCCCGCCTTTTGGGACTCGCCTATAGGGCGTCTGCAAGGCGCCTACGAGTCACCTATGGTGCTCCTACTACCTTACTTTTTAACCTCCTTAGGAACCACTGCTGCCGTAACAAGCCTATAGACGTGCTAGTATTGTAAACTTTACTCTACTACTATAGAGTTATTAGGGGGCGCCCATTACTTACCCCCCCCACCCTTTATTACCATTTCCTTTGCAATCCAGAACTGGTTTAGTATATTTTAGCTAATAAGCCACTAGGTAACCGCCTTAAGGCCTTTTTATATTAAGAGTAGTGTATTATAGTTCTCTATACTAGCTATTAAGAGTATTGCTTCTTAGTTGGTGTATAAGGGGCATAACAGTATTATATATTTTAGTGTCTGTCTTAGCCAGCTATATTTATATCTTAGGCTACCTACTAGAACACCCACCTAGTAGAGCTAGTCTTTTAGTCCTATTATTCCTATTCTTAAGAGTATTGCTATTATATTTTCTACCTTTATTAGGCCTTCTTAGAGCCCTAGAGTGTTTACCCCCTATAGCATTAACTATGCTATGGCTTGGGTTCCTCTTGCCTTAGTTAGTCTTTATACCTTTAACTCCTATACGCCTCTCCAGCGTTAGTCTAGCCAGTATTATATTACAGTAGATAGTTTCCTAGCGTTCTTTTATACTCTACTTTAGCTTTTTTCTCTTTCTTACTATTATCTTTACTAGCCTCTTACGCGTCTCCCTTTCTCCTCTATATGGGCCTAGGCCCTAAAGCAGCACTATTCTTCTTCTACTTTCTTTACCTGTTTCTCTAATATGTCTTCCCTACTTTAGGGTTATTAGTTTATTCTCCTATAGGGCACCCTAAGGTCCCTCTATAGTTTATTTAGGCGTGTTTTAATATACTTTTGTTTGATAATCTGTATTCTCTAAAGGCGTGGGTCACGTGCACGAGTCACGTGCATAAAGACACGTCACTGAAGACACGTCAGATCAAGGTCAAAAAGACACGATCACTAGATCATCAATCCATCAACCCATTTCATTAATAAACTCATCTATTTTAATTTTGTAACAGTTATAAGCCTGGTCCGCCGACTTAAGAAGCTAGTTAGCTATTACTTAATTATTTAAAGAAATTCTACCTTATTGTTAGACTCTGATACCTTATTGTTAAGGACGCAGACTCTGATAAAAATCCTACCTTAAGTATTATAGGACGATTCTAACACGAACCTTCCACGAGATTCTATGAGATTCTACAAGATTCCACATTAATCGTTATAGGACGACCCTGATGACAAGGATAATTCTGACGATAAGGACGATCCTAACAATAAAATACCATTACAATTCCTCCTTTGCCTATTAGTTAAAATGACTCCACTAATGTTAAGTTTATTGACCACGATTATCCTTAATAAACCAGAAGACTAGGAGTAATAGATCTAGCAACTATAAGCCCTAGCGGATAAATGAATTTGGGCCTACGTTAACCTAGACAATATAGCACCTTAATAAGCTCTACTATAAGAACCAGCCTATCCAAAGGTTATAGATTTTAACGAGAATGCAACCTTATATGCATAGCTCTCAACAAATCAACAAAAAGCGTACAAGAATAGCAGACGATACTATAACTAGGACATAAAGTACTTCCTAAAACAGGAAGAGCATCTGCAATAGATACGCACCCAGATTACATCCACAGTATTAATTTAGAAGAAGCTACTGCTTAACCCTTCCCTTACAGTTAAGGAATGGCTAATTTGGTTAAAAGAAGACACTAAGCCTTTAAAGAACTTTATAATAAGAAAGGTATAACTGCAGTACATAGAGTTACTTAAAGGGCTTAAGTAGACAAAGGTCACCTAGTGGCTTAACTGATGGGAGCATACGATAAAGATGGCAGAGAAGCACAATTTTTTATAGATAACTAATAGGATCTGGCTAATGGACCTTGCAAATATAATACGACCTATAAGCGAAACCTATTTTATTCTATACACCAAATAGGCAAATGATACCAAAAAGGCTCACTTATTAGAATACCGTAAAGTAGTAATAGAGCTACGGGAAGCATTCGTAAACCTCTTAAAAGTCATACTATCCTCAACTACCAAAGGGAGTGCATTCAATGTAGACTTCGTAGGAGAGTCCGAAGAGGATATCTCTATTACTGCTAAAGTCTAAAAGGGAAGAGGGAATAGCTTATCTTACAGTTAAAAAAGGGCAGGGATAAATTTAACTAAAGAGACGTCTTCCAAGAAGTCGAAGAACCTAAAATGCCTGGCATGTGATATAAGGGGACATACCCTTCCTAACTATTAGTATCTATTTAAGTGCAAGAGGCCTAAGGGATTTAATGCCAAGGGTACACGCATAAAAAAGGTGCGTAAAAAGGTAGAGCACGACAAGGATCTAGCTACCCAAGTGGAACGACTTAAGCTCAAGGAATTAAATGTCAATAAAGCTTAACAACAACAGGATAAGAGCTAGGAGACAGTTAAAATTAAGGGAGAAGCTAATACAATATTCCTAGAATTGTATTACACCGGTCAACTCCATCTACTAAAGCTATTAACTATTCTTAACTTAGGAACTACTCTCCACATCTTTAATAACCTCTCTCGTTTTTATAATTTTAGGAAAGCTTTAAGACACAAATATATTATCACCAGCAGCTTAGAAGTGCCTATACTAGGCTACAGCAATATTACTATCTAAGTCTTAAAACTAGATAAGAGCAAGGGAATCCTATATCTTAAGGACATTGCCTTCTATACGGACTTCAATACGAATCTAGTGTTATTCCATATACTTTAAAAGTAAGGGTTCTACTAGGACAACAAAGGAGATAATAATCTGCTAGTTTAGAAGGACGACACAATCCTATATTAAATGGAAGAACATTATAGACAATAGACTATTAAATACGTCCGACTAGGAAGTCTATCAGCATTTAATACAAGCCGACTACTACGCCGCCAACAGAAGCGCAGAGCATCGTTAAGAGACACTTATCCAGATTCAAAAGGTAATGTGTATCTATAGTATCTGCGTCTAGGTTATCCAGGACCTATAAGCCTTTATTATCTAGGTCTCAACGCCCTAGGAGTTAAGCTTTAAGGCCCAAAGACAACGGAATATTAATATTGCAGTCTCACCAAAATTAAGCGTTAGGTCTTAAGAAGGTTCTTAGAACGGAATATTAATAAACCTTATCTTAACCTCTATATTAACTAGACTAACCTTAAGGAAGCACATACTAGATTTATACAAGTTATATTTATCCACAACACCTTCTTAGGAAGAACCTTCCCGTATTTTATAACAACGTATAGCGAGGAGAAGGAGACACTATAAGTACTTAAAGATTTCATCCAATAGATTCGTCTGAGGTATAACCTTAAAGTTAACACTATTAGATCAGACAACAAGCTAGGGAGAAAAAGAACTCTTAAATAGCTATAGACTTAAGGGATTACATTTAAGCCTTTAGCGCTATATACCTAAGCTTAAAACAGTACCGCCGAACGCTTAAGGGGTGTAATTATTAAAAGAACACGAGTAATAAGAATTACTACCAAGCTACCGCATAATCTATAGAACGAGATTATTAACTATATAGTCTACCTTCAAGATCAAACGCTACAAGAAAGCAATGGATGGAAATTATTATATAAGAGGTTCTATACCTACCTAGCGAATAGAAGATTAAGAAAACCATAATTAGCGCACCTAAAAGCCTACGGCTGTAGGGCGTACGCGATAACGTCAGATGCCCAGCTAAAGAAAAAATGGCTAAGTAAGCTAGATCCGCGAGCCCATATCAGCTACCTTATCGGCTATAACTCTACTAATATCTACAGGATCTGGATCCCACATAAAGGTATCATTATCTCTACTAGGGATGTCATCTTTAATAAGAAGACGTTCTTTAACGGAAAGTAAATAGACATCTTAAAGGATCTACATACCAAATTAGATACGCTAATTAAGAAGATTTAACTCCCTAATACTCTAATTAAGAACGAGGTTCTTCTAGAAGACAATAAAGAAATATTTAAACCGTTAATTCAAGAGGAAGACAACAACGACGTCAATAAGCCAGTTTGAACCTTTAATAAGTCAGCAGATCTTAAGCTTGTAAGAGCTCTCAAAGATATATATTATACGCCACCTCCAATAGAAGAAAACGAAGAATCTCCATATACCTTTCACGTCGAGTATCCTACGAAGTTAGATATATAAGGTACTAATTAGGACATTATTAGCCGAGTAGGAGACGGGTTTTACACTTAAGGGGTATTTAATAACTCGGTTAAAGACTTATTTAAGGAAGCCTATAATAATAGGTTTAAAGACTTTATTACTAAAAGGATCACGTCAGCCTATTAAGGCGCCTTCTTAGTAGGAAGGAAGTTCAACCTTAACAGTCAACTTAACAATAGCAAGCTAAAATCAGGTAGAATACGCGATATTAGATTACATAGGAAGAACCTACCTCTACCACCTCAGTCAATCCGGGACCTTAATACGCATCCTCTTCGAGATCAGTTCTAAGAGGCTCAACAAGCCTATCTCCAATCTTATCATTAAATGAGGTCGTTTCAAGAGATAGATAAGAAGAAAGCTTAAGAAGCAATTAAGGAGCTATGCAAGGAATACCAGATAAGTACCCTTAGCGAGCTAAAATGGTTCCTAGGAATCCATATGCTACGCAATTATAGCTAGAGGCTTCTGTGGCTATCCTAGGAAGCCTATATTAAGAAGATAGCTAACTAGTATAAAATAGATCTTAGAGGGCGTCTTCTAGATACTCCTATAGCAGAATTGGAACTCCTCCCTACTAATTACCAATCAATCCGTCTAACGCGTCTGTCCCCTAATATAGACCTACTAGTCCGTCCTATGTCCCTACCAAGAGAAGCAGCTTCTATAATGCTATATTAGAGAAAAATGGGTTTAATACTTTATATAGCCACTACAACGCGTCCGGATATTGCTTTTGCAGTATTATAGTTGGTAAGGTTCAATTAGAACCTAAGCCAAGAGCACTATTAAGCGGTAGACAGAGTAATCCAGTACCTATATAGCATAAGGAGCAGAGCAATCTACTATAGAGGAGACAAGGAAGGAACGAACGATAAAGGGAGAGATAAAGGAATACGCGACAAAGGACAAGACGATGGAAGAGATGGTAGAGGTAAAGCGCAATCATTTATCTATACCAGCAATGCATCATTCACGGACAACTCCGTCGACAGAAAGAGCTCGCAAGGATATATTATAAAGCTATTTGGGGGGCCAATCGCCTAGAGAGCAAACAAGCAGGGTACAGTAACAACGTTAAGCATAGAAGCCAAGTTATTAGCCCTATTATAGACAGTAAAGGAAGCTATCTCTATTAGTAGACTATTTAAAGCAATAATATTAAGGCTAAATAAGCCTTTAATTATTAAATGCGATAACACCTAGACACTCCAACTAATTATAGAAGATATGGTAAAGCTAATTATAAAGCTCCGACACATTAACATCCATTAATACTGGCTATGTTAGGAATACGCAATAAGACAAGTACAATTTCAATAGACAGCGACAAAGGAGATAATTGCTAATAGACTTATAAAGGCCCTGCCTAAGCAGAGGTTTCAGAACTTCGTTAACCTAGTCAGAATAGTGGATATTAAGGAGCGGCTAAATAAGGAGAAGCAACTAGAGGACCTAAGGGAGAAGGTTAGGGCAAGAAGGAAGGATTTAGACGACATTATGGTTTAATTAACGCATTAACGGACACGAGAAGGTGGTTAGCTTTGACCTTAAAGAGCTTGAAGCTAAAGGGGGTATATTAGATAATCTGTATTCTCTAAAGGCGTGGGTCACGTGCACGAGTCACGTGCACGAAGACACGTCACTAAAGACACGTCAGATCAAGGTCAAAAAGACACAATCACCAGATTATCAATCCATCAACCCATTTCATCAATGAACTCATCTATTTCAATTTCGTAACAACTTTATAACATTAGAGTTGTGTTTATTTTACGCCCTTTATATTACAGCAGCTTTAATATATAGTTATAGGGGGGGAATATTGGCTTCCTTCTTAAGCAGTGCTATGGCCGTTTACTTATATCCACCTATTATACTCTAAAGGCAGGCTATTTGGACCTTTTAGAGTAGTCTAAAGAGTGATTTAGGGGAGCCTTTCTTAGATTCTCTAATGGCCCAAATACTAGACCTATACATTATAGTTGGCCAGATAACTGCTGTATATAGTAGGCGTGACCTCTAGAAGCATAGACCCTATATAGAATTAATAATCCTGGATAATGCGATATACTATGCTTGGCCCTTATAGGCCGCTTACGCCGTATATACGCTCTACTAAAGCTTACTATCTACCTATACTCCTAATACCCTTAAGCCCTAAACTAGTTAACCCCCAAAGCCTTAGATGCAAATTATATACTAGAGATCTATAGATTGGTTACGTTTTCTTATAAAATATATTAGCTAGTATTTCTCTAGTAAGAATTGGACTCTATATTATCTTGCCTATTCTATATAGGTGTTATAGGCTTTCTCTAGTATTTTATAATTCTCTACGGCTATTAGCCTATATATAATTAGGTTTATGTTGTTAATAAAGCCTATCCCTTAGGTTGCCCCTTCCTTAAAGGAGTTAAGTAGGTTGCTTATAAAGAAAAGGAAGAGTATAGGCAAGAGGGGTGATCCTTATAGTATTCCTGTTGCAACTGCAATAGGGGGGCTCTAATATCCGCTAAAGACTAGTAATATTTCTTTCTGGCCTATAAATCCTTAAATAAATTATATAATCCATTCTGGGAAGCCTTTTGCCCTAAGGATATATAGGAGATGCTTATAGGGTATATTATTGTAGGCGCCACTAATATCTAGGCTGAGTATTAATACTATAAAGTCCCTTTGCATCACCTATATAGATTTAATAGTGGTAGCAAGTAGTATAAGTACTAATAGTATTAAGCGGTTCTTTCTTACCCCTATTTAGCTTTATAGTAGTAGGGCGTGTTTCTTAGCCGTGTCTGCTATATAGTCCGCTATTACCTTTTTTAAGATCTTACTAAGGGTGTTTTCTAAGGTAATAGGGCGGTAGCTTCTTAGGATTAAGTAATCTACTTTACCTTCTTTTTATAGGATAACTATTATTATAGATCTTCTAAGTTGCGGGTAGTAGCCTATAGTAAAGTATGCTCTAGCTATATCTGCAAGCTAGGGTGCTATAAGTGGTCTATAGGTTTTTAAGGCTTTATTTAGAATCCCATCTAGTCTTAGTGCTGTATTATTTAAAAGGCGGCTAATGGTTCTAGCCATTTCCTCTATTATTATATCGCTATTAACCTGTAGGCAAGTCACTAGTGTTTTACCTGTAATATTACTAAGGTCTGCTAGAGCTAGTTAGGGGAAGAACCTTTCTATAAGGATCTTTGCCTTCTTATTATTATTATTAGTGGCCTATAATTCCCCTACTCTTTGTAGGGGCAGTAGGTATAGGTCTTCTACTAGGCGCCCTACCTTTTTCTTTATCTATTTTGCTATAGCCCAAAGGCCCTTATTATGGGGGAGGCTTAGGTTAGAAGTGTGCTTATTTACAAACTATCTCCAGTTATTTCTTGCCTCTTTTTTTAGGGTATTCTTTAACTGGTTTCTTATATCTTTATATTATCTCTTGTTTTTAGGGTTATGGCTACTTATATATTTTCTTCTTGCTTACTATTAGCTGGTAATAAGAACCGCGCATTATACGGACTATGCGTGTTGCACGTAGGGGCTTAGTTTTGAGACTAGGCAGTGCTCTTCTAGCCTATTTTTAATTACTGCCTAGATCCTTTCTAGTCTTTAGCTAATTTCCTTAGGGGTAGCTAATAAGCCTCGCTTATTTGGTATTGGGTAGATTTCTTCTAGGTCTTAAAGTTATTATTTAACTATGTTAAGGAAGCTGTCTGTCTTAAGCTTTCTTATTACGTATCTTTTGCTATTTAGTTGCGCCTTAATATCCAGATCTAGCTATATCTAGATAGGGATATGGTCTAAAGCGAGTACCTATTCTTCTTTAGGGTTATACCTTTTAAGTCTCTAGTATAGGCCTTTGTCTATAAATATGAGGTTAATTATACTTCTGGCAGTGCCTTATTGCTATATAATTGCTCCTGGGGGGGTGGCCAGCTTAAGGCCCCAGGTGTCTATAGCTCTTAGTAGGCACTCTACCTATTATTTAGTAGCAATATAGATACCCCCCTACCGCGGGTAGTAGAGGTTTATGTCTCCTAGTAGGATAGGCTCTATGCCTTTGGTTTCTAGTATAGTGGTGTAGATTGGACGTCGCCTACTATCTTAGCATTTTCCTATATTTATAGAGCCTTCGGCTTCCCTCCCTCTTACATATTACGACCCTACCAGTTCACGGAATACATTCTTTTCTTTCTTTATTACCAACAGAGAGACAGACAGACAGACAGACTGACTGACTAACTAATAGATAGATAGTACCATGACTTTCCTATCTAAGAGACACCGTACCCTTCCACATATTATTTGGCATTCTACATAGGGACGGCGGCAAGCTCTTTAGATTAGAAGTCTGGTATTCTATACACAACTATATACATAGGAGACACGTAGGAATATACTACAACTACTAAAGAACCGCCAGCTATAGAAGAACGACCAGCTAAAAGAACCGCTAGCTAGACAGACAAGATAGCAGAACCAGGGAACTAAAGAACTAGGCAGTATCAAACGGCAAGGGGGACTAGGTAAACCCTAAATAAAAAGACTACGGAAAAAGACAGAATGGCTAGACTTAACGCATAGGCCAAAAGAGTGGTAATAAGAGGTAAAATGGTATAGGTTAAAAGGTCTCAGGAGTTAGGTTCAGTGCCTATCCCTAGAAATTTAGTATTAAGCAAACCAGCAAGCTAATTAGACAACTACCAGCCGTTAAAGTCTCGCCACCTACGCGCGTACAAGCATGGCTAGAACATTATTAAAGATGCAGAGACAATAAGCCAAGGGCTAATTAATTAGATAGAAACGAGATCTAAGGCATCTAGCAGTAAAGGAAGTTAGCGCTACCTAGAGGAGACAATACCAAGCAAGGCCACAAGCATATAAAATTAGGTCTATCCTTAAAAGCTTCCTATTCTGGCTTAGCTTTATCCTCTTTTAAGTTATCTAGATTATATTAGTAACAGCCCTAAAGGCACTCCGTAAGGACCTCCTATACAGAACGACAGCAAGCCAAAACAGATGGACGTATCGAGACCCGGTAGTGGTAGAAGATAAAATTCCGTGCTCTCCCAAAAAGACCTCCCCTTAGGCATTAAGAAGCAGGCGCCTTCCGTTAGGGACATAGCTATACAAGTAGACCAGCCGAAGCATGCACCTATTAATGTCCTACTAGGACAGTTATCTGGGACATCCTCTGTTAAGACTATAGCCATGCAAATAGACCTACCGCAGCGTTTACCTATAACACCTAGGACCGATAACCCTTAGTAGACAAAGGATAAAAGCCGTAAGGATCACCTATAAGCTCCTAAGAAAGCTCTAGATGCACCTAATAACCAGCAGTTGATGGCTTAAGATAAGGTCTACGTTATAGTCCAGCCTATACCAACCCTAGGAACTGCTAGGACTCCTTACTTTGTAGGGCAAAACATATCACAGTTTATTAAACAGTATAAGCGGCTATGCACCTAATATTGTATAATAAGTACGGAGAAGCGCCAGGGCCTTTTAGAGTACTGCAATTACTAAATAGGGATATAGATCCAAAGCTTGCCTAAATTTACAGCTAGCAATTAAATGGAGCTTATAAAAAAGCTTAAGGCAGAATACTAAGCAAACAACTACTATTAACGCATAGAGATAAGAGACTTTGTAGAAGCTTTTATTTAAAAATCTATAGAACAGCTAGGCGAATTACGTCACTATATATAGGACTTTACTACTATCTTAGCTAAAGCGGTAGCTATAGGAAACCTTACTAAGTAAGAGAAGGGGTAGTGGTTTATATAAGGGCTCCCTATTAAATACCGCGGGTATATAATAGAAAAGATAGGAGCTATAGCAAACGAGCCTAGTATCCTTATATTTAAAAGACTAAAGGAGGCCGTAGAGTTAAAAATAATGGCTGCAGAGAACGTTAAGCGAATGGCTGTTCTTCTAGAAGAGGATGTCCTGAATATCTAGCTTATACAAGAGCTACGGCAGTAAGGGAATAAGCTCAACCGCTAAAGGAAAGGAAGACTTCTGGACCTAAGAAAGCACACAACGCTATTAAATTAGGCTATAGTTTAAAGCCCGGCACAAGGATACAGCTTAGTACTAGAATATAAAGACTAGCAGAACAGTATCTAAGCTCCCTTTATTCCGTAAGGCTGTTGACCTCTATAAAACTATTAACCTCTACAAGACTCTTAATATCCATAAGGTCCCCAATATCCGCAAGATTCTACTGCCTTTAGACGGCTGTAATAGGACGTATAGGGTTAGCGAGGCACGCAAGAATCAGGCCAGTAGACCTATTTTAGATGTAGAGGAAGTTACTATTTTACCAAGCTTAAATGCTAAGGGCTAAAGGATCTTATCTAGTAAGGATTTATATATCTATCTAATAAAGGAAGACTAATAGCTAGGACGCGCGGTCGACCTAGACCAGTACTACTATAGCTCGGTAATAAAGGACGGCTAATGGGTATTAAGGACTGGCTCCATATATATTAAGGAATAGACCTAGATAGGCTAAAGGAAGAACAGACGCGGTAATAGGCCCCTATAGTACAAACGGATTTAACTGCTTTCCATGACGGAGTAGTACTAAAGAATAGTAATAAAACACTTACGAACTAGAAGGACTACTATTAAGTATAGCCTACGGACTTAGTAGTAGCACTTAGCTAGTAACGTCCGCAGACTCGCCTAACCCCTAGAGACAGCCGTATAACTAGGATAGCCGTTAAGCCGCAGGCTCCGCTATAGGAGAAGAATATACAACTGGGAGATATATGATTAGGAGATTGCATCCAGATTATATTATGGCCTGTAGATAAAACAGCTAAAGCTAAGAAGAAGAAGGAATTGTCTAATCCTTAGAGACTGTCTTAGAGATAGACGCTTAAGGTTAGCTGTTAACCGTAGGCTCCATAGTAGGTATAGGATGTTTAATTAGGGGATAGTTAAGTTCTAAGGTGGGGGAGGGGATATAGGTAATGGCTATATAAAAGATTTCTATTTATCTACTTAGTTACTGTATTTCCTAAAGCTCCTTTTATATTTACTTTTTTAACCGCGATATATCGTTAAACGCGTTAACCTACTGCAAAAGATGTTAGTTTAGTTTACCGCCTGTTAACAAACTAATAGCGATTTTTTATCCCGGGGACGGAAAATCCTAATTGGTCTATTTAGTAATAGAGCTAGCAGAACTCTACACTGCCCCTAGAATTTAAATACGCTAGCTATACGATAAGAACGGTATAAAGAGCCTTAATTAATTGTATAGATATAGAGCTAATTGTATAATATAAAGCTAGATGTAGAGCCTTAATTGAACAACTGTATGGAAGCCTTAGTTAATTAAATAACTGTATAGAAGCTATAGTTAATTAGAAAGTCGAATTAAGCTAGAGCCTTAATATTAGCATATTACCGTTACTAAATTAAGTTAGTTAAATGTTGTTAAATTAGAGCCTTTAACCGGGCCAACCTTATTCCTTATTTAAACAATAACTAATTGCAGTATAACTATCACTGCTATTCGAATTTAGTACTGCGCTAGCTGCATAACAAGAACAGATACTGTAGTGAGGAAGGGATCTATACAAAAGCAATAACATAATATTAGTAATTAAGTACTGCGGAAACGGTAAAGCAGTATATAAAGAGATACTAATAAAGATGCTCTATAAGAGATCGGATAGGGTATAGCTAACCACATTAAGCCTAAGCCATTCTTATACAACTAAAGACAGAACTAGGCCGTATCTAGCCAGGCTAGTAAAGGACCATGTTAAGAATTATAAAGGGAACAGGAATTGGACGTATAGGAACCAATACTTTCCCTCCAGTTATTTTAGCAAAGGACTATTATGGACATAAGGGCAAGGGATATACGACAGAGGTAGTTATAATAGCTGAAAAGCTGCCACCGGATGGCCTTAAAGATATTAAGAACAACTTAGGCGAAGTATAGAACCAGCAGGACAATAACAAAGAGACTAAAAGCAGAAGATAATCCCAAGAAGGCTCTTAAGCTAGAAGAAGATTAAGGATACGCGAGCATACTGCTAATAGCTAGGGTAAAGAAGCAGCCGTAAAAGCCTAAGGATGCGCCAAAGAAGCTAAAAGCAAAGGCGACTCTAAAAGGAAAGAAAGTAGCTATTAAGGACATCTTACAAAAGCACCAGGCCCGCGGAAATGGTCTACTAGAAACTGCCGTTTATGCTTATAAGGAAGGAAGTCTTAAGATAGGTCTCTAAATTGGACGTCTGGTAGACACTAAGAGCCTTAATTAACTATAGATGCAGAGCTTTGACCGAATAACTGCACAGCCAGAGTCTTAATCAACTGTCCGCAGATATAGAGCCTATAGATATAGAGCCTCAATTAAACGTCGACGGATTTAAAGCCTTAATTAAGCATACAACAATACAGAGTCTTAATTATACGTATAGCAGAAGACACCTTAAGTTAAGCCAGGGCCTTATTAAGTCTTAATCAGTTAAACGCTGTCCTTACATTTAGATTAGAATAATTAGAGCCTTTAACCGGACTAACTTTCTACCTTAATCAAACAACTGAATGATTAGTTGCAGCACATCGTCGCCGACTAATTAAACAGTCTTAGCATATAGAGACACACGCAGACACAGACGCAGAACATGCAATGCATAGCTAGGTGTATAGCTAGATGCACAGCTAGACGCGGAGCTAGGTATAGAGTCTTAATATTACCAACTAAATAATTAAACTAAGCCAGAGTCTCTGCTACCTTGGTTGACTACCCTGCTACCACCGCCACTACTGCCACTATTCCGTCCGGCTATTTTGTCCCTGCTATCTCAACCAACTGCTCTATCTCTACTGTTATAGATCTATACCACTGCTGGGTCTATTTTACTGCTAGATCTACTGGATCTATTTAGCCGTTTAGCCGTTCTAACCAATCTATTCTGGACCTAATGCTGCTTTAACTATTTAATTCTAACTGCCGTTCCGACTAACCTATTCCATTCTACTATTTCTACCAACCGCTATTTAGACCGACTGTTCTACTGTTATTGCTACTATGGCTACTGCTACTGCTATTACTGTTTTAACTGTTCTGCTTCTGCCATCTTAACTAACTATTCTATTCTAACTGCTGCTCTAACTATTCCGTTCCACTGTTCTAACTATTCTACCACTGCTGTTTTGACCAACTGCTATTAACCGTCTGCCGCTATTAAGATTTCTGCTACCAAAAGTTCTACTGCTAGATATCCTACTGCTTACTTACTATTACCAAGTTCTTCTACCGAGTATTCTACCGCTAACTATTCTATTTTATTTTACCGCGCTAACTGTCTGCTTTTATTACTGTTTCTACTACCGCTACTATTACTGCTGTTACTGCTGTTACTGCTATTACTACTGCCGTTATTATTTCTGGTTTACTGTTCTAGTTACTAGTAGGAAGATTAGATCTTAGCTATGGATAACAAAAGGATATTATAGAATAGTTTTGCAAGGCTGTAAAGACGGCTATAGAATTATGCTTTTAACTAGTACCGCTAGTAGGTATAGTACACAGGCGATTAGGGCGGCTAGTGCGTGCATTTATGCTTTTGACCAGTAACGCTAGTGGGTATAGTGCATAGGCAACTAGTACGGCTAATAGGTGTATTTATTTAGCACGTGTCTAATAGGTATCTTACTAGGAGAAAGAGGTTTCCTGCGTTCTTTTAGGGATATACTTTCCTTTATCTATTCTACTTTTACTATACTTTCGTTTAGCTATTCTTCTATGGTATAGAACGTTAGGGGACAACGTTCCTAGTAGGGGAGGTATATAGTAGTGTAGATTGGACGTCGCCTACTATCTTAGCATTTTCCTATATTTATAGAGCCTTTGGCTTCCCTCCCTCTTATATATTACAACCCTACCAGTTTACGGAATACATTCTTTTCTTTCTTTATTACCGACAGAGAGATAGACAGATAGACAGACTAACTAACTAACTAACTAATAGATAGATAGTACCGTGACTTTCCTATCTAAGAGACACCGTACCCTTCCACACTAGTAAGCTTATTACCAATATAATATTCTCTATTTATAGGACCCCTTTAACCCTAGGGTTATACACATTAATAATTTATACCGGTCCCCTATATATCTAGATTGTTATAACTATAATATCTAGGTTAACTGCCTGCTATAACCATAAGGATAGGCTAATAGCCTTGCTAATTATAAAGCACATATATATAGCTGCTTTTAGTTTATATAGGAGCTAAAATCCTTAAGGGCAGTATGCTAATTGTGTGTAGGTATTATAGTACGGCTCTTATATAGCAAGGATATAGTATTTCTCTAGGTCTAGTAAGGGCCTTGCAAAACAGTAGTTTATATTGCTGCAGTTATACTATATAATGGATAGGTGGCGGACCCCTAGCAAGGGTCCTTTGTCTCTCCTTTATTCCTTGCTTCTTCTATTTCTACTTTCTCTAAAATATTTAGAACTTCTATCTCTTATATCTACACCCTAGTTACTACTTATTTTATATAGAGCTTTCTATTCCTATATCTTATATTCCTACTAACGCTTCTATATCTAAATCTATTATTATCTCTAGTTATTCCCCTATTCTTACTGGTTAGCTATATGCCCTTTAAGAGTTGGCTACAAATGTTATATTTGCCGCGTTAAGTCTAATTCTTAATTGTCCTAGTCTTAAGCTTACTATAGCTGTCTATAAGGGTCTTCCTATAGGGCGTCCTCTCCCTTATATCCCCTATAACCCTTATGTCCCTATATAGTTTAGTAATATCGCACAGCGTCGCTTCTGGCCTATTAAGGCTTGGGGTAGCTGGCCTAGCCCCCTAGTATTAAAGGTAGGAAACGCTAGAAAGGCACCTGCGCCCCCCTAGCTTATTGCTTGTTATTTCCATTTATATAACCTAGCGTGCAGTTATTCCTGTAGCTGTTAAGCCCTTACCTTCTATCTCCTATATTTAACGCAGTCTTCTCTCTCCTACGCCTTATATATGCTTTAGTGGCAGTTTACGCATTTTATTTAGTTTTAATTTAAGCAGTGTCTTATATTATAGGGGCCTATATAGTAGCCGCAGCATACCTATGCTGCGCATGTGGATTGGGTATAGCCCTATTATATACAGTAATAGTATTATTCTAGGCATAGTCTATAGTTATAGAGCCTTATATTATATATAAGGCCGTTTATAATTATTCCTTTTTAGATAAGAAGTTTTTATATTTCTAGTGTATATATACTGACAATAAGGGAGCTATGTATTTGTTTAGCGTCCCCCTAGCAAGTCTCTAGTAACCCTTATATCCTCTTATTATTCTTATTATTTGCTTAGTTTACATTTTCCTATTAAAGCTATTGGATTTAGATGATCTTAAGTCCTAGTATAAGGCGTTCCATTTATCTTACTATCTCCTATATAATTACTATATTGTCCGCCTAGCGTCCCTTTTCTACCCTAAGGCTTATAGGAACCGCTGGGACTTTAACTAGGTAATCCTTACGGAGTACTTTTATACTAATACGTTCTCCTAGCCTATCCCCTACCCTTATGGCTTATTCCTTTACCTATTAGTTCTTTAAGGTGACTTTAATGTCTCCGCTCCTAAGGTGTTAGACTATAATAATATTGTAGACCTCTTTATAGATCTCTATAAGGACTTCTATTTCTAATTATCCCCTAAGCCTTTCTACTTTTCCTATATTTAGTTATATTATAATTATATACCCAGTTATTATCTTAAGGGGAGTAAGTTCCCTATGCTATAGAAGCGCAGCTATAGCGGCCTAGGTACGGTTTGCCAGTAAAGGGGGGTTTTATTTATTTTTAATTTTGCTTAGCTATTAGAGGATTTAATTAAGGGTTTACTAGAGGGGCGCCTAAGGTTTACTAAACTGGCGGAGCCATTCTGCTAGCTATGTTAGATTGTTATAGCTAATAGTAACTCCCCTATAATTCTAGATACTAGACGCGTCTAATAGGCTTTATATTTTATTAGATGCCTTCTTAATAGAGGTATTTCCGCTTTATAGTATGGTATTCGCCCGTATTTATTATGGAGGGCTATTGCTGGGCGTGGTTCTGGCGGTTGCGCGCGAGTGCGAACCACCGTTATTTGACATGTGCTTCCCCTGCGATGTATGTATCTCAGGGGGATTCTCTGGGTGTTTTTTAGGGTTCTTTTGGTTGGTTTTAGTCTTTTTGGGCTGGGTGCAGCAAGAGCTCCTTTAAGTCGTGGGATATAGTATTAGGCTCCGTATATATAACTTATATACGTAACCCACGCCTTTAGAGAATACAGATTATCTAACACTAGTGGTTGCTAGAATTTGTGCCAAAGCTTGCCTAATTAGCAGAACGCGAAAATTAAAACAGTTGTGAAAATTAGCTCTCTAACTTCAACTCTTGATTATGGCGCCTTTAACACGCCAAAACCTGCAAATTATACCCTCTTTAGAGCCCGCAGAGGTAGGCTGCTAGGCGACGGCAAAATAATATAATTTCTACCGCGAATATAACAAAAATAACGCGTTAAAGTTAAGGCTAGCGGTAAATTAACACCTCCTAATTGGTATACGGACACCCACCAATTAATATATAGACATCCCCTACTAATTTAGTTTAGTTCCTACCTAATTAAGTTAGAATATCGTGTGCGTTTAACTTGTTTATATCTATATCGCAAATAATTGCTATATACTCTACCGACAGCTATACTAAAGCGCTACCTCTATGCCTAAAATTAAGCTTACTAAAATTAACAAATACTAGTAGTTTAATCGCCTTTAGCTAGATCTTCCTACTAGCCCACCTATTAATCCTCTACTACTTATTTAAGAGCCTCTAATTATTAAGCATCGCTATAGTCGCCTAGCTAGCTCTATAACTCCTAATTAGGTTAATATATTAACTTGCTGCGAGCTATTAGCATTTAAGTAAAATACTAGATATATTATACGCGGGCGCGGGCATAGGCGTAGGCGTAGGTATAAGCGTGGGCGTGCCTATAAAGGCAGCTTATAGATATTAAATAGAGGTAGTAGCACCTAAATTAGTTCGTATAATGCCTTATAAAGTACTATATAATCTAATTAATTAACTTAGAAATAGATAGGTAATATTTTAGGTAATAAGGTGTCATGGGACGGGGGCAATGGCTACAGAGCGTATGTATTCGAGGAGTCTACAAGACGTTGCGCGATTAATCGTAAGGGTCGAGGGCGTAAGGAGGTGATATACCTACGCGTAGCTAACGTAAGCTGTACGCGAGGTGTACGCGAGAGCACGGGGCTCTCCTATAGAGGCCCCTATAGTGGGGTTCCGTGACACTACCCCCCCTCCTATAGAGGTGGAGCTCTGGCGACGCTGTGGTTGCTATATATATGTAGAAGGGACGCTTAAGGTATAGAGAAGAAAAAAGGGGTATCGCTAAAGGCTTGTAATAACGTCACGTAATAAGACTTGGCGCCTAAAAATCCAACTAATTAGATAACTTTAACCGCCGGTCGAAGTTCCTAGACATCTCAACGATTTTTTGGTTATGTAATTGCACTTTGCCGTTACGTAACGGCAATCTACGGCAATCTGCGGCAATCTGCCCTTACATGGCAATGTACAACGGTTTGACTCTATAAGGGCTCCTATAGAGGATTAGGCATAAAATCTCTGCTTAGGCCCAGTTTCTATGGGTTCGCGTGGTAGAAATCGCTAATTAGGTCTTTTGCATTTTTAAAATCTTCCCATAGTTGCTATTCCGGTTAATCTATGTTGAATCCTATATAGATAGCTCTATAGTAGAGCTGCCGTCCTCTGCCTTTGCCAAAGTATTTAGAGTTAACGATTTGTTTAATAGTCTATTCCTCGTGGTTCTCGTCTTCATTCTCGTCTTAGATTAGTACCGGTGGGGGTTTAGGCTATATCTGTCCTAGTAAGGGGTTAGGCTGGTAAAGGTATAGTAGCTATGGGTGGAACACAGGCTATACTCCGCGGGTGGCTAGGGCAGGCGGGAGCTCTAGCTTATATGCGGCTCCCCTGTCAATAACTCGTTTAATTGGGTAGGGGCCGAGGTTCTTATAATTAAGTAACTTCATAGGCCTCTACGTAGAGATATTGCGTGCATCTAGCCATACCCAGTCGCCAACACGCATCTCCAGTAGTGGCGTTCTATAACGGTTAGCGAAGTAGGCCTGCTTTGCTTAAGCCCAGGCCATTTCTCCCTTGCAGTAGTCGAGTAGATTTTTCATGCAGTCTGCATGCTGGTCGGCAAGTAGTATCTTAAGGCGTTTTCTATATAGTAGTTTCTTATTAATAGGTTCTGGTAGTTCTATGCCAGATTAGGGGTGATATCCCTTATTTGCGAAAAACGGGGTAAGTCCTATAGTAGTTAAGGCGTAGTTATTCGCTGCGAATTTACCTAGTAGGAGGTAATCTACCTAGTTATCTTAACTATAGGCAACTACCTATTGTAGGTATGCTTTTATGCTAGCATTAGCGTTTTCCGGTTGCCCAGCAGTTTTATAGTAGAAGGATATAGATATCTTAACAGAGATGCTAAGGCGTTAGCAGATTCGTCTCTATATATTAGAGCCGAACTATGTGCCTTAATTAGACGTAATTAAGTCAGGTAACCTATATAATCAATAAATTTCGCGGAGGAAGGCATTAGTAACGTCGCTAACAGCTACACCTTTAGTTAGGACGTAGTGGCGCTCTTTTATAAGTCGGCATATTATCATAAGGATGTTCTTATAGGTACGGCCATGTTGTTTACAGGGTGGTAGGTTAATAATAAAATCTATAGCGATATCTGCCCATCGTCGTATAGGTACTGATAGAGGGTGCAGTAATCCTTAGTACTTTATATTAAAGGCCTTAGCACGCTTACAACCGTAGCAGGCGCCTATAAAGCGTTTAACTAAGTCTATTATTTTAGGCTAAAAGTAGTATCGGCTAAAAAGCTTATAGGTTCCTTCTCTACCTGGGTAGCCGCTTAATCAAAGGTCATAGGCCATTTAGATTAGTTGCTGTTGTAGGTTTTCTAAGTTAGGGATAAATAGATAGCCTCTATAATAGAGCCTGTTCTCTTTTACTTCTAAGGCTGCCATATTAATCTAGCCTAAGCTTTAGAGTTTAGTCAGCAGCGTATAGGCGCTAGCAGTCTTTGCGGCAATAAGTTAATGCAGTAATGGGTTAACAGAGGTGTTATATGCCGTAGTAATAAGCTTATTAATTTTAGGAGGTAATTTTAGTTCTATAGTATAGAGCTAAGGTATAGTTGGCTCTATTATAGGTAGTATACCTAGGGCCAAATTCCGTGCTTTTAGGATCGTCTGTTATTGGAACTAGTTGTAGGGGTCATCTTTAGACTAAAGAAGGTCTTGTAAGCGGCATATTAGGCTATTAGGCTTAGTACCTTATACTCCTAGCCTATATGCGATTTTGAAGTTAAAACTAGAGAGGAACTTATTCTAATATATTTAGCGTTGGTTTAGCTATTTCGTAGTTATAAAGTACTCAAGGTTGCAATAATCTATAAGGACTTTAGTTAGCTGGTTAAGTTCTACTAAGGAAAGTTCCAGTTGGAATTCCTTAAACGCTTATACAATCGCGAGAAGTTCCTTATTATAGATCTCATAGTTACATTCTTATAGTGTAAGCTTAGACGAGTAGAATATGACTAGGTAGAAGAGACCATCATTACCCATCTAAAAAAGAATGCCTGCGTTAACGTAGTCTAAGGAGTTAGTCTTAAGATAAAGTTATCATCCTAGTATAAAGTGAGCTAGGATAGGTGCGTTAGTAAAAGCATCTTTAAGGTCTTGGAACGCCTTCTTGCATTTAGGCGTCCAGATAAAACATAGATATGTTTTTCTTCCTTTTACAAAAAGGCCCTTTATTTGCATTATTGCTATAAGTGGTGCTATAACACCCGAGAAGTTGTATATGAATTTTTGATAGAAGTTAGCGAAACTAAGGAAAGCTTATACGTCCTTAATACAGTTAGGGGTTTACTATTTAGTAATTATACATACCTTCTTGGGGTCCATATGGACACCCTTAGTAGTAACAATTAGTCTAAGGTATTTTACTTCTATAACTAAGAATTCGCACTTCTTTAAATTAATATAAAGTCCTGCGTCCCTAAGGCGCTGTAGGACCTTTTAGACGTGCTCAGTATACTTAAAAGGGTTGTTGCTGTAAATAAGTATATTGTCTAGGTACGCAGAGCAGAAGTCGTTAAGGTAGTCCCGTAAGGCGTTATTGATATAGCTTTAGAAGCTACCTGGGCCGTTACATACGCTAAAGGGCATAACGGTATATTTAAATTGGCCAAAGCGCGATACAAATGCGGTTTTCCATTCATCACCTTCCCATATTTAAAGGCGGTTAAAGGCGGCAATAATATCAAGCTTAGTATAGATTTTGGCTTAGCTAAGCCGCTTAAGAGTCTTATGTATAAGCGGTATAGGGTATTAGTTCTTAATCGTAATAGCGTTAAATCCTCTATAGTTAACGCAGAATTAAATACCTCCTCCTAGCTTCTTAGCAAGGAGGATAGGGGCGGCTGCTAGGGACATACTAGAATAAATAAACCCTTTATTAAGGTACTTATTGATATACTTTTTAACAACTAGAAGTTCGTCTTTTAACATTAGGTAGAGTCTCTTATAGGGTGGCATTTTTCCTTGTTTAATATTAATGGCATAGTCATTAGGTTAATATAAAGGGAGTATATCTACGCTCTTTTATAAGCACACGTCAATAAAGTTATAATACCTCTTAGGAAGGAGCTTGCGGAGTTCCTTATTAGTAAGTCCTTTTTTAAGCTTTATAAACTTCTTAAAGTCTAAAGGTAAAAGTCTATAGAGTTTTACGGGGGCATTGTTTTCTAGGAGGTCAACTATATCTATCCTATTACTATAGAGGACGTGGTCCTATTCTTTATTAAGCTTATATAGTCGTAATCAGGAGGCTGTGGTAACAGTCCAGCCTTTCCTACGTGCTATGCGGTAGAAGGCCGCGGCACTTATATAGTGGCAGTTAGTTATGGGTAGGGTAATAAGGGGTTCCTTAGGTTGGTATCCTAGGGAGTAGATAGAGGCGGCTAGGCCATATCCTAGGCAAGTCTCTCTGCAGTATTTAGAGTTAAAGGTTACTTCTCTCTTTTTCTAGTTAATGGCGGGGTTGTGTTGTTCGAGCCAGTTTATTCTAAGGATAATAGGGTAGTTAGCAAGTGGTATAATATAGGCCTAAAGCTCTTCCTAGTGCCCATTTATATCTAGGTGGAGTTGTGCCATATAGGTAATCTTCTGTGCGGTATAACTACCGTTAGCGAGTTATAGGGCGCGGGCTTTAGTAAGGGGTAAGGTAGGTAGGTTATAAGTGCGCACAAATTAGGTATTTACAAATTTATCAGTAGCTCCGCAATTAATTATAGAACGGCTTTTATATTATTTTTTAGCAGTAATTCCTATTATAGGTAAAACTATCTATTTCCATCTATTTATCTTTACTAAGTTATCTATTAAGTAGACCAATATATAGATCCCCTTATTATTAGGGTGTCCTAACCTGCGACTTAGGGTTAGAACTTGGCGTTTTTTGTTTCCGTATCTAACTCTACTGCTGTTGCTGCGTCTTTGTCTTATACAGTAGTGGCATATAGCGACGTATTTGGTGTTCGAGGTACTAGGTTAGGTATTAGGCGGTAGCTACTAAACCTAGCTATTAGGCAGTTTGGGCTATAGCTATAATAGCCTTCTTAATAGCATCTATAGCAACGCCTTAGCTTCTAGAGTAGCTCGCGTTCTCCGTCTAGTAGCTTCTACGGGAAGGTTAGTATAGAGAGGTTAATATTAGGACCGGTAGTATTGCTTAGGGTAGTAGGGGTCAGTGGTTTAGTAGATCCGGAGGGCTTCTATAGGGAGATCTTTAGGCGGGGGTTTACAGTAGCAATCTAGTTTAGCCATTGTTTAATCTTCTGTAGGGCTGCTACCATATTATAAACGTCGTTATAATTATAGCTGGCGGCTGCGTGACTAAGGTAATAAGTAACTTTTTTAAAAAGATCTTCTTAGTCTTTAGTATTATCTTAGGCAAGGACTCCGGTATATTTTTAGAATTTAACATAGAACTTATTAAATAATTTAGTGGGGCTTATCTTTAGGGCACGTAGTTTAGCTCAGCTGGTGGCCACTAGGTTATAGTTGCGGTATATTTAATTAAGGTTATTAAGGACTTCCTAGTAGGACTGCCACTTCTAGGGACTGCTAATCTTCCATTAAGCGAAGAGCCTGTTAAACGGGATACCCTTTTTTCGCCCAATAATATAGCTAATCTTAGCATCTTCTATGGGGAAAAGGCAGGCACTCTAGGTTAGTTTCTCGCGGATTTATATCTTCTAGTAGCTGTATTCCTTGCGGTTACCCTTAAAGATTAGGGGATTAGGGTAGCGTGTATTAGACCCTACAGTAGCAGTTTAGGTTCGGTTATTATAGCTTTTATTGTCACTGCTGTGGTAGGGGTTCCTATTAGGCAAAGCTACTTAGCGTTAACCCTCCGTTAAGCGTTAAGTAGGTAAGGTTGCCGGGGGCGTAAAGACATAGGTAGCGTTATATGCAATAGAGGGGTATCTAGTATCATTACAAATATGCTCATTAAGCTAAGATTATAGGTATTTAATTATACCCTCTCTTTTAGTAACTGTAGCAATAAGTATAATCTCAGCCTTCTTTAATCGTTAGACGTCGCGTTTAGATATATAGAGGTCATCTTTAATCTCTTAGCGCATATTGTTAGCAAGCGCCTTATAAGCTTGTAGGTCTTGGATAATATTATAATCTTAGGCAGCACGCATCTCAGCTTATATAAGCTTTAGATAGTAGTTCTATAGAAGGCGGTAGTATTTATTGGGTTCTCATGTTACCATTTTCGCAAATATCTTAGCGTCTTATATCTCAATCTTAATGGGTAGTAGCCCTTTGGCTTATTTGTCCGTAGTTATATAGTCAATAAAAGATAAGACATTGTTGATATCCACCTTATTAAGGTTGTTATAGTCTTTTAAGCCACTAGGCTTCCCTTTAGGGGTTAAGGCTAGGGCTAATAAATTAAATCCTCCTAGGATTAATTGGCGTTGTGGGTTTAATATAGATATTGGATTATTCTTTAAGTTTGACATAGTAGCTAGTAAGGAATTTTGTCTTACTATTATCGGTTCTTTAGAGGTACGAAGTAGGAGACACGCTACTTCTAGCAGCGCCTGTAGTATCGTGGAAACGTAGAATTGGTCATAGGCTAAGCGTTGGTGATAAAAAAGGCGCAACGTAATGTCACGGGACGGGGGCAATGGCTATAGAGCGTATGTATTCAAGGAGTCTATAAGACGTTACGCGATTGATCGTAAGGGTCGAGGGCGTAAGGAGGTGATATACCTACGCGTAGCTAACGTAAGCTGTACGCGAGGTGTACGCAAGAGCACGGGGCTCTCCTATGGAGGCCCCTACGGTGGGGTTCCGTGACATAAGGGTAGTAGTAAAAGTTAAAATACTACTATAAATAACTTATAAGGTATTAGTGGTAATATTTAACAGGCTTATAGAGGCCTAGGTAACTTACCCTTTTAGAATTTTTTTACTAAGGGCTTCTTTAATGTATTCTAAATCTAATTTAGACTCTACTACTTATACTATAACTAGAATTAAGACTTAATTATAGTGTTATAGTTATAAAAGTTATATTTTAATAATTTAATTTTTATAATATAGATATAAATAAGTTAAACGCACGTAATATTCTAACTTAATTAGGTAGAAACTAAACTAAATTAGTAGGTGGTGTCTATATATTAATTGGGGGGTATTAATTTACTAATGGCCCTTAATAAATATACACTTATACCTCCAATCTCCCTTAGTATACTTTTATAACTTCTACTAGAGTTAGCGCTTCTAAACGGGTAACTTAAAGTACTTAATTATAACTTTATAAGGCTCTTTATAGATAGGGTTTTAGGCTAGGTTAATAAGCATCTTATATATTACTTTTAATATCTTTAACAGCCTCCTAAGCGTCTTTAATGTCTACTATATACGCCTAACTAATATTAAACCTATATTTTCCCTCTGTTTCTTCTACTTCCTACTATATAGTTATTAATTTTAACCTTATAACAAATAGCCCTTATTAACTTTAGGCCAGCGGTAAATTAATACCCCTTAATTAGTATATAGACACCCCCCAATTAATATATAAATACCCCCTACTAATTTAGTTTAGTTCCTACCTAATTAAGTTAGAATATTACCTGCGTTTAACTTATTTATATCTATATTACAAAAATTAAATTATTAAAATATAACTTTTATAACTATAATACTATAATTAAGTCTTAATTCTAGTTATAGTATAAGCAGTAGAGTTTAAATTAGATTTAGAATGCGCTAAAGGAGCCCTTAGTAAAATTCTCCTAAAAGGGTAAGTTACCTAGGCCTCTATAAGCCTATTAAATATTACCGCTAATACCTTATAAGTTATCTATAGTAGTATTTTAACTTCTACTACTACCCCTATTACCTAAAATATTACCTATCTATTCCTAAGTTAATTAATTAAATTATATAGTACTTTATAAGGCATTACGCGAACTAATTTAGGTACTACTACCTCTACTTAATATCTATAAGCTACCTCTATAGGTACGCCCGCGCTTATACCTACGCCTATACCTACGCTTGCGCCTACGCCTACGCCCGCGTATAGTACATCTAGTATTTTACTTAAATGCTAATAGCTTGTGGCAAGTTAATATATTAACCTAATTAGAAGTTATAGAGCTAGCTAGGCAACTACAGCGACACTTAATAATTAGAGGCTCTTAAATAAGTAGTAGAGGATTAATAGGTAGGCTAGTAAGAGGATCTGGCTAAAGGCGATTAAACTACTAGTGTTTATTAATTTTAGTAGGCTTAATTTTAGATATAGAGGTAGCGCTTTAGTGTAGCTATTGGTGGAGTATATAGCAATTATTTATAATATAGATGCAAACAAGTTAAACGCATGTAGTATTTTAACTTAATTAGGTAGGAACTAAACTAAATTAGTAAGGAGTGTCTGCATATTAATTAGTGGGTATCCGTATACCAATTAGGGGGTATTAATTTACCGCTAGCCTTATTAAGAAAGTCGTTTTTTAAAAGAACTATAAAGAGTGTATAGCGTATAGCTAGGAGTATAGGAATAAAAATATTAACAATTTCTAGGTGTTTAAGGTCTTTACTAATAAGGTATATATTAACACTGGTTTATAGGCTATTAGAGACATATTAAGAGAGAAGGGAACGCGTTATAACCCTAAGAATATTAAGGAGTGTCGTCCGTGTAAAGGGAGTAAGTTTTATATTATAGTAGCAATTAGTTAGTAGGGGAAATTAAAGCTTAAGTTCTATAACGACAAGGAAGATTATAAAGAGCGTCCTCTATACCCCTCTAAGCCTTACTATTACCCTAAGATTAAAACTGCGAAAGAATATAAGGCGTATATTAAAGAATAGGATGCTAGTAAGCCTTATAACGTTAAAATTAAGGTTAAAGGTAACTATATAACCTAGAAATACTACGTTAATCGCCTCTTACCTATCTATATTAATTATATATAAGCTATAAATAACTAGCACCTAGGACCGTGGCTTTTATAAGAAGACAGTAACCCTTCTTATAGTATACATAAAGAGGGCCTTACGCGCGCTCTTAAAGGCTCCTATAATATATATTGTAAGCTTTGCAGTGTGGGAGAATTAAGTGAACGACTTGATTGTAAATCTATGGAAATCAGGTGTAATATATACATAAGATTGAGTACAGGCAACAGAGACAGGTAGTAAGAAATACGAGATACACGAGGGTAGTGCTGACGCTGTCTTGGAGCCTTCCAGGCTGCAGTCTTGTGGCTCGGCCAGTATCGGTAGTCTGTTACGTATATAATTATAAACACTCTACCTAAAGCCTTAATCTTAACCCTATTAAAGGAATTTAGAATATAACAAAGTAACGTCTATATTATAGAAGGTTTAATACTAATAAAGATATTAAAGAAGCTTTATTAGAAGAATAGGACAAAATCACGCTAGAGGAGATTAGAAAACGTATAGGTTCTATACCTAAGAGGTATTAGTACTTAAAAAACACTAAAGGAGCTTTAATTAAGCGTGCGTTGTGGTAGAATAGGAGTATATAGTTAATTGTTAATCTTTATAAACTGCTAACTAAGTAAGCTACGGCATAAAGTCTGGCAACTACTAGTAGGATCGCAATTTAAGCCAGAACCTAGAATCGGGATATTATCTTTAAAATTAAAATACGGTCTTTAGAATTGGATCCAGTTCTTAAAACAAGATCTTGTTTTTAGTCGAAACTTAGGCCAATGTTATTATAGTTTGCAAAAGCGTTGCGAAAATTAAACTAAACGAGCCACGCATATACAACATTAAATTTTAGTAAGTACGCTTTTATAACTACTAAAAATAAGTCTTATTTTATAAAACTTATAAATAAAACTATAAAATAGATACTACTTTATAATTTTTAATACGTAGTAGCTTAGTAAATAACGTGGTTATAGAATTTTAAGTAGTAGAGTATTAGGCTAAATATAATACCTCTATTAAAACAATATACCCCCTATAGCCCTATTAATATAGCTCTACATTTTATAAATAAAGGCTTATTTTATAGCCCTAGAATAGAGCTATATTAGTGGGGCTATAGGGGGTATATTATTTTAATAGAGATGTTATACTTAGCCTAATGCTCTACTACCTAAAATTCTACAACCATGTTATTTCCTAGGCTACTATATATTAAAAATTATAAAGCAGTATCTATTTTATAGTTTTATTTACTAGTTTTATAAAATAAGACTTATTTTTAGTGGTTGTAGAAGCGTTTTTATAAAGCGATCGCATGCGTGAGGCTCGCTTAATTTTGATTTTCGCAATACTTTTGCAAACCACAGTGGTACTTTCGCAAAGAGTAATATGCACGCGAGAATATACGGTGTAAGCCTTCAGAATATACGTGTACACCGTATATGTACACGGTCGTTTGTACACCGTGTCTGTACACGATTGTATGTACACCGTATAGAAGCTTCGGCCACCGCGTGCACGCAGCCACCGTATGCACGGTCACCAAAACTCGCCAAAACACGTTTTTTTGAAATATTTATATCTTAATAGCTACAATAGCTATTTATATGAAAATTTAAATATGGTTTATTAAATAGTAAATAAAGCTTTATATAAAATTAAATTACAAAAATTATCCTTTATATAACACTTTTATACTTTTATTTATATAAAAATAGGTTTTTATTAAATTATGCTATAAATTACAATTTTTTATAAATTTATTTCCTATAAAGCTTTATTTACTATTTAATAGGCCGTATTTAAATTTTAATATATATAGCTACTGTAGCTATTAAGACATAAATATTTCAAAAAGACGTGTTTTGGCGAGTTTTAGTGACCGTGCATACGGTGGCTGCGTGCACGCGGTGGCCGAAGCTTCTATGTACAAGATTGTATGTACACTGTATATGTACACGATTGTATGTACACGTGTAAGTGTAAGCTCACACCCCTGGTCCGCCCTCGCTTTTCTCCTCTTCATTGCCATATTCAGCCTCTATCTCGTCTCGATCCGCATTTCTATATTACTCTTCCCGCCTACACTCGTGCTGCATCGCTAGGGTGATCTCCTTACGTTGTGTCGGACTGTTTTCACAGCAACCGCTATCGTCCAATAACTGTTGCCGAATCACTATCAACTCAATCTACTATATTCTTGCATTTAACTATAAACCTGAATGTTTTACCCTTACCTCGTTCTCCGACAACTGTATATACCAGTATGCGTTCTTCGTTAGGCGGCCTATCCCTCTTCATAGAACTTGTCTCTGCTTCGAGGACTTTCCAACCTAATTGCACAATTCCCTCTGAAATCGTGAATCTCGTACATCCTCCTACAGTACGGGGGACCTTCGATATCCTCTGGAGCTCTGCCTTCACACTTTTTACTTGTACGTGGACAGTACAGCACTTGAACATCCCAGAGCAGATACCTGAAGGCCCTAACCCTTTTTGGGTTGGGGTAAGGTGGAGCCTCAAACGAGTGTGGTTGAAGCTGGACTGGATGATCGTCTCTTTGATCGTACCGGAGTTTCTGGTTGGCCGGGCATTACAAGACTACATGATGGCACGGAAGTCTCATAAGAAAATGCTGGAGCGCCATAGGAATATGGGAGGGTGGACAATGACCCATGCTTTCTATGCGAATATGGGTGGATTTGTTCTTAAACGCCCCTCACCGAACATCGCCAATCACATCAACGAGGAAGAGCATATTGACGCTGAAGAAATGATTGAAGTGCTAGACAGCGATATTAGCAACCTACCTTCTGAACAAGAAATCCAGGACAAGAGCAAGGGAGATATCTTCGTTAAAGGGACGGCGGTCGTTCAGGTCCTCTGGCTGCTCGTCCAAGTGATTGCACGAGATACGCGGAATTTACCAACATCTCAACTTGAGATCTCTGTGCTAGCCTTTTCTGTTTGTGCATTTATCACGTACCTTTTCTTTTGGGGGAAACCGCAGAACGTCATGACACCCACCTATATCACCACCGCAGTCGAGATTCGCCCCCGTAGTAACCCACGACTGGGAACTCTTGATCCTAATATGCCGACCAGAATCAGGTGGTTTCAGGGAATATTCTTAGGGCGTAGCAGCCTTCTGACGGTTGATAGATCACGTTCTATCCCTAATGATATCGAATATACTTTTCTACACGAGACGATTGCCTTCTCTTACATTGATATCGGAGCTACGTTTGCTGGCGCAATTTTTGGCGCCCTGCATTGTTTAGCATGGCACTTTCCCTTCCCCACCCTGACTGAGAGGCTATTATGGAGAGTCGCAGCCTTGTTTATAACAGCTATTCCCCCGACTCTTCTCCTAGCACTTCAGTGTGCGTGGACACTAGGGGCTCCAAAATGGGTCGACATCCTCGAGAGTCGAAAGGAGGCTAGCCATCCCTGGGTTCATTGGTTGGTCAAAATTGGGTATCATATCGTCGTGGTTATCGTGGCAGTAATATTCTTATCCTACGCTACCGCACGCCTATACCTTATAGTAGAAACCTTCCGCGCTCTCCTTTTCCTCCCGCCGGAAGTTTTTGTAACAACCTGGTCAACGCAAATTCCTCATGTGGGCTAAATTCATGACCACAACTAGGGGCTTGAGCTTGGGGGGAGGATTGATAAGAGGCAGCAGGGGGAGAGTGTGCTACTTGATCGAATTATGGAGCGGCCGAGGGTCGAGATGTTGAAGGAGGTCTAGGAGGGGAAGCCACAAGAAGGTTGATAGGGGGGTTGGAGCTGGGTAGTGGCAATTTTGGACTTATTTTTCTGTCTTATATAAGCAGATAATTATTACTGCAATGTATGCGAAGGAATCTGCCAGAGCTAGCGTTTAGGGCCCGTTTTGGCCCCCTCAGCCTTTTTATAGAGTACCGGGAACGCTGCTTCAGTGGGATAAAAGAACCTTTAGAGCTGAAAAGACGCAGTTACGAAACACGCACTTACTCTCACATTCAATACCTATCGCATACAGCCTGTACGAGCTCCAGTGTCCCCCCCCTATGTGCGCGCGCAACACACAGCAGTTTCGGTAATCACTAGTCAAGTGCACCATCTAGCGTAGATACTGTGCGCTTGCCAAAAGAGCCATACACCCGCAAGAAAGGCAAAGCCTTTAATTTTTTAAGCTTAATCGTAAGAGTTAAACCCGAAATTCTCTAGTGCGTGCAAATCGAAATTGATGTGTGTGTTGCGCGCACATAGGGGGGACACTGGTGGTCGTATAGGTTGTATCGGGGGGGTCATTTGGCGCGGTTACGACCCGGGTTAATACGTCGTTAGGGCGACTCCTGCTGATACTGTAACGCTCGCGAACCCCGCACGAAGTTGCGCAGCGACCGCCCCCGAGTACCTTCGCACGCGATTTTGGGCGAAAAGGTATATAATTTAAGTTAGATTGGTACTTCTTATTTACCTATATACCTAGCCTATTAATAAGTCCACCGTAGTATTTCCTACAAGGCTTCGTTACACTATCACCTTACTATTATATATAAGTTTGTAAGTCTTATTATTAAAAAAGACGCCTATTTCCTTAAGTCGGCTTTTAAATAGTAGGCTTATTAGTAAATATAGTATATAAAGAACGTTGTGTAGAGTAAGCGTGCTTATATAGCTTTTATTAGGTAGTATAGTTTATATAAAAACAGATCCCTTACCTACTAATTGAACTCCATAGGGACCAACTATGTCTACTAAGGTATTGTTATTAACGTAACTAAAAAGAAGTTTATGGTCCTTATAGCAGTGGACGGTGGCGGCGGTATTATAGATAAAGTTATACCTACTTAGTTAGGGTTATACCATCGCTGCTGCAAACTTACTATAAATTTAGATTAGATTTAACTTAATTAGAATATTTATTAAGCCGAATAGGTAGCCCTGTTGTCCTCCGCTTTTTCCTTATATATGTTTTATTACTAATATCCTTTAGTACGTTTTCTAGCTCTTTCTCCCAGCAGTCTTTTTTATAGTGTGTAGTTCTATTATATTTTACGCAGTTAGGATATTTACATATTCCTACTAATGCAATCTTTCTCTTTATAGACGTTCCGTTATTTAAGCGTACTACTAGTATAGTAAAGACATCTTAATTAAGCTTGCTATTAAAGATAATAAGCTCCTTACCTAAGGCTTATAGGTTAGTATTTTTCTATATCTAATTTATTCGTTTAGTTGGTTTAAACCAAGTATAATTAATAAAGTTAATTATGTGTAGAAGGGCCGCTTAGATAAGGACTTTATAGTTAATAGGTTAGTCTATTTTAATAAGGCGATTAAGGTTTAATATAATATAGGAGACAAACTCTTCTACGTTCTTAAAGTCTTAAACGCGTTTAATAAAGAAAGTGGCTATAATATTAGTAATAGCTACTAGATTAAAATCTTTAAAGCGTTCTTTTAAGGCCTACTATTTTTTAAGCGCCCGTCTAATATTTAATATAAATGGCTTATAGATATCGCTAACGCTTTAGCTAATAAAACCAGCTATATAGGGTATCGGTCCCTTTAAGTAATAGTATTTAGCTTTTAATAGTCGATATAAAAACAAAGGCCGCTATTAGGCTTTTTTATAAATAGAATAGGGGAAGTAAAAGGGGCTTAGCTTAGCTCGATAAATCCTTTATTAAGGTTATTAATTAGATATTACTTTATTACTTTAAGTTTATTTATAGTTTCTTAGTAAAGGGGGCTATAGCCTAGGGAGTTATTCGCCTCTAATTAGATCTTATAGTTATAGGTTTAGTAGGGGGTAGCTAGTTAGAGGCCGCCTTTAAGTATATATCCTTATACCCTGAATAGATAATAGGAAAAAGACGCTTTCCTTAAATAGCCCTTTTACTAAGAATCCAATTAATTTTATATAAGCTAGTTATAAAGACTTTATTATCTTTCTAGTATATATTAAAGTAAAATTCTATAGCACTAATTGTAGTAATATCTACTGTTGGGGGGGGGGTTGCGTGGTTCTAGAGGGCTATATAACCTTAGGGATTTCTAGGGTATTAATTATATTATCCCTTCTTTTAACTCCTATTATATCTTCTTAAGGCTATCTCTTATATCCTATTAGTATATTCTCTTCTATATTAGTTAAATCTACATAATTTAGACGTAATTTATATCGCTATCTATCCCGCTACCATAAGTAGAGTTATTATTAACTATAACGCCTTGGAGAAATATCTTTATTAGTATAAAAGAGCTCCTTTTGGCCTCGCGGCGGGCATCTTCCTAGGTAAAAACTAGGTTGCGGTCCCTAATATTCTATTAGTAGATAAGATATCTATTTTTGGCTAAGGATTATATTATAAGATTTTAGGTCTAGAATATAAAAGAGGATACTATATTAGCGTCACCTATTAAAATAGATATATAGCTTTAGGGTATAGGTAACCGGCTTACTAGCTTAACCGTTATAGCCTTTTACTTAAATAGGCTTCTCTAGTTAGGTAGCTTTTATATTTAGAAATTTAATAATATTATTTATATAGGCAGTATTTATAAAGGCAAAACTATTTGCTCCAACGTACTTTATAAGCGAGCTGCCACCCTAAGCGAGCCGCCACCCTTAAAAACTCACTAAAAATTGGAATTTTCGCATATTAATATCTTAACAACTACTTAATAATAAATTCTAATAATTTAGATTTAGACTTTTATATATACTTTATAGCTTCTATTAAAGTTATATAGTAGTAGATCTTTGATTAACGTCTAATACGGATCCTATCTAGGCCCACGCAGACTACTCCGTACACAAGGGGAAAGTAATATTGACAGGAAAAACCCCTTGCTATTAGGGGGGAGGAAAAACCCTATAAGCCACCTCAGTAGGATGAAAAACCCCGAATTGCCATGCCTGCACATAGCAGCGGCCCTGCGGGCCTACAGCTACGTCCTCCTCCTTAGATATTTTGAACTCCTTAGGAACCACTGCTTCCTTCTCTAGCTTATCCAGAGCTAGGGTTTACTACGTCCTAGCTAGGCCTTGCTAATCAATTGCTGTACGCTTATAGTTGTGTCCCGTATCTTAACCACCCTCTGTATACTATCTCTTATTGACCATTGCCATATACGCCTTGCCTCCCCCCCCCTAAGGCCTATCAAAGGCGTAAGGGGGATTTATCCGTTCTACCATCCTAATACTAAAAGACGAAAGTGGGATGTGTGTGTGTGTGTATCTAGGTATCTTTTGTGCCTAGGCCCCAGTCACTAGGCCCTCTCTAAGGGCACCACTCCGTTGAGAGGAGACAAGGAAAACCGTACGGGGTTATCCAGCTGCCTTTCAGTAGTATTATGGTAGTACGGCGAGTGACCGCATGCTCCGCGGGCGATCGCCCTAAGGGTTAGGAGGGGCCGTATATTTGCTCGTTTGTTCGCTCGCGCTTGTCTGTTCGTCGATGTAAGGTCGTCGATGCTTTCCATTGGGGTTTTTGGGGATGTTATCGAAAACTGCTTATCCATGTTGGATCGTACAGGTGCCCTGGATAGAACAGCGTAGTAGTAGTCGTCGTATTGTAGAGGGCCAACAGTAGTGGTTTTTAAGATCTTACTATCCGAAAATTTTTCACCACCGCCCTCAACGCCCACAACCACCACCAGGTCCTGTCCGCACGCTATACGACGTCTCTGCGTTGGCTCTGGATCTGAACTTTAAAGACTAGGTTCGTAGCCGTCACCACGTACAGGTGCAGAGTCCGATTTCGACGGCCATTAAAGTTATATAGTAAACAGTTTAGTAGTTTTTAAAATATTAAAATTTGGGGGCTAAAATAAGGCTAAAATACTATATCTTACTATATCTTAAAAACTATTACATTAGTTACTATATAACTTTAATAGACGCTATAGGGTATATATAACAGTCTAAATCTAAATCATTAGAATTTATTATTAAGTGGTTGTTAAGATATTAATATGCGAATTTTCCAATTTTTGGTGAGTTTTTAAGGGTAGCGGCTCGCCTAGAGTGGCAGCTCGCTTATAAAGTACGTTAATATTAATAAGAATAGTAATATTAACTCTATATCTATTCTAAAATACTATATATAGGGCTATAAAGCGTTTGCCACCTATTAGATAACTTAGGTTAATCTTTTTAAGATTGATAGGGTATTGTAGGGAGGAGTTTTCCTCTAGGGTTTTTCTTTTTCTAACTTATTAGACGTCTCTTCTTTCTTTATTTCCTTAATATTACCTATAACTTTTAGTTTTAGGTATAATAAGGTAAAGTGTTTATCTTTTTTGTAGTTATAGTATATAACTTGTGAAGGGCTCAGTCAACAGAATAGGATTCTATTGGTAGCTAGTAACGAGAATTCCAAGACGAGGACTGGAAGAAGGTTGAGGAAAGGACACGTCTATATACATGGGGCCAAGGCTTGGCTCGGCCGAGCCCCTGACTAGGGTCTGTAACAGTGCCGTAACATAACTATAGCGGGGTTAATTGGGGTATTACAGCAAGTGCTAGTTAAAGGTATAGTACGTAGCGGATTAGGTAAAGCTTATAGCTTTATAGTTATAACTAATTTTAGCATAAGAGTAGTTATAGCTTATCTTCCTACTCTAGCTCCTATAGGTATAGCTAATAAGTTTTAATTGCTATAGGGTTGCTTCTGCCAATTAAGGCGGGCGTTAATTTACTTTAGTTCTAAATCTAATAATAGGCAGCGAGCTATAAGTCTTTTATAAGTTAGTAGGTTGTCTAAGGTTATAGTAATCTTTTTTTATGGCCTAATTGTTAGTTTATTGTATATGTCTAATTAGTAATTTTTAAGGGGGACCTAGCCTCTCCCGTAAGATATAAGAATTAAATTTAAAATTTAGTAAAGGGTTAATTTAGTTTTATTATTAGGCGGCTATAGTTATAATAGGCATCCTATACTTTATTTGGATTAATATAAATAGTAGCTAGGTACTATAGCATCTCGCTAATAGATATAAACTAGGTAGAAAAGTTGTCCTTAAACTTGGCTTAAAGGTAACGCTAGGAACTCCTAGTAATTTAACTAAAGAGGTAAAGCATTTTAGCTTCTTTAAAGGGGAAATAGTTGTTATTAACGTGTAGCTTTCCTTATACTTAAATCCTCTAATTCTTAAAGATAGAGTCTATTCTATTAGATAGTAGTTAGAGGTTAGGGAGTTTAACAGACTTTAATTACTTTGTTATTATATCCGTACTCCCTGGTGTATTATATTTAGTTAAGTAGATAGATTAACTAGCACTTTAGGAAGGGGGGGTTGAGCTACTTTATAAGGCCGTAAGGCTGTCTAGGATCTCTTATAAGGTCTCTTATATATTTAGGCCTTGGCTACCTAGTTAGCCATAAGGGCGCAAATATACTCACGTATATTTATAGCGTTATTATTATCTTTAATTTCTAATCTTAATTAGATCTTAGGTTCCTCTTAAGTAGAAATACCTCTCTTAAATAAGCTGGCTTTAGGTACTATTATTAGCTTCCTAAGGTTTATTAAAATTATATAATTTAGTTTTAATTCTAGGGTTCTTTTTAGGGATATAGGTTAAGTATAGTCTGGCCTATAGAGTAGGATATTATTAAGGCCTTCCTAAGCAATATAGAGTAACTTTAGTGTCTAAGTGTAAGGCTATTGCCTAGGTATATAGTAGGGAGCAGGCAAGCCGAGCATGAGTTACAAGAAGAGTTGATGGAAGAGGACGATATGGTAAAGAGTAGGTATGGCAATACCTCGTACGCGGACAAACCAATAAGGAGGGAAGGGCTGTAAGCCCAAGGGAGCTTATAAGGAGGTGCTAAGGGCTAGCTAAAGGCTGGCCTTAGCAGCTGCTAAAAGATCCCTTACACTAAGTATAATATATTAACGTGTTATTGCAGATAAAGGTCCTCTTTTAGGGTAGAATATTTTTTAAGGCCTTCCTAGGCAGTATAGGGGAGAGCTTAATATAATATAACGGCTTGTATAAATACCTCTAACTAAAGTTTATAGATTACTATCTAATAAAAATACTAAGCTAAAAAAAAGAAGAGGAAGAGGAAGGCCGTTAGGAGTTAATATAAATATAAAGTAGTTGCTAAGGCGCTAGTAGTAAGCGAGTTAATAGCGATTTTCTATCCCGGGGAGGGAAAATCCTAATTAGTTAGCTTTTATATAATTCTATATAAGCTTGACCGTATATAGCAGAATATAGCAAGTGGTGTACCTTAGCACTATTATATTGGGTAAGGAACAGGTAGGCGCAAATAGGTAAAAAAAAAAGTTAGTAAATAAGGCCTAAGACTCCTAAGGAGGAATCCTCTTGGTATAATTGTTATGGACGCTTTAAGTGTGATGTTACGACTACTTGGAAAGGAGTCGGAAGAAGCTAGTTGGTTAATTGAAGTATAGTCTAGGATAGAACCGGTAGAACTATATAACAAGGAATGGTAAGCGAGTTACATAATGTTATATACATAGTACGTAGTATATAAACTGTGAGGGCGCGAAGAGGCTTCGGGGAAGATTCGAAGGAACAATATAAATTCTATCTAAATCTAAGGGTATATAGCTCTTGCAGAGTACAAGACGTTGCGTAAAGAAGAGAAAGGAATATAGGAAA
>Ga0307507_10000955_pt1 | contig 64358 bp, 24 predicted proteins | sample 7_EM_MG_FD_207223 | JGI IMG/M metagenome (GOLD analysis project Ga0307507, IMG submission 207223) | Populus trichocarpa ectomycorrhiza microbial communities from riparian zone in the Pacific Northwest, United States - 7_EM | ecosystem: Host-associated > Plants > Roots > Unclassified | place...
GATGTCGTGTGCAGAACTATGTAGGAGGTGAGGCGGTATATATACACGTCGCTCAGGGGTTAGGTCTGTGCTCGTGTCATGACAACACCGAGTCATAACAACGCGTCAGGCCAGTGCCGTGACAGGAGCTTTACTGCGATAAGGTTAAGATAGAGTGATTAGGTATAATTATCCAAAGATTATAGTAACTAAGGAAAGTCAGATCCATAAATTACTAAAGAGTGATTAGATATAAAAGATCTAAGAAGTATAGGTAGAGGATCCGGAATTAGAACAGTATAAGAATAGAGAAGCAACTTATATTCTAAAGTTAGTAGTAGAAGAGTTTATAAAAGAGTTTTATAAAGGAATGACTTAAGGACACAATAGAGCTATAGGATTAGTGTTAAGCAGCGTGGTTAGTTGCCCGGCGTCTGGATCGTTAAGGATTAGACGGACGGATTGGCCTCTTAATTGGAGCCGTCGGATTGGCCAGATTAATAAGGCCTGATTGCAAACGCCCGCAATCGGGCGATTTGAATGGAACTCGCGATCCTTGGCATGGTGGTGAGGCTTAAGTTGAGGCTCGGCGTTAGAATATCGATCGCTTACAGATCTAGAGCCCAAATCTCAATCGTAATCCTTGGCATGGTGTTGCAATAGATCTTAATTTTAAAACCAATGATAGCAGAAAACAAGAAGCCAAATATTACTATATTACTAAGTAGAATAAGCAATGAAATATAGTAAATCTGATACCCAATTAAGCACCAGGAACACCCATTCTTAACCACTTCCTTAGGCACTCTTCCTCTTCTAACGATGCAGCCGAAAAGCGATTACGATTAGGTGTTACTATCCTACTAGTGTCGCTGAAGATCCGTTCACATTCGGAGCTTATTCTAGGGCAAGAATGAAGCTCTAGAGCCAGTATATAAAGGTTAGGATACTCCTCGCAATAATTAAGCTACCACTTAATAGGGTTGCGAACTTCTACATCAGGCTTTAAGGCGCAATATCTCTCCAACTCATCTTTAAGCTTTCGCTCTTTAACACCTGTGAGCTATAAAAAGCGCCCAAATGGTAAAAGCTTCTCTTCTTTAGGATCTTTAGGTATAGTCAGTTAAGGTGTTAATTTAGATATAGCAGCTTGCTCCTTAGCTACAACTGCAATTTAATGTTGCTGCATATAGTTAACCCAGTAGGCCTTTACTGTAGTTTTATAGTCCTTAATCCAGGCCTTATTCTCTGCCCACTTCTCCTTAAAGTATTTAAACTTGAGGGCAGGATGTAGGATAATAGCTGCTTGATAAGCAGGTATAAGATTAGTGTGTAAGTAGTAGCTTCGCATCTTAAGGTAGCCAAAATCTATAGCTATTTTACATAGAGGGGTTAGAAATTGAGCTTTAATAAACTAGTAAAATTTATACTAGTTTTAAAATAGCTATCTAGCTTATATTGGAGCTCCTTTATAGTAGATTCTAGGTGCTCTAAAATATAATCTATTATAGGGAGCACCTCCCATAAAGCTCCATGAGAGCCGTCGCTGGCGTTACCTTTAATTCGCTTTGTCATTTCCCATAGAGGTAAAAGCAGTAAATAAAACTGTTCTAATTCAGCCCAGTCATCGCCTATAAGGCGGTCTCACAATAGAGCTGCGTGGCGCGAACAGGTGATGTTAATTGCATTGCGAAGTAGCAGTACTGTAGGAAAAAATTAGAAGCCATTTAACAAATAGATATACGGTACTTGCATATATATAATTTGGCTGTAGTTTACACCAAAACCATATAAGATGCAGTGCTCAGTAATATTTTTAAGATAGCTGCGCATTTATCAAGAAAAGAAAATAGATAATTTGATAAGGAGAGTATTGTAAGGAAATCTGCAATATAAAAGCTAAATCACTAGTCTTTATCTAAGTATCAACACCACCATATAAGAAGGTTCTGAATAGCGGAGCTGCATAGTATAAGGCCTCTTTTAATGCTCTAAAACAGGAGAATAAAAAAAATAAGAATTAGGAAGGTTATTAAGGCAGGTAGGAGACTAATATTGTTAACAATTTTTTCTAGAGTTACAATATAAAAGCTTTGCTTACCAGTATCTACCTATAAGAACGTTAAGTTCCACCTAACTCCCCCATCGCTTAGTAGTAAATACGCCTTAAATAACTTATCTGGCTTTAATTTAAAAGAGGGGCAGAACTTCTAGAGCTCCTTAAAGGCCTATATACGTTTAGGCGAGCCTCATAGCCACCAAACGATATTATATACCTTACTAATTAAGCTCTTCTTTCTCCACTCAGTATACTGATCTTCCTTGCTTATGCTTGCAAGTCTCCTCTTAAAAAGGCTTATACCGTTGCTAAATATAATTGCCTTTACCACAAGGTTAAGGATATAGCCAGAACACCTAATACGGCGTTACTTAGCGTCCCATCCACACCAGGTAGATAGAAGATTAATAACTCTATTATTTATAGTCGCATTATTGGCAATAAGGAAGCTAAGCTTATGGGTAATATTATAGCGTTTAAATACGCCAGAGAGAAGAGCTACTATATTCTCACTAGTCTTAGAGCTATAGATTTCAGGCAAGCCAATTAGAAGAGCCCATAGATGGCCGAGCTGGTTAGCAAAGTGGGCCACCACTAATAGAACACAGAGGTTACTGCGTAAACTCCAAGCGTTAAAGCTTATATATATCCTACCAATTGCATTCCGCATAAGCTCAGTAACGGCTTTATAGGCTTTAATGTATTATACCTTAATTCACTCACGGCTAGTACTATAAGAGTTAGGGCAGATACCATCTGCGGTAGAATTTAAGAGCTTAATAAGGCGCTACAGTTAAGGGCTTGTGCTTTAGCGCCTGGTAATTCCTTCTATAATAATAAACTTAGTAAATAGCTTCCGCGCCTTATCTAAATTAACTAGGGTAACTAGGTTATAGGATATTATAGGCGCGGTTCTAGAGGCAGAAGAGGTAGGAGAGGCAGAAGGATTCTTAGTAGTAAGATTAGTACCGTTGCGACTAATACGGTAGTGCCTCCAGAGGTGTTTAATAATATAAGAAGTTCTACTTACAGTAAATATAAAGTTATGCTAAGCTTTTTAGAAGACGCCTATTACTCGCCGTTAGATTATTAGTATTATAGATAAAGTATCTAGAGCTTAACGTATACTACTCGCAGGCCTAGTAATTACGCCCAGATTAGTTCTTAACTGGATAGCTATAAGCCTATACATATAACTTCCGGGCGCGCCGGCGGCGTAGAAAGGAAGGCTTATAACCAAATAGAAGGTCCTTTCAGGTTATTACTTAACAGCCATTCTTTATAAATTGCTTCTTATTGCTTCCTTAACAAATATCGGAGTCTTCTGCTTTGGAATTATTGGGAGGAGAGTCCATAATAATATAATTAGCGGTCTCTTAAACAGTAGAGCCTGTAGGAGAGTAAGTGCTCTTAGGAGGGCTGCTGTGAAGGCAGCTTGGTGAGCTACTAAAGCTATTAAAAGACGACGCGTGGCTGTAAGAAAAGCCTATAGAGTAGCAGGAGGCGGTCGGAACTCAAGTAACAAAGCGATCTATAATAATTGACAGATAGAGGAAGTAAAAGAGGCAGTTTGACGATATAGAAACAACTTAGTAGAGAGTTCTCTTTAAGGGTTGTTGACCTTTTATATTATAATTTTAATCGCATTATATTTGCGTTCTCGTCACAACACGCATATAACAGCGCGTGCTCTAAACGCGTAACAAATTTTCTGGTAGCTATTATAACTATATTAAAGTAGTTTCTACGCCTCAGAATAGTGAAATTAGATATAGCAATAGTGTAATATTAGTAAGAGAAAGGAGTTAATAATGCGGGCAAGTTAAAGTTATTTTCTGTACACGGTTTAAACCTTAATCTAGCCAATTAGATTAATAGGATTAAGGTTATATATACAGGCCTCCCCTATAACTGGAATCTTATAACACCCCGTAATATGCCTCCTTAATTACTACCACCTAATCCCCTACCCCTTAATTACCGCCTAATGTAGTGATATTAATCCTATTACACTTGGGCTTTTAAGTAGCGTATATAAGACGTAAATTGGGCAACTTTTGGCTGGTCCTAGGCCCGATTTTATACCTCCCCTAAGCCTATTACCAAACTGACTTTAGGGTAAATGACTATATAAGGCCATCTTACTATAATAGCTCTACCGGAAGGCCTCCTGTCCGCGCCTCTAATACAGTGGCTTCTAACAGCGTGTATTACTATTAAATTAAGTTAATTTAGGGCTTATAAACTAACTCTTAGATCTATCCTAAAGCTTATTTCCTTCTAGGCCTATACCGTCATCAGCTACTTCTAATACTGCCACTAATACTTACTTCTACACCTAATATCCGGCCTCAATCGGATGCAATCCGGATTAAGACGAATAACCTCATGGACTAACTGGATTGGGCAGCTAAAAATAGGGCGATCAATTGGACGTCAGTTAGACTACGGACTGGCCGCTTAATCGACCACGCTGGTGTTAAGACTTTAAGAGGAATATATTATTTAAGGAATCTAGGGACTAGCAAGACAAGTTATAAAGAAATGTTTAAACTATTAGAGAAATAAACTGATGAGGTATAAGCTGTATAGAGGGCTACAACCTATTAAGACACTAGAAAAACTATAGGAGGTTATATTATGGGACTTTATTATAAAGTTATTAAAGTTAAGAGACCCTATTACCAGATAAGATCACGACATAATCTTAGTAATAGTGGATAAGCTAACAAAGTAGGGATACTTTATAGCGTGTATAGAAGAAATATCCACAGAAGATATAGCTAGAATCTATATTAAAGAAGCGTTTATAAGATATGGAGCACTAATAAAGATTATATTAGATAGAGATCTAAGATTTATAGCAGTATTCTAGGAGGTATTTTTAGCAGAACAAGGGGTTTAAGCAGTGACATTAACTGCATATTACCTACAAATAGATAGTTAAATAGAAAGACTAAACTAGACACTAGAACAGTATCTAAGGTATTATATTAATTATGCACAGAATAATTAGGTATCATTATTACCAGTTATATAGTTTATATATAATATAATACTATAGGAAGGAATAGGAACGTTACTATTACTATAATAAGTAAAGAAAATAAGTAGCACAGCTAAGGAAAGAATAGAGACTTTAATAAATCTTTATGCAAACCTTATGGAAATAGCTAAGGTGGTATAGTAAAGAATGAAAAAGTACTATAATGCTAAGAGATCTAAGGGACTAGATCTTAAGGAGGGAGACAAAGTATGGCTACTACACAAAAATTTTAAGAGTTAATAACTAAGTAAGAAGTTAGACCACGTTAAACTAGAACCATTTAAAATTACAGTAAAAGTTTTAGAAGTTATATATAGACTTAACTTACCCGCAAAAATAAAAATCTACCCTATATAGTATATTATAATACTAAAGCCGGTATACGGAAATATTAAGCCACTAGTCTATAAAGAGGACACATATAGAGGACAAGAAGAGGATAAATGGCAAGTTTTAAAGATTATCAGCCACAAGGATGTTAATAGTAAAATATAGTATAAAGTAAAGTGGATAGGCTACACTAAGACTACCTAGGAACCACTAAGTAATTTAGAGAATACTATAGGGAAGGTATAGGAGTATTGGAAGAAAATAGGTCAGGTAGTATTAACAAAGAAGAATTGCCAAAGAATAAGTCACTTAAGGGGGACCTAGGAAGAGCAACTACCACATTACTCGGAGTTGTTTCCTTCTCTAGAGACGCTACTCTCTCGTCACCTAGCTCCTCTAAACCTTGCTAAATAAGCTTCTACTCCTTAGAGCGAACCTTCTTATAACCCTTCTTAAGACGGATTAACCGAGCAGACGCAGCAAGGCGAGATTTAAGGGCCCGTTGTTAAGCATCGGCGGCCTCTTTCTCCGCGTTACAGGATTAATAAAGTTCGGCTAGAGCAACCGAGAGCTTATTATTAAGCTTCGCAGCGGCAGATTAAACGCGAGACCCTATAATAAGTTACTTAGGGAACTTGAAGACTGTTAGGGGTAATAGGATGTGTATATTTAACGTTAGAAATGGAACGAATGTCGTAGGGCGACTAAACATTTGCCTTAGTGCACTCTAAATAAGAGGAAGGTTATTAAGACAAGGGGCTCGCCAACGCAATATAAACTAAACCCTCTTGCACACAACAAGAATATGGAAATAGCATTATATTACCTAGAGATAGTATCACGGCAATAGTACAAAACTGGTAAACTATAGAAGAAGAAGAAGGAGCTTTAGGTATAATAAGTAAAGATATTAACCAAGTTAATTAGATAGACATTACACCTCTAGTAGATAACTTGGAGATATTAGGAATCTTTAAGGACAAAGATAAAAAGGAGGGAGATAGTATTATAGACGCTTTAAGTACAATATTATAACTACTTAGAGAGAAGTTGGAATAAGCTAGTTAGTTAGTAGAAGCACGGTCTAGGATAGAACTAGTGGAACTATATAACGAGGAATAGCAAGTAAGGTTATATAATATAATCTATATAATCTGTAAAATCTATAGGATCTATAATAGAGTAAATAGAGCAGACAGAGCAGATAGAGTAATAACTTTCTTAGGAGTATAGATGTGTATTTAAAGGACTATAGTCCCTACCTAAATAGTTCCTTTCCTTGTAGTAAATCTTAGAATATAATTAGAGTTAATCTATTAGGCAACTACTCCACCAGTTATTATCTTGTACTATTACATTATTAACTTCTTATTTACCTATATACCTAGCCTATTAACGAGTCTACCGTAGTACCTACTATAAGGCTCCGTTATACTTTATATATTATAGATTAGTAGACAGGTAATATAGATAGTAGATTAGCTAGTCTTTCTAGATAAGTTAGCTTCTAATAAGAGAACAGGTAATAGGAAGTTTGGTTAGGCGCCAATTAGAAGAGAGTATAAGGTCTCTTACCTATTTAAGAGGTTAGAGAGGTAAAGTATCCTACTAGTACTATTAGTTAATAGATATCTAAGCTACCTTATCTTTTAAGGCTTAATTATAGCAGAGATCTTTAAGCTATTACTAAAGCAATAGGTTTTCCCTTATTTTATACTATATCCTAGGCTATAATTTATTCTTATTCTAAATAACACGTTAATTTATAAGTTAGTATAACTTCGCGATCTATATAAGGAGCATAGTATACTACTTATATTCTTACTACCATACTTACCAGATTATAACCTAATTAAGGCAATATTTAAGGACCTTAAGGCGTGGATTAAAAGGAACTATTAACTAGTAGAGACGTTTAAGAGCTTTAAGACGTTTCTATACTTTACTATTAGTTAATTAATAGGAGCTTACGCGGAGGCGTATTATAGAAACGCAGGATATATAGTTTAAATCTATCTACTGCCTTAATAGCTTAAAGGTAGAGATCTTACCTCTTATCCTTACTAACATTCCTATCTTAAAATCATACTCCTCCTATATCTTATTAGTTATACCTTTACCCTCCCTTTTTAACGCCTTTAATATATTAATATTCTATATCTCCTGCATCAACCTTACCTTAATTAGCTTAAAAACCTCCCTCTACTGCTTATTATTAAACCCTAGCTAGTTTATAAGCCATTTAAAGAATAATCTAAGCAGCTTAACTGGGTCTGTCTTTAACTAAATAGGGCTAAAATTATAAGGCTAATTAACCATTAGATATAGATATAAAGGGTAGTGTGGAGGGTATATAGGGAGCTAAGGTTAAGGTTAAGGCTAAGTGTTGGGAATGAGGCAAGCGGTCGTTACGTGACGCCGCGGCACTAGCGTGGCGAGGAGTCTTAAGCTCCTCGCTGTTGGAATTACAAGGTTATAAGGTCACAGCGGAGGTGTCTTGAGGGTCTAATTAATGATAGAGATGACGCAGACGATGAATATTGATTGATTTGTGATGCAGTAGATACGGTTGATGTCTATCTAGATTGACATGCAGAGCTTGCTCTCGCGACGTGTCTAGAGCTTAGTTAGCATCTCTCGCTTAATTCTAACACTCCCCCATGCTGACGACGCTCTCCTCGTCTGTCCCAAATAGGCAATTATGAAGCTATTCCCAAATACCTTACAAGTGCCATTTGGCCTACATATAGAGGGAAAACCTATAGTAGGCGAAAAACCTCCGTAACTTGCTCCATCTCCATCCGTTACCGTCTCCGTTATTTACTAATTCCTAGCGTTACATAGTGCTTTGTAAATTGGTTAATTGGTAGCTGTTTCATAAGTATATCTCCAGGTTAATCTTTACCTAGTATATATACCACCTTAAGTTAATCTTTCTAAACCATGTCATTCCGTACAAAGAGGTATTAAATCTTAATATACTTGGCTTTCTAGTAGTATTTTGTGTTGTACGAAAGGTTAACTGTACCCTTATTGTCATAGTAGAGCGTAGGGATAAAAGGGTTGTCATTATCTCTCTCTTCTAGATCTCTTATTAGCTTCTTAAGCTATACTGCTAACCTTACTCCTTTTAATGCCGCCATAATCTCTACTTCTATTAAGCTTAATGCTATCAACTTCTGTCTTTAAGCCGTCCAGATCACCGCTCCCCTATAGCGTATAACTGCTATGCCTTGGAATAATATCCAATCGTGTTCTGTTCCCCATATGGCGTCAGTAAAGATACTGTAGCCAGTAGGTAACGTAAGCTTATATAAGGGTAGGTAAATCTCTTAATTTAAGTAGGTAATTCCTGTTTTAAGAGTGCCGTTTAGATATTATAGTAGCTGCTTGCTTAAGCGGTAGTGTAATTCTCCTAGTGTTGCTATAAACCTAGCTAGCTAACCAACAGCATAGCTAGTATTAGGACGTGTGTAGTTTAAGAGGTAGATTATAGAGCTAATAATCTATTAGTATACTATCGTATCGTTGTACTTAAGGGGACTTTTAATATCCGCTTTTAGAACAGTGCCAGCTGGTATTAGTAGCTTAGCCGGATTGCAGCTGTCTATTTTTAGCTATTTAAGTAGCTTCTTAGTGTATATTGTCTAATATAGCTTAAGGGTTTGGTTTATACGGTCTTAATTAATTTGGAAGCCTATAAATACTTTTACAGGACCTAGGTCTTTACATCTCTATTCTCTTAAGATTCTTGTCTTTATAATATTAAGGTATTGGCGCTTTCCTATAATTAGCATATCATTAATAAATAGCAAAATATATACTTTATTTCCTATAAAGAGATTAGGGTTAGCATTAGCTGCTTTTAAACCTATACTTTTAAAGAACTTCTTAACCATCTAAAACTATTCTCTCAGTGCCTGCTTTAGGCCGTAAAGTAACTTATTTAGCTTTAAGTAGACGTCTTTTACGCCCTTAAGCTTAGGTTCAAAGTCTCTTAATAGGTTAGGAATCTGCATATAAATCTATTCTTGTAACGGCGGGTTTAAGAATGCAGTTTTAACGTTGATATGGTCGAGCTTAAGGTCCTCAGCTGCTACCTTTGCCATTAGGAACCTAAAGGTGTTATATTATACAACGGACGCAAATGTCTTAAAATAATTAATGTTAGGGGTCTGCTTGTCTTCCTAAATGCATAGTCTTACCTTCTTGCAAATTACTTCTCCCTTGGCGTTATACTTGTGCTTCAGGACTAGCTTGCTTAGGAGTAATAACCTTCCTTCTAGTACTCTCCCCCTTATAATGGTATAGGTATGCATCCTCTTAAGTAAGAGGAATTCTTTAAAAATAGCTTTTATCTAGCTAGGAGTGTCCTCCCTTAAGGCCTAATCTAACTTAATAGCGTTAAAAGGCGCTATAGGTGCTCCTATAAAGGTAGTGTTTTTAGCTTCTAGGTAAATAGCTTTTATAGCTATTACTAACTGAACTACTATATTGTTAAAAACCCTTATATTTAGTAACCTTCCAGACCTTATTCTCTGCGCATAAGGAATATATATTGATGTGCTTTATACGGGCGTCCTACTTAATCTTAACCTAGGCTTCCCACTTAATTAGAGTGGCCTACTTAGTCTTAACTTAGGCTTCCCACTTATTTAGAGTAGCCTACTTGGTTATTATCTGGCCTACTTATAGTTCTCGTAACTAGAGTCTCTGTCGGCGCGTTTAAGGTAGTAGGGGGAGGTATAGGTTAGTTCGCGGCTTGGCTTATAGCGTAATTTAAGCGTCCCGCTTAATCTTAACCTGGGCTTCCCACTTGATTTAAGCGGCCCACTTAGTTACTATGTCTTGTAGCTTGCACCTAAGGTGCTCTATAAGGGAACCTATACTTGTTTACTTTAGTATCTTTAAATAGCTTAATTGCTTGGGTATATAGGTTTATTATCTTAAATTAACTACTCCCTTTTAACCCTATAAAAACATAGTTAGGTTTTATTCTTAAATTATACTTCCTAGGGTGTTTTTTAAGCGTATTAATTGGATTGGCATAATACCTAAAAATAACTAAATTCTTAAGGTTAGGGACTTGTCGGGTATATACCTTATAGGATATAATAGCACCACTGTACTTGTTATTAAATAGAAGTGCTAAGGTTGGTACTTAATTCTTAATCTAGACAGCGTGTTTGACTGCGTAGCACTAGAGCTCTACTGGTATATTTCCTTAAAATAGAAGTGACCTTGTTTTATAGTTAACTGTATAGATCGCGCGCTTAATTACGCCATTGTATAAGTGCTTATATAGCGGATAAGGTTTAAAGTTAATACCCTAGGGTATTAGTTTGTCTTAAAATCTATAGCCAAACCCCCCCTTTTTATTATCTGCTTAAATCTATGTAGCTTTATTACTAGTAAACCTCTCTACCCTTATGATGATCTCTTTGATATACGGCAGTACCTCTTTAATTTAGAGGGTTTTAAGAGGAATGACCTAAGTATACTATATGGCGTCGTCTAGGGCTAGTAGGTAGTAGTTATAACCTCTAATTAATATACCGATTCGTCCTATAGTATTTAGATGTAGCCCTTAACTAGGTATCTTCTTGTGCTTAGTTGTCTTCTTGCTTAGTATTTCTTGCATCTTTTCAGCTAGACAAGCTTCGCACGTGCTTTTACTAACTAGTACTGCTCTCTTCTTAAGCTTTATGCCTAGTAAGGAGTGCTATAACTTAAACAGGTTGCTGTAATTTATGTGTCTAGTTTAGCGGTGCTATAGCTTAGTATTTGTTTTACTAACGTTTAGTTATAAATTATATGCTTCTACTATCGCATTAAATGCTTCCTAATGCTCTTATAGTATATAGAGGTTGGTCTTTATAATAGCCTTAAATGTTATACCTAATTTATGCTTGCTAGTAGCTTAATTGTCTAGGTTAAATATAATTAAGTAGCCTTTCTAAGTAAGAGTCCTTACTGAGATTAGCTTGATTGACTTAAACAAAGGTATAAGCTAGACGTCTTTTAGCTTTAGGGTACCAATTTAAGCTTAGCTATATCCTATAGCAGGGATAATAATCCCATTCGCAGTGCGGACCTATTGTGGCGTATTCCATCTCTTTAAGTATGTTAGGTCTAATTGGTTACTAGTAAAGTGCTTAGTTGCACCTAAGTTAAGAGCCTAAGCTAGAGACGTTATTATAAGCATAGCATATTTAGGGTTAGGGTTAAGGTAGATTAAATCGCTGTTAAATTCTTCCTTAGCTATTGCTACATTCCCTACTTCTTCTGCCTTAGGAGCACCTTAATCTATCTTCCTAGCGTTATTAAATTGGAATTGCTTAAGTAGGGGATAGTCTTTCTAGTAGTAACCTTTTTGATAGTATATTTTGTACTTATCTCTTTCTAGTTATCTTGGCTCTTTAGTTACTTAAGATAATAAGCTATAGCAATAATGTAATAAGGAATGATTAAATCTACTAGCATAGCCTCTGCCCCTTATTTAACCTTAATCTTAGTTTCCCCTTCTCCCCCTAGATTTGTCTTTCCTCTTATATATAAGTGCTGCATTTTATACTTGTGTAGGGAGAGCAGTCTCTTGCTCCTAAAGAAGGGTAATATAGCTCTTAAGGTCTCGTTTATCTCGTAGATATTAGGTCTTCGCATTCTACCATATAATATTGCTTGGGAGGGCTAAGAGAAGCTGCTCTTTAATATTGTTGTTAGTAAGTGCTTAAGGCGTTAAGACTAGATTAATTTTAAATTAATTAAGTATTTAAAGGAATTTAATAATTTGCATCTTTATAGGGTTAAATATAGTGCTATAGAACTCTCTATGGAGTCTAGAGATATAGACCTTGTTATTAGCCTTATTAAACTTCTTTATTCCTTCCCATATTCCTTAAATATTGTATGCCTTTACTATCGCATGTATCTCTTCCTAACGGTCGTCTCCTATTAAATTATAGATAATCTTGTTTGCTTCCCCTTATCTTCTTCTTCCGTTAGCTGAATTAACTTAATTTAGGTCCTTTATACTAGTAATAAAATCCTAGCCCTCTAATATAATTAGGGCTGCCTTGTAGGTGCGCTTCTAGTCTGCAAAGTTGTCTCTATTAAAAATGAGGATTTTACCGGCCTTGTGATCGTATGTAGGTGTCGTTAAGATTAAGGTAGAGGAGGTTATTTTTGGGGTTGATTTTTGAGTTAGGAGAGATATTGCTACCTAGGAGAGATTTGCTACCCGGGCTTATAACCTATTAGAATTATAAGGTTATAAGGTCACAGCGGAGGTGTCTTAAGGGTTTAATTGATGATAGAGATAACGCAGACGATGAATATTGATTGATTTGTGATGCAGTAGATGCAGTTGATGTCTATCTAGATTGACATGCAGAGCTCGCTCTCGCAACGTGTCCAGAGCTTAGTTAGCATCTCTCGCTTAATTCTAACACTCGCCCTTCCTTATTCCAATATAATAATAATCAACTAACAATCATCATACTGTCTATAACTTGTAGATACGTGATATTACCTTATGTTACCAATACTAATTAGTGGTTAACTTCACTGTTATACTATAGAGCAGCTAGGTATTCCACTAAGAAGAGACAAGCCACTATACCAGTGCTACTCGTGCTAGAGGAAGCTGTCTTTTAAGGTTAGAACTGGTCCTAAACCTTAAATAGAACTCTTCCATAAATCTAAGGATTTAAAGGCTAGAACTGGTCCTAAGCCTTTTCTAGATTATAGATTCTTGCGTCCATTATACAGAATAACACGCTTTATAAGTCTTTGCAATTTAAGGCTAGAACTAGTCCTAAGCCCTATAATTGCAAATATATGTTATAAACGCGTACTAAATAACAAACGCGTACCTAATAACAAACCCTACCCTAATAACACTTCCCTCCCCCCAAAAACATGGCTACGCCTACCTTAAACAACTATCTTACCACTAGAGGTAGCTTTGTACGTAAAACTTATTAATAAAGATTGGGACGAATTTACCATTAATATAATAACTTGTACTACAAAATAAGTTAATAGCTTTCTCATACACTATATTATATTCTACTAAAGTAGACACTATGCCAATCTATAGCTGTGGGAATATTTTAGGGAGGATTTTATAGGATGGACCGCTAATACCTAGGCACTTAGCAATATTAATATTGTTTAGAATTTTTAAGACTTCCTCTATAGAAATGGGGTATATATTACCAAAAATGGTAACCTAATTACTAGTAATATCTAGGCCGTTATTATTAGTATAGAAGAACTAGTATAGACGGAAGCTAAGATTATATATTAACTACAAAAACCTAAAACTAACCTATATTCTTTAAAAGGCAACTTTAATTCGGAATAAAACCCCCAAAACGCTACTATCCCACCTAGAGGTACTCTTCCTTTACCTCCGCTGCCTCTAGCTCCTCTACCCTAGCTAACCAGTAAGCCTCTACTACGAGAAGTTACAAATCTGATAAAGGTATATTTGGACAAGGAGAAGAAGTTTAGAGAAGAACTATATAACATACTTAGAATAAAACTACAGGTCTTTTATAACTGCTGTAGTAAGGTTAGAATCTAATGCCACTAGTTTTATAAAGCTTTTTTGGTTATATTAAAGGGACAGGCAGCGACATTTTATTATAACTATATTATAGGTAGAAACTATAGCTTTAATATAATGCTTTAGCTTACTAGAGCCTACTTTAAGACCAATAAGAATTGCTAGCTTTATATATCCAAATAGCAGAAGACTATATTCTAAAGAGTTATTGCTTCTAACTTAATAAAGACTTATTTAGAATGCCTTTAACTACTCTTTAATAAACTCTAGAAAATCTAATATAGCCTTACTAAAACTTACTAAAATAAGAACAGCCTAAGGGACTAGGTTATCTTAGCCTACCATAGCGTTCCTAAGTGTAATTTGGCGCTATATAAACCTATAAATATGTTTAAAGGAGTATATACCGAGCTACACTCTACCATAGGTACTGTAATGCGAATACAAGAATCTTAATAGTTTTATACCGAAAATCCTACCTAACCAAGTATTCCTGACTAATATAATTATAACTGGACTAACCAAATATATAGTGGCCGTGGTAGGGAATACAGCAAAGGGTAAAATTAATGTCGACTATAAGGCAATTATAAAGGTCCTTATAGAGGCTTGTTTTAAAGTAATTGCTAGAAAAAGTGCTACGTTTATAAGAAGCTAAATTGCTAGTTAACCAGACACTCCCTTAATAAGTAAAAGGAGGCATATAACAAGTTTTGTTAGAGTGTAAGAAATATTAGAAATTGTAAGGTTACTATAGCCTATTTTTAAAGCTTCCTAGTTTAATATAAAGGCGTAGAAGATTTTAAGGGTGAGATTAATAAGGCCAAACAGCTTCTTATAGATATGGAAATTAAGGACTACTCTCCTAACCAATACTTTACTGAGTATAGTAAGGTAGATGGTATATAAACTATTGCCATTCTTAATAACCAATCTACGCTCCATTCTATTACAAAGTTAGATATCTTTAATAAGCTAAAGGAGAATTCCGCGTTCTTCTTTAACAATAGATACTTGGTAAACGTCTTTTATAGTATTATACCAGATATAGGAGCTATAGGAGTATCTATAGTAGGAGAACCTCAAGTTCGAGCTTTTTAGCAGCTTAATAACTCTGTTTAGATTAACCAATTAATGGTAGGCCAATATATAATTCGTTTTAGCAAAGGTACTATAATCTCTTTTAGCATAATTAGGGTCTAAACCCCCTTAGAGTATATTACTTTTTATATTATTCCTATAAATACTCCGTTTCTATTTTGCATTAGAGATATAGACAAATTAGGCGTTAAGCTTAATAACCTCAAGAATATACTTATTTAGGGAGATAATTGGGTGCCTGTTATGTATAAGTAGGGTTACCCCTAGTTGCTCCTTTATTAACTAGAAAAGAGTATTACTTAGAGCCACTTAACTAAGTTAGAGTTACGTTAACTACACTATTGTTTTAGCTACCTATCTATTTATTAATTGCTTAAGGTTCTTTAGCGTGTTACAGACAGCTTAAGTACAATGTTATAACTACTTGGAGAAGAGTTAGAGGAAGCTAGTTAGTTAATATAGGCACGGTCTAGGATAGATCTGGTGGAACTATGTAACAAGGAATAGTAGCCAAGGTTATATAATGTGATCTATATAATCTATGTAATCTGTGTGATCTATACGGAGCGTATAGAGCACACGTACCTTACGGAGCGAAGGGATTTCTTAGGCGTATGGTTGTGTATTTAATGGACTACAGTCCCTACCCAGATAGTTCTCTCTTTGTAGTGAATCTTAGAATATAATTGGAGTTAATCTGTTAGGCAATTACTCTACTAGTTATTATTACGTTGTTAATACTGTTCTTACCTATATACCCAGCCCAATAATAGGACCCACCGTAGTTCCTACTACAAGGTTCCGTTACACATTCACTACTAAGGTTATGGTATTAAATAAGATCGAATAACATACCACCCAAAGCACCAGTTACAACGACGTTGACGGCAGCCACGACCTTAGGGTTAGGAGACACTAATATAGTAGATACGGATTCTTAAGTGGTTACGTAAGGTTAGTTATAGGAAATAGTTAATCGCTTATAGGATAATAGCAGGCTACTTAAAGAACGCATTAATGGAATCGGAGTAGTAAAGGTTAAGTTACCTTTAATTAAACGGTTCTTAGGAGAGAAGTTAAAGCTTAAAGGGTTTTTTACGCAGATACATTTTAAGGTTATATAGAAAGAAGCGAAGTTAGCAACACCTACGGACCAGGTAGCGTACGCAGAACTATTTTTGTTAGAAAGAGCTCTAGAGTGGTTTAAGTCTTACCTTATAGAGATATAAGTAAACGGTGTAACAACTACTAACCCAGACGTACGGTATGTGTTTGCAAGTTGGAACGGATTCGTAAAATGGTTAATGTAAATGTTTAGAGACCCTAAAGCAACCATAACAGCGGAACAAAAACTTCAGAACTTAGTATAATACACTTTAGTAATTGAGTATACAACGCAGTTTCAAATACTAGCTATATAGGTTAAGTGGAATAATAGGGCACTTATAGCACAGTATAAGCAAGGACTTAAGGCTAAAGTCCAGGACGCAATTATCCTAATGGAAGATGTGGATACTCTAAGGGAGTTAATAGACCAGTTAATAAAGATTAATAATAGGATCTATTAAAGGGAACAAGCTAAGAAAGGGTAAGATAGAGTTCCACAGTTATATAAGGCGTAGAGTACGCAACGACAGACATAGAGTTAAAAACTATAAAATAGCGTAGAGCTAATAGACCTAAGCGGTACTAAAGAAACCTAAAGATAGGAAAAGAAACTGTGGAAACCTAGAGGTTAAGGATCTAGTAATTAAAGGACCTAAAAGCAGAGGCTAAACTAGAAATCTTAGCAGTAGAAGATATTTAGGCGGACTCCACAACAAGAAAAATGGTTTAAAGATAGGGCTTATATAAATTACGGAAAATAAGGTCATTTCGCCAGAGACTATAGAGGTAGTTAGAGTAATTACGCAGTAAAGGGAACTAGGCTAGCAGACAGCATATATATACAGAGGGATAATAGTGCACTATAAGGAACAAAAGAGTGTTTAATTAATAGTTTTATATATTATTACAACAACGCATACCAAATTTATGAGGACGCTAAGTATGGCGCAAGCTATTAGCTATAGGAGCTATTATTATCTAAGTTTAGAGGAACCAACAAACCAGCTTATAGATTGGACATTAAAGACGATAAGTTTAATATAGGCGAAGCATTTACCGATAATAAGGTAATAAAGGCAGCTTACTAGGAGCATATAGACCTTAAAGAAGTCGAAATAAAAGTAGAAACCAAGACCATTACAGAACAAGGTTTAGTAATAGATGCTATAACACCGTTAGATACGATTTCCATTGCTTTATAAAACAATAGGAGTAATATTTAGAAGAAACTAAACAAGTAGACAACTACTAGTGCTAGCTTATTACTTAATAAAGGCAAAAGGCCATAGGCTTAAGATTCTTAAGAAGAGATATAAGAAGCTTAAAATTCTTAAAATAAGATAAGATATACCTAAGGACCCACAACGGACGAAAACTAATAGGAAAGGGTAGTAATTTAGTTTATAAACAAACAAATAAGTATAGAACGCGAGTTCAAGAACTACAAGTTTAGGGAATAAGTAAGAACGTTAATAATCCTAGGTAAACGCAGTGTTCAGCCTAAAGATTAAACAGTTAATACTAGGATTAAGAAGCAAGATAACTATAAAGATTTAGCTACAAGACGCAGAAAACAAGAAACTATGGATAAGTTTAGGACAAGAATCATTATATGGCAAGAGCAAAAGCTAGATAAGAGGTTAGCTATGCTAGGTTATATAAGGGACAGAGCACCCATATAAAGAGTTACTAATAGGCTAAGTGCAGGGACACCTAGGGTAAAGTAGTTAGATAAATTGGAACAAAAAAAGGATCTAGGGATTCTAACTAGGTTCAAAAAAAGACATACCAAAGGATATTACAATGTAGCGATAACAAGGTACTTTCTTACAGACAAACCATATACACTAAACCAGTTATATGGAAAGTGGTATAGGCAACAACACAATAATAAATAGGAAGACTTTTATATATAGCTAGACGAAAAAGTTGTCTAAGACCAACCCATTACGGAAAAACGTATAAGTTATATTAAAGAAGTATTAATTATGATGTTAAGGAACCTAGAAAAAGGATCTAGGGACTAGAGAAGCAAATAATAAATCTTAGTACCTACAGTAGAGATACCAGTGGTTAGGTCAACTAGGTATAAGTTTAAACTTAAGGATAAAGATAAACTAAGAGTTAACCTAAAATATATAGCGTATTATACACTATTGTGGATAGCTTGTATGGAGGACACCTGTAATATATATAGAGCACCAAAAGACAAGAACCGGAAATACCTAGCAAGGATATATTAGGCACTAGAAGAAAAGCGGTTTAGGGATGCTAAGTATATATATAGATAGCACCTAGTAGAAGTATAAAGCTAAGGGGACTTAATACTTTAACTAGAAAGATTCCTTACGGAAGAATACCTAGATAGATAATAGTGGTAGGAGTGCCCAGAAAACACTTGTCTATGGCATATAAAGAAAAAGAAATAAACTAAGTATTAGCTAAGGTTAGACTAAGTACAAGCGGGATCTAGCAGCCAACAGTTAGGAAAAGGGGAGGTATATAGGACTAGAGGGAACTAGTATTAGAGCCTTAGACCCTTAAAGAAATATAAGGACGATATCTAAACTTATAAATTAAGTGGCAAGATTAGTAGTTTAAAGCGTTAGTAAATAGTAGAGTAACTAGGAACCACATATTACTAAAAGCAGTGGAAAGGATGGGGTTACTATATAGATAAAAGAAACACCTATATCCACTTATAACAATTTTAGGAGATTAGATAGCCTATAAAGGAGGTATTATTAACCTTAAAATAGGACCTATTTAGTTAACTATTAAAGGGAGACCAGTTAAAGTGTCTTTTAATATCCTACCGTTAGAACAGGATAAGGCAATATTTGGAATACCTTAGTTATAGGAGTATAATCTAAAGATTAATTAGGTTATAGGTCAGGTTAATATTAGGGATACTTAACAACGTAAGATATGACAGCAAACCAAGTTAGTATGGTACTAAGTTGGAGCGATATACGAAGAGACTAAGCGAGGCTTAAGTTATATACCAAAGAGATACCACAAGTATGGTAAAAAGTTATGGTTACCAGAAAGTGAAAAGCTATTAGAGTATATAGTATGGGACTATAAAATAGAACTAAAAAAGGGAATAAGTCCAAAGTTCTTTCCAATCTATAAGCTTACTAAAGTAGAGTTAGTAGCGCTTAAAGAGTTTGTCCAGGAGAACTTACGAAAGGGATATATTAGACTGTTATAGTTATTAGTAGAATATCCAGTACTATTCATCCTAAAGAAAAACGGAAAACTCAGGATATGCATAAACTATAGATAGTTAAACAGTATTACCAGAAAGGATAGATATCCTTTACCCTTAATTAGCGAAATCCAAGACAGGATAGGCAACGCAAAGATCTTTATAAAGATAGATCTAAGATAGGTATACTATTAGATTAGGATCAAGGAAGGCGACAAATAGAAGGCAGCCTTTAGGTCAAAGGAAGGACTATATAAACCATTAGTTATACAATTTAGACTTATAAACGTACTAGCGACGTTCTAGAAACGAATTAATAGTATATTAGGAGAACACCTAGATAAGTTTGTTATAGTATATCTTAACAATATTATTATTTATTTAGAGAACGAGGAAGAACATAGAGAACATATTAAGTAGGTATTAAAAAGACTACAGGAAGAAAAGATGCTAGTAGCAATTAAGAAATATAAGTTCTTTACAAAAAAGACCAGTTTTATAGGATTTATTATTGAACTAGGAAAAATTAGTATGGACCTAAAGAAAGTCAAAGCTATAGTAAGTTAGCAAGAACCAGAGAATGTTACGCAGTTAAGGTCATTTTTAGGGTTTTATAACTACTATAGGAGGTTTATAGCATAATGGTTAAAAAGTATTAAGCTATTTACAAGGCTAACAAAGAAAAAGGAACTATAGGTTTAGGGTAGCGAATAAAAGAAGCTGTTCTAGGAACTTAAAGAGTTGTTTATCTAAAAACTAGTCCTTAAGATCTATTAACTAAAGTTAGAAACGGTTGTTAAGACAAACGCATTAAACTTTGCACTAGGAGTATACTTGCTATAGAAGCACTAGGACGCATAGCACCCAGTAGCATACTATAGTCAAAAAATAACACTATCAGAGCTAAACTACAATATCTATAACAAGAAGTTGTTGGGTATAGTTATAGCACTTAAGAAATAGAGAGCATTTTTACAAGGCATAGAAGAACCGTTTATGGTTAAGATAGACTATAAGAACCTTACAGGATTCCTAACGATAAAGGAACTTAACTAAAGACAGGTTAGATAGGCGGAAATGCTTACAGAATACTATTTCGAAATTCAGCATACTAAGGGTACAGATAATGCACAAGCAGATACTCTAAGTAGAAAAGCTAAACTATAAAGTAACAAAAAGCTATTAGGAGCTTTGTTACAAAAGGATTAAGACAGATTAATTAGGTATAATTATCCGAGGATTATAGTAATTAAGGAAAGTCAGATCCACAAATTACTAGAGAGTAATTAGATATAGAAGATCTAAGAAGCATAAATAGAGGATCTAGACTTAGAGCAATATAAAAATAGAGAAGCAATGTATATGCCTAAGTCTATTACAGAGGAGTTTATTAAGGAATTCCATAAGGAAATAATATAAGGACACAACGGAGCTATAGGCTTAGTGTTGAGACTTTAAAAGGAGTACATTATTTAAGGAATCTAGGGACTAGCAAGATAAGTTATAAAGAAATATCTAGATTGCTAAAGAAACAAACTAATAGGGCATAAGCCGTATAGAGGGCTATAACCTGTTAAAGTACCAGGAAGACCATGGGAGGTTATATTATAGGACTTTATTATTAAGTTACCAAAGTTAAAAGATCCTATTATAGGACAAGATTATAACGCGATTTTAGTAATAGTAGATAAGCTAACAAAGTAGGGATACTTTATAGCATGCACTAAAGAGATATTAGTAGAAGATATCGCTAGAATCTATATAAAGGAAGTATTTATAAGATATAGAGCACCAGACAAGATTATATTAAATAGAGATCTAAGATTTATAGCAGCATTTTAGGAAGTGTTTTTAGCAGAATAAGGAGTTCGCGCAGCAACCTCTATAGCGTATTATCCATAGACGGATAGACAAACGGAAAGACTAAACTAGACACTAGAACAGTATCTAAGGCATTATATTAATTACGCATAGAACAATTGGGTATTGTTATTACCAGTTATATAGTTTGCATACAATACAACACCATAAGAAGGAATGGGGACATTACTATTTAAGGTAAATTATGGGTATAAACCAAGAACGTTATTATCGCTATACTAAGTAAAGAAAACGAGTAGCACAGCTAAATAAAGAATAGAGACGTTAATAAATCTTTATATAGACCTTACGGAAACAGCCAAGCTAGTACAGCAAAGGATAAAAAGGTACTATAACGCTAAGAGATCTAAGGGACCAGATCTTAAGGAGGGAAATAAAGTGTAGCTACTATACAAAAATTTTAAGAGTCAACGACTAAGCAAGAAGTTAGACCACGTTAGACTAGGACCTTTTAAAGTCAAGTAAAGAATTTTATTGGTTACGTATAAGTTAAACCTACTAGCTAAAATAAAGATCTACCCTATATAATATATCGCGATGCTAGAACCAGCACATAGAGATATTAAGCTACTAGTTTATAAGGCAGACACATACAAAGGACAGGAGAAAGACAAATAGTAAGTTTTAAAAATCATTGGTTATAAGGACGTAGATAACAAAACATAGTATAAAGTAAAGTAGATAGGCTATAGTGAGACTACCTAGGAACCACTAAGTAACCTAGAGAACGCTATAGGAAAGGTACAGGAATATTAGAAAAGAAAGGGTCAGGTAGCATTAATAAAGAAGGATTACCAAAGAATAAGTTACCTAAGGGGGACCTAAAAGGAGCACCTGCTAAGCTACTTAGAGTTATTTCCCTCTTAGTTAGAAGAGAGACCGTTCTTTTATTACTAAGTTCCTATAGACCTTATTAAACAAGTTTCTACTCCTTAGAATAAACCTTCTTACGAACCTTCTTAAGACAAAGAAGACGTGCTAAGGTAGATAAGTACGCCTTATAAGCAGTATAAGTATGCTAAAGCTCAGTAAGGGAAGCTAAAAGCTTACTATTAAGTTTTATAGTAGTAGATTAAACACAAGACCCTATAATAAGTCACTTAGGGAACTTAAAGACTATTAAGAGTTATAAAACGCGTATACTTAGTGTTAGAGATAGAACAATTATTATAGGACAATTAAACGTTCGCTTTAGTGCACTCCAAGCAAGAGAATAGTTGTTGGGTAAAAGGACTTGCTAGCGTAATACAAACTAACCCCTCTTTCGCATAACAAGAATATGGAGACGGCATTATCTTACCTAGTAATAGTATAGAGGAAACCATACGCGCATAACAAAGGGTTAAAGAAGAAGAAGATGCTTTAGGTATAATAAGTAAGGATATTAACTAAGTTAATTAAACAGACATTATACCTCTAGTAGACGACTTAGAGATGTTAGGAATCTTTAAGGATAAAGATAAAGAGAAGAGAGATAGTGTTACAGATAGCTTAAGTACAATATTATAACTACTTAGAGAAGAGTTGGAGGAAGCTAGTTAGTTAATATAGGCATAGTCTAGGATAGATTTAGTGGAACTATATAACAAGGAATAGTAGCCGAGGTTATGTAATATAATCTATATAATCTGTATAATCTATATAATCTATACAGAGCGTACAGAGCACACGTACCTCACGGAGCGAAGGGATTTCTTAGGCGTATGGTTGTGTATTTAATGGACCATAGTCCCTACCCAGATAGTTCTCTCTTTGTAGTGAATCTTAGAATATAATTGGAGTTAATCTGTTAGGCAACCACTCCATTAGTTGTTATTACGTTGTTGATACTGTTCTTACCTATATACCTAGCCCAATAATAGGACCCACTATAGTTCCTGCTACAAGGTTCCGTTACATAGCGAGCAGGCTATAAAGTTAAGGTTAAGGCAATTAAGCACCTTATAAAATACTGCTATTACTGCTAAATAAACCAGAAGTCCCCTAGCCGATTTAAGTTCACCCTTAAAGATAACTACAACTTTAACTTCTATATTATTGTTAACGTTATATATCTTAGCGGCAAGCCAGTACTATAAGTTATTAACTTCTCAACCTCTTTCTAAGCCGTACAATTCTTAAAGGATATGTCAGCTAGGAACGTATAGGATACCCTTTAATTATACTAAATTAATATCTACCTAGGACCCCCTAATTAAATCGTCTATAATATAGGAAAGAACTTCTTATCTATAGAGTTTTAATAATAGATAAAGGCAATAGCAATTAAGGTTAAGGAAGTTCCTATTAAGGCATATAATAGCGTTAGAAAAGTGGAGTAATATCACGCGCTATTACGCCGCGCATATAAGATTATCTCTTTAGAACTAGAGGATACTAGTAAAGAACTTACCTTATAAATAGCTGTTAAAGCCATTAAAAATTCCGCTGGCCTAGATGGACTTGTACCTATATTGCTAGTCTTTAGCGCCTACCCTTAAATAACTAATAATTCTCTGCTATCTCCCTCTATTATATAATAAGCTAAGGCTATTCGCAAGGTAATAAAGGAGGTGCGATATCTTTACGCCACACGCTAGGTTAACAACGCACTAGAAATAAGAAATGGCCTAAATACCTTAACTACGCTTAATCTACTACTCCAGTTTAAGGTATGCGTATGGCGTAAAAAGGGAGAATGGTTAGGCCCACATTAACGTATTATAATTAATGGTTAAACTTGTACTATTTAGATGCCTTATAGACCCACTTAATTCCGTTTAACCGTTATTAAGCCTTACTATAAAGATAACAGTTTTAAGCCTTTATAGAATGCCCTAAAAGATACCCTAGAGGAGAACCACAATTAACATGCTTTAGAAGACAACTATAATCCTAATATAATTATAGTAGATATACTGTAACTACAACATGGTAGAGGTCGCCTAAAGGGATTATAAAATCGCTAATATCTTATTAATTTTAAAGAGCAATTTATTACCGCTATTAAGAATGGAATCGAGCTATTAATAGCCTTTATAATAACTAAAGAGAAGGCTAACTGTTGGTATGCTTTAACAACGTGCAGAATACATATATTACGATAATATATACTATACGGTGTTGTAGTTGGATTCTTGTCATTCTATCTACGCGTCTTAATAATATATATGCGCGTCGCGTAGATTATGTGCTTTATGTATATAATATACAAAACGAATATCTACTAATACTGGAGCAACTCTGAAGGAAACCAAATCGTACTATTCCCGTTATTTGTAGCGTATACGCAATAGCTGGCTCTTCTGTCCATAGTATATAGTAGCTTCTCCTTCAATCCTATCCCAGTTATATAACGCTTATAACGGCTTATATAAATACCTTTAAACCGGAGCTTATGGATTGATAAACTGTATAACAAAGTTAAGACGTTGCATAAGGAAAGAAGGTAAAAGAACGGGAAGAAAGGGTAGTAGTCCTAGCAGGACTTGGCAGGATTTAGTGGACTTGGTAGAATATAGCAGAATACCACAGATTGCCGTTAGATTGCTATTAGATTGCCGTAGATTACCGTTAGATTGCTATCTTATGGTTAGTCTCTAATTGCTAAGTCGGTAGAACCAGGTGGACGTGTATAAGGTATTATAGGGATATCCCATAACAATTGCTATTTAATAAAGATACTAAGCTAAGGAGAAGAAGGAGAAAAAGGAGAAGAAGAAGAATTATTAAGGGTAGTAGGTAGACATATCGCAAGGGCCGCCAAGGCGCTAGTAGTAAGCAAGCTAATAGCGATTTTCTATTCTGGGGATGGAAAATCCTAATTGGCTAGTTAAATTTAGGGTCTATAGAATATGGCGCCGTTACAACACTACGCCAAATCTTAGTTCGTTTGTTTAACCTACTCCATAGCCTATAGTTCTAAGTAATTGGTATTAATTAACTTTTTAAGAGCCGTAGATGCCTTGCTCTTAGTTATTAAGTTAGTAGAGTTGCTATTACTATTAATCTACTTAACTTCTATAATTTCTCTGCGTTTATATAACTAATAAAAACATATAATATCTATTATAAGGCGTTTCTCTTATATAGTGCCTAGTTTAATAAGGCATTCATAGAGTGATTTTAAGTCGGTACAAAGTATAAGTGGAAGTTCAATCTATAGGAGTTATTTAACGGTTAACTTAATTACAGCGCCAATGTTAAATCTGTGGGCCATTGCGTAGAGTTCTAAGGCTAGTACGCTTCTTATAACTCTCTTGCATTTAATTAATAACCAGTAGATGATATTAGCCTTATATAACACGTCCTCTAATACCAGTATATATTCTATTTATAACGAGAGGTCCTTATTATTGGCGAATAAGGTGTTAGTAAAAGCAAGTAGGCGTAATATATTAATGTCCAATTTAATAAATATAAGGCCTCTTATTAGATTGTTAATCTATAATTCTAGTTATTTATTAAGTGCTATAACATCTTCCTTCTTAGGGTTAATTACCTAGGCGGTAAAAAAGAGATTAAAGGAAGCTTCTAGTTAATATATAGAGGCAATATACGCACCTCTTGCGCGTTACGCAACGTATTATTCCTTTATAGTTAGTGTATTACGGACAATGCCTCTTAAGCTCGTGGTTATAGCTATTTTGCTAAAGTGGACTGTATTTAGGTTCTTGCACTAGTATTCCTAGGTTATTATAATATTGCCTTCCTAAGAGAGTTAAATAATGCATCCGTTAAATTTAAGTGACTGCTTAACCGTAAGTTGCTCGCGCTCTTTTGCGAGAAATTAAGCCTTTTTTAGATGTTATTGCTCTGCGTCCGTAAAGGTGGTATTAGCCAGGAATAGAGTGTTATTAGTTTAAAGGCCAACAATGCCAAAGTAGTTAGGAGTGTTGCTCTATAAGAGGCAAGGGTTATACGTTAATAGGTTTATATCCAACTCCTTAATATAATAGTTATAGTAGGTCGTAAACCAGTGATTGCTTGCTTCTGGAATACTATATAAAGGTTTAATTATCTTTAGGATTGAGTTCTTTCCGATACCTAGTTGGCTTCCCAACTTATAAGGTAGTCGGATATAGAAGTCTTAATTCAGCTTTATAAGAGACTAGATATACGCCTAGGAGATATCTCGTAGGTATAACTGTATACCATTGCCTTGTAGTATTGCTGCGATGCATAGAATAAGGCGTTAGCTAACTCATTAAATAGTAGGTAACTAGGTTAGTACAATACCCTTTTTAAGATTGTTATACGCTTAGACAACAAGTCTTAATTTCTTAATGGCTTTATTAGTACTAGGGTTCTTAATCTTATCTATAAATTATAAGTTAAAGACTTTAACTCCTACGGGTACGTCCTAAGGGTTAATTATCTTAAATATGCCCTTTTTAATTAGTCCTATAATTTCCTTTTAACGGGACGTTTTAAACTGCTTATAGTTGCTATCCTCTTGCAAGAATATAGTAATATTGGTAGTATTAATGTAAAGGGGATGCTTATGGGGTCTTCCTCTTCCTTAGCAAGGTAGTTGTGCTTCTCTGGTTTTAGTAAGGGATAGTTTCTATATAGAGGCAGTTTCTGTAGACGGTTCGTATGTATAGACAGTTTTGTTAACTTAGGTGCCGTTAACTTAAATATCTTTAACTTAAATATTTCTAGGGTCTGTTAAGTACGGTTTAACAACAGTGCTGCGGAACTTTGTAGGGCCGCTAAGTAGGTTAATAGCACACGTTTCTCCTTTAATATTTAGTAGGTTATATAGTCCTGCCTAGTATCTAGGTTGTCCTATATTACCTTCTCTCTAGACCAGTACTAAAGAGTTAAGGGGTAGATTATGAATTGCGGTAGTGCTGGAGCTATTATATATGTTAAGTGCATCTGCAACCTAGCGCTCCGCTTATATCTTCTTCACTTCCTCTATAGCTTTCTTAAATGCAATCGCACGCTGTGTCACTATAGGTAAAGGTGCGTCGGACTCTGTCATTTGGGGGTACACTCCAAATACTAACAGTGTAGGTATTAGGCCGTCTAGTCCTGTAGAGTCGTTAATTACTTTAAAGGCCATTTACAGTGCTATATTCTTATCAATTCCTAGTATCTTAGAAGTAATAATGTGGTATATATATTATAAGGGGCCGTGGTAATGCTCTACTATGCTAATTAAGTTATAAGCTTTAACCGGTACGCTCTTTATAGTAGTGCCTATATTAGCCGCGTATTGCTTAAACTCTCTACTAATAAAGTTCTTTTCTGTGTTATGTGTAATTATATCTAGGGGGCCTAGGTATATGTTAATCTAGTACACTTATAACATGTCCTATATATACTTAGCGCTAATATTCTATAGCTATCTACCTATTTAAAATCGGGTGCCTTTATTAACAATATAAAGTACGGGCTTGCTGTTAATGTATATAATGTTAACGATAATATAGTAGTTAAAATTAATATTGTTCTTTAAGGTAAATCTAAATCTACCTAGTAACTTTCCGTGCTTTTAACAGTATAAGTAGTAGTAGGTAATATGCTTAAGGGTCTTTTAATTAGTATCGTTTTTATAGCTAGCGCGGTCTAATATTCTCTTAAGTCGCTCTACTAACGGATATCTGAAGCGTTGGTATAGGCGTCGCAATTCTATATTAGTTAAGTAGCATGGGTTTTAGTTAAAAGACTCTATAATAAATATATATAACAAGGTATTCTATAGTAGAAACAGGTGTCCGAATCGGCGTATAACTGGTATGGTCTTTAAGGGGTTTATTAGGACATTCTTTAGGTTATTAAAGTATACTCATAAGTTGTCTATATCTGCTAGGTAAAGCAGGAAAGGGGTGTTAACTTTAATAACGTGGAACTCTACTGTACCTATTAGTATAGCTACCTTAATAGAACTAATAGAAGATATAGAACTTATTCTAAACTATACGCTAACTATGCCTCTTATAGACTTGTTTAACTGTACTTTGTTAATCTTCTAAAGTATAAGAAACTAACTATATCCTACTATAGAACGTTTAGAGGCTTTAGTGTCGATTATTACACCCATAAACTTTATAGAGGTGTAGCGTGAGGTTGTATTATACGCAAATAGGTCTGTGTTAGTAAGGAATACATCTATCGTGGTATTAATAGTTGTGACTGTGTAGCTATAAGCTCTATTGGCTAGTTCTAAAGCTGTAGCGGTTGTATTGTCTAGTTCGATCTCACCGTATAAAGTATAGTATACTATGGCCTAGTCGTCCTCGTTTAGTAGAGTGTTGGGGTCTATATTAATTACTAAAGCGTTAAATATATTAGTGATCTCGTCGTCCTTATTATTGTCCTTATCATTGTTGCCTTTGTAGTCTATAATATATTACTTTATTCGCTCCTAGAAGCGGTCCTTAAACTTATTCTTAAACTTAGTTTTAGACTCTTCTTGCTCCTCCTTAGTATGTTTCCATAAGCAATATCCTTCCTTGTTATATACGAAGCAACGTAGTTTCTATTAGTTGCGGTTATACGGGGGGTTACTGCGGTTGTTACGGTTATTGCGGTTATAGTTGTTATCTCTTTTATAGAATTGTCGATCTGTAAAGAAAGCTTATATCTTCTCCGCATGCTCTTTCTTATATACTGTAATAGACGATTGGAGTTTGTTAATAAGGGCTCTAAGGTTATCTAGTGGGTTAGAGACTGCATATCTATATACTAGTATTCCTTGGCACAAAGTGACGATTTTATTATAAAGGAAGTCTATGGTTTATAAGGTAGGTCTAAGGCTATACTATAGTTAATAAAGTCTGTAGATTAGCAATTAGAGGCATTTGCTTATAGACTTATCTATATTTTCTGCTATTACTGTTATAAGTGTAATAGTATTCTACTCGTCTAGGTTCTTACGTTGAAATCCTAGTCCTTTAAAGAAATTCTAAAGGTGCTTATAAGCTTTGGCAAATAGTAGGTAGGATAGTTGGTTTATATAGAAGTGGTCTAGAGCTAGTTCTTTTAATATAATAGGGAATGCCTTAAGGTAAGCTTCTTAGGGTACGTCCGCTCAATTACAGATATTATAGAATATTGTTAATTTATAGTTAAGGCTTTTATTTATACCACCGTATTTCTGCTCTTCCGTGTATATCTTAGCTGCATTCGCAATTTCTTTGCTATAGCCAGTCATAGTAACGGGGCGGTTCTCCTTATCCGTGGGTTGTCTATAAAGTTGCTATATTATTATTACAGGCTGAGGCGTAACAGATGGTGTAAGGGTAGAGGTAATTATAGATTAAGGTATAGTGGAAAGTATAGGCACTAAGGAACGTCTTACTGTTGCTCTTCTAGAGTTCCATATATCTTGTAATACTGGATACTTCTTAACTTAATACCAGTGTTAAACTTTTTCTTAAGTGCGTTTATCTCTTCTCTAGTCTATTCCGTTTAGTTTTCTTCTTGTGCTATATTATATAAGGATTAAGGGAGTAATTTGCCTTGTTTATAATTAGTATTAACCTATACTCCTCTAGTATTTAGATAATCGCGTAGTTTCTAAAGCCAGTATAAGTGGATTTGCGTGAAGATATTAACTATAAAGTCCTTAAAATCTCCCTGGAACAATTCCTAGAGTATTAAGTCTAGCTAGTCGTGTATCTCCGTATATACGTACATCTTGCATTATACGTAGTTGGTTAGCTCGTCCTTAGTAACTTCTATTAGGTTAATTCTATTTTCCTATTTAGTTGCTTCTTCCTCCTAGTCTTTCTCTATTTCTAACATCTTATATTTTATGTATTATTTAGGTAGGTAAGGATGTTCGTAGGGTAAAGGTAGGGAAACGGTTAAGGGCGCGGTTGAGGAGGCGGTTAAAGAGGCGGTTAAGGAGGCGGTTCAAGTTGTTTAAGTAGGGTAAGGTGTTTTACGCAGTAATTCTTCTAAAATAGATAGAACAAGATGTCTAGAAGTCGTTATAGATACTAAATAAGTACTCCTAGGTAGTTTCTCTTCTTCTCTTCAACTGAAATAGGCTGATATAAAAGGTGGATAAGTATAACTATCTTCCAATCTGCTATAAGGTAGACAGTATAACTGTCTTCTAAGCTATCTGCGTGTTTCCTAATCTATGCGCGCTCACTAATCAGTGTTGGTATGCTTTAACAACGTGCAGAATACATATATCACGATGATATATACTATGCGGTGTTGTAGTTGGATTCTTGTCGTTCTATCTACGCGTCTTGATAATACATATGCGCGTCGCGTAGATCACGTGCTTTACGCACGTGATATACAAAACGAATATCTACCGACACTAACTTTAAGCTCGCAAAATAGCTCTAAAAGGAAGGTTATATTATAACTCCTAAAGCTCCTTTTTAAGCATCTAATAAGTAGAAAATTAACAGTTTTATTATAAGAGAAGTCTTTAAATTTAAGAAGTATGACCCTACTAAGTTTAATAAAGTTTGCATCTTTAAGTTAAGAATAGTTAATAAGATTAAAGGCAAAGCTACTAATACCCTATTTAAGAAATTAAGGCTTATTATCTAAGGTTATAACAATAATAGCAAGGAGGTAATTCTTATATAATCTCCCACAATTTAATAAGCTAGTTAGCGAGTTATTATTGCGCTAGCTCCCTCCTTAATAAAAAATAGAATGGCGGTTTATTTATAAGATATTACTTAGGCCTATACCCAATTAGAGATACACCTTTAGCGCTTAATATTAGCATACCTTCTAGAGTAAATTTATTACCAATATCCTAAAGATACAATTATGGTTGTGCTTAAGCCATTATATAGAATTGCAGAGGTAGGAACCTATTAGTAGGCTACCTACAGCAAGCACTACAAAGAGAAGCTTTTAATAACTACTTTTATATTTAACTTATGCTTCCTAATTACAACTGCAGGAACTCTATTTAGAATTATTAGCATGTAAAATAATAATATAATTATTTTAGGAGACAACCAATTCTCAGCTCTTAAAGAAGATAAGTTAGTAAAGGCAAATCTTATAGCAAAGCTAAAGGAAAAGCTTAATTTAACAACACTATTACTCTTTAATAGATATACCCTCTCCCTAAGTAAGGATTCTATTGCTTTACGCCAGAAGGGTTAAGGTAAGAAGATTAACGTTATTAATACTAATTCTCTAAAGCAAGGATATATAGAGCAATATGCTTATAGAGCTTATATCGCTTCTATCTATTAACCTAAGGCTTTATTTAATCTTTCTATTGCCGCTTAACACCAGGAACCAACTAAGGACGACGTTCTTGCCCTAAATAAGCGTCTTTTCTGGCAAATGAACTATCTTAATTAGGGACTACTCTACGTGCCTATTAATCTTCCCACTACTAAGCTCTTTGTATTTGTTAATAGGTCATTTATAAATAATAAAGATTTTAGCTCCTAGCTAGGATATAAGATTATTATTACAAACAAATCTACTAGGGGGAGTAACTTTATAATCTACGGTAATCTTATCTATTGGAGCTTAACTAAGAGTAAGCGTGTTACCCGAAGCGTTCTAGCGTTAGAGATATATGGAATGGTTAGCGGAGTTAACATAGTAATTGCAATTAGAGCTACCCTAAAGATGATTATAGATTAACTTAAACTTCTTATTATCCCTATAATTATGTGTACCAACTTATATTCCCTCTATAAATATTTAGTTAAGCTTAGTACTATAAAGGAGAAGCGCCTTATAATTAATATTATAGCACTTTAGCAATCCTATAAATAGCAAGAACTCTTTAAGATTTAATAGATTAATGGTTAAGACAACCTAGTAGATATAATAATAAAGGCAAACCCAAACAAGGCTCTAGAAACATTTATTAACATAAACACCCTATATATATAAGTTAAAGGTTAGGTTAAAAGGGAGTAGGAGTATAATATTCTATAGACCTTAATTTTAACTAGCCAATCAGAATTTTCTATACCCGGCATAGAAAATTGCTATTGGCTTGCTTATAACTAGCGCCTTGGTAGCCCTAATATAATATCTACCCACAATACCTAAGTAAGAAAGCACCACGTGCTAAAAGGTAAATTTTAGGATAGCGAGACTTATATTACGATAGCAATAGTAAGTAAGGAGGATTAATATTTGTTACGCTAGTCAAGCAGTATTTATATATAGATGGCAACCACAAAAGAAGAGTTGCTAGTGTTGGGAATGAGGCAAGCGGTCGTCACGTGACGCCGCGGCACTAGCGTGGCGAGGAGTCTTAAGCTCCTCGCCCTTCCTTATTCCAACATAATAATAATCAACCAACAATTATCATACTGTCTACAACTTGTAGATACGTGATATCACCTTATGTTACCAACACTAAGACTTAAGCTCCTTAACTAGCTAAGCTTTAATAAGACTATTAATGGCCTCGTCCTTCTCCTTTAGCTACTCCATCTTATTATTCTTACAGCCTTTCTCCTTTTAGTTTATAAGCTAAATAATAATATTCTATAAAGGCTAATTTATAGTAGACTCTCTATTTAATAGCTTATAGTTCTAATATATTAGATTTTCTAAGCTAATAGGATAATAATAGAGGACGTAATCTGGTAAAGTTAATAACTAACTATTACGCTAATATGTTGTAGGATAATTATTATAGTACTTATTTAAATAAGACCACCTATTAGCTATCCTAGGGATATAATTACTGGTATCTTCCTTAGTAGTAAGCAGCTTAGGTAGATTATTAAGTTAAGCTTATATAGTAGTCCTTCTTCCTCCTAATCTATTATCTACTTACTAACTTAATATAGGTATAGATATTGCTAAAATTACCTCCTTCTCCTTAACTAAACTTAATACAAAGTTAAGCCTTAAGGATTTTAATGGCCAGCGCAAATGCCACTCCTTTATAATCTTAACTACCTACTAGAGGTCCTTATAGTTATTAATCTGCTATTAATAGAAGTCACAAGCTCGCGCGTTCTTATATAAGGTAATTACCTTAAGCTGCTAGACTCTAAACTTCCGTAGTAAGAGATCTCTTAAAAGCTTTTCCCTTTAAGCCTTAATTATAGTTAGGTAGAGTATATTCTAGTCTAATATTACTAATTAAGTCCCAGGTAGAACCTCCTTTCCATTAAATACCTTCCACATACTTATAAACCGTACTACCGCCAGTAGCGGCGGCTCCTCTATATTATCATCCTCTACCTCCTCCTCTCCCTTATTATTGTCCTCTACATCTACATCTATTAAGGGCTAGGCAGACACCGGCAGCGATAGCGTAAACGGTAACACTTTAGGACGTAGAGGCGTGGAAATACGCGTAGGAGGCTAAGGCGCTGCCCTAGGTCTTGCTTTCTTAGCTGCCGGTGCAGAGGGCGTTAATATTAAATGGGAGCGTTTCTTTGATGTTTTAGAAGGACGCGTTAATGCGCGCGTTGGCGGCGGCTTAGCTGGCTTATTGCGTCTGTTGGAGGCCATGGAAAACACCACAGAAGGTCCTATATAATTATACTAATTAGGCTAGACTTAAGCTTCATTTTGAGCTACTTACGGCTGTTTACTAACGTTTGCTAGGTCTTTAAATAGCTAGCATTGCATCTCTTACAAATTTTGGTGGGGTGCGATGCTGGCTGTTAGTGGGCTTGGCGAGTGTAAACGAACTTTCGGAGGTGACTGTAGCCAACTGACAGCTTGTCTAGAAATCGTTGAGCCAACAATACTAAGAGCTTCCAAATGACCACCTAAGCCTCGGCCATACCAATTGCCTATCAACGCGCAAGAACTGTACCTTAAAAAGAGCCACAATAAAAAACCATCTATTATCCTCAAGCTTCCAGTACCGCAACAATAGGTCTTGGCGCCGGATTCCTATACCGTACTGTGAAAAATGAGGCGATGAAAGCTGAGCTGCCGGAAATCTACGGCTGGCGTGTCTTCATGTTAGCCCGCTCCGCCTGCTTCGGCAGTATGCTGTTTGGCATTGGATATTGGAACCATCGGCGGTGTGCTGACGCTGCCCGCATTCACCGCGTACGACCAACCCTTCCTCGCATACTCCATAATTAGCCCCGCAAGCTGAGACTACGTGAAATTGGACTACAAGCTGACTGGGTGGGGACATCAGGAAATACCACCTCGCGGTCGCTGGCTCTGTATCGCAGGCGAATCTGTCTGCCAACATAGCGTCGACGCTACAAGCAGGCTGCTTTCTTAACTGCATCATTGCGTCTTGGGTTGCTGGTAAGAGCGGCCGTCACACAGCGCTCATTGGAAGTGGTGCCGTGACTTGTATTGGGTGCATCTTCCGGGCGGCAAGTATTGGGAATCTTGCTGTAATGTTTATCGGAAGGTAGGTTTCTTCTTAGTCATGCATCAGAGGGGAGTGCAGCTTATAGCTTTATTCGTGTAGATTCATAGCAGGAGTTTGTGTCGGCGGCGCTTCGATGGTGACGCCACTGTATATTCTAAGAACGCACCACGAGCTATTCGGGGCAGCCTGACCGGGATCTACCAACTCTTCGTAAGTTCGAGTATTTCCACAGCAAAGCAATAGAAAGAAAAACTTCTAATAACCTCCAAAAACTCTAGATCGCAGCTGGGACATGTTCGCGTTTTAAGTCAACTACGACTTTATCCTACATCTTCACGGCCAAACGACATACAGTGCGTCCTTTCCTTCTCTTTCCAATCTCTTCTCTGTACGTTCATTGACTAACTCTCACAACAGTCGCCCCCTGACAGTACAAGCCCTCCCGACCCTCCTGCTCTGCATCTGCATGTTCCTCTGCAACGAATCCCCCCGCTAGCTCGCAAACGCAGACCTCTGAGAGCGTGCCACCGCCATCCTCTCACGCGTGCGCAACCTACCGTCCGCACAGCCCTACGTTCAAGGCGAGCTCTCCGCCATCGCCGAGCAACTCGAGCACGAGCGCCTGCTCATCGGCGGCTCAACCCTCCAAGACCTGCCGCGCGAAATGTGGACGATCCCGGCAACCGCGGGCGGGTGCTGATCTCCATCGGGCTCATGATCCGCCAGCAGATGACGGGCACCAACGCCATCAACCCGTACGCGCCGCAGATCCTCAAGAGCCTGAGCATCAAGGGGACAGCCACGAATCTGTTCGCGATGAGCATCTATGGCATCGCCAAAATGACCACCTGCGCCGCGTTCCTGCTCTTCGCCGCCGACTCGCCCGGCCGCCGCCGCTCGCTGCTGTGGACCTCGATCGCCCAGGACACCGCCATGTTCTACATCGGCCTGTACGTGCGCATCGACCCGCCCGCCACGGGCCACACGGTCCCGCCTGCCGGGTATGTGGCGCTGGTGTGCGTGTTCCTGCTCGCGGGCTTCTTCCAGTTCGGCTGGGGCCCCGTGTGCTGGATCTATGTCAGCGAGATCCCGACGGCGTGGCTGCGCAGTTTGAACGTCGCGATTGCAGCCGCAGCGCAGTGGCTGTTTCATTTCGTGGTGGCGCGCGCGATGCCGAATATGCTTGCCACGGTTGGCAAGGGCGGCTATGGGTATGTGGTTCTTTCCCCCTTCCTCTTTTACTTCTGTTTTTGGGTGGGTGGGGTTGCTGACGGCTGCAACAGGTGTTTCTTGATCTATGGTTCTTTCTGCTATTGCATGTCCATCTTCGCCTCGTTCTTGATACTCGAAAATAAAGGTCCTTCTCTCGAGCGCATAGACGATCTGTTTGGAGTCACCGAATTGGTCAAAAATATTGAAGAGGAAAGGAGGGGGAAACACGCTCATGCACCTCCTACCGAAATTGGCTTTGGTGGGAAAGAAACGAGTAAAGCAACGCATAAGGAGAATGTCAATGAGCTTAGAAACGAGAAGAATAAAGAGGAGGCTAAGGAGGAAAAAGTAATGGAAGGAGATGCGATAGTGAGGGAAATGGAGTAAGACGTCAATATTTCGAAGTCGAAGTGGTGACAATCCGGGCTTTGAGGAAGTGCCACTAGGATTCGAGGAATTTAAAGTTAGATATTTCGTATTTGAAATCTATTGGTGGTGCTCTGGATAAGAGTACTCGGTGCAGTCGCTCTTTGCTAGTATTCTTGATTTCCAATGCGCTGGTTTGGAGAAGTTATGCTGAATTTGGGCATGGAAGTTGAGTGGACCAGAAAGGCGCTTCGTGAAAGTGGATAACCCACCTGATTCCGATTGCCGGTTGCAGCGTACAGAGCTGAAAGTGATTGGCTAGAATCTTAGGAGTCAACATAGTCAGGGGTCGCAGCTAACATTCTCAAAAGTATCCCAAGTGTGAATTGTGAATTGCTCGTGCTTATGATATTACACGCCCAGCAAGCCAATCTCCCAATGTAACAGTCCAGTATGCGCCGCAAGGGAATGACCCATAACGCATTCGCCCAAATGTCATCATGCCACCCCAATGTCTTCATTCGCAGTTTGCGCCTCAATTTATGCCATCCTATTCTTTTCCTCATTCAATCGTTCATGCGTCTTTGACAGGGATTTCATCTTCTAAAGAAGAGATCAGCACATCACACAACATTTAGGTGGGTCATGGTCGTCAAAGTCCACTGGTGGTGAGGGAGAACTGTATGCGGGGGTTTCCATGACATGTACGAAAGATGAAATTGTGGGAGTACCTTCCAAAATACCCTTCTTGACTAGCTCTTCCGGATTGGGTCTGCTCTGCAAACCCTTCTCGAGACTGTCGGCGCGCATATGACGCTCGAGTTCGCGCTGGTGGCCCTGTAGTGCGGGAGCCGCGGTGGAGTCGGGAAGGATGTTGCCTGTGAATTGCCACCCTCTGAGTTAGCTTGTACCTTATACGGAGGTGCTGGAGGACTGTTGCAAGTGCTTGGGATGAACTCCGCAGTGGGAGAGAGTAGTCCAACATACGTTCCACCAACGTCTCCCTATCCGGACGATGTGCAAGCCCCTTCTTCAAATTATCAGTCGCGCGCTGTCTCTCCAGTTCAAGCGCCTTCGATTGCAATGCCCTATATATTGACCTCTCAGTCAGCCAAGCTGTTGTTTGTTTCCTGCTAGCTCACTCGAAGTAGGGTACTCACGGTGCAGCATTTGTGTCCAGCAGGATATTTCTGTTCTTCAGATCTTGAGCGTCAGGCCGATGCGTCAGATGCTTCTCGAGCGAGTTGCGGCGCTGGATGCCCTCGCGGACGGGTGAGATAGGTGTTTCGTCAATGACGGGGGCGGCTTGGGTCTCGGCCATGGTGCACACTTCCGAAGCTGGGTATACGTGGATTGGTGGTATATATGTTTCTTGTGGTTTGGGGGTAGACAGACAGCTAGGTAGATGTAGCTTTGAGGAGATGGGGTGAGATCAGCTGGTGCGGCGAGCACTGCTGGTCACCTTTTGCTGGCATAAGGAGGGACTTGTAAGAGGGGCAACAAAACGTCACTGCGCCCCACTTCTCGGTGGGCGGGGAGAGACTTTTGACGGGAACTCCTTATCGCGAAACACCGAAAGTCACTCCAACGTCCATCTCCATGACCTTCTTCTCTGATATATCTTGCTGCTGGCACTGATGAACACGCATTTGGTAATACTTGTCTATCAAGGTCCTGCCGGCTCATCGGAATGCTAATGAAATCGTCACGAGAGATGGCATTGCTCCCACCTCATGAAACCTGTCGCGGTCATATCCCCGAGATGCAATCATGAGATGGAATTAACTCGACCATTCAAATGATGGGAGTCGTTAAAGAACGCAGGTCTCGTACAGCACGATAGACATACTGTCAAAGAGCTTGGCAGCTGCTCTGTCAACAGGAATAAGAGGCTTCATTTTGTAGCCCCAGGACTTTTTTCTACCTAGGAACTCAAACTCCATACCCACTGATAAGCAAGCAGTATAACCAACAAGTTTTAAGTAGCCGTTGAGTGCTACTGAAGAATTTGATCCTCATCACACTCGAAACGTTCTACGCGTAAGACATCTGCCCAGAAAAGAACTACGTCCTATACTAAATATCATACTCGAAATAAAACTGAGGAAAAATAAGATAAACAGCTAGGCGCTCGTTGCGCAAGCCATGACAATTTCTGTCTTCCATCCATTCTTTTCAGAGGTGGATGTGCAGGGCACCAAGACTGGGCCAGGCCCCATTTCCATCCTTCCTAGTGCGCAACCTCCACAATCTATGTGCGAAGTCATGGTTGTGGTGCCTTTCCACTCGGCGCAGTGATCAGCTACATTGGCCAGAACCGGCGCAATGAAATGGGTGCAGGTGGGGGCGGGAGTTGGAGTGGTGGTTATAACTGGGGTTGTAGGGACAGGAGATAGCTGGGTGTACTCTCGCTTGTACCCACGACTGGAGCAAGAAGTAGCCGTAACTCGGGTAATACCCTCGATGGTGGTGGAGGTCTGGCAAGGCTATGATTGTGGGATTTAGTGTTAGTTCCAAGAAATCAAGAGGATGGATTAATATAAAAGGTCGCGGTAAGAAGAAAAGGGGAAGGAATACGAGTCCAACACCATAGTATTTGGTCTCCAAAGCACAGCCTCCGCAGTCGGTGTATTCAGTCAAAGTTTTCGTGTTGGCATAAAAGGTGCAGTCGGTATCAACGGAGGGCAACTTCATCACGGTGTGGATGCAGGTAGGTTCTGCGTCTGGAAGGGGGGAAGTGAAGCTAGAAAAGTCAGCGTATGGAATCAACGCTCAACCTGGGATGGGCTGGCAAGATTCCGATGGGGTTGCACTCACACCATGACGAACAGTGCCTCAAAGGCGAAAAGAGAAGTTGAGAACTTCATCGTTACAAGCGAGTTACGTCAGATATTCTCGGGAACTAATAATTAATCAAGGAAGGTGCGAGCCTAATTATTTGAGTGGTTTTTGTGTTTGAATGATGCGGGAGGTCTCAGTTGATGGGGAAGAAAGAGGTGGAAGGAGAGGAAATGTGGCCTTTTTTGAGAGTAACCAACGTAAAGAGTGAAAGGAAGAACTGGGGGCCTATGGGAAACACTTTTCCAAGGCCATTCTGTTCCAGTGAAGATTAAATATTATGTTCCCTTTAATTTATCCTACTAATATCGACCCCTTGGCCGACGTTCTTTTACGGCAGCCAGTTGAGACCCGAGCTTACACCGGGAAGCAGGCCAACACCACTAGAGCATTCTACATGCGGGCATGAGCTAGAACCGTCCTAATCGCTCTCTCCCGTCGGTGGGAATTGTTGAATTGATGGCCCGCATTGGTAGGGGTTCTAGGCACACAACAGAGCGCAAGATCAATGCGAAAGCTTAGAAGAGTCAAGGCAATGTACAAGCTTTCTAATCGATCGGCACAGACTCCGCTTGTGCCTGGGGAGTGTCTCGGTATGTTATTACGATAATGTGACCGAGCTTTGACGATGCTGGGCCTGGCGGCTAGGACGGGAAGAAGTAGGCCTCAATTTGGAAATAAACTGTGGAAGCATTTGATAGATGAATTTTCGCGGGTCCTTGATGCACGCATGTGGGAAAACGCCATGTGTCTCCTCGCACAAGAAGGATGTAAGGCACAGATTTAAACCAGGAATGGGACTTGTGAGGCTGCTTTGTCATGCCAAGGATTGAGTGAGGAAATGTTTACAAAGAGATGGGGCTGTAATAGATTTGCGGGTTTAATCCTTGAAAGCATATAGTTGGTGGAAATTTGGAGATTGCGCGAGGGTGCTCGGTTTTATTGACGCATAAATGACATTCATGCATCGCGATCGCGATATCAAAACAATCAACTCAACTACCTGTACACCACTAATATAAATCACAAAACCCCTTAGCCATATAAATCGAGCGTTTATTATAGACGCGTATCTTCTTAATAATACTCCTTAAAATACGACTATAAGGCTCTTTAATACTGTTAGTAAAAGGGTAGCGCTGGCGCGAGTAGGATCTAGCGATACATACACCCCTCGCGTCCGACAGGTCTAGACCACCGTGTCTAGCAAGCAGCTGTATGTAAACATCTCGGTGTATAGTGGGAGGAAAAGTTAGCGGCAGATTGCGTAGGCTGGTGAGTTTTCTTCCATTTAGTGAGAGCGCGTCATGTCAGAGGTCAATGGGGCCGTTGGTATGATGAATGGGGCGGTTTTGGAGCAGCTTGAGTGTTTCTTCCGTCTAATTCTTGTAACGCACGTTTAGTTAACCAGATCTTTAGTAAGTTATCTCAAAATACTGCCAGTGGTTTAGATCCGCTAGGATGGCTAACTTTCTGCTTTTTAAACACAGGTTGCAATGTTTCGTTCGGTTAATTCTGCTCTGGGCGTTGACGCTTGCGTTGATTGAAGAGTTGTGGTTCGGGCATGACAATCATTGACCATACAATCGCAAGATTGTCCAAGGTATGAAGATGGATCAGGGCCAGGTGGGAAGCGGTACGTATATCTTGCGCAATGGATAAAGCTGGATTGCTCTCTTAGGTCTTGGCGGCGGTAAATGACGCGAGACCGTTGACAATGGGGTCTGATTATGGGAAGGTTAGCGCGAACTGGTCTCTAGTGCAATTTCAGGACCGCGACGCTGGTCCGGAATAACTTCGGCATCCCCACTGTTGCCGAACACCCGCATCCAGTGCCAAGAACGTTGCTAAGCCATTGGCCTCTGCACTTGTAAGACCCAGCATCCCACTTCGGGATCTGAAGTTATCGGCAATCGTAGGTTTCGGCTTTCCACTACCTCGCTTTCTTTGAAGGCTATGACGGTGATGCGATCAAGGCCACCATAGGCTCTGTCTTCAGTGTCCTAAGGCGAACCTGAGAGCTTGCATGAGAGCCTTGCATGAGAACCCGACGTGTTCATGTGGCTGTGCGCACGTCAATCTCGCTGCCACTTGACAAGGCAGACAATACTGAGGCTAAAGGAGCGAGGATTCTCCTCGATAAACGCATTGGGGACGCGAGACCACTGTCTGTTGGTTTGAAATTCATATCCCTCAGCTTCATCCCTATCAGATTATCATGAATGGATCGGCTGGCCTACGCTTGGACGGGGTGATTCCTCCAGCCGGGTTGACAGTCCTCTTCGATCCCCATAAGCCGTCTCTTGAGTGAGTTTTCTTTCCCAGGTCCGATATATGCTCCGCTGAACAACAAGCATCGTATTCATTCACGGATTCACTGGTCATCCCGAAAGGACATGGACTCATAAGAGAGGAGATGTGAGGCGCCGAAATGAAGACGACAACGATGGCGAATTGGTCGAACCGCCTTCCAAAGTTCGAAGACTCAATCCGTTTTCGAGGTCGCATCACGAAGGCAGCTCCAATACTGCTGTCTATTGGCCGCAAGATCTAGTTCCAGTAACCATACCGTACGCGCGGGTCCTGACATACGGTTACGACACGCATGTGAGACACTGTTTTGGCCCTCCTGTGAGCAGAAATACTGTTTATGATATCGCGTGGGGTTTTCTGGTCGCTCTAGAGGCTGAACGTCGACTAGAGCCTTCGAGACCGGTATTATTCATTGCACATAGCCTGGGAGGAATTATCGTCAAGGAAATGCTTCGACGGTCGAGTGGCTGCCACGGAGGCCAAACTCATCTCCGCGGCGTTTTCGACTCTACAACCGGAATCATTTTTTTTGGCACACCGCATGGCGGCGCCGATCCCCGTGGCTTTCTTCAACACATTGCAGAGGCGGTTATCAAAGCTGCCGGGATTCGCGTTAACGAACAGATCGTCAACACGCTCTTGCCATCGGCAGAACGTCTAAGGGAACTGAGAGATGAGTTTAGTCCGATGGCTCATCAACAAGATTGGGTGATACATTCGTTCCAAGAGGAGCTCGGCGTCATGGGTCTCAACGGTCACAAGGTACGTTCGCTCCCATGTACTTCTTCTGCTACTCATAAAGTGTTCAATAGGTCGTCGAGGATGCATCATCCTATCTGAACTTTCCGTCTATCGAAATTACCGAGCACATTGGACAGAATCACATGGATATGTGTCGCTTCACGGGACTTGATGATGTTGAATACAAGAAGGTCGCCGCCGCACTCCATAGAATGACAAGGATGGTCTCCAGGCAGGAGAGGAGAGGAGAGATCCCCACTCTCAATGAAGAACAGAGACGGACGCTGATGGACTCAATGGTATTCGACCAGATAAATGCTCGCCAGATGACCATCAAAAGAGCGCATGCCAAGACATGCAAATGGCTACTGAAAAAGTCTGAATACCTAGACTGGCTTGATGCCGTTAAGTTACACGAACATCACGGCTTTTTGTGGATTAAAGGGAAGCCTGGAACTGGAAAGTCGACTATGATGAAATTCGCTCTTGGTAATTCCCGGAAGATGATGAACGACAGAATCATCATCTCCTTTTTCTTCAACGCGCGAGGAGCGGACCTGGAGAAGTCCACGACCGGAATGTATCGATCGCTGTTGCTGCAACTCTTCGAGCGACTACCAGAGCTCCAATGTGTCTTTGACTCTCTCGGATTTGCGACGTGGAATAGTAGTGGTCGTCACCAATGGAGCGTCGAATTACTAAAAGATCTCTTCGAACAAACTATACAAATACTGGGGCAGTCCTCTGTGATGTGTTTCATTGACGCCTTGGATGAATGCGACGAATGTCAGATTCGGGACATGGTGACATTTTTTCAACACCTAGGGGAACTCACCGTCTCAGCCGGGATTCGATTTCAAGTCTGCTTTTCAAGCAGACACTACCCACATGTCACAATCAAGAAAGGCCTCAGTCTGGTCTTAGAAGGACAAGAGGGACATATTCACGATATTACTAGCTATATCGATAGCGAGTTGAAAATCGGGCGTGGCAGGCTTGCTGAGCAGATCAGAGTTGAACTTCAAGAGAAGGCATCTGGGGTGTTTATGTGGGTTGTCCTCGTGGTGGACATATTGAACAAGGAGCATGATGGTGGCCGCATACACGCGCTTCGGAAAAGACTCCGAGATATCCCTAGCGATTTGCACGAGCTCTTCCGCGATATTCTGACACGAGACTACCACAACAGAAACGAACTACTGCTGTGTATTCAATGGCTACTCTTCGCAAGACAACCGTTAAAGCCGGAGGAATTGTATCGTGCTATTCTCTCCGTCGACCCTCAGGACCTACCAAGATGGGATTCCGATGAGATTGGGATAGACACCATTAAGAAATTCATTCTTAATTCTTCGAAAGGCCTCGCCGAAATCACAAAGTCGAAGACTCCAAGCGTTCAATTCATCCACGAGTCAGTGAGGGACTTTCTCCTTAAAGAAAACGGGCTAAGGGCAGTTTGGTCTAGCCTCGGAAGCAACTTCAAAGGACAAAGTCACGAGCGACTAAAGCAGTGCTGTCTCAACTACATGGGCATCGACATCGCTACCCATCTGAACATCGACACTCCACTTCCGAAAGCATCATCGCAAGAAGCCGCAGCCCTCCGGCTGTCGGTAGCTAAAAAGTTTCCGTTCCTACAGTACGCTGTACAGAACGTTTTGTACCACGCCGATGCAGCAGAAGGGGGGGGAGTTAATCAGAAGGATTTTGTTCAGAGCTTCCAGCTTGCCGATTGGATTAGCCTGGGTAACCTCTTCGAAAGACACGAAATACGCCGACACACTCCGAACGCGAGTCTTTTATATATATTGGCGGAGGGCAACATGTCAAATCTCATAAGAGTTCACCCATCCAACCTATCCTGCTTTGAAGTAGAAAATGAGCGTTATGGGCTACCACTTTTTGCGGCGCTGGCTACCGGGAGTGATGAAGCTGTCCGGACATTTTTAGAAACCCAGGCGGAAATCCAGCCCCAAACGTCTCCGCTTCATGGCCTGTGCAAACAGTACTGCCAGGATAGAAACAAACGGACCAACTTTGGACGCGACTTCACTTTCTCACCGCACAGGGGTGTTCTCTCTTATGTGGCAGAGCATGGCGACGAGATACTCCTTGCTTTTCTCTTATCTCAAGGAGAATATATGCTAGACAGCAAGGACAAGAGCGGTCGGGCGCCGTTGTCGTGGGCCGCAGAAAAGGGGCACGAGCCAGTGGTCAGGCTGCTGCTGGCCAAGGACGGCGTCGACCCGGACTCCCAAGACAAATACGGACTGACGTCGCTGTCGCGGGCCGCGGAGAAGGGGCACGAGCCGGTGGTCAAGCTGCTGCTGGCGAAGGACGGCGTCGACCCGGACTCCAAGGACAAGAGCGGTCGGACGCCGCTGTGGTGGGCCGCAGAGAAGGGGCACGAGCCAGTAGTCAAGCTGTTACTGGCCAAGGACGGCGTCGACCCGGACTCTAGCAGCTTCGGTCATACGCCGCTGTCGTGGGCCGCGGCGAAGGGGTACGAGCCGGTGGTTAAGCTGCTGCTGGCCAAGGACGGCGTCGACCCGGACTCCAAGGACACTAGATACGGACAGACGCCGCTGTCGTGGGCCGCGGAGAACGGGCACGAGCCGGTGGTTAAGCTGCTGCTGGCCAAGGACGGCGTCGACCCGGACTCCAAGGACACTAGATACGGACGGACGCCGCTGTCGTGGGCCGCGGAGAACGGGCACGAGCCGGTGGTCGGGCTGCTGCTGGCCAAGGACGGCGTCGACCCGAACTCCAAGGACAGTGAATACAGACGGACGCCGCTATCGTGGGCCGCGGAGAGGGGGCACGAGCCGGTGGTCAAGCTGCTGCTGGCCAAGGATGGCGTCGACCCGGACTCCAAGGACACTGAATACGGTCGGACGCCGCTGTCGTGGGCCGCGAAGAACGGGCACGAGCCAGTGGTCAAGCTGCTACTGGCGAATGACGGCGTCGACCCGGGCTCCAAAGACAATCTCGGTCGGACGCCGCTATCGTGGGCCGCGGAAAAGGGACACAAGTTGGTGGTGAAGCTGCTACAGTCGCGTGGCGGCCTGTCTTAATAACCTGCATTTCTACTTAGCCACCTCCCTGCCTACCACCTGTTGCTGACCCTTTTCTTATATCCTACTTTGAGGTGGCAAATAGAAGCCCCTGGAAAGCGGAGAACATTGCTTGGTCAACGGTGATGCGATTGACATGCTTAGAGGTATTATTAATGGTTTAAAGCGGGGCGCAAAGCGCGACGCTGTACTACTCATGAATCTAAAATTAGGCCCATAGAGAGGTCCACTGATGTCCAACTAGTATATAAGGGGTTCTGGCTGTAGGAAAGTATCCGTTCTTCTAATAAAGAATGTTGTTAAGAATAAATTTCTAAAGACAGTCCTATCTGCTTCTCATCTACTTCATCACGGCAGATGGTAACTGCCCTTAGGCCCTCCTCATGAGAAGTCGCCTCTCAGCTGGCATAGTCCGATCCGGCTCGATTGGGGATAGCTTATATGACGCAGAATCGATACTGACTGACCCTGACAGTAGGGTCCTGAAGTGGCAACAGGCGGTGCAGGAAGACTAGTCCAGTGGAAACACGGATTGACCAAAGAGATTCACATCGCTCCAATCCGAACCTGAAGACGTTACAGAGGCATGCACGCATGAATCCGCGCTATGCAACTAGCGAGAATCACCGTCGTTTGACGCACAACTCGAGAGCTGAGTCACTTGAGTTGGCGAGGCCCCAACCATCCCATTGCCGCGTGACTCTGATGGCACCTATCTCACTATCGATGAAGGTATGGTTCGATTTAAAAGACGATCAAATGAGACCACCAAGGCCCCGAGCAAGCCGATTCCAGAACGATACAAGATCTGGGCGCTTGCTACTCACCGTGGCTACTTCTATTGTTGGGAGTTTTAGCAAAGAAAGATTGTTTCCTATGGTAATTTAATTATAAGTTGGAAAGGCCAAAAACTTTCTTATGCGAGCTCCCTCGTATGGCAGCTTGCGAAGCAACTTCCAGTCAGAAATAAAGGCCCGTTTGCCTTATATTTAGAAAATCTATTTACCAACTACTTACTGCTATCCAGTGCTTTTATCAGTATTCGGTATTGATTAGTGATATTGAATACTGAATATTGAAAGTTCAATATCAATACGATATGTTCAATACTGAAAGATATTGAATATTGAAGATTTTTAGAGTTGAGGTGGTAAAGATAAGGTAGATGTATTAGTAAATGACTCTCAGGCCTCCTATCACCCACCCTTTAATTAACGCCATGCCTCCCTTATCTACTATCGTAATTAAGGATGATAATACTTCCTCCTCTACCATTTCTGAGTTTAATTCTAATCAGTTTACCTACTCTAGCGACGACGACGCGTCGAGCGACTCTACACTAAATACACCACCGTAACCACCCCTAAGTCGCCTCGTAAAAGGCGCAGGTTAGCTACTTCTACTTAGCAGCTTGCCCGCGGAGTACGAAGACTTTATCAACTCGAAGCCTATTTTAATCCAAGGCACGGCGCTATAGTAGTGGCTTAATCTAACTCGCAGAGCCGACTACCCACGACCCAGGCAATAATAGGCGGGTGCCTGATTATCTTACATTCTTGCTAGGCTTGAGTTAGACACAGAGTAATTAATACGATCATAAGTCACACATTAAGAATAATTGGTCATAGCTGCAGTGACTATAGTTTTGCCTCGAGGCATTTTTTAACGTTGCTGCCAGGCTTAATATGCAGACTGTAGCTGATTGGACAAACATATACGCTCCTGGCGTCAGCTAGAAAGGAATAGGAAACGGCCACGCAACGCCTCCGAAAAAAATGCATATTGATTCTTGTTAGCAATTACCAGAAACCCCCTCGGACTTTTCGTGCCGCATTCAACTCAATCTGTGCCACTTGAACTTTTATCATGCTAACTATTACTGTTCGTACTCGAACCAGCTTACGCGCCATCGTCATCAAGGCGGAGAGTGCCCTCGCGGCTAACGCCGTTAGACCAGAATCCACCTAGATCCAAGCTAGTCTCAGGCATTTTTGCGTGGGTGAGCAGGAGCCAGAGACCGAAGACTGGTTTAGCAAGGATATCCAAAACGGCGTAGGCGATGATCTCACAGTCAACTGACATCTTCCGAGCACCACTCGCGATTCCCCAAACGCTAGTATTTATGAGCATTAACTTCTCCAAAGCAAAAGAGATTACTCACATAGGATACACCGTCCAGACGATGATGGTATATGCTGTGATAGCGATGAAAAATTGGCCGACCTTCGAACCCTTGGCCTTTGCTTGCGCGCGTCCATTGATAACCAGGTGCCAGATGACGATAAGGTATGAAATGCAGCCAATTGCATACCATCCCCACTTCTGCGGCGTGCCTTCAGAGCCGAAAGCTGCAAACATACCTGTCAAGGTCATAATGACATCGGCAATGATGGCCATCAACAAGTGTGCACCACTCAGTCCAGCCAGCAAGCCCAAATCAATAAGAATAAGAGGTGTTGTCAAGCTCCAGTCAACATATCTTGCCCAGAAGACTTGGCGGTATACATCATGGAAAGTATCTGGGACGTGGTTGTGGGAATGTCGGACGCGGAAATGGTTGTATGAAACTCCGTGGCCAGTAGCCATGGCAAAGTATGAGAGAGAAGCGAAGATGGTGATCAAGGTTGTGATGACATAGTAGAGGCGTTTAGACTTCAGGATGTCAGCATTATGTTCCAGAGCTTGGCCATACTAACAATAAGATGTTTGAAGGGGATCAAGAACAAGGCTTGAGGAAGTGGTTGTAGCCAATGTGTTGAAGGGTGTTGAGGAAGGTGAGTAAGCCTTCTTTAATCGACGGCTAGAGGTTGATATGGAGCCGTAGGTGAATGAAAATGCCACTTACCACAGGGACTCTCCAGGACATACCCGCAAATATTACAGACGAAATGACCATGATCACAAAGACAACCCATAGTGCCGTCTTTCCGCTATGGCCAGCATGTTGGTATTCCGGAAGATCAGGAACCACAGTGGGAATTGGAGCAACGCTTGAGGGGGTCACGGTCGGTACCATTATACGACTGGTCTTTGCCAGAGCCTGAACGAGGTCGACAACCATGGTGGTATTCTTCAATGAAACAATTAAGTTATGGACAAGAGTAGTTTTGATGACTTCGATGCTCAACGAAAGTTGGAGAGGATGAGAAGGTTAATAAGGATTGGAAAAATGAGGAGAAGCCCCAGGTAGCACGTAAAGATGATGCAGCTAGCAGCTAGTTACGTTACTGAAAGCTCTCAAAAGCCTTGGAAAACACAGCAGGGTTCTGCTTGCAATATCCCGTACGTCATTCTCATGACTTTGCGTATCACCATATACAGCTCGTGCTGTTTTCATTGGCTCCCGCCTGAAGCTAAACATCAAAGCATGATCCGTCGCAGCCCTGGGCACGTCAACGGGAATTGCTGTAGTCCCATGTATTCACCAGTGGCGTATTTACACACCATCTCCAGGCATCCGCCCTTCCTTTTTAAAGAGATCGGATGCCTGGTGTTCATATAGGAGGTGATTCAAAAGCAATCTGATTCCATTCTCAAAATCCCATGGAATTTTAACGATGACGAGGGCGATGTGCCTGACGATTCCCCGCATTCTCTGACCAATCGATTCCTGCGGCCAACGTCGGCTCTCTCGCACAGACCCACAAATCCTGTCGCATTTCAACCCTGAAAAGAAACCGCACATTAACAGAGAAGACCCGGCACGGCGTCTTGTAGACAGCTAAAACGGTGTATGATTTCAAAAAAAGAAAAAAAAAAGAACCCGCTTCATGGGACTCGCCGTGACCTTCACTTGGCTGCAGAGCGTGTCAAGGTGGTACCGTGCATTCCAGCAGATCGAGCCTGCACGCTCACCAAAAACGTAGCGCATACCCACTCTTTCCGATTTCTCTCTCCCTTGTGTGCTCTAGATCAGTAATAGCGATGCGGATTTCCAGAGATACAGTCCCTTCATTCTCTGTCCAGACACAATGGTCAGACGGGCTATTGAGAAAAGCTTGGACAAACCAAGACACTCTTCTCCTTTTCGAATCTTAGAAACACCACTCACTACCTCTGGGCACTCCACTACTCGCCTCGCCTAGGAAAGGGCCAAACCATGGAACATAATTCCCCTCGAAAGGGTTAGGGGGGATGAAGCGGCCGGCGCGGACAAAATAGATTTTACACTGGATCCTTCGGCAATTTAACAGCTCTTCAGCTCTCCATTATCCTTCCAGACGCGGCGATAGAGCTATAGGAAGCCACCCGAGTCGTCGCGTTGCCCAGTCTTGAGGGCACAGATGTCGCCCTGGATGTGTCGAGGCTGTCCACAAGGTTTCTTTCGGAAGGCAGTGGTAGGAGGCGCCGTCCATGAGGCTGTTTCGCAATCGCATTACTGGGAAAAAAAAAAAGGGAAGGCCGCCGCTACTTCGGGTCAAATCCGCGGAGACTGTCTTGTGCCATTTAATGCAGGGTAACAGGGGTGCCTATCTCTGGGCTAGCTGACAAAAATGGATCAAGGAAAAGCATCGTTAGACCACAAAGTCGCGAAGAGAAGCCTCACGGCTTGTCTTTTATTGGGTGTCTTATTTTGCGACAATAAGTTATGTCAAAGCAAGCTGCAACCAAAGTTTTAAGCGACGTAAAAACTCTTTAAAACGTATGATGGATGGGAATGTCTGCCTGGCTACGATTGATGGCTTGAGGGCTGGCCATCAAGGTACTCAACACCAAAATTCCCACCCACCCACCGGGCTCCCCGTTATCACGCTCCTCCACCATGCGATCTCTCATATCTGCTTACTGACAAGGCTTAAGACCCCGATCCAGCAAGGTACCCACATTTTTACACAACTACCACCTCATCCCCAGCTTTCCTCCTTCCTTCCTCCTTCCTTCCTCACCCCCCTCAGCTTGACCTCTGCCACCGACGAAGTCCCTTGGAACCGCCCACCCCAAACCCAGTCTCTATTGTAGCGCCAGGTTGCCGTTTGACCACCGTGCGACCTTGACAATACAAATATTGTCCGTTTCGTAGCGTTACGCCGATATTTGGCCCAAGATATATACCCGCTTCCTACCCATTGCATTGGCCGTCGCTGAATCGCAAAAAGCTATGACTAGTGCAGCAGAGATTGCATACCTGGTCGCGCGCCAGGCGGCAGCCACAAATGAAAATTCCACCAACGATCTTATCGGAACACCCGGTCACTGCGACTCCAGCAATGCGTATGACGGGAAGTTGGGCCTTCGAATCTCTGCAATTTTCGTGATCCTGATCGGGTCTACTTGGGGTGAGTACTCTCTCAGAAACCTCTTACAACACCGCAACTAAATGCTTTTAAATAAAGGTGCTACTTTCCCCGTCTTTGCGCGACGGCACAAGGCCCTTGGGATCCCCGACTGGACTTTCTTCGTAGCAAAGTACTTCGGGTCAGGAGTCATTATTGCAACCGCATTTATACATGTAAGCAGCTATATATCTCGTGCATTCTCAGGGTTCGACTTGCTTATAGATATTAGTTACTCGCTCCCGCCAACAATGCACTTACAGACCCCTGTCTAACAGGACCCATCACAGAGTATGATTGGGTCGAGGGCATTGCTCTTATTACAGTGATGGTTATGTTCTTTCTGGAGCTAATGACAATGCGATATGGGGACTTTGACGACCACGACCCCACAGTCACTGACTGCCATAATGACAGTAATCATGATGAATTGGATGTTGAAGGTCGGAAGCAGTACGACACAGTAGAACGCGCTCCTTCCACTCATCATACTCCAGGGGATGATCATCTCGGCCACGTGAGAGAGCATACAGACAATGCTGACGTCGATCCCCACTGGACAGAAAGAGGAATACTCCCTGAAACCTACTCTGCCCAACTGACGGCAATCTTCATCCTCGAATTCGGCGTTATCTTTCATTCAATCTTCATCGGCCTGACCCTGGCAGTTTCCGGTGCAGAGTTCAGAACATTGTATGTCGTGCTCGTATTCCATCAGACTTTTGAAGGACTTGGTCTTGGATCGCGACTGAGCAGCGTTCCATGGCCAAAACCCAAAAGATGGACACCATACCTCCTTGCTATTGGTTATGGGGTCTCTACGCCTATAGCCATTGCTATCGGTCTCGGGGTGCGCAAGAGTTATCCACCGGGGTCGCAGACCACCCTCATTGTCAACGGAATATTTGATTCAATAAGCGCTGGAATCCTTATCTACACTGGCTTGGTTGAATTGATGGCTCACGAATTCATGTTTAGTCCGTACATGCTGAAAGCGCCCATCAAGGTCGTTTTGAGTGCATTTGGGTTGATGTGCCTTGGAGCAGGTAAGCTTATCCGTAACACTACAATTCTTGAAGCTGACGAAATCATAGGATTGATGGCCTTACTTGGAAAATGGGCTTAGACTAGTATTCACCTTCTTTTACTTGGAATCAGCTTGATTGTAAGCTTGGACACCTTGTACTCCCTTGTACCCCCTAAATTTGGCTTTGTAACCTAATCGGTCACCGCTACTTTGGAAGCTATCTACACCCAATTAAATTATATTGATCATTCGCCCCTGCATGCTACTTAATATATCGGCCTTAGCCTTTCTACCTAGCGCCTTTCAGGACTTCAATTTTAGCTCCTTTACCCTTATTTTAGCCTCTTCCTTCTCTACCTCCTTTATATTTTCTTAATTAATTAATATTTATAAACTTTATATTTAAATCTATAGCTACTTACCTATAAATATTTAGGTCTTTAAAGTTTTTAAGTCATAATTATAAGCTATAGATTTAAGTATCTTTATATATAGTCTCTATAATAAGTTATTTAAGTTATTAACTTGTTTTTTATAAAAGTAACTAAGTTTTTTAATTAGGTACAACTTATTATTTATTATTTATTATTTATTATTTAACGTCTGATACGGATCTTATATACGGCCCACGTAGACTACTCCGACCTAGGGGAAACTTGTGTATTATATAGGAAACAAAACCCCTGGTATTGGGGGGAGGAAAAACCCTATGAGCCACCTTAGTAGGATGAAAAACCCCGATTTGCTATTTCCGCACGTCGCTGTTGCCCCTGCGGCTGCTCGTAGCTTCGTCCTGACCTCCGTTGGATGTTGGATCTCCTTAGTAACCGCTGCATTCTTTACTTTTGCTCGTTTAGAGCTACGGCTCGCCTAAAGCTGGGGTTTACTACGTCCTAGCTAGGCCTAGCTATTGCTTGCTATATGCCAGTAGTTGTTTCCGTTTCCTATATCTTAACCATCCCCTATATACTATCTGTTGGTAGGGGAGGTACTTGGGCAGTCTCTTTGAGCTCGGCGACGTGCACGTGATAGGTTACGTGACAGAACGCGGGCCATCTTGTAGATATCTTCTCGGGCCATCGAGCCCCTTAGATTCTTCCTCATAGAGCATTATATGTATCATTTCCGCCAGCCTGCTCAGTGGTCCGACACTATCTCTTATAAACTATTACTATATGCGCCCTTCCCCTCCCCTAGAGCCTCAAAGGCGTAAGGGGGATTTATCTGTAACCGATACTGCAATGCCGAAAGGCGAGTGGGATGTGTATATGCTCTGGGTATCTTTTGTGCCTAGGCCCTAGTTGCTAGGTCCTCTCTAGGGTGACTAGTTGTAGAGAGGAGACAATGTAAACCATAGGGTTATTATCTAGGCTGCTAGGCAGTATATGTCAGCTAATGGTAACTGCATGCTCCGCGGGCGACTGCCCTAGGGGTAAGAAAGGGGGATTACTTATTTATTCGTTTGATCGCTTGTTCGTCAATATAAGGTCGTCATTAATACCCCCAAGGGTTATGAGACGTTTTAATTAATATATATCTCGTATCTATAAGGATTATATAGGTGCCTAGAGTAAGAGGTATAGTAGTAGCTGTTTTATAAAGGGGTACCAATAGTAGTGGTTTTCGAGATCTTACTATCCGATATAAAAACTTTTTATTACCACCCATAACGTTTAACGACTACTACTAGCTCCAACCTACACGCTATGCGACGTCTCTGCGTCGGCTCTGCTAAATCCAAAAACCGGTGGTTTTGTAGCCATTACCTTGTATAGGTGCAGAGTCCGATTTTAACAACCGGTATATACTTATTATAAAGGTTTAAAATTATCTAATATATATTATAAGGCCTTTTTTAAGCAGTTATAATATTAATAATAGCTTTAAGCTTACTTAAAGCTTAAACCCTTATTTAGAGCTTTATTTTTAATCTATAAAGACTTAAAGCCTTAACGGGATTCTCTAGATAAATACTAAAAGTATATTACCTAGATCTAATTATCTTTACTATAGGGCTTTCCTTTTATACTTTATAATAATGCCTATTAAAATAGCACTTCTAATTAAAGCTGTATTATTAAGAAATATAAGCCCTATAATCTACTTTTAATATTTTAATTTAATAGAGGAGAAGTATAATAGTTTTCGGGATTATTGTGAGGTGACAGGCTCCATACCACCCATCCACGGCACAAACCCCAAAAGGTAAGCGAGTGACTGGCAAGATGCCAGGCATGGCTGTGTGGAACAATACATATAGGCGAGGTGACTTCGTTACCTGACAATTATAGTATATATATTAAATAAGGTAGTTAAAAAAAGATATATATTATTCTATTTATACTTTAATAGAAACTTTATTATATATTAGCTTATATAGCTATTAAAAAAGAGTAATTAAACTTTATTACTAAATAGTTTAATCTTAAATAGGAAGATGTTAATAAGCTTTCTAAATATAATATAATTAGCTATTTAACCATTCTTTGGGATTATATATATCTAATTAAATATCTTGTCTTAATAGAATTATATTAATTAATAGTTTTTCCCCTTAAAGACTATAAAAGTTTAAATCAGTTAGCTAAGGGTAGATATTATCTCTATAATAGTGTCGGTTTCACAGGGGGGGTGGCCTATTAAGAGTATACTCTTGTTCTGATGTTTTGCAAATAGGTATCGAAAGCAGAGGATCGTAAGGATCGCGGTGCCTAAGTAGGGGGTTAATTAGTTACCATAAGGATAACTAATCAAAGACATAACAACGACACGTCGACGACACGTAACCACGTAACTTCTGTCCATATATTCCGACACTGGCAGTTCTTTCTTTGTGCGTAAAACAGCTATCCTAAGACACGTAACCACGTAACCTTTGTCTATATATTCCAACACTAGCAGTACGGTGCCAGCGACGGGGTTATATTCTAGGGAGCGAAGCTCTACCTGGTTGTGTTTAGGTCGCAGGCGTATTAGCGCAACAGTTGTCAGATTTAGGTAGCGGTACGGTGCAAGCATCGGGTGGTAATAGTGGTTGAACATAGAGCTCGTCTATCGGTCGGGTCGTAATAGTAGGCGTATTGGCGCTATCAGTTGGTTAATATATCGCATATATATCGGCACGATTATTGTCTATGTAGGTAGTAGTACGGTACCAGCAACAGGGTTGTTTGGGTGGCAGTATAATGCTAGCAACGGGGTTGTATTCGTAGGCGTATCGGCACGAATTCTTGTCTTTGTCTATACAGAGCTGCGACACCCTTTTACATGCAAAATCCTTATAAAATCCATGCTCCCCTATGCCCTAGGCATTGCCAAGCATCTGCTTATTCATACTCGTCATCGCTATAGCCATTGCTATAGCCATCATCATCCCAATCCTCGCCCTCTGATTGGCTATCTTCGTTGTTAACTTCATAGCTAAAATCAGGCTGTTTGTGGCTCTTAGAAGTCTCTTGTTGTTCTTATTTGTTTAAAGGCCAAGACCAGTTATTGTTGTTGTTGTATTAAACTGATCGTTAAGAGGCTTAAGGCTGAACGTAAGGAGCTTAATATTGGGATTGAGGCTAAACTTAACGCTAAATAAAGGGAGGTTAAATTAAGTATTAAGGTTGCAAGGAAACTTAATATTGCGGTTAAGGTTGCGAGTATTAAGGTTGTTACAAAGGTTAGCCGTATACGTCTGTATTCAGAGGTCACAGAGAAGTGGGATAGGCAAACCTATACGCATCTAATCTTCTAGCGTTCCTAGAGGATTTGGAGGTTAAGGCTGTGGCTAAACATATTAAGATTACAGAGAAGCTTAATACTGCGATTAAGGTTATAAATATTGCTAAAGTTGCAAGAAAGCTTAATTTACAGAATTTAGAAGTGCTTAATTTATAGGCTAAGGCTTTAAAGGTAGGGTAGGTTCCTCTAGCAGTTTCTTCTCTAGGCAAGCTTGTAAAGCGTCTATATAAGAGAAACCTCTTCTTAGCGTATTAACAGGTATTCCGTAGCTAATTAAGGTATCGCGGAGATCTCATAAAGTAATCCGGTGAGCTAGCTTAAAATTATTAACAGTAAATCCCCTAAATCTTTCTTAAAATTTCCTCTAAATATTATCCTGTGCCTATGGGGCTTGCTTGAGCGCTTATATCTACCTTTTAATATATTTATTAGCTTCAGAGGCTTGCATCTTAAAGAAGAAGGGCGAGTGTTATTAAAGGAAGGAGGCAAGCGCTATTAAAGGAAAAAGGGAAGTGCTGTCAAAGGAGAGGAGTAGAAAGGGTAGGCTTCGTATTATATCTGCTAAGTTGTATAGGTTTTGGACGAAGGGAAGGCGGCTTTATATAAGAAAGCTAAGGGGAAATTAAGGACGCGTGGTCTTCTTTGTGTTTGTGTAAGGAAGTAAAGGGCAAGCTTACAGTAAGCGTAATAGACGTAGAATTAAGGCGGGTAAAGCAGTTAATTCCTTAAATATCTCTAGACTCTTTTGCTTATGTAAAAAGGGAAAGAAGCTAGGATATTCCTTAGCATAAGGTAATTCTTTAAGGTTTGTGTAAGGAAGTTATAGAAGCCTTATCTCTTCTAAAAAGACCTTGTTAATCTATAGTAACTGTAAGGTTAACCATTAATCAATATCGGTTTTATAGGGGGGGTGGCCTATTAAGAGTATACTCTTGTTCTGATGTTTTGCAAATAGGTATTAAAAGCAGAGGATCATAAGGATCGCGGTGCCTAAGTAGGGGGTTAATTAGTCACCATAAGGATGACTAATCAAAGACATAACAACAACACGTTGATGACACGTAACTATGTAACTTCTGTCCATATATTCCAACAAATAGATACCTATTTATAATTACTTAAAAACTGTTAGTAACATAGGGTAAATCACCAGTACTACTCGAGTAGATACAGTGACGTTGTTTAATAATGCATGCATTCTTTTTAATTGGAACAAGGAAAGGCGAAGAGCTTAAGGCTCCTCGCCACGCTAGTGCCGCGACGACACGTGACGACCGCTTGCCTTATTCCCAACAAAAACTATATAAAAGCCTTTTTTTAAAGACGTCTTTTATAGTAATTAAATTTATATTATACCTGACCTGACTTTAGATTATCTATATTTTAGATATTTATTACCTATATATTAGCCTTCCTTTAGACCCTCTTATAAAGATTATAACCCTTTTAATTTTACTTTAGTTATACCTTATTAATTTATATACTTTTTATTAGTTAGGTAAACAAGCATTTAATATATTTATTTATTTAAAGTAACTAGCTACCTATACTTTACTAAAGAGCTTAAATTAATTAAGGATTTAGGCTGTTATTTTTATAGTTATATATAATGAAGTAAATCCTTATAGGTCCTATTTAAGTACTTAATTAGTAAGGAAGGCTTCTTATATAGGAGTTAATTGCTGCTAGTGTTAGTGTATAATTAGGGGTTTATATAAAATCCACCTCTAAAGTTTTGTTTATTTTAATATTTACCTCCTATAAATAGAATCCACCTCCTACCAATTAAGGCTTAATAGCTTTACCCTTTATATAGTAATAAAATAATATAGTATAGGGTTTCCCTAATTAAAATAAGCTTAATTTTAAGTAAGGCAGACTTTGCCGTTTAGCAATAAATATATAATGTGCATTGCGATCCTTAGTATAATATTACATATAAAAACATTTAATTATAATATTTGAAGAAAGGGTTTATATTTTAATTTAATTTATAAATTTATAACTAAAAGTCCTTACGGTATAGTAGTATAGTAAGTTCTATAATTGCTTTAATTTAGAGCTAGCCTAATAATATTTAGGTTGCTTAGTCATTGCAAGAAAGTCGTAATACTTAGCGTAGTATTAAACTTAGGTGGCCTCTGTTACTATAGTAATAGAGATACTCTAAATTTTTAATAATTAAGATTTTAGGCTGTAGTAGATTAACTACTTACTGAAATATAGAGTGTCTCTATTACTATAGTGGCTACTATAATAACAAAGATACCCCATATTTATAACTTTAGATTTTGGATTTTAATTGCTAAAAATCTAAAATCTTATTAGGGAACGTAATCCGACTAATATAGTTTATGAGCAAGTAGGCCACCCGAGCATATGGGCCACCTACCTCACTACTAAGGGCAAATAATGCGAATTACTTAACCACGAATAATTGTATTTAGTGTAACTCTTTGTTAGCTAGTTGCCTGCCGTATAGGGCACATACGCGCTGTATATTCTGTTAAATAATATATACTACACTTACGTAGTACTCGCTGCGGTCGCTTAGCCGCTGCCTTTACTACCCCCTCTACTGCTCCTATTTAGCCAGCTTATGCATAAAAGGCCCCTTTTGCTCGTAATAAAACACCCCCCCTAGCTATATATATGCGCCTCTTTACTTTCTTCCTTTTCTAGCGCTAAATTTCTATATATAGCCTTTTGTTTTTATTTACAAGCAGTATAGCACTTAATATTTCTCTTTTGCACTCCTTAATAAGCTAACTAAGGGCTTATTCTATTAGACTTAGTAGGCTATATATACGCCGTTAGAGATAGCGCTTTACTAAGGCTGTTTGCTTCTATAGCTTAGTAATATTATAAGGTATTTTAACTGCCTAATATCTATTTAACGGCGAATAGCGCTAGGGTAATAGTATCTAAAATTTAGTATATAACTGCAATAGTACGTAATTAGGGCTATATAGAATAAGGCTAGTAGCTGCGAATCCTGCCCATATATTATTTTAATATAGCGCTGTTTACTTAACCTGCCTATACAGTAGTAGGAATTTATATTTATTAATATAGTTAATACTATAGCCTATAAGCTATTTAATGCCGTATTTATAGGCCTGCTTTAGCGCCAAGAAATGGCCTATATTAAGTGGTTATAATATATATAATAAATATACCAGCATATAAATAGGAATAATCTTATAATCTAGACAGAATTAATTATTATTATTCATTGCTTAATGTCCGATTTAGATCCCTATTGGGCCCACGCGGACTACTCCTTATTTACATATAAGGAGAAAACTCCATTTAAGAAAACCCCGTAATCCATCTCCCTACCTTTTAGGACTCGCCTACTTAGCGCCTATAAGTTACTTATAGTGCTCTACTACCTTACTTTTTAACCTTTTTAGAAACCACTGCTACTATAACAGGCCTATGGACGCGCTAGTACTATATACTTTACTTTACTACTATAGAGTTATTAGGGGGCGCCTATTGCTCGCCCCTTTGTCTTTTATTACTATTTCCTTTACAACCTAGAACTGGTCTAGTATATTTTAGCTAATAAGCCACTAGGTAACCGCCTTAAGACCTTTTAATATTAAGAGCAGTATATTATAGTTCTCTATACTAGCTACTAAAAGTATTGCTTCTTGGTTGGAGCGTAAGGGGTATAACGGTATTACGTATTTTAGTGTCTATCTTAGCTAGTTGTATTTATATCTTAGGCTACCTACTAGGATACCTACCTAGTAGAGCCAATCTTTTAGTCCTATTATTCCTGTTCTTAAAAGTGTTGCTATTATATTTTCTACGTTTATTAGGCCTTCCTATAGCCCTTAGGTATTTACCCCCTATAGCGTTAACCATACTATAGCTTAGGTTCCTTTTGCCCAAGTTAGTCTCTATACCTTTAACTCCCATACACCTCTTTAGTATTAGTCTAACCAGTATTATATTGCGGTAGATAGTTTCCCAGTACTCCTATATACTCTACTTTAGCTCCTTTCTTTCTCTTACTATTATATTTACTAATCTTTTACACGTCTCCCTTCCTCCTCTATATAGGCCTAGGCCCTAACACAGCACCATTCTTTTTTTACTTTCTTTACCTATTTCTCTAATATATCTTCCCTACTTTAGGGTTGTTGGTTTGCTCTCCTATAGGGCATACTAGGGTCCCTCTATAGCTTGTTTAGGCGTGTTTTAATATACTTTATAATATTAGAGTTGCGCTCCTTTTGCACCCTTTATATTATAGTAACTTTAATATATAATTATAGGGAGGGGATATTAGCTTCCTTCTTAAGTAGTGCTGTAGCCATTCGCTTATACCCGCCTATTATACTCTAAAGGTAGGCTGTTTGGACCTTTTAGAGTAGTTTAAGGAGTAATTTAGGGGAGCCTTTTTTAGTCCCTCCTATAGCCTAAATACTAGATCTATACATTATAGTTAGCTAAATAACTGCTATATATAATAGGCATAACCTCTAAAAGTATAGACCCTATATAGAATTAACAATCCTGGATATTATAATATACTATACTTAGCCCTTACGGGCCGCTTATAATATATATACGCTCTACTAAAGCTTACTATTTACCTATACTCCTAATACCTATAGGCTTTAAACTAGTTAACCCCTAAAGCCTTAGATATAAATTATATACTAAAGATCTATAGATTAGTTATGTTTTCTTATAAAATAGGTTAGCTAGTATTTCTCTAGTGAGAATTAGACTCTATATCGTCTTACCTATTCTATATAGGTATTATAGGCTTTCTCTAGTATTCTGCAATTCTCTACGGCTATTGGCCTATATATAATTAGGTTTATATTATTAACGAAGCCTATCCCCTAAGTCGCCCCTTAAAGAAATTAATAGGTTGCTTATAAAGAAAAGGAAGAGTATAGATAAGAGGGGTAATCCTTATAGTATTCCTGTTGCGACTATAATAGGGGGGCTCTGGTATCTATTAAAGACTAATAATGTTTCTTTCTAGCCTATAAGCCCTTAAATAAATTATATAATCCATTCTAGGAAGCCCTTTGCCCTAAAGATATATAGAAGGCACTTATAGGGTATATTGTTATAGGTACTATTAATATCTAAGCTAAGTATTAATACTATAAAGTCCCTTCGCATCGCCCATGCAGATTTAATAGTAGTAGTAAGTAGCGTAAGTGCTAATAGTATTAAGTGGTTCTTTCTTACCCTTATTTAGCTTTATAGTAGTTGGGTATATTCCTTAGCTATATCTACTATGCGGTCCGCTATTACCCTTTCTAAGATCTTACTAGGGGTGTTTTCTAGGGCAATAGGGCGGTAACTTCCTAGAATTAAGTAATCTACTTTACCTTCTTTTTATAAAACAACCGTTATTATAGATCTTTTAAGTCGCGGGTAGTGGCCTATAGTAAAGTATGGTTTAGCTATATCTGCAAGCTAGGGTGCTATAAGTAGACCGTAGGTCTTTAAGGCCTTATTTAGAATTATATCTAGTCCTAGTACTATATTATTTAAAAGGCGGCTAATAGTTTTAGCTATTTTCTCTGTTATTATGTCGCTGTTAACCTATAGGTAAGTTACCGGTGTTTTATCTATAATATTACTAAGGTCTATTAGAGCTGGTCAGGGGAAGAACCTTTTTATAAAGATCTTTAACTTCTTATTATTGTTATTAGTGGCCTATAATTCCCCTGTTCTTTAAAGGGATAGTAAGTATAAATCTTCTACTAGGCGCCCTACCTTTTTTTTATTACCCATTTTACTATGGCCTAAAGGCCCTTATTATAGGGGAGGCTCGGGTTAAAAGTATACTTATTTATAAACCGTCTCTAGTTATTCCTTACTTCTTTTTTTAGGGTATTCTTTAACTAGTTTCTTATGTCTTTATATTATCTCTTATCTTTAGGGTTATAACTACTTATATATTTCCTTTTTACTTATTATTAGCTAGTAATAAGAACCGCGTATTATATGGGCTACACATATTGTGTATAGGGGCCCGGTTTTAAGACCGGGCAGTACTCTTTTAGCCTATTTTTAATTACTACCTAGATCTTTTCTAGTCTTCGGTTAATTTCCTTAGGGGTGGCTAATAAGCCTTGCTTATTTAGTATTAGGTGAATTTCTTCTAGGTTTTAAAGTTATTGTTTAACTATATTAAGAAAACCATCTGTCTTAAGCTTCTTTATTGCGTATCTTTTGCTATTTAGTTATGCCTTTGTTATGGACGCTTTAAGTACAATATTATAACTACTTAGAGAAGAGTTAAAAGAAGCTAGTTGGTTAATAAGGGCACGGTCCAGAATGGATCTAGTAGAACCATGTGATGAAGAGTGGTAAGCAAGTTACATAATATTATATGTGGAGTACGTGGTGTATAAACGGAACGTATATACAATATGTATAACACGTACTTTATGTATAAGGAGAGTTTCTTAGGAGTATAGATGTGTATTTAAGGACCTATAGTCCCTACCTAGATAGTTCCTTTCCTTATAGTAAATCTTAGAATATAATTGGAGTTAATCTATTAGGCAACCACTCCACCAGTTATTATTTGTTACTGTTACATTATTAACTTCTTGTTTACCTATATACCTAGCCCATTAATAAGTCCACCGTAGTTCCTACTATAAGGCTCCGTTATATATTTACTACCTGGTTATAGTATTAATAAAGTCAAATAATATGCTACTAAAAGCGCAAGTTACGCCGTTAAAGGCACCGGTTATAACTATATCTATAGTATTTATAACCTTAGGAATAGGAGAAGACACTAGTATAGAAGATACTAACTCGCAGCTAGTTACGGTAGGTCTGTTACAGGAAATAGTTAATTAAATAATAGACAATAATTAAATACTTAAAGACAGACTTAATGGAATTAGAGTAGCTAAGGTTAAGTTACTATTAATTAAACGGTTCTTAGGGGAGAAGTTAAAACTTAAAGGATTCCTTATATAAATGCACTTTAAGGTTATACAGGAGGGAGTAAAGTTGGCAACACCTATAGACCAAGTAGTGTATATAGGATTGTTCTTAACTAGAAGAGCACTTAAGTAGTTTAAACCTTACCTTACTAAAATCCAAGTAAACGGAATAACAACTACTAATTAAAAAGTACGGTTTATGTTTGCTAACTAGAATAGGTTTGTAGAAAGACTAATATAGATATTTAGAGACCTAGAAGTAATCACTATAGCGGAAAAAAAACTTTAAAACTTAGTACAACGTACTTCAGTAATTAAGTATACAACGTAGTTTTAGACACTTGTAATATAGGTTAAGTGGAATAATAAGGCACTTATGGCATAGTACAAATAGGGACTTAAGGCTAAAGTCTAAAACGCGATTATCCTAATAGAAGATGCGGAAACTCTAAGAGAGTTAATAGATTAATTAATAAAGATTAATAATAGGATCTATTAAAGGGAACAAGCCAAGAAAGGGCAAGATAGAGTTTTATAGTTATATAAGGTGTAGAGTATACATTAACTGTGAGGGCGCGAAGAGGCTTTGGGGAAGATTTAAAGGAATAATATAAATTGTATCTAAATCTATGGGTATATAGCTCTTGCAGAGTATAAGATGTTGCGTAAAGAAGAGAAAGGGATAACAAGAGAATTATATAATTAAACAGTTAGGGGTCTTGGTGGTTGGTATATATGCATATACGCACGCGGTCTTTAATGGACTTTGGTATTACAGCGTAGATAAAAAATGGTGGATTGTGGCGGATAATTGTAGACAGTTATAGACAGTCGCAGACAGTTGTAGATAGTCTTAAACAGTTACCTGTTAAGTGTTTTATTAAAACATTCCTACTATAACTGGGCTAGTCCCATTACAGTACCCCCCTTTTTAGCTAAAGGTCTAAAACAATTCAATTTAGTTAAGAATTTATAATTTTATTGCATATTATATTTTTGCATTAGGTAGCATTCTTGGCAAGGCAAATCTGACCAATTAGATAACTTTAACCAGCGGTTAAAGTTCCTTAACATCTTACATATTACGTAACTATGTTATAAATATTGTGATATATTTTAAGTTCTTTTTAATTTCAAGTTTCCTGCTATTATATTTCATATATTTGTGTTAGGTGGCAGTTATTTACCTTCGTGTTATGTCCATCTAGATAGAGTAGGCCGTAAAGGATAGTCTTTATGGAATTCTTTTACTAGAGAAGGCGCGTTGGCCTTAATCTGTTTATAGGTTTCCTAGGTTTATATTTTATATCCTTTCCACTTAATAAGAAGTTTAAATTGTTTAGATTATATTTTCTATTATATATTATTAATTAAGTTAATAAAGTAAAAACCGTTACTATTGTTAATAATTATGGGAGGTGGCGGCAATACTTTATAAGTTATAGGATTATCTTTTAAAGGTTATAACAAGCTTATATAAAACGTTGGGTGTATTTTTATTTTAGTTAGTAGTTTAAGCTTATAGGCATATAGGCATGGTTTCTTTTTAATTTAGTATAGGCCCGCAAACTTTTAATTAAGTTTCTTTAAGGGCCGTTAAGTTTTTATGTTTTATATATTTAAGTAAACTATATTACCTTCCTTAAAGTCCTATATGGGAGCTTATTCTTTATTTATATGCCATTCCTATACCATTTAAGCGTACGTTAATTTACTTTCATCGGGAAAATATTCACAGGATAAGATTTAAGTAGACTTTAATTTTCGCGTTTCGCGTAATTAATATGCAATTTGACCAACTTGACACGCAATTAACTAACTTGATACGCAATTGACTAACTTAACATGTAATTCGACCAACTTAATATACAATTAACTAACTTAACACGCAATTTAACTAACTTAACACGTAATTAACTAACTTAACATACAATTTAACTAACTTAACACGCAATTAACTAACTTAACACGCAATTTAACTAACTTAACATGTAATTAACCAACTTAATATATAATTTAACTAACTTAACATGCAACTGACTAACTTAATACGCAATTTAACTAACTTAATATGCAATTAACTAACTTAACAACTTTAAAAGCTAACTATATATTTCTTAACACGCAATTAACCTACTTAGCAACTTTAAAAGGTAACTATATATTTCTTAACATGTGTCACGGGACTCCTCCGTAACACCTTACACACGTCCACCTGTTTCCACCTACGCAGCAAGAAGAGACCGACCACGAGACGGCAATCTGACGGTAATCTACGGCAATCTGACGGCAATCTGCCGCAT